>Ga0315284_10002607_pt1 | contig 25753 bp, 26 predicted proteins | sample YL17G09_16_MG_FD_203696 | JGI IMG/M metagenome (GOLD analysis project Ga0315284, IMG submission 203696) | Sediment microbial communities from Yellowstone Lake, YNP, Wyoming, USA - YL17G09_16 | ecosystem: Environmental > Aquatic > Freshwater > Lake > Sediment | place: USA: Wyoming | collected...
CATAGCGTTGAGCAAGAGACATAAATTCGTCGAGATTTTGAGATTCGGCGGCATTGGATGGGACAGGGTTGACATTCTCCATACGCTCGAGTAGGATTGCTTCGACAGTGTGAGCAAGGGCTTGTTCATGGGGTCCAAGATTGGCGGTGGCTGCGGCTGCGACGACGGTAGTAGTCATTGAATAAGGGGAAACACTAATAGAAAATAAAGTAACTATTTTTTTTTCAATTTACTTATTTTTATATGAAAAAAATATTTTTTTTTACTTATTTTTATATGAAAAAAATATTTTTCTTTTTTCTTTCTTCTTTTTTCTTTCTTCTTTTTTCTTTCTTCTTTTTTCTTTCTTCTTTTTTCTTTTTTCTTTCTTCTTTGCATGTGCTGTTTTGTGGTGGTGTGTGTGTTAATACGTGTCAGAACCAAAACCAAATGGCGTGTCGCAGAATCGAAAGTTGTCTTCAATGCTGTTCATGGATGTCCAACTGTTTCTGCAGTTGTTGCCGATGCCGCCGCCAATGGGTTTCCAAATGTTGTCCGTGAATGTATTGTAGAGGATTTGTGAAGAGCAATCGATTTCGCCTCCTCCGCAGCCGCAAATGCAATTGGGAATCATGACGTTCTCGGTGTCGAGAGGAAGAGGAGGGGGAGGGGGGATTTTGACTTGCTTTGTTTGTTTTTGCTTTTCGGTGTAGGGAAGCACAATCCAGTAAGAAGGGTCGGAAAACACAATGCGCGTCTCTTTGCTGGCATCTTTCAAACGTTGTTGAAAGTGCTTGGATACGATACCTGGAATCCAGAATAGAATCTTGACAATTGCAAACCCAAATGCTGCATTTGGAGTATCGTGTTCGAAAAACTCCACGGATTTCACCACTGCAAATCCTTGGTGTTCAAACACCTTTTTCATGAAGTCGCCATGACCCATGTGAGTGCGATTGACACGAGGAATGTACAGAATGGACAACATTTGAGATAACGGATGATGATGGATAGAAACGCTAATGAAAATATAAATAAAAAATAAGTTTTCAATTTATATTTTTTCGATTCAAAAAAATCATGATTTTTCATATTTTTTTATGGAAATAAAAAATAAATGATTAATAATTATTTTCTAAGCCCCACCTCTAAAAAGAATGGGATTATAGTAGGGCAAAAAATCAAAACAATTGTTTCCGCTCGCATCTTTTTTGAAAGTGAAACCGTCAGCACAGCACCCATATTTCGACGAATCACAGCCGTAGCGCGCTTGTTGAAAATTATACATTTGATTTGGGGTCATTTGACCTGGTCTCATGAGCTCATTCATGTAGTCGTCCATATCATTATCATAATAATTACTGCTGCTGTTATTGTCGCCCCGATCCTCTTCATCGTCATCATCACCACCACCACCACCTTGAGAATCGGGCTTGGGGTAAGTCCTGCAGTCACCCACAAATTGTTTTGTTTTAGGGTCGCGCCTGCACGCAGTATTGCAATCTAATTTTGCACACGTGTCCGATGAGCTACATCCAAACATGAATTTTTTCCCCGATTTATCCATGTATTCAATGCCGCAAAACCCGACATCTTCATCGTATTTGGGGTCGTTGGGTCCGCGTTTTTTACTGTAAGGGTCGTACCTGTTAAATTGTTTGTTTGATCCGGCGCTCGGTTGTTCATAACATTTTGCTTGAGTACAATCTAAAACGTCGGTCTCGTCACCGCCGTCGTCGCCACCACCGCCTCGACCCTTTTTAGATGGAGGAGGGGGCGGATCTGGATTTGGCGGCGGTTTGGGACAAACTCCCTGAGGACAAGGAGTTGGTTTACACGCACTACAGTCGGCATCATATTGACAGTAATTCTTGTCTTTTGTAATTCCACCTTCATATCCGCCCCAGGTGCACACTTGAGGACAAACACTTGATGCTTTTAAATCGGACGGAAACCATGGAGTTAAATCAACCGGCGTATATGCAGGTTCACTGCCGTTTAAAACAAGTTGTTCCGTCTTGAATAAACTAGCCAGCGGACTTTCATGGCCATCAGGCGTTTTATCGGGGTCAAAATCTAGAGTGAGAGTTTCGTCATCGGCCCCATTTAAATTAAATTCCAATTGATTTAAATAAGGATCCACCGATTTTTTTCCAGGTTTTTCATATTTCGGGTCATGAGCAGTGCACGTAAAATTTGCAAATTCGCTTGCGTCACGAATAGCTCGCTGCATTTCATCTGCGAGTGAGCCAAGTTGATAAACGCCGGAACCAATTTGAACCGTCTGTGATTTTCCTTTTCCATCTGTTATTTTAAAACTGTTGTAACCGTCTTCGACATTGTACCGTGTACAATTGCCGTCAACATCGCCTGCCGGATGCTGCCAACACCCGTTCGGACACGTTCCCGGCGCAAACCCCTCTCTCAATCCAAATAAACTGTAATAAGAACCGTAGAGTATCACCAGTATAAGTATGCTAAATATAACCCACTTACCTAAAGCAATATCAAAATCCAAATTAAACTTCATACAATTATTATTACAATTATATTACAATTACAATTATATTACAATTATACTATATAAATATTAAATAAAAATGAATTAACTAATTTATTTTTATTGTATTTTATTTTACACATTTTAATTTTATTCTAAATCTAAATCTATATATCTCTCTTAATGAGTTAACGTAAAACATAGCTGTGCAAACTTTGCGTGTAAGGATTCTTTCGGAATGCGTCTAAAATGTCGGGCTGAATGCGGTCGCAATTCACAGATTCCTGATAATGTTGAGGATATTTCTCAATTTTTCCGTAGGTCTGCAGCCCAGGCGGGTTCGAAATTCTGAAGACCGGATTCGGAATCCAAGGGTCGCAATTCTCATCGTTGCGTTTTATACAAATGTTTTCCGTTGGATTGAACAGACCGATGCTTCCACCCGGCGTAAAACTAGTTGAAATCTTATTTACATTATTGTGCTGATTGTATTGCGCTTCGTACACACCGACGCCTTGATTTGTGGCTCCGCCGCTTGATCCAACGTATTGTACGCTGGTTGTGTCGCGCTGGTTATAAATGGCTTGTTGCGGATTTGCTAAATATCCGCTACCACTGGTTTGTGCGTCGACATTCAAGTGATCAAAACCAAGCAACCCTTCTGTAGTTTCCTTAATGGTCGTGGGGGCGCGACTGGCCGGGTTATAAACAATGCCTGATGATCCGCACGCCGGTTTCACGTCACCATAAAGGCGAATGTTTCCGATTGCATTTTCTTTTCTTGAAGGCCGCAACAAGTCGAGAACCGGTGCAACCACCGCGCGCATGGCGCCATAAATAATTCCGCCTTCGTGACTTTTTGTAGTGCCGCGATTGTTTGACAGCAGCTTGAACCCGTCGCGACCATAATCGTTTTCACCGGGCATGTGCTTACCGCTGCTATGGGCGTGTGACATCGGGTGTGCGGCGGATTCTGGTCGTTTTGCGGGTTCGTAATTTTCCGGCGCGTACGTATTTGTTCCGGTGACGTTGGAATCGGCGCCAAAATATTCGGTGCTAGTGCAAACACGGGACTGCGGTTTATACACTTCTTTGGCCCGCGCGGTTTGCGCTTTTTCGATACCGGTGGTTGTCAGCCAACGGTCAGACGTGTTCAAGAAAAACTTGTCCGGTAAATATTTCTCAACTTTTCCAAATGTTTCTGCGGTGGGTGCATTCAAATTGTTCCAGCTGTATGCCGGACCTTCGTGACTTTCAAGCCCAAACGTCACTTTCGGATTGTTCAGGGTGCGCAGCTGGTCAACATTTCGGTCCACCCATTTATCCCGCGCCTCCATTCCCGAATTGAATCCGTCGCTGCCTTTTGCGCTATACCCTTGATCTAGTCCTGGACCCACGCGAATTTCTTCCCACGGTTTCACATTCGCCATCTTGTTTCCGGGCATGACACGTGACTGAATAAAATCGCTGACGTTGGGCATGCCATTTACAAAATTAATATCATTTTGTGGTGCGAAAAGGGGGGCGCGTTCTTCTTTGCGTATTCTTTGAGAGCCGGCGCCCGACATTGTGTCAAGAACCGATTCCACAGCATTGGAGTCCGCAGTGCGCCCCCTAATCTTCGCCCCGAAGAATGGCACCATGTTATTATGTTGGAAATCGTTTTGATTTATGGGTTCACCGGTCAAAGAGTACACGGTATTCGGACTCGTAAAACCGGGATTCTTTTTGGGGTTTGTGTTGGGGTTATACGAATTTCCAAACTGGTTCGGATTTTGCAGGACTCGATTTCCTACACTTGCGTTATAATACTTGTCCGTAACTGCATTCGGCGCAGGATATGCATTGACATTGGAACCGGTGTCCGGCTTCATGATCGGATAATTCGTCACGGGAACGTTCGTGTTTGGAAGCGCATTTCTTGAATTCGTAACAAATGATTCTTTGTTTCCATTGTCTCCGTTATTATTACCGCCATTACCTTTTTTATTTTGATTTGATACTAAATACATTCCGCCTAATGCTACAATCGGAATTGCCAACTCCATTTTTATGAATTATTATATATATGTATGTAATATATTTTTTGTAATTATACTATTATACTATTAAATTATAATAGTATAATATTTTTAATATTTTTTCTATTTTTAATTACAAACTCTAGTTTAATTTAAAATTTAAAATATGCAAAACGTACTACAAACTCTTGACCATCATTACCAGCTAACTTTGTTGCAACATAAAAATTTTGAGTATAAACAGTATCACTAAATCTAGTTTACTCGTACTCTTCAATCAAAATATCTTGACGAACAAATCCTAAATACATTAAAACTTTACCTGGATCAAGACAAAGATAATCGTAACCAACGATTTCCTTCGTTCTGTCATGCACACACGCTTCATATTGAGAAAATGGAGCATCCATTGAAAGATCCGTATAAAACAGCGTAATTGAAAAGTTTGGCCTGTTTCTCGTATATTTCAAAATTTCATCTAAATAACAAAGTGTCGTGGATTCGCCCAAAAACTTGGTATGAAAAATGGTAGTATCGTTGTTAAAACGTCTTCCAAATACGTGAAACACTCTGTCATGTTTATCATAATGAACAAAAATAGACCACTTATTGTGCTGTCGGATGTGAAAAACCATGCGAGTCATTTTATTTGTTACGATGATTTGCTGTGCTTGCTTAAAACTATATAATACACTCGCGTTAGGTTTAAGTCATTTTAATTAAATATTTATTCACATATTTAATTAAAATGAAATATTCATCGTAAAAATGGAAAACATGGAATGTTTGTAACATAATTATTCTTTTCCAGAATTCGCGTGCTCAAGTTATTTTGAAATGGAATGCACACATTCTCTTGAGGGTTTAGCTGAGGATAATACCAGTTGGTTTGTTCAAGGTCACGATACGTCCATGCCGGATGTGTGACACGCGACTGTTCAACTGACGATTTGCACTCCGGATATGAAATCGGACTGCTAGAAACGGCTGTGTTTACATAATTATTTTCCATGCAATCTCTAGAAAGCGGTTGGTTCAAACCTTTCAAATTGCTTTCTAAATTAATTGTATTTGTTCTTAAATTGGCTCCCCAGCCCTGAATTCGAATATAGGGGTCTTCAAAATAGCACGGTTTTTCGCCGTTGCCCGGTTTATTCAACATGTAGCGTCCCGGGTCGGTTGATTCTTGCAACTGCTTATTTATTCTGCACGGGTCATCGTGAAAGCGAGTAAATGACATTTTTTAGAATTTTTTTTACTACTAATATAATATTATATTATTTATTATTTATTATTTTATTATTATTTTATTTTATTATTAATTTATTCAATTGAATATAACATTTTAATTTACATCTTACTATTATCTAAATCTGTTTTTAATATATTTTTGTTATTGTCATAAAAATCTACAAGTTTATTTAGTAATGTGTAAGATTCAGTATATGTTAGATTAAAAAAAGTTTCTTTCAAAGGCCCACCAGGTATCCGCTGCGTATCAATTACCCAGTTGGTGTTAATTAACCCATCCATTAAATTCAAAAAATACTTAATTACAATTTTTCTATTTTCTACTTCGCTATAATTAGGTACAGATGGTAAAGGTGTGGTCCTGGTTTTGTTGTCTGCATCTTGTAACATAAGGTATATTTTAGTCACAATCTCGACTTGATTCTGGTTGTCAGTATAAAAATTATTTAGTATTTTGTCTAAAGACGTCTCCGGGATAGTTTCTCGTATTGGTCTTATACTATTAACTATACACGTATCCATGGTAATGTCACCAAGAGAACGCATTTGAGAAGATCTTAAACTTTTTTTATTTTTCATTTATATATATATATATATATATTAAAACAAATTAAAAAAATGACTATTATTATATTAACAAAAAATACGTTCCTAAACAAGTTCCCACAATGAATCACGAAAGACAAGTTCGGGACATTTATATTAAATCGGGTTCAGAATGGATTCCAATAAGCACAGAATCGGGTTCAGAACTATGCAGGCGATTCGCTAACGCGTACACACAATACAAAAACAGGCCGCCATATCATCGCGAAGTTGTGCATGAGGCAGACAACGGCGTTAAAGTGTTCAGACATAATAACGACCATTATAAACCGACACATGTTTCTCATGTAAATGGGCAAAATATACCGATTATTGACATGGCGGATGTGAAAGTGTTTCTAACAGATGTCGCAAATGTAAACTGGTTTAAAGCGCGAGAATATCAGGCGTGGGCGTACCGCGATTTCTTGTTTGATGTTGGCCAGCCGCAAGTAAAGTATTATGCTTCTCGGTACTCGTCACATTTATTTTTTCAAACAAGCAACTATAGAGATGTTGTAACAATTGAGCTAGACGGACTACCTCCAAACATTATTTTCAAGCTGTCTAGAAACGAGAACGGGAGCGTGTATTATGAGAAAAATGACCCGAATGCGTCAAGGGTACGAATTTGTGATTGTGAAACGGCTCGTTCTGGATATTTGGGATTTTATCGAAGAATGACGGATGTTGGCGATTTTATTATAACGCCGGCATCCATCAGCGTACCAGCACCAGTACCAATACAAGACACATACGGGCCGGAATACCAAGATTTCGCCAGTTACTTGCATCAAATCAATGCGACAGCTGCAGCAGTTGCATCTGTATATCAAAATCACAGTATAAAGTTGCCGCTATCTCCGAATGCGCGCAGCATTCAAACAGATAATGAAGAAGAACAATGCATTATGTGTTTTAGAAATAAATCGACGCTGCGACTACATCCGTGTGGTCACAAGGTCATGTGTCCGGAGTGTTATATTAAAATGGAAAAGGGGGAATGTCCGATTTGTAGAAGTAATATTATAAAATTAACCTGTGAAAATGCATAGAATGAAATAATAGGTTACAAAAATAATATAAAAGAATGGTTTACGTAAAGATCATTTTTTTCATTCGATTATTATTCAATTTATTTACTGTGTTTGTATTTGCATTCGAATTCGCATTCAGAATTGCATTCGCAAATTGAACATATTTTTTTTTATTTTTGTTTGAAGAAGATGGTATAGAAGGTTTTATGGAAGAAGGTTTTATATCATTATTAAGAGGAAATGAAAAAACTGGACTTTCCATATCCAATGGTTTTCCAGATGTTATTGCGGTTACTTGATCATATCCATTGTTCTTTTCGCAGCAACATATGTCTTTCAACAAATGTTTCCATTTATATTTTTGAATGTCATTTGATCTAAAAAGGGATAGAATGGTGCTTGTCAAAACCCCTCCATACATTTGTTCGCTTTCAATAAACGTATCGGCACTCTTCTGGTGATCCTGGCATCCGCTTATACAGTATACTTCTCCGTTTGTTCTAGGATATTTTTTAAATTCGTATGATGTTTGACGAAGAGACCACTCCGATTGAACATATGTTGGCGATTTTACATTTTCATTTGTTATGTAACTTGAATCGTCGTATTTATACCGAAGGTCGCATCCGGTTCCGCTGTGACAAGCATCTAAAATAACGTACAATTTCGCTTTACTTGGAATTTTTCGAACTAAAATAGAACGAAGTGTGTCATCGCTACTAGTTCCCATTCTTTTATAATCAAGCGGGGCTAGGCAAGTATCCTTTCCGTTCTCTTCATCTCGACTACGGTCATATTCAAGATTACCGTGTCCTGAAAATTGAAACCATACTTCGTCGCCGGCTCTTAAGTTACGAACGAGAGAATTAATTGCATTCAATATATTGGCCTTGGTTGGTTTTACCGGTGTGTCATCTGTTAATATAATAAAATTTGTATATCCTAGCTGTGACTGCAAAAATTTTTGTAAATTATTGACATCATTTATACAGCCATACAATTCACTGTCAGTATTTCTATAATTGATTCCAACCAATAATGCGCGTTTTACCATTTGTTCTTAAATTTAATATCTATATATTTTATATTTATATATATAGATAAATATAAATAAATATTTTAATTTTTATATATTCATTTACTTGTTTCACATTTATATTTACATAAAACTCAGATTTGAAATAAGTTCGTTTAGTTTAAAAATGTCACATCGTTTCAACGGTTCAACAAGGATGTGTTCGCGAAACATTTCCCGAATGTATTCATGTCGTACCATGCGTAAATAATTCGGAGAAACGTACCCCGATGGTAAAAAAAAATCACTCGGATATTCATGATAATACAAATTAATATGTTTAAATATGTAAACTGTCATAAAAATAAACCCAAGAGACCATATGTCATGTGATTTATTATGCTTTACCCAGTTGTATTCAAAATGCTGTGGATATTTTATAACATTGTTTCTGTTTCTTGTATTTGCATTTGTATTATATGTTTCTGGAGCACAAAACGGAAGAGTTCCGCCGCTCGCATTATTTGTTTTTTCATGAATTCCAGAAAGGCCAAAATCGATTAGAAAAACAGATACCTGTGTTTGTTTTGGTACAACCAGAATATTTGCTGGTTTTATGTCACCGTGCACACAACCAACTTCGTGCAACTCTTTCAAAATACCGGATAGTTGTATAAACGCGTCATAAACAATTTCTTCAAAATTACCCTTATATTTGATACATTCTATCCATCTATCAAACGTCATTGAATTTGAAATGTATGGTTGTACGCTATAAAATAATTGTGGATTTGATAATTTAATGTGACAATATATCGGAATTACGATTCCCAATCTTATAATGTCTTGATACTTATTCTGATATTTGCGCATAAGAGTAGAACTCACAATGTCTTCTCCTGAAAATTGATCATCAATGTTGTCGATTCGAAACATCAGATTAAAACACTTGTGTTTAAATACACCATACTTTATTACATTTGTTAATGTTTCACATGTATTGTATTTTTTATACACCACGAAATCTTTTAAATATTCACTTTCGCATTGTGTATGAATATTTGTAATCGTATATTTCAATATGAATTTACTCATATCATCCCAATAAATTAAATTGTAAATCTCGGCTTCTTTAACGCATTTTATTATATAATTCACAATTTCATCAACTGTAAAAACGGGAGACGGAGGATGATTCGGATTCGGATTCGGATTCGGATTCGGATTCGGATTTATCGTCATATCATTTTTGTTGTTGGTATTTTCAACAGGTAACTTGGGAGATGACGATGGCGATGACGGCGGTGACGACGATGACGACGACGAGGATAACAGTGACATATTTTCATCGTCGTTTAAATAAATACCTGGATATTGTTTATGATTTTTTTTCATTATATATTTATTTATGAATTTGTTTTCTTATTATATTATTTTTAATAGTATTTATTACGGTTTTATAAATACTATTAAAAATCAATTTCCTTGAAATATTACAAATTACATTACTTGTTACAAATTACTGTTTATAAAATTCGAGTAAACGCGCCGATGGATCAACATTGGAACAAAACGGGTGTCTCCAATAGTAAGGAATCATACTATCGCCTTTTTCCGGGAAAAAATTCTCAAATATCTTTCTATAATAAAAACTCTCCTTATCGTACGGCAAATTATTTTCATTCGTTACGCTATTTTTTAACTCCGCAATTTTCTTTACATATGCACCATACTCAACGTCTGATACTTTGGTTTCAACATGTTCTTTAATCATTTGCACCCACGTTCTACCCGAATTACCCGATACCCCGTCACTAAACGCTTCTTTGCGCCTCCAAAGCAAATCATCCGGCAAGTATCCCTCCCCGTCAAACGCCTTTCGAAGCAAGTATTTTTCAATCCGTTCGTCGTCAAACCTCTTGTACCGCGGAGGAATCTCCATCGCATATTTCAAAAATGCCTTGTCTGCAAACGGAACACGCGCCTCTAGTCCCGCTCCTGAAATGGTCTTGTCTGAACGCAGTAAATCAAAATAGCGCACGTCACGAATCATGCGCTCATTTTCACGCTTGAAATCTGCATCGGACGGCGCCTTGGTAAATCCGCGATACGACCCAAAAATCTCATCCGACATGTCCCCGCAAAAAATCACAACGTCGTCCGAATGCTTTGAAATATATTTGCTAATTAAATAATTGGGCAACGACGCGCGCACCGAGGTCGTGTCATAACTTTCAATTTGATGCACCGTATCTTCAATCGCATCCAAAAACTCTTGTTCTGATAAACACACCTCGTGATGACGCGTTCCAAGGTAGTTTGCTGCGCGCCTCGCCCACATCAAATCCACCGATCCCTTTAGACCAATGCTATACGTATTTAAATTAGAAGGATCCATAAATTTACACATGATGGCAGTAACAAGCGTGCTGTCTAAACCACCAGAAAGTAAACAACCTACCGCGCCGCGTTCCGACATGAGCCGCTTCTTTACGGCAGATTCCAATAACAACTTGAGATTCGCGCAAATATTTTCTTCAGAATCTTCAACGGTTTGAAATACATAATTGTATGGCACATACTCTTCTAAAACTGGGTCCGCGCGTCTCGCACTATGCAATGCGCTATAATAAGGATGAATTAATAGAGTGCCGAGCTCGTATACACCATAACACCCCGACGGAAACTGTCTTATGTAATGACCCATGCAATGTTCCATTGACTTTAGCTCACTTGCAACCGTGATATCCGCCGCAAATCCAAACTCTGACCCATAAAACAAAGACCGAATGCCAAACGGGTCTCTTGCAACATACATTGCATTGGTATTATGATCAACTAACGTTAGCGCAAATACCCCATCCAGTCGTTTGAGCGCTTCTTCCATGCCGATTTTACGATACAAATGAATCACAATTTCACAATCTGAACCACCCTTGTTATACTCTTCCGTCAAATCAAATTCATCAATGAGCTCTTTATAATTATAAATTTCACCATTGCAAACCAGTGTGCAATTTTTTAGTTTAAGTGGCTGGTTTCCAATACTGCTTAACCCATTGATCGACAAACGATGAAATCCAAAACAGCGGTGCGAAAATTGTTCTGCCACTTTTTCATGTAAAAAAATAGAATTATCTGGTCCTCGATGACTCGACTTATAAAATGTTTGTTGAAGAGATTTCAGCTTTTTCATTTCTAAATATTTAGTCAAACGATTTTCATAATAAAAAATACCGCACATTTTTTAAGCTTATAGTTACTTTAATCGACCTTGTTCCACAATTTTCAGTTACATATATATGTCATCAATTATTTATGTTGATTTTATTAAATATATTTAATGCGTTTTAGTCCAGCCAAAAGAACATCCACCTCAATTTTTCCAACCATTCGGCGTCTTCATCACGTTGCTGGTTCATTTTTATCGCAATTGGCATATTCTTCGTTTGATTCGTTTGGTGATTGAGTATATTTCTATATAGTATTATACTTATATTTTATTTTTCAATTTTTTACATAAAAAAATGTGTGTATTTCTATATTCTCTCTTCACTCTCATATAGACAATTGTATGTTGTTTGTTTATTTTTTGGGGATGATTCCAACACCTCCTTCATAATGTATGAGGTGCGTTTCCGATTTTCTTACTATACACATGCCTTTGCATGTGCAATCAGTCGAACCCGGACGTTTTGATGTAGCCGTTATTTCGCATTTGAGTTGCTGCACTTTTTCTTGATGCACGTACCTCTTCTCTTCTTCCTGAAACGCGCGTTTTTGTTCGTGTTCATCATCGTCCCATTCGTTTTCAACTTTTTTCCATTCGTTTTCAACTTTACGACGCTGGTCAAACAATGAAGATAGACACATTTGGGTATGAATTCTTTTCATAAACCCTCGAACGCCTCTAACACCTTGACTTTGAACACCTTGGACACCTTGAAACATTTTAAGGAACATCTTTTGACTATCTGATTATTCTTCGAAAACTGATATATATGAATTTAAGTTTAAAAAATTCAATTTGTTTTTATTCTTATGAAATTATTTTATAAAATAATATTATACTAATATTATAGTATAAAAAATACTTTGTTATAAACAATAAAATAAATAAAAATAATGTTTGGTGTAGTTAATAAATTATACTTGTGCAATCAGCAACGCTCGAGAGAATTGAATGACCGTATATCCGTTCGAAATATTCCATCCGCGCCTTTACAGCCGCAATATAGCATGCGCCCCGTTTTAACCAAATATTCAATCATGCCCATTTTAGACCAGCGCGCAACTCCGTCCGTCCCATTGGAACAATTCCCCACATTCAACCCCGAACAAACATTCAATCCGGGAAACGCGCAAGCACCGTGGTCTCTCTTTTCATCCAACGTAAACACGGAATCCATTTTACGTAACCAAGTGTTTGCGCTCCAAAACTGCGAACAAGCGTATTATGTTCCATCATCTAAGAGCGACTTGTACAATGTCCGAGTTCCAGAAAACTATGTGGAACAACCGCACCCCGACCTGTTTCGCCGCCAACCATTTTGTCCACATAATCCAAACGAACATAATCTTGCAAACAAGTTTTTCAATAATTCAACTCGTCATGATATTAAAAACTTATAAATATGGCATTACTTCATTTCTTTTATATTCTACATTCTTACTGCATTATTTTATTTCTTTTACTTTTATGAACTTTAGCGATTTTGCATTTTACATAAAAATATTATATATTATAATTATATAAATTAATTTTAATTATATTATAATGAGCTATTATAAACAAAAAGGTGGTGGCGTTTTTGACGTTTTTTGTCCTCTGTGTAATTTGCCCTTTTATTCCCCGTTTGAAGGTCAAAAAATACCCAGCGACGATGATGAAGATGATGATTTGTACGATTTGCGAAATACCGATATGAAGTGGCTGTCAGATGTTTTAGGAGTCGATGACAACACGAGTACCGTGATGGAACTAAAAGGCGACGATAGATATGGACAGTTTCCGATAAAAAATGGTAAAGAAAAAGGCGAACTCTTTGGACTCAGAGATTCCATTGCGGTGCAAGCTGGAACTAGAAAAAAAGAGTATTACAAGGGATTTGGAGCTGCGTTTCACAACGATTGCGTCAAATATATTAGCGAAAAATCAGGAAGACCGATAAGCTACCAACTTGGTGTTGACATTGAACAGACAATAGAAGATTATTTTAAAGCGCATCCAAAAACGCGAAGAGATGATGATTATCAACAACAGTCATATGATTTTCAAAGCGCGCTGGAAGACCACGACCCTAATTATTTTGTTTCTCCGCTGGAACCCGACGGAAAACATGTTCGACAAATGTTAAGTGATTTTATTCCAAAAAATAAAACGCCGTCACCACAAAAAAATAAAACGCCATCACCGCCACGACCAGTTCAAGCGGAAGCAGTTCAAGCCGAAGCAAACGTAGTAGTACAAAGGAAAAAAAAAGGTGCCGCAAGTGGTGCAACAGTAGATAACAGTTGCGCATCTCAAAAAGACAAGGTCATCTGTATTAAAAAAAAATGCGTATGGGGCAAAACAAACAGGTGTAGCAAAAAACGAACTACACGAAAACAAAAGAAATCCAAATCAAATGCATCCGCAAACACGCACGCATGTCCATCTCATAAAGACAGAAACGAGTGTGTAATGAATAATTGTGTCTGGGGGAAAACAAATCGATGCAGCAAAAAACGCGGTACAAAATAATTGAATAAAAATAACTTAAATACATAATTATTATAAATACAAATCAAATCATCATGAACTACTTGTCTCCTTATTTCGAAAGAGATAATAACTTTCCTTATTATAATAGCGTACATGATTCCATTTACAGTAACACGCACATGTTAGGATTCATATGTGCAATGTATCTACCAACAATTTTTACATTAAAAAACTATATGCAAAACAAACCAGCAATGCGTGGTGGTAATTACGATATATTATTCTTTTTGTGGAACATGTTTCTTTCTGTATCAAGTGGTTTGGGTGCAGTACTATTATTTCCTATAATGTACAAGGAGTTTATAACAGATGAAAATTACGGAATTTGTACCGAAAAAAATAAAAACAATGTAACTGCGGCATACATTATTACCTTATTTGGATTTTCAAAATTTTTTGAATTTATTGATACATTTTTTGTTGTAACAAGAAAATCTCAACTAGAGTTTATTCACTGGTATCATCATATTTTAACTTGTTTATATTGTTGGCATGGTTCATATATAAGCAAATCTGGAGGATATTTTGCATTAATGAATCTTTCTGTTCATGCAATTATGTATTTTTATTATGCTCTTTACGCGATAGGTAATAAAATGTTGCATCCTTATCGAAAATTAATAACAATTATTCAAATTAGTCAGATGGTTGGAGGTTGTTACATCGTTTACAATTGGTTTATGAATTGTCAAACAATTTCTTCAAAATCAGAATATGCTAATATGGTATTTGCAGCGCTAATGTATTTTAGTTATTTTATCCTTTTCATTAAAGTGTTTTTTAGAGAAAAAATAAAGTCCAGTTAAAATAATGTATAATTTACGTAAAAAGTATAACTATACATTATTCATTTATATAAATGACAAGTAATGATGTCGAGTCGTTTTCAAATTCAAACGGTCCAAGTTGTTTAAACACAATTGATGACGTCACATTAGCATATATGGTAAATACAACACAATATGAGAAATATCTTAAAAAAAATAACATGAATTATGATTCAGTATTCAAGAGAGATATAAGATTTTATAGGAAACGAATTATCTCATTAACCAAAGATTTATTTAAAAATCAGAATGAAACGGATAAAAATCAAAATTCTGACGTGACAATGGTAGGCGCATTCAACATGTACATGCGTGCGTGCATCTCTTATTTAAAATTTTCAGACCAAAGTGAAACCATACAAAAATGCTACGTGTGTCTAGGAATAACTGACGGTAATCAACCAAATGAAAACATAAAAAATCAAAAATGCATATGCAAAAATAAAAATGAAAACGAACTTTTTGAATTAAATAAAGCAAATGAGCTATGTTTTAAACCAAAAGAAGTGAAAAAAATTACGCTCGATAATTACGTGATTCGAAAAAATGTGAAAAAAAGTGAACCAGTTGTATATCCACAACAGTTTACATTCAATCCGAGAGATCCAGTATTTAAATGCAAGGGATTAAAACCAAAATTACAGTCAAGGTCACAGTCAGCAGAAAAAATACGAATGGAATCGGATACTCACAATGTAAATGTAGTAAACGCAATTGATGATAATAATTTAAAAAAAGTTACCAACATTGAAGATAGAGAGAATGGAGAGAAAAAAACAAATGATTCAAATGAAAAAAAAAATGAAAAAATAAAAAATAATAGAAAAAATAAAAAAAAGAAAAAAGTTTCTTTTGATGTAACAAATTATATCGATAATATATAATAACTATATTCAGGTTGTCTATATTTAGGTTGTTTATAAAAGATGTTTCAAAATAAAATCGAACAAAATGAAATTGGAGGAACCAAAATAAAAAAGTCAAACAATGTAAACAATGCAAATATGGATGGCGAATTTAAGAAATTATCATGTGGACCAACTCAGGAAAAAAGTTTCACATGTTATACGACCGGCGCTTTAATGCATCTTAAAGACGCTTGGAATGCACGACATCCAGACGCCGCAATACAAAGTAATGACGTCGAAGAAATATGGCACTCGTTAAAATCGGGATTCGGGAACGTGTGCAATAAAGAGTCGTGTTGGTTGCGCCAACTAGCATCCGCATCGAAAGAAGTGAAGAATTTATTTAATTATTTTGCCCCCGAAAGTCCGAAAACGTGGAAAAAAAATCCAAACGAGTGGTTGTCCAGTATCGATATTACAAAAGTCATGAAACAATACGAAGATAAATTTCCGTCATTCGAATTTCTTGGTCCCTCTCCAATTGATTTCGATAAAACGCCAAAAGGAGAGAACGCGTGCGTTTTTGAAGAGTTGTGCAACTTTGAACTGAAAACCTATTTGAATCCAGGTGACCCAAAACATAAAGTCGGTATTATTTTTAACACGGATCCTCATTATTTAACAGGGTCGCATTGGATATCTCTATTTATTGACATGAAAAAACAGTTTATCTTTTTCTTTGATAGCACCGGCGATGCGCCTCCAAAAGAAATTACAAAGTTTGTGAAAAAAATCATAAAACAAGGTAAAGCACTGGGCTTACATTTCAAATACGTTGTGAATACTAAAGAGCATCAGAAACGCAACACGGAATGCGGAATGTATTCGCTCTTCATGATTATTAATTTACTGAAAGAAACGCGAACACCGGAAGATTTTTTAACAACTCTTTTTACAGATAAGGAAATGGAGAGATTTAGGGGTATATTTTTTAATCACGAAGAATTGTAAAATTGTTTTAATGCAATTTAACTTTTATTTTTTATAATAATATTTAATTTATTATATAATAATAATCTAATAATAATCTCTATGGCCGACCAACGCGTAAATGATGAAAAAAACGATATAATTAGAAACGCTATTATAAATCATCCAAGTTTTAGTAGTTCCTCAAAACCTCAGTGGCAGGAAATTGCGAATGGTATCAATGCAAAAAATATAGGTATAGTAACAAGTGGAAGGAAAGTACGAGAGTTATGGGTAAACTATTTAAATCCTTTTCTAAATTTTACACAATTTACCCAAGAAGAAATGCAAATACTACAAAATCTTTATTTAGAGGCACGGGCTCAACAGGCGCGTGGCCAAACGAGAATGTTGGAAAGTGGTAATCTGCAATTGCCATTGAAAGAAAATGGTGAAACAATGTCATGGGAACTTATACTTCCTGGACGCTCACCAAATGTTTTGAAAAATAAGTATTACTCATACCAAAAATATTGGAATCGTACAGAACAACCAGACCAAGATGAACTCTACAGCGTAAATCCTTCTACTAGTGTAGAAAAAGATGATGATGTATCAAACAATTATGATTTCTACGACTCAGATTTACATGAACGCAGTAAACGTGGCGATTCGCCTCCACCGTTTGCATTTCCGCTTACGACAAAGTTTGATCACCCATCTGGTGCTGCTTTCGGAGGCGGTGGGAAAAGGAAAACGTCTAGAAAATCTGCTATGAAAGCTTATAGAAAATCTGCTATGAAAGCTTATAGAAAATCTGCCAGGAAAGCTTCTAGAAAATCTGCCAGGAAATATAGAAAAGCTACCAGAAAGTAAATTTATTTTACACATTTTATTATTATTATAAATGTGTAAAATAAATTTAAATCATGTGGTTGTTTAGCATTTTTTTATAAGTATATTATATAAAAATAAAATACATAAAAACAATAAATGAATGATGATCCGTTTGAAGGTAATCCGTTTAAAGGTCCACATTATGGTGTATTGAGTAAAGAAGCCGGCGGATTTCTCCAGTACGACAGTGACGAGAATGCTCTACCCAATTTGATGTCTCCAATAACTGCTTCCGCTCTACCCAGTTCTGCCGCTGCCGCTCTACCCAGTTCTGCCGCTGCCGCTGGTTTTGGTTCTCCTAGTTCTGCCGCTGGTTTTGGTTCTCCTAGTTCTGCCGCTGGTTTTGGTTCTCCCCCTGCTACTGGTTCACCCAACACATGTCAACATGGTCGGAGAAAGGATATATGCAAAAACTGCTGGCAATTAAAACAAATGAAAGGACCAACAGCAAATGGAATTTTTTGCAAACACGGACTTAATAGACATAATAAAAAACTGAGAGGCATTTTATGCGGAGATCCAGAATGTGATGAAACGAGAGGTTATACACCGAGAGAATTTGTCACACATAAGACGAGCTTTCAACCTCCATCTACACAACAAGGTGTTATTGAAACTCAAACGTCCGAACCACCCATTCCTAATAGTGTCGGATTCTCACAATTTACCGCAGCAACACCTGTTCGTCGTCATAATCTATTTGGAACAAAAGTTTTTGATAGCAGTGACGATGAAAATGGAATGTTCGGTGGAAGAAAAAAATACAGAAAATCAAAAAGAAAAGTTAGAAAGTCATCCAGAAAATCAAAAAGAAAAGTTAAAAAGTCGTCCGGAAAATCTAAAAAATTAACAAAAAAGTAGATTTTATTCTATTTTATTATATTTTATTATATTTTATTCTATTTCTATAATAATATATTGAATACTATCAAAACCTTTCAATAAATGAAAATTAAAGAGTATAGCAGAAGAAAAAATAAGTTGCGCAAAATACCGAACCGATATGTTCCGCAGTACTTGTCGAATAAAGACAAACAAATTCAATTAAAAATGTTAAAGAAATCAAGGCGAATGTATAAAAATAAAAAATATTTTACTCGAAAAAAAGTGGCATCATTTAAAAATAAAAAGTCGTCTCACATTCAAAATGCAGAACGAATATACGGCGTAAAAACGGTTGTTCCAAATCAAGAACTTGCGCAAAAAACGGGGTGTTCTTTAAACGCACTCAATCAAATTGTGAAAAAAGGTGAAGGCGCTTATTATTCTTCAGGTTCAAGACCCAACCAAACTGCGCGCTCATGGGGACTAGCGCGTTTAGCAAGTTCTGTTACCGGCGGAAACGCCGCAATTGTCGATTTTCATATTTTAAAAGATGGATGTGATCATAAAAAAAAAGCATACATTCTCGCAAATAAAAGAATGAAATAGAATGAAATAAATTTTGATAATAAATTTTGATATTAACTAGTTATTATAAAAAATAATTCACACACATTGAATTATTTTTTTTTATTTTGTTTTATAATTTTATTTTATAATTTTATTCATGTAGTCAATTACTTATCTTCTACCACCGCGCTGACCACCACCTCCGCCACCACGACTGGAATCACCCGACCTGGAAAATGAAGAACGTGATTGAACATCTGAAGTGGAAGAACTACGTCTCAAAACGGGAACATACGAATCGTCGCCTCCTTCATCGCGTTCGCCATGTTGTTGACGCGCCTCATTGCGCGTCTCACACATCAACTTGCCTCCGAACATTCCAGTAACATCGACTGCCTGACAAGAATGTTGACCGTTGGCGACATTGGACACATCAAATTCAACATACTCGCCCTGCACCAAAAAACGATACTGCTCCTCGGTCACCTTGATATTCGAGTGATGAACGAAAATCTCACTTCCAACTTTGAGATCACTTCCGCATACACTTTGAACAACACTCAGAAAACCAAATCCTGTCTTCATGTTGAACCACTTTACACACCCCGCCAACTTTTTACCACATACTGCTGCTGTTGCCATCTTATATGATTGCTTGCTTATAACATTATTAGCGAGACATCTTTAAGTATATTTGAATATATAATATTTGTATGATAAATTTTTCATGATAAAATTTGTATAATAAGAATTAATTGTTATTAATAATTATTTTATTAAAAAATATAACATGTATTTCATATAAAAAATACCGGCAACTCGTTTCGATCGAGTGCCCTCGGAGTTATGAGCCCCGCGCGCTTCCGCTGCGCCATGCCGGTTAGTACCACCCGTTGGTATCGATCCAACGCTTGCCTTTTAATGAGAAAGAGATAACCATCAAATTTTCGGACATGTGAGTGTCTTGGGATTATTCGACGATAAGCCGCTCGCCGTGAGGGTGGTTTAAGTGTCGCAGTGTTGCAACGAATAGCTTCTGTAAAGCTACTAAAGGATTATATACCGACAACCCGTTTTGATCGAGTGACCTCGGAGTTATGAGCCCCGCGCGCTTCCTCTGCGCCATGCCGGTTACAAATGTTGCTGTGTTTAGCGTCACTTAGCATATGACGACCAGCTTCTGTAAAGCTGGCGAATGATTAAATTCCCCCGACAGGTTTCGATCCTGTGTCCTCCGGCTCATAAGGCGATAACCATCTTCAAATTCGGACATTTGCATGTCTTGGTGATAAAGGACGGTGTTTTACGGCGCGCTTCCGCTGCGCTACGGGGGATTATTTCCGGCAATCTCGTATCGATCGGATACCTCAATGTTTGACAGCATTGCGCACTACCACTATGCTATACCGGATTACAGTTACTCATGTTTAACGTCACTTTTAATGACGACCAGCTTCTGTAAAGCTGATGAAGAATTTATACACCCTAACAATTTTGATATTATGAAATCCAGTTTATTTGAACTGAAAACTCACATTGATTGTCGCAGGATTCAAACATGTGACTCTTTGTTTTCATATTTGTTCGGAATCACATATTACCACTCGGCCATGCGCCGCTTTGCAATCACTGCTTGAAATGAATGTATCATTATCCATATATAAAGATGTCGACATATTTTTTATGACAAAAAATGTGAATATATATGAAATATCTATATGAAAATATAAAAACAAATGGTATTTTTATTATTATTTTCTTTTTCTTTATTTAATCATTTTCTTTTTCTTTATTTAATCATTTTCTTTTTCTTTATTTAATCATTTTCTTTTTCTTTATTTAATCATTTTCTTTTTCTTTATTTAATCATTTTCTTTTTCTTTATTTAATCATTTTCTTTTTCTTTATTTAATCATTTTCTCTCTAATCTCTCTACATTTTGTATTCATAAACTATTATAAATATGAATGATGAGACATTCCAACATTGCATTAATATTATTTGATTTTAGGAAAAAGTTTTAGAGAGATTAGAGAGAAAATGATTAAATGATTCATTCATTCATTCGAAATATAAAAAGAAAATATATTTTAATTATAATTATAATATAATAAGTATTTGAACGATACACTTTTATAAAAAGAAATGATTTCGTCGTTATTAGGAGGGACAACGAGTATTGAAGCATTATTTTCACCGAATTTAGAATCATTTTCATTATTTTCATCATCAACGGATGCATCCGGAAACCCTACACCGGTAACAGACGCTTCTGGAAATGGAATGTTTGGAAATACATTTTCATTATTTTCATCCTCTTCAACAGATGCATCTGGAAATCCAATAACGCCAGCAACACCAGCAACACCAACAACGTCAGTAACGCCAACACCTGATGCAGATGCTTCTAATGATTCGACAAATGGAACTACTTCTACTTCCGATAATTCCAACCCGTCGATTGCGCCATATGCTGATTTTTTCACGAGTTTGTTCTTTATGTTTATTCAAATTTGCATTATAATATATCTGGGTTCGTCATTTTTAACATTAGTTTACATGTCAAAAAATTCAAAGAGATTTTTAAATGAATTTATGCCATCGGATGTTAATGCATATCCATATTGCACCCCGTCTGATCCGAGTTTAGGAGGTCAAGGCGCGCAACATGTTGAAATTTATGAAGACTCACTATATTCTTTCGGCTTTCCTTATAATTTTTATTGCGAACCCAGAGACGACGAGGGAAATACGTGCTCTAAAACATGTAGTGAGATAAAAAAAGAAATAAGGTCAAGTTCATTGTTTGAATATACATCATTTTCATTTTGGCTTGCCATGTCTTCTAAAAATACGTATGCCACGTTTAGAGCAATTGTTAAAACAGTATGTAAAAAATTAAGCTCGGTTGTCAACACACAAGACCAGAGTGATAGTAACAACATTATAGAAAATATTGTAATGATAATCGGAATTATCTTTATGTTTACTTTTGGATTGTTTTCAGGATTTATAGGGTTTTTTTTAACATATGTGTTTCAAATGTATAATTCCGGATTCGCAATGTTCGGTCTCGCATGGACATTTGGACTTTGTTTTTTATCATGGATACCGCCCCTTTTGAACTTTTTTGGATTTATTCTTCAATCTATTATTATGTTTTTATGGGTTCCGTTTGTGCAAATAAACGCAAACACACAATCCAAGTTGGTATTTGAAATATTTAAAAGGAAAAAATCTCTAATCATGTTACTATTTAGTTTAGGAATGATAATGAACGCATTTACATATTTAAGTGATAACGAACCCTATTATGTAGTGTTTGCCGTTGCATTATTTTTGTTTAATATGTATGTATACGTATAATAATATATCGATTATGTAAATGAATATACGTAATAATTAATAATTTAATAGTAAAATAAATCTAAAGGTAAAATCACATATATTAATAATACATGTGATTATGACTAGTACTATTCGTATGCCGAAATCCGAATTACCATTTGTTAGTATATGCACACCAACATTTAACCGAAGACCATTCATTCGTAATTTAATAAAATGTGTTGACAATCAAACGTATCCCAAAGAGAGAATGGAGTGGATTATTATTGACGACGGAACCGATGCAATTGAAGACATGGTTTCCGAGCATCCGCTCGTTTCGTATTTCAAATTTGATAAAAAAATGTCTCTCGGACGAAAACGAAACATAATGCATAAAAAAACGCGTGGTTCCATCATTGTGTATATGGATGATGACGATTATTATCCGCCCGAACGGGTATCGCATGCTGTAGAAGTATTGACCAATAATCCGTCCGCATTGTGTGCCGGTAGCAGCAAAATGTATATTTATTTTAAAGATTCAAATCAAATGGTGCAATTTGGACCCTATGGACCGAATCATGCCACAGCAGGCACATTTGCGTTTCGAAAAGAACTGTTAAACGGCCACCAATATAATAACGATGCATGTCTAGCAGAAGAGCGGGAATTTTTAAAGGGATATACTGTTCCGTTTGTTCAATTGGATTCGATGAAGACAATTTTAGTATTTTCTCATCGTCATAATACATTTGACAAGCGGACATTGTTGCAGGACCCGTTTAGTAATGTTATGCGTCTCTCTGAAAAGACGGTTCAAGATTTCATTAAAGATGAGAGCGTCGTTGATTTTTTTATGAACATTGATGCAACGCTTGCCACATATTCTCCTGGCGAACCCGACATGAAACCGGATGTTATGAAGGAAACTAAAAGTTTAATAAAAAAAAAAGAAGAAATGAAACGAAACGTCATGGAAAAACAAGACGAAAAGAAAAAACAGTATGACGAAATTGTAAAAACAAATCCTGAAATTTTTCAAAAGATAGAGTTTCAACAAAAAATGATTTTTGATTTACAAGATGATAATTATAAACTAAAAGAACAACTTGGGAAATTAAAAGAACTTTATGGCAAAGTACTTCGAGAGAATGCTGAATTAAAAAAATAATGAAATAATTCATAAATTAATATTCAGTATTGCATGCATCAGTATTATAAACCAACTTGTTTTCTTACTTACTCATCCTTCAAATATTCAAAAACTTGTAATGTATTCAATAATTCTATAAGTACCAAGAAGATAAAGTCAAAATAGATGGATTGAAATTCCTTTTGAAGAGTCAAATATACAAATAATATGAGAAATAGAAACACTAGCGAAATTTGATTTTTTGTTTTCACAGACAATCTTTCTTCTTGTTTTTCGCATTCTTCTTCTTCTTGTTTTTCGCATTCTTCTTCTTCTTGTTTTTCGCATTCTTCTTCTTCTTCTTCTTCTTCTTCTTCTTCTTCTTCTTCTTCTTCTTCTTCTTCTTCGTCTGCTATGCTTGCACCTTCTTCTTCTTCGTCTGCTATGCTTGCACCTTCTTCCTCTTCTTCTTCTTCGTCTGCTATGCTTGCACCTTCTTCTTCTTCGTCTGCTATGCTTGCACCTTCTTCCTCTTCTTCTTCGTCTGCTACACTTGCACTTTCTTCTTCTTCGTCTGCTACACATGCACTTTCTTTTTCTTGTGACCGCGAATTTAAATGCGTTTCCACTGTTTCGGGTTCACCTGTTAAACAACTTGTTGTTTCACTCTCACTCTCACTTTCATATTTCTCTTTCATCAATTTATTATAAAGTGAAAACATTATGTATGTACCTTTTTTCGAAGACCAATATCCAACTTCATCATGCGTATCAATGTCGTAAAGATATGGAACATTTCCTTTTGATTTGATATAATATGGTTTACCGTTGAATTCCATTTTCAATCCTTCAATTTCATGTTGTCCAGACATAATTCAAGCGTTATAAAAGTGGTGATGTTGACTGCATATAACCATTGAAGATTATAGATTTCAATTTTTATTATAATAACTGCTTACATATATTCATAATAAAAAAATAAAATATAAATATAATAATAAGGATATATTTATATTTTAAAAATGGTTTTCTTATTTTTACTAGATGTAGTATCCAGTATTTTTTGTAAATGTGTATTTAAAATAGGGTCATGGGTTGTATATCAATCCTACAATGGAGTGTATTATTTATATAACGATGTTAGTAAAACAATCCATAACGAAACATCGGATTTAGAAAATAAAAAAAATGAAGCCGATTTATCACCATATGTTATTATAACAGAAGAAGAATATGATATTTTAAAAAATGAAAAAAATGTTAAAATACATAAACGAAATGTTTCGTCATTGACGAAAAAAATGGTGGCAAGTAACCAACAATGGAAGTGCGGCGGAACATGCAATCAAACTCTCGACTATACTTACGAAATCGACCATCACATTCCTCTATTTAAAGGAGGAAGTAATGAAATAAGTAATTTAATAGCATTATGTAGGAACTGTCACGGAAAAAAAACATTACTCGAAAATAATAATATTAGTTAATGTTATAAAGTCATTCATAATAAAAAATGGTTTACATCAAAAGGCGAAGTTTATGCCGAGGAAAGTGTCCTCTTCCCGTTTTTCAATACAATATTGATGACGCCAACACGAGTTTGGTGCCGAGATATGTAAGAAATACAATTATTATCAACACGTCGCGATTTCAGGGCGGGGGGCGAATGCAATTTGCGAATCAAAAGTTGAATGCTTTTGGAAAATGGGCGGGTTGTCCAGGTGGTTCAGGACCCGGATACTCGTCTACCAATCATTATGTGCCCTATCAAAATTGTAGCGTCGGCCCGGCAATCGGAGGTCCTCAAGCGACATGTTTTTCGCGTTGTTGATTGAACCTACTTACAAAATACTCCTCGGCCGGATGCAAAAGTGCACCAGCCCCGCTTTTACTATGAATCTCCCGAACCACATCATTCAAAATACTATAATTATTCTGGTTTAGCATTTCACAAATATACGCGTCGATTTCATTCCCAGTCAGATTATCATTTGATGGAATTAGTTGCACCATTTTTATCATTTATATTAAAATATGTTTAATGTTTTTAATATATTTTACGTAATTTAATATAAAAAATAATTCACGTAAAATATTATTTTCTTATGATACTTTATAAACAAATATTTAGAAGTTTTATAGCTATTAAAAATGGTAAAGAAAGGGGCTGACGGAATGTACCACCTTGCCGGACACACATATTCTG
>Ga0315284_10002608_pt1 | contig 25752 bp, 21 predicted proteins | sample YL17G09_16_MG_FD_203696 | JGI IMG/M metagenome (GOLD analysis project Ga0315284, IMG submission 203696) | Sediment microbial communities from Yellowstone Lake, YNP, Wyoming, USA - YL17G09_16 | ecosystem: Environmental > Aquatic > Freshwater > Lake > Sediment | place: USA: Wyoming | collected...
CGACGATACCGCGGTTTACTTCTTCTCGGTCAGTTCCTCGAAGATGATCTCGACCAGGCTCGGCCGGCGCTGGCCCGCCGGAGCCCCGGCCGCGGCGGCGATCCCGAACGCCGCCTTGATCTCGTCCAGGGATTTCCCCGAGTTGAGCATGTCCCGGACCTTCGCCTGCCTGTCCTCGATGCTCTTCATCAGCGTCTCGATATCGGACTTCGAGAGGCTGTCATTATGCCCGGCGATATACGTCTCGGCGTCGAGGGCCAGCAGGCCTTGGAGGGCTTTCACCAGTCCGAACGACGTCCCGCCCTTCTGTTTGTGAATGAGCGGGTCGCGGCCGATGAAGGCCAGGTCGCCGATGAAGGCGACCTTTTCCACCGGAAAAAAAACAGCGACGTCGCCGCTCGTATGGGCCGGCCCGAAATAGAGCAGCCGGATTTCTTCGCTGAGGCCTTTCAGATCGAAATTGTCGGTGAAGGTTTGATTCGGCAGGTAGGCCAAGAGCGGCTTCAAGGCGTCGTCCTTCTGGAAGGCCTCTTCCATGTCCCTCTTGGTCTGAGCGTGGGCGAGGATCCGAAGTCCCGGGGGGAAACCGCCCAGGCCGTTGATGTGGTCGAGGTCACTGTGGGTGATGAGGAGATGGGTGATGGGGAGGGGCGTGATCTTGCGGATCTCCGCGATCGTCTGCTCGGCGGCCGCGGAGGTCATTTTGGCGTCGATCGCGACCACGCCTTTGGCCCCGACGAAAAATCCTCCGTTCGCCCCGGATCCGCCTTTGACGAGGTAAATGTGGCCTTTGATGTTTTGGACGGTTACCGGTTGGGGTTGAGGCGGCTGCTGGCTGGCCGGCGCGTCGAGGCCGGTCCAGACCGAAATCAGGGCGATCGCGGACAGGATGAAGATCTTTTTCATCGATTCCTCCTTGCCCAGAGGGCTTTTTCACTTATATCGAAATCGGCGCCGGGCGGCAAACCTCAGGCGCGTCGAGGTCAAGCCCGCCGATCGATGAGGCGCCGCACTCTTTCGAACGTCAGGAAGTTGACGATGATCCGGACCATGGTCCAGACCGACATCGGCCGGGTCCTGACCTCACAGCGGCCCGCTTTGACGGCCCGGACGATGGCCGGGATGCTTTTTTCGGACTCGACGAGCGTATAGGTCATCCCGAACTGTTTTAATTTATGGCTGTCGGAATTCCCCACGAGCGTCTTGCCGTGCTCCCGCGCCGCGAGGACGCCCTTTTTGTTCAAATTCAGAAGCGAATTGTGGTAGCAGGTGAACTCGACGGCGTCGATATGGCCCAGGAGCGGAAACAGCCGCGCTTTGAGAGACTTGAAGAGATGGAAGAACGGATGAGGCGCGATGATCAGGCTCTCCTCGTTTCCCAGGCGGTGGAGGCCGGCCAGCGTGTAGCCCTTGGGGTCCGGAGAAAAGCGGGGATTGATGATGACGACGTGGCAGCCGTCGGCCGTGATCTCGATGCCTGGGATCAGCAGGATCCCTTTCCCGGCGGCGTATCGTTCGAGCTCGGGCGTGAAAAGGAGCATATCATGATTGGTGATGGCCAGGGCATCGAACCCCCTTGCCGCGGCGGCATCGATGAGATCGCGGGCCGTATAATGGATGAAGTCCTTGCGGTCCTCTCCCGTGTGGGTGTGAAAATCGATCTTGAGCTTTTTAGCGGACGCGGTGGAACGTCCGGCCTCCGGCGCGGGGATGTCGCCGTCCCGCGCCGGAGGCCGGATCCCTTGTTTGGTCAAGCGCGATGAATCAGAGCTTGGTCTCTTCGGCCGTCTTCGCCACGACCCCGATCGTCTTCTGGAGCATGGCGCTCTCTTCGTCGGTGAGCTTGATCTCGTAGATCTTCTCGATGCCCTTGGCGCCGATCAGGCAGGGGACGCCCATGAAGAGGCCCTTGACGCCGTATTCGCCTTCGCACAGGGCGGCGCAGGGGAGGATGCGATGCTTGTCCTTGAGATAGGACTCGGCCATGGTGATGGCGCTCCAGGCCGGGCTGAAGAAGGCCGATCCCTTGCCGAACAGCTTGACGATCTCGGTGCCCGCCTCGCGCGTCCGGGTGGCGAGCTTGTCGATCTGTTCCTTGGTGGCGATCTCGTTCAGGGGGACGCCGCCGACCGTGGTCAGGCGGGGGAGGGGGACCATATCGGGCCCGTGGCCTCCCAGGACCGTGCCGGCCACGTCCGCGACCGAGACGCCCAGTTCCATGGCGATGAAAGCCCGCCAGCGGGCCGTGTCGAGCGCCCCGGCCATGCCCACGACCTGGTGCTTGGGAAAGCCGGTCAGCTTGTAGAAGGCATAGACCATCGCGTCGAGCGGGTTCGTGACGATGATGCAGAAGGCCGTGGGAGCGTACTGCTTCACGCCGGCGGCGACCTGGGTGATGATCTGGAGATTGACTGAGAGCAGGTCCTCGCGGGTCATTCCGGCCTGGCGCGGTTTGCCCGCGGTGACGATGACCACGTCGGCGCCCTCGATGTCCTTGTAGTTCGACGTGCCGATGATGTTGGCATCGTAATTGCCGTGGGGGGCCATCTCCATCAGATCGAGGGCTTTGCCCTTGGCCGGATTCTCGAGCTCAGGGATATCCAGAAGGACAATATCTCCCATTTCTTTTTGCGCGGCGAGCATGGCCAGGATCTGTCCGATCTGGCCGCCGCCGATGAGGGCGATCTTCTTTCGCATGCGTGACTCCTTTCTAGAAAAAATTATTTATGCGCAGGCCGAGGCCTAACATAAACCCTTGACATAACCTTCCCATGTCGAAGCGAGCTTTGGGCTCTGCAGCCACTCCATGACATACTCGGTGAAGGCGGACCCGGTCACCCCGGAGGCACGGCCGGTGATGGCCATCCGCTTCTCGTACTGGCCGGTGATGTCGAGGGCCATTTCGAGAGCCTTGCCTTTTTCGGGATAGCCGATGTGCGCGACGAGCATGGCCGCGGCGCGGATCATGCTGCAGGGGTCGGCGTACTGGGCCCGGCCCTCGGTGACCATCCGCGGCGCGGAGCCGTGGATCGCTTCGAACATGGCGTACTGCTTGCCGATGTTGGCGCTGCCGGCCGTGCCGACGCCGCCCTGGAACTCGGCCGCCTCGTCCGTCAGGATGTCGCCGTAGAGGTTGGGCAGGACGAGGACCTGAAAGTCGCGGCGGCGCTTCTCATCGATGAGCTTGGCGGTCATGATGTCGATGTACCAGTCGTCGACCTCGATCCCCGGATACTCCTTGGCGATGCGGTAGAAGTTCTCCAGGAAGCGGCCGTCCGTGGTCTTGACGACATTGGCCTTGGTGACGCAGGTCACCCGTTTCCGGCCGTTCTTCTTGGCGTGTTCGAACGCGAGCCGGCAGATGCGGTCGGCGCCGGGGGCGCTGATCAGGCGGAAATCGATGGCGATATCGGCGTCGACTTCGATGCCGTAGGGTCCAAGGGCATACAGGTCCTCCGTGTTTTCCCGGAAAAAGATCCAGTCGATCCCCTGCTTGGGAACGCGGACCGGCCGGACGTTGGCGAAGAGGTCGAGCTCTTTCCGCACGGCCACGTTGCAGCTCTCGATGTTGGGCCAGGGGTCTCCTTTGCGGGGCGTGGTCGTGGGGCCCTTGAGCGTGACGTGGTATTTCTTGATCTCGGCCAGGACGTCGTCTGGAATGGCCTTGTTGTGGGCGGCGCGGTTCTCGATCGTCAATCCTTCGATGTCGTTGATGATGACTTTTCCGGCGGCGACCTCGTCCTTGAGCAGGAAATGCAGAACCCGCTTGGACTCGGTGGCGATGAACGGTCCGATGCCGTCGCCGGCAAGGATCCCGATCCTGATCGGCTTGACCTTGCCGTAGTCGATCCAGTCGGGCATGGACTTGACCTTGGCCATGCGGTTCATCTGGACTTCGAGAAGTTTGCCGAAGTGGGCTGTGGCGCGGTCGATAGCGACTTTATCCATATATCGTCCTCCCTGTAAAATGATGAATGGAAATAATTAGGAACGAAAATTCTATAATTTTTAGAGAGGAAAAGCAACTAGACAAGTCCTCGGAGGGAAAAAATCATTTTGACAATTTTTCGCCGACGATTTATACACTAAATGGAACTGTCATCGCGAGGAGCGCAGCGACGTGGCGATCCGACTCGGAGAGTCGTCCCGCGCCCAGAGAGGGATCTCATAAGACCTCAGCAAGAAGAACGGGATCCAACGCCGGGGGAGGGATGACCCTTAGGAGCAGACCCGTATAGACCACCGAATCTCGCGATGACGAAGAAATCTGGTATGAGGAGCCGTCCATGTTGGACAACTATTTTAAACAGAAAACCGAACGGAAGGCGTTGGGGATCCCGCCGCTGCCTCTGAACCCCGAGGAAACAAGGGAGGTCTGCGACCTCCTCCAGAATCGGCCGAAAGGCCGGGAGGAGGTCCTTCTCCATCTCCTCAAGGACCGCGTCGCGCCCGGAGTCGATCCGGCGGCGAAGGTCAAGGCCGAATGGCTGGTCCGAGTGGCCAAGGGGGAGACGTCGTCGCCGGTCGTTCCCGGGACCGTGGCGATCTTTATCTTGGGGACCATGCTCGGCGGCACCAATGTCGGGCCGCTGATCGATTTGTTGGCGGATCCGGCGCTCGCCCCGAACGCGGCCGAGGCGCTGAAGTCCATCATCCTCGTCTATGGCGGATTCGAGGCCATCGTCCAGATGTCCAAGAAAAATCGGCCCGCCCTTGACGTCCTCGAGTCCTGGGCCGCCGGCGAGTGGTTCCTGTCCAGACCATCGCTGCCCGCCGCGCTCACCTTGAAGGTCTTCAAGGTCGACGGGGAGATCAACACGGACGACTTCTCGCCGGCCAAACACGCCTCCACCCGCCCTGACATTCCGCTTCATGCCCTGTCGATGGGCGAAACCCGTTTTCCGGATGGGATTAAGACGATCGCCCAGGACCGGGCTGAAGGCCACAGGGTCGTGTTCGTCGGCGACGTGGTCGGGACGGGCTCATCCCGCAAATCCGCCTGCAATTCCTTGATGTGGCATATCGGGGAGGACATCCCCTTCGTTCCGAACAAGCGGCGGGGCGGGATCGTCCTGGGCGGCAAGATCGCACCCATTTTCTTCAATACGACCGAGGACTCGGGCGGGCTGCCGATCGGCGAGGTCGACGTGACGGGGCTGAAGATGGGCCAGATCATCAGCCTTGACCTGAAGGACCTCGTCCTCCGGGACGAAGCGGGCGAGGTCCTGTCGAAGGTGTCCTTGAAACCCGCTTCGCTCAGGGACGAATTCCGCGCCGGCGGCCGCCTGAACTACATCATCGGCCGGGCCTTGACCGATCGGGCCCGGGCCGCTCTCGGGCTTCCCGAGGCCGAATTCTTCGTTAAAACCGTGAATCCGAGCCCGAAGCCGGGCCAGGGATTCTCCTTGGCCCAAAAAATCGTCGGCAGAGCCTGCGGGATCGAAGGCGTCCTGCCCGGTTCGGCCTGCGAGCCCAAGATGACGACGGTCGGCTCCCAGGACACGACGGGACCGATGACCGCCGACGAACTGAAGGAATTGGCCTGCCTCGAATTCCAGTGCGATCTGTTCATGCAGTCCTTCTGCCACACGGCCGCTTACCCGAAAGCGGCGGACGCCAAGATGCACCGGACCCTTCCCCCGTTCATCGTCGAACGGAAGGGCGTCGCCCTCAAGCCGGGCGACGGGGTCATCCATTCCTGGCTGAACCGGCTGACCCTTCCCGACACCATGGGAACGGGCGGCGACTCCCACACCCGCTTTCCGATCGGCCTGAGCCTTCCGGCGGGGTCCGGCTTGGTGGCCTTCGCCGGGGCGCTGGGATTCATGCCGCTCGACATGTACGAGTCCGTCCTCGTCCGTTTCAACGGGGCATTGAACCCGGGGATCACCCTCCGCGACGTCGTCAACACCATCCCTTACTTCGCTATCCAGAAAGGATGGCTGACGGTCGCCAAAAAGGGCAAAAAGAACATCTTCAACGACCGGATCCTGGAGATGGAAGGCCTCGAGGACCTGACCGTCGACCAGGCTTATGAGCTGACCGATGCCTCCGCGGAGCGCTCCGCGGCCGGCAGCGTCATCGCCCTCCGACCGGACAACGTGGCCAGGTTCCTCAGGAGCAACGTCGCCCTCATGAAAAAGATGATCGACCAGGGTTACCGGGACGCGGAGACCCTGAAAAGAAGGATCGCCGCCTGTGAAAAATGGCTGGAAAAACCCATCCTCCTCGAGCGCGACAGGAACGCCGAATACGCGGCGGTTCTCGAGATCGACCTGGCCGCGATCAAGGAACCCATCCTGGCCTGTCCCAACGATCCGGACGACGTCAAACCGTTATCCCAGGTCGCGGGGGACCGGATCGAGGAGGCCTTCATCGGCTCGTGCATGGTCAATATCGGCCATTTCCGCGCCGTCGGGAGGATCTTCGACAGGGCGACTTATCCGGGAACGCGCATCTGGATCACGCCGCCGACGAAGATGGACGAGATCCAGCTTAAAAAAGAGGGCTTCTACTCGATCTATTCCCAGGTCGGGGCCCGGACCGAGATCCCGGGCTGTTCGCTGTGCATGGGCAACCAGGCTCGGGTCAAGCCCGGCGTCACGATCATCTCGACCTCGACCAGGAACTTCGATGACCGGATGGGGGATGGGGCCCGGGTCTATCTCGGCTCGGCGGAATTGGCCGCCGTCGCCGCGCTCAAAGGCCGGCTTCCCGCGCCGGAGGAATATTTCGCGATTATGAAGGAAAAGGTCCTGCCCTTCTCGGCCGATATCTACCGTTATCTTCAGTTCGATGAAATGAAGGATCTTTCTTTCTCTTACGCCTAATTACGAATTGTCATCGCGAGGAGCGTAGCGACGTGGCTAATCCCCCCTCTCCCTCCTTTGTAAAGGGGGGTGGGGGGGATTGCCACGCTCCCTTCGGTCGCTCGACGACAACAACATATTTCGACGAGGAGGGATAGAAACGATGATTTCTCTACGAGGCCGGACAACGATCATCACCGGCGGATCTCGAGGCATCGGCCGGGCGGCCGTCCTCCTTTTCGCCGAAGCGGGGAGCGATGTCGCCTTCAACTATGCCTGCCGGGAGCAAGCCGCCCTCGACGTCAAGGCCGAGGTCGAAAGAAAAGGGCGGCGCTGCCTGATCTTCAAGACCGACATCGCCGAGCAAGCCGAAGTCCGACGGATGGTGGATGAGGTCGCCGGGTCATGGGGGCACGTCGATGTTCTCGTCAACAACGCGGGCATCTGGACCCACTTGGAGATGGGAGCCATGGACAGCGATGTCCTGAAGGAGACGGTCGAAGTCAACATCAACAGCCTGTTCTATTTCTGCGATGCCGTCGTCCCTTACATGAAAAAGAACGGGCGCGGCTGGATCATCAATGTCGGCTCGACCGCCGGAGTGAGAGGAGAGGCCTTCCATTCCCACTACGCCGCCTCCAAAGGGGCGATGCACGCCTTGACCAAGTCCCTGGCGGCCGAGCTCGGTCCGAGCGGCATCCGGGTGAACTGCGTCGCCCCGGGCTGGGTCGATACCGACATGTGCGCCGAGGTCTTCAGCGACGCGGCCTTTAAGGAAAGCGTCCGGCAGTCGATCCCCCTGAAGCGGATCCCTCCGCCCGAGGACATCGCCGGCCCCATCCTCTTCCTGGCCTCCGATCTTGCCCGCCATATCAACGGAGCGATCATCAACGTCAACGGCGGCTCGGTCCTGTGCGGCTGAAAAGGGACAAATATTCGCTTGACATCGAAAAGAGCCTTATGGTAATTGTTCAAGCGTATTTGTGATAACATGGGAAAGAGTTTTCTGTCGCTGATCATCATTCCCCATACGAAATCCCACTCTCGAACTCTGTCTTTTTCCAAGAAAACCATCAAGTTCGCCCTATGGGGGGCGATCGTGGCCGGGGTCTTCATTCTGGCCATGACGGCCGACTATGTCCGGATCAAGCTCGCCGGCCAGAAATACTCGGTCTTGTTGAGCGAGAACCAGCAGCAGAAAGAGACGATCAAGCAGTACGAAGGCTCGATCGGCGTTCTCCAGGAAAAGGTCAAGGGTTTCGAGAACAAGCTCAACGTCCTTAACCTCATGGCCGGCTTCAAATCCCCCGATAAGCTGCAGGACCCGGGTGTCGGGGATTATCCCCGGTCCGATCAGGTTGTCTCCACTTCGCCGCCCCAGATCTCATCGGGTAACCTCCAGAACATCCAGCAGAGAACGGACGACATCCAGAAGAATCTGGACACGCTGACCAACTTTTTCGAAACTCAATCCTCGCGGCTGGCCGTGACGCCGTCCATCAAGCCCGTCGTCGGCGGACTGATTTCCTCGAATTTCAACTGGAGACCGGACCCCTTTACCGGACAGCGGACATTTCATTGGGGGATCGATATCGTCGCGGCCTGGGGAAATCCCGTGATCGCCCCGGCGGATGGATTCGTCCTAAAGATCAAGAATGACAAGTACTACGGCAATTCCATCACCCTGAGCCATGGGCTCGGCGTTACCACGCTCTACGGGCATCTGAGCAAGATCGCCGTACGAGAAGGACAAAAGGTCAAAAGGGGCGACGTGATCGGCAGCGTCGGGAACACCGGAAAGGCTCTCGGACCCCATCTCCATTATGAAGTCCACCTCAACGATAAGCCCGTCAACCCTTATTATTATCTCCTCGACGAGTGATCGTCGCCTGTCCTTCCCATTAAAACGTCCAAAGGCCGGATCCGTCCATTCAGAGAGAAGGCGAAGGCGTCCATGGCGCCTTTGTTTTCGGGCTGCAAACGTTGAATCCGGTATAAGGCCTGATCCCCGCACCGGACATCGATACCCTCGCGACGGACCGCCACCACTTCTCCCGGCGCTCCCTCGTCCTTTGTCCCGGCCAAGGCCGTCCCTTTGAGGAGAATCAGGCGTCGCTCCTTGAAGAGGACGTAGGCCGACGGACGGGGGGTGAAGGCCCGGACCTTGCGGTCGACGCGAACAGCCTCGCTGGTCCAATCGATGATCCCGTCCTCTTTTTGGATCTTGGGGGCCAAGGTGGCCTTCTCATGGTTCTGGGGGACGGGGACGATCGTGTCGATGCGGGTCAGCGTGTCGAGGAGAAGATCGGCGCCGAGCCGGGCCAGCCGGTCCTCGAGATCGCCGGCGTTTTCGCCGGCGCGGATGTCCGTCTCGGCCGTCGACAGGACTTCGCCCTCGTCCATTTTCTCGTTCAATCGGAAAATGGTGACTCCCGTCCGCGCCTCACCATTCAGAACGGCCCATTGGACGGGGCAAGCGCCCCGGTACTTCGGGAGGAGCGAGAAATGGACGTTGATGGAATGATGCCGCGGGAGATCGATGATCGAAGCCGGGATGATCTGGCCGTAGGCGACCACGACATGGATGTCGGCCTGAACGTCCCTGATCGACTCGAAGGCGGTCGGATCTTTCCGGATCCGCTCGGGCTGAAGGACGGAGATGGCGCGTTCAAGGGCGAACCTTTTGACCGGAGCGGCCGTCAATTTTCGGCCCCGGCCGGACGGCCGGTCCGGCTGGGTGACGACCAGCTCAACGGCATGGCCTTCTCCGAGAAGGGCGGCGAGCGAGGGCAGGGCAGCTTCGGGGCTGCCGAAAAAGATCACGCGCATCAGGGCTTGCTCTTTTCGGCCTGGCGCTTGAATTTCTTCTTGATCAGATTGCGCTTGAGGGGCGACAGCCATTCGATGAAGAGCTTGCCGTTGATGTGGTCGACCTCGTGGCACAGGACGCGGGCCGTCAAGTCGGTCGCCTCGATGGTGCACTCTCGTCCCTCAAGATCCAGGCCTTTGACCTTGACTTTCTGGGGGCGGGCGACCTTCTCGAAGACCTCCGGAACGGAAAGGCAGCCCTCGTCCCGGACGACCTTGCCCTCCTGCTCGAGGATCTCGGGGTTGACGAGGACGATGACCTCGCTTTCTTTTTCTCCTACGGACAGGTCCACGGTGATCAGGCGTCGGCTGACGTTGACCTGGGGGGCGGAAAGGCCGAGGCCGGGCGCCGCGTGCATGGTCTCGATCATATCCTCCGCGAGGCGGCGGACGCCGTCGTCGATTTTGAGGATGGGCTCCGCTTTTTTGACGAGCGTCGGATGCCCGAGTTTGAGAATGTTCAGAACGGCCATAATCGTTTCTCCGGGACTATTTTAGCATAAAAAAAGGAGACATGAAAAAGGGAACGAAACCATTTTTCATGGAAAACGACGGGGACTCGTGACAAACGCACGCCCCCTGAAAAAAGGGACGCGGCCCCTTTTATCCGGTCCTCGAGCGCCTCAGATCACGGCCGACGGCGGCGGCGGCTCATCGGCTGCGCCGCGGTTCTTTAAAGGCACAGCGATCAGATAGAATGCGATGAGCGCCAGGACGACCAGTCCGATGAGATAGTTCGGCTCGGCGAAGATCTTCGGGATGTCGAATCCGATGGCTTTTTGGAGGAAGAGGAACTTCCACAAGGCCCGCAGAAGTCCGGTCAAGCCTTCTCCGGCGATCAATCCGGCGGCGAGCAGGATGCCGATGTTCCCGCCGCGGGCTTTTTGAGCGTCGTTGAGCCGGCGCTTGGCCATGACCTTATCGGCGATCCCCTTGATCATGCCGCCGCAGAAGATGGCGAAGGTGGTTTCGAGCGGGAGGTACATCCCGACGGCGACGAGCATCGGGGACTTGACCTGGACGAGGATGAGGGCGAAGCCCATGAGCATCCCGACGATGACCAGAGGCCAGGCCATCTCGCCGCCGACGATGCCCTTGGACAAGGCGGCCATGAGGCCGGCTTGGGGCGCGGGCAGTTCCTTGCTGCCGAAGGTGAAGGCCCCATGGAGAAGCATCAAGGGGAAGTAGAGGACGAGAGAGGAGAGAAGGATGCCGAAGATGTTCCCGACCTGCATCTTCCAGGGCGTGCCGCCCAGGATGTGCCCGACCTTGAGATCTTGGAGCATTTCTCCGGCCACGGCCGAGGAAACGCAGACCACGGCGGCGACACCAAGGACGGCGGCCACGCCGCTGATCCCGGAGGCGCCGACGACGACCATGAGCAGGGCGGCGATGATCAAGGTCGATAAGGTCAATCCGGAGACCGGGTTGTTCGACGCGCCGATCGTGCCGACGAGGTTCCCGGAAACGGCGGCGAAGAAGAATCCTGCGACGGCCATGACGACGGCGGCCAGGATCGCGGGTCCGATCGCTCCGGCGAAGATCTTGTAAACGAAGATCATCAGGACGAAAATGAAGGCCAATCCGCCCAAGACGACCTTGATGTTCAGGTCCTTTTCGAGTCGGGACGAGACTTCGGTTTGGCCGGCCGCTTTCTTGACGTCCCCTAACGAACGCTTCAGCCCGTTGGCCAGGTTCTTGCGCATCCTGAAAAGTGTATAGCCGGCGCCGACGAGCATGCCTCCGACGGCGATCGGCCGGATGATGAATTTCCAAACGTTCGTGACCATGTCCGGCCAGGCGACATCGGCCATGGCCACTCCCGGACCGTAAAAGGCGCTGATGAGCTGGGGGCCGAGGAAATACATGAGCAGAGGGGCGAAGAGGCCCCAGGCCAGAACGCCGCCGGCGAAGTTCAAGGAGGCGAGCTTCGGGCCGATGATATACCCGACGCCGATGTAGGCGGGAAAGATGCCCGGGCCGGACACGGCCACCGTGCCGCCGGTGCCGATCTTCGCCGCGTCTTCGGCCGCGCCCAAACGGACGAAACTCGCTCCGAGCTTTCCGACCTTGAGGATGAAATCCTTGCTCGCGGCGAAGAGTTGGACGACACCCAGCGCGTAAAATAGAGAGCCCAGACCCATGGCCTGAAAAAGATGCTTGGCCCCGGCGCTGCCTTTCTGGCCGGCTTTGTGGATCTCGGCCGCGGCCACGGACTCGGGAAAGACGAGGTCGGGATCGGTGACCATCACCCGTCTTAGGAAAGTCACGAACATGATCCCCAAGAACCCGCCGACGAACATCAGGGCCGAGGATTTGATATAGGCGTCGAAGGTGTTGAATTTCAACCAGGCCCCGGAGATCAGAAAGGCCGGGATGGTGAAGATGGCGCCCGCGGCGACGGACTCGCCGATCGAGCCGACGGTCCGGGCGATGTTCTCCTCGAGAATCGAGCCCTTCATCAGCTTGAGCAGGGCCATGCCGATAACGGCCGCCGGATAGGTGGCGGCGATCGTCATCCCGGCCCGCAGGCCTAAGTAAGCGTTGGCCGCGCCCAGGATGACGGTCAAGATGAGGCCGATAATCAGCGCCTTGAAGGTGAATTCCCTCATTTCGGTCTTTTCGGGCACATAGGGTTGATGGCTCATCCTCACACTCCTTTAGGCGGAATCGATGCCCTATGTATATTTGAATTCGATCAAAATAGTCAAGCGCGCCGATTTTATTTGCGCCGGAGACCGAATTGTGCTAAATATTTCTCTTGAATCGAGAAGGATACCCATGGGCTTAATCCGCTGGGCCAAGAGCCGGCTCTTTTGCGACCTCGCCATCGACCTGGGGACGGCGAACACACTCGTCTATCTCAAGGGCAAGGGCATCATCATCCAGGAGCCCTCGATCGTCGTCATCAACCGCCAGAGCGGCAAGGTCGAGGCCGTCGGCAACCGGGCCAAGGCCATGCTCGGCAAGACGCCGGCCAACGTCCTGACCGTCAAGCCGATGCGCGACGGCGTCATCGCCGATTTCGAGATCGCGGAGAAGATGCTCGATTACTTCATCAAGAAGGCGACCAACAACCGCGGCTTCCTGCTTCGGCCGCGGATCGTCATCGGCATCCCGACCGGCATCACCCAGGTCGAGCGCCGGGCGGTGAAGGACGTGGCCATGCGGGCCAAGGCGACCGAGGTCTATCTCGTCGAACAGCCCATGTCGGCGGCCGTCGGAGCGGACCTCCCGATCTCCGAGCCGACCGGGAACATGGTCGTCGACATCGGTGGAGGGACGACGGATATCGCCGTCATCTCGCTCAACGGCATTGTCTTCAACCATTCCATCCGCATCGCCGGCAACGAGATGGACGAATCCATCATTCAGTACATCAAGAAGAAATACAATCTCCTGATCGGGGAGAAGAGCGCCGAGATGGTCAAGATCCAGATCGGTTCGGCCTATCCGCTCGACGAGCCGCTGACGATGGAGATCAAGGGTCGGGACCTGCGGGAAGGGATCCCGAAGACCATCGTCATCGACGACCAGGAGATCCGCGAATCCTTGGAGGACGTCGTCGCCTCGATCGTCAACGCCGTCCGGATCGCTCTGGAAAAGACGCCGCCCGAGCTCTCGGCCGACATCATCGACCGGGGCATCATCCTGACCGGCGGCGGGGCCCTCCTCAAGAACCTCGACAAGCGCATCCGCGAGGAAACGCAGCTGCCCGTCTTCATCACCGAAGATCCTCTGACGACGGTCGTGCTCGGGGCGGGCAAGATGCTCGACGACCTGGAGCTCTTGAAGAAGATCTCCGTCACCTGATCCGAAGAAATGGAATGCCCCGCTTTCTGAAAGAGCAGAAAAAATCGCTGATCTTCGCCGGGCTTCTTTTCGCCCAACTCGTCCTGATCTCGATCCAAGTGCCGCTCGGCGAGGAACCGAGCTACCTCGAAAAGGCGGTCTTTTTCGTCTTCGCTCCCGTCCAGCGGGCCGTTCACGGGCTATTCGCGGGGGCTGGGCGGATCTGGGACCGATACATCTATCTGCGTCGCGTGGAAGCCCAGAATCAAGCGTTGCGGGACGAGCTCTTCCACCTCCGCCAGACAAACACGCTGCTGACCAACGCCCTCGCTGACCTTCAAGAGGCAAAGGAGATGGAGGTCACCCTGGCGACGCTTCAGAAATCGTTCCTCGTCGCGGCGGTCATCGGGGTGGACGCCTCCAATATCTATAAATCCATCATCATCGACAAAGGATCGAATCACGGCCTGACGAGCAACATGCCTGTCGTGGACCGGAACGGAAACCTCGTCGGCCGGGTCACGACCCCGATCTCGCTTCAAGAGGCGACCGTTCAGCTCCTTACGGACGACAACAGCTCGATCGGCGTCCTGTCGGAAACGAACAAGGTCGTCGGCCAGCTCTCCGGAAACGCCAGGGGAGGGAAGTGCTCGTTCCAATACGTCCTGGCGACGAACGACCAGCTCGTCGAGGGCGAGGAACTGCTCACCTCCGGCTTCGACAAGATCTTCCCTCCGGGCCTCCGGGCGGGGAGGATCCTGTCCGTCGCGACCGACAGTTCTCTGTTCAAGAGGATCGTGGTCGAGCCCCATTTGAATTTCCGCGAGCTGGGCCATGTCGCCGTCATCACCCAGAGGATCGATGGAACGCGCTAGGCTTCGACGACGATGAAACCCATCATCAAAGGCGGGCTGACGATCCTGGCGGCCTTCGTTCTCACCAGCGCGCTCCGCCAGCTCTCCGTGCCGCTCCTCCTTTGCGTCAATGTCTTCACAGTGGCGGTCATTCTGTTCGGCCTGATCGAAGGCGAGATGCAAGGCGCGGTCCTGGGCATGGCCTGCGGGCTGGTCGTCGATTCCTTTTCCCTGGGCATCTTCGGACTGTCCGGTCTGGCCAACACGGTCACCGGTTTCCTGTCGGGATTCATTTCACGAAAGATGAACGTCCTCCCCATGGGCCGCCTGTTCGTGTTCACGGGACTCATGGGCGCGCTGGACCTCGGCCTCTGGGTGCTGTTGTCCGCCGTCTTCTTTTCGGAAGGCTTCCCCTGGGGCGGGGGGATTCTCCTGGCTCAGCCCCTCGTCACAGCCGCGCTGGGGACCATCGTCTATCTGATTTATCGCCGGATCAAGGCCCGCCATGAAAGATAGTCCGATCTACGAGGATGTCTCCCATCTCCTGAAAAGGTCCCAGGTCGTTTTCCTTCTCATCGAGGTCCTCTTCCTCTTCGTGGCGTTCTATTATTGGAAGATCCAGATCCTCGACTACAAAAATTATTGGAGCCAATCGGAGGCTAACCGGATCCGCGAGGTCGTCGTCCCGGCGCCGCGCGCCGTTCTCACCGATCGCGGGGGATCGGTCGTGCTGGTCAACAACATCGCTTCGTTCAAGGCGTCCATCATCCGCGAGAATTGCAAGAACTTCGAGGAATCCTGCCGGAAGATCAGCTTGGTCCTCGGGCTCGAAGAAGACGTCCTGAAAAAGCGCATCGAGAAATACAGGTCCTTGCCGCTCTTCAAGCCGATCGTCGTGAAAGATAATCTGAGCCTCGAGGATGTCGCCCTGATCGAGGGCCGAAAGATGGACCTGCCCGAACTGGTCATCGAGACCGAGCCGAAACGATTTTATCCCTTTGCCAACCTGGCGGCCCATGTCCTCGGCTATATGCAGGAGCTGACGCCGGACGAGCTCCGGACGACCTTCAAAGACCGCCGGCTCGGAGATATGGTCGGCAAGACCGGGATCGAGAACATGTATGAATCGCGCTTGGCCGGCGTGGACGGCAAGATCGTCGAAGTCGTGGACAGCCTGGGGCGAAAGCGGGATGAGCTCGACCGGGTCGAACCCCAACAGAGCCCGAAGCTCACGCTGGCCCTCGATTACGATCTCCAGGCCAAGGCCGAAGAGCTGCTGGCGGGGAAGGAAGGGGCCATCGTGATCTTGGAGGCGAAAACGGGCGGCGTCATGGCCCTGGCCAGCTATCCGACCTATGATCCCAACAAGTTCGTCAACCGCTTCACTCCCGAAGAGTGGATGGCGCTGGCCAACAATCCCGACACGCCCCTCGTCAATCGGGCCCTCCAGGGGCAGTACTCTCCCGGCTCCATCTTCAAGCTGGTCATGGCCGCCGCCGCGCTGGACACCGGAACGATCACCGATCAGACGACGTTCTTCTGCGGCGGGGTCATCGAGATCTTCGGCCGGCCGTTCCACTGTTGGTTCGAGCCCGGCCACGGCACGATCAATTTCTATGAGGCGATCCGGCAATCGTGCAACGTCTATTTCTATAATCTCGGCCGCCGGATGAACATCGACGCCATCGCCGGCTATGCTGAACAGTTCGGTCTGGGTCAACGAACGGGCATCGACATCTCTGGTGAGAAAGAGGGGCTGGTCCCGAGCACGTCCTGGAAACAAAGGACCCAAAAAACGGCCTGGTATCCCGGAGAAACGATTTCCGTGGCCATCGGCCAAGGGCCACTTCAGGTCACGCCGATGCAGATCGCGACGATGACGGCCCTCATCGCCAACCGGGGCCGGAAGGTCCGTCCCCACACCCTCCTGGACGGATCGTCCCCGACGGAATCCGTCAAGATCCCCGCCGCAATTTTCGAACAGGTCATCGAGGGCATGTGGCGCTCGGCGAACGCGGGCGGGACGAGCCAGGGTGCCAAGGTCGAAAACTACGATGTCTGTTCCAAGACCGGGACCGCTCAGACGATCGGCCGGGAGACGGCGGAGCGTCTGGGACTAAAGCCGAAGACGCATTCGTGGTTCTCGGGCTTCGCCCCGCGCAACGATCCCCAATTGGTCGTGACGGTGCTGGTCGAGTTCGGAGGCATGGGCGGCGCCACCGCCGCGCCGATGGCCGGCCAGTTGTTCCAGCTTTATAAAGCCAAGTATCATGATCGACAGAGTCCAGCTCCGCGAAATTGACTGGGTCCTCATCGGGCTCCTGCTCGTGAACTCGGTCATCGGCATCCTCCTGATCTACAGCTCGTCGCAATATCAGGCCGGGAATTTTTACGTCAGACAGGCGATCTGGCTGCTCATCAGCCTGGGCGTCCTGTTTCTGGTGTTGTCGATCGATTACAAGATCCTCGTCGGATTTTCTCCTTATATTTACGTCCTGTTCATCCTCCTTCTCATCGGCCTGCTCGTCTTCGGGCGGGTGATCGCCGGGGCCAAGAGCTGGATCCGACTGGCGGTTTTCGGCGGGCAGCCTTCCGAGCTGGCCAAGGTCGTGGTCCTGCTCGTCCTGGCCCGGATCTTCGCGGAATTCCGGCGGACCTACGTAAGCCTCGCGTTCGGCCTCCTCAGCGGAGCGGTCGTCTTCGCGCCCATGGCGGTGGTCGCCCTCCAACCGGACCTGGGCACGGCCATCAGCTTTCTGCCCCTGCTGTTGGCGAGCCTCGTCCTGGCCGGCATGAACAGGAAGACCCTGGCCCTGCTGTTGATCATCGCCGTCGTCGCCGGTTTTGTCGGATGGAATTTCTTCTTGAAGGACTACCAGAAACAGAGGCTGACGACGCTGGTGAATCCCGGCCAGGACCCTCGGGGATCGGGCTATCACGTTCTTCAGTCGAAGATCGCCATCGGATCGGGAGGGCTGGCGGGAAAGGGGTTCAAGAAGGGCTCGCAGAGCCAGCTGCGGTTCCTTCCGGCCCGCCATACGGACTTCATCTTTTCAGTGCTGGGTGAGGAGTTCGGTTTCGTCGGAGTCTTCTTCGTCTTCCTGAGCTATTTTTTCTTCCTGGCCAGGATATTCCGGTCCATCGGGAAATCCCGCGACCGGGCGGGGATATACATCGTCTTCATGGCGGCTTGCATGCTGAGCTTCCAGTTCCTGATCAACGTCATGATGATCGTCGGCTTGTTCCCGATCACCGGCGTTCCTATCCCGATGCTCAGCTATGGAGGATCGTCGCTCCTGACCACCTTTGTCGTCGTGGGGTTGGTCGTCAACGTCAAGATGAGAAGATTCGTCAATGTCTGACGCCCGGACGAGGTGCCTCCTGGACGGGATCCTGCCGGCGGTCGAAAAGCCAGGCCGATATACCGGAGGCGAATGGAACGAGGTCCGCAAGGACCCGGCGAGCGCCAAGGTCAAAGTCGCCCTGGCCTTCCCCGACGTGTACGAGATCGGGATGTCCTATCTCGGCCAGAAGATCCTCTATGCCTTGATCAACGCCCTTCCGTTCGCGCTGGCCGAACGTGTTTTCGCGCCCTGGCCGGACTTCGAGAGGGAACTCCGGGAACGCGGAGCCCCGCTCCGGTCTCTCGAGAACAAGATCCCTCTGAACGGCTTCGATATCATCGGGTTCTCGCTGTTGTATGAGCTGAATTATTCCAACATCCTGACGATCCTCGATCTGGGCGGGATCCCACTGCGCGCGGACGAGAGGGATCTCCGGCATCCCTTGGTGATCGCCGGCGGCCCGGCCGCGTTCAATCCAGAGCCGGTGGCCGACTTTTTCGATCTGTTCCTCATCGGCGACGGAGAAGAGGCGGTTCCGGAAATCATCGGGAAATACGCAGACGTGAAGGGCGGGGCGGCGTCCCGGAAAGACATTCTGATGGAGCTCGCCCGCATCCCCGGCGTCTATGTCCCGAGCTTCTATGAAGCCTTTCGCCCGGACGGCGGTTCTCTCCTGACGGTCAGGCCGAGGGCCGGCGCCCCGCCCTTGGTCCGCAAGCGCGTCCTTCGCGACTTCAGCCGTTCTTTTTTTCCTGCCGACATCGTCGTCCCCAATATCCGGGCCGTTTTTGACCGGGTGGCCGTCGAAGTTGCGCGCGGCTGCCCCCATAAATGCCGGTTCTGCCAGGCGACCAGTCTCTATGCTCCCTACCGGATCAAGGATCCGTCCTATGTCGTGGACCGCCTCTTCGAGAGCGTCCGGGCGACGGGCTATGAGGATGCGTCGCTGTTCTCGCTCTCCGTGAGCGATTATCCGTACCTCGGGGAGACCATCCGGACACTGATGAACAGCCTGGAAAAGGACCATGTCTCGCTCTCCCTCTCCTCCTTGCGGCCCAAAGGTCTTTCGGCGGAGATCATCCGCGACATCATCAAGGTCCGGAAGACGGGGTTCACCCTCGTCCCCGAGGCGGGCTCCGAACGACTGCGCGGCGTCATCAACAAGGACCTGAAGGATCAGGACATTTGGGACGCCGCGGCGAACGCGTTCCGCGAAGGCTGGAAACTGCTGAAACTCTATTTCATGATCGGCCTTCCCACGGAACGGGAAGAGGACCTTTGCGGAATCGCGGCTCTGATCGACGAACTCACGGCGCGCGGTCGGGAGATCATGGCTTCGCCGCCCCGGATCAACATGAGCGTCTCCTCCTTCATCCCGAAGCCCCACACGCCTTTTCAATGGGCGGCCATGGAAACGGAAGAAGCGCTCCGCGAGAAGCAGTCCTATCTCAAACGTCTTTTGAAGAAGAAGCGCCATGTTCAGATCAAGGACCATCCCGTCGATAGTTCTTTCCTTGAGGCCGTATTCTCCCGGGGCGACCGCCGTCTGTCCGCAGTCCTGCGCACGGCCTGGGGCCACGGGGCGCGATTCGACAGCTGGGGGGACCATTTCCAATTCCCTCTTTGGCTGAGGGCCTTCGACGAGACCGGCGTCGATCCTCGAACGTACTTGGGGGAATTGGATCTGAACTCAAGCCTCCCCTGGGACCACATCGAGACGGGAGTCAAGAAGGGATTCCTTCAGGACGAACTGGCGAAAGCAATGAGGTCCGAGCGTTCGCCTTCCTGTCTGGAAACGTCGTGCGGCCGGTGTCGCGGCTGCGATTTCATGGCCGACATCGATAGGGAATTCAAAGCGAAGATCGAGGTCGGCGATCGGCCGGGTCCGACCTTGGGGCGCCGGACGGAAACGGTGATCCGGTATCAAGCGTTCTACGCGAAGGGGGGACAAGCTCGATTCGTGTCCCACAACGACCTTCTCAACATCCTCCAGCGGACATTCAAACGGGCGGGCGTGGAGGCCGTGTTCTCCGAGGGTTTCCATCCGAAGATGCAGATGTCCTTCGTCCCGGCCCTTCCGCTGGGCATGACGGGCGAAGACGAATCACTCGAATTCAAATCCCCGGCGGATCTTGAGGAGCGGGAATTCGTGGACGTCCTCAACCGCCGCGCGCCGTCCGGGATCCAGTTTTTCGGGCTGAAGCGGATCGACGCCGGCGCGCGCTCATTGACCGAGCGGATCTCGTCGATGGTCTATTCGCTCGATCTCGGCACCGCCGAGGTACGAGAGGGACTGGCCGTCAGGAAAGGGGAAGGTGATCCCCAGAGAGAGGCGGAGAAGATCACGGCGCGCCTGATCGACGAATATCGGCCGGCCAAGCCCGACCTGCTTCAAGAGATCTTCGTCGACGAGCCCGGCCGCAAGATTGTCTTGAAGATCGCCTACTCCCCGCAACGGTCCCTCCGGCCCCAGGATGTCGTCGAGCGGGCCCTTGGCCTGAAAAGGGCCGTCTACCTGATGACCCGCGAAAAAATCAACTTCAAGTGAAAGAGCTCGGGGAGGGGAATTCTCTCGAATCGGGCGAACGCTCCCCTCGTCGCGGGTCCCATCGACAAGATCGGGAAACGGCCTTGCTCCCGACTCGGGTTCTTAACGCCGTTTCCTCACCGTCCTTCTCGGCGGCTCAGAACTCGCTTCCCGGCTTTCTAATTACGGGAGTGCGCCGGGAAGCTCAAACATGCTTCGCCGGCCGGCCTCCTTTCCGGGCCGGCTGCCCTCGAAGGACGGCTCGGAAAGGCTGAACCCTCCATGGTCGCTTCGACCGTCTCCCGATCTTGTCATTCGATTCAATCCGTAAATAGAGCATCCGCCCGCTTCTTCGCTCATCAACGGCTAGAACACAACGTTTCACTATTGTCATGACACTTTTTTTCTTCAGCCTTGGCGAGGGGAAGAGGGCAAAGCGACCATAAGGGACTCTCGCCGCTGCGGTTCGGTTTTTTCGGCGGCAAATTCAAGGACGCGACGGCAGGGTTGGCCCTAAGGCCCCCATAGCGGAGGGGGGGCCCATCGGCTTAGCCGATGGGGGGAACCGACGGGGACTGGTTCCCCAGGGGGCCGGGGGCTACCCTGTCGCCGCGTCGACCTCTATCACGGCAAACGAAAAAACGGAACGATGCAGGCGTCAAGATTTCCGCCAGGGAGCAAGCTTCTTCCCCGAGACCCTTCCCCGAGCCCCCGTTTGACAGGAGGAGGGGAATTCTGTATAAAAGAGGGCAATCTTTTTGAACCGCAGAGAAGGATTATGAAAGTAAGGAGTCTCTATGATCGACTATAGACTGACCGAAGAGCAGACGGCGCTGCAGGAGATGGCCCGGGAGTTCGCCCGGAAGGAGATGGCGCCGAACGCAGCCAAATACGATCAGGGCCACGAATTTCCCGAGGCGATCATGCAGAAAGCCTTTGACGCCGGATTCATGACCTGCAACATCCCCGAATCCTACGGCGGCGGCGGCGTAACCAGCTTCGAGATGGCCCTCATCAGCGAGGAGCTGTCCGCGGGCTGCCCGGGTATGTTCACTAGCATCATGGCCGTGTCCCTGGCGACGACGCCCGTCGTCCTTTATGGATCGGATGAGCAGAAAAAAAAGTTTCTGGCTCCTATCTGCCGGACCATGGGACTGGCCTCCTTTTGCCTCACCGAGCGCGAATCCGGGTCCGATGCCGGATCAATCAAGACGAAAGCGATCAAAGACGGGAGCGATTACGTCCTCAACGGTTCAAAATGCTTCATCACCAACGCCGGGGTCGCCAGCCTCTATGTCGTGTTCGCCAAGACCTCTCCCGAGAAAGGGGCGAGGGGCATGAGCGCCTTCATCATCCCGCGCGGAACGTCCGGTCTGACGATCGGCAAGGTCGAGGACAAAATGGGCCACCGGGCGTCCAATACGGCTGAGATCTTTTTCGAGGACTGCCGGGTCCCGGTGGAGAATCTGCTGGGAAAGGAACGCATGGGGTTCATCATCGCCATGAAGACGTTCGATCAAACCCGCTCTTCGGTCGGGGCCGCGGCCGTCGGCATCGCCAAAATAGCCCTCGAACATGCCGTCAACTATGCCAAGATGCGGACCCAGTTCGGCAAGCCCATCGCCCTTTTCCAGCTGATCCAGGCTAAGATCGCCGACATGGCCACGGAGATCGCGGCTGCGCGTCACCTCGTCTGGTACGCCGCCTGGCTGTCCGACCAAGGCCTGCCCTGCGGAAAGGAATCGGCCATGGCCAAAGCCTTCGCCACGGATATCGCCATGCGAGTGACGACGGAAGCGCTCCAGATCTTCGGCGGCTACGGATATATGCGGGACTATCCCATGGAGAAGCTGATGCGGGACGCCAAGCTCCTCCAGATCTATGAGGGGACGAACGAGGTCCAGCGCCTCGTGATCGCCCACGAGGTGATCGGCCCGATCAAAAAATAGGGTTCGAATTTAGGCCAAAAAAGGGGACGTTCAAAAAACGTCCCGCTTTTTTTATAAAAGGGGGAACATTCTCCCCCGCGCTATTCAGGGGAAAATCGGATCCTATTCCGAGATATATTCCGGAATGAGACCCAGCGTCTCCACTCCGGCAGCCTTGCAGATGTCGATGAGATCGACGACCTTGCTGAAGGAGCACTTGACGTCCGCCCGGACGAAGATGGTCTTATCGGATTTGGTGGAGTAGAGACGGCGCAGCTCGTCCCCGGCGGATTTGAAATCCTTGAAATTGTCTCTGTTGATATCGATGGTCAGATCTTTTTTCAGGGTCACGACGATCAGGCTGCTGGCCTGGCCGGAGGAGGTGTCGGACGATGTTTCGGGGAGACGGACATCGATGCCCTTTTGGACAAGGGGCGTGATGACCATGAAGATGATCAGCAACACCAGAAGAACGTCACACAACGGGACGACATTCGGTTCTGCTTTTGGCATGAGCTCCTCCTACCATAGTCCGATAAGGAAGATTATTGTATGACATTTGAATTTATCCTGTCAACGTTTTTGTTGGAGCTGAACCAGCGGACGGAAGTGCCTGGAGGGCCGGGCTTATTTCAAGGTATTGTAGGATTTCTTGATGTTGTTCGTTTTGAACACCAGGAGCGCCTGGCCCGCTCCCGTGGAGCTCCCATAGCAGTATTCGATATCGATGACGGCGTTGCCCAGAAGGGCTCCGATCTCGGCGCCCGCCCCGATCCGGTCGCTGATCTCGACCGTGATCACCCGGTTCGTTTTGACCTTATAGCCCAGCGAGCGAAGGCCCGTCTCCGCTTTTTTATTGTTGGACGTCAGGAGGCGGAAGTGGCCTTTTTCGTCATGCGAGAATACGGACAGCGCCCGGAGGTTGACGCCGGCGTTGGCCAGGGTGCCCAGCACCCGGCCGAGGATTCCGGGCTCGTCCGGCGTGATCACATGGAGCTCGGTCTCGACGTTGACGTTGTGCACCTGTCATTCTCCTTCGTGTAAGGAAGCATTATACCAAAAGCCGCGCATTGAAGGGAAGCAAAATAACGCGGGGGATAGGACGGAGGGCCGCTTGTCTTTTTGCCGGTTTTTATTATAATGAACGGCCGCCCCTCGAATGAGAAGGACCGTGTCGAAACCTAAGGTCGCCATCATCGACAATGCCATTTATCCGGAACTCTATAAGCCCGTCGAACACTGGAGCCAGTATTTCCGAGACGTGGAATGGACGGCGTTCACCGCTCCCGGCGGCGGTCTCCCGCGGCCGCAGGATTTCAGCCATATCATCCTGACCGGATCGGAAGCCTCCATCTTGAACCGGGAGCCCTGGGCTGAACGGGAGGTGGACTTTGTCCGCGAAGCGTTCCGTCTGGATCGACCGCTGTTGGGAAGCTGTTACGGCCATCAGCTCTTGGCCCTGGCTCTGGCCGGGCCGAGACATGTCGGAAGATGCCGGGAACCCGAGATCGGCTGGATCCCGATCGAAATAACGGCTGAATCCCCGCTCCTGGGCCCAAAGGGAAAAGCCTACACGTTTTCCGTCCATTTCGATGAGGTCAGGGATCTCGAGGACCCGTTCCTTGTCCTGGCTTCGAGCCCCGTTTGTCCCATCCAGGCCTTCGGCATGAAGGACCACCCGGTCTGGGGCCTGCAGATCCATCCCGAGATCGATGTCGAGGCGGCCCGGGGATTGCTCCGGGATTTCGGAGGCGTTTTTCCCGACGTTCTCCCTTTATACCGGAAAGCCCTGGACTCGTCCCCGCGCGATTCGGGGCTCATCTTCAAGATTATTAATGGATTTCTGCGATTTTCCTCTTGACAAAAGCATGGAAATATATGATTTTATTAGAAGGAAGTATTCTAAACAAAAGGAAGCGCGCCCATTCCTTCGTAAGGAGGCCTTCATGAGAAGACGAAAGCTCGTTCTTTTCGTCTCAGCCCTCTTGGTTATTTCTACAGTCGTATCCTTTGCCCAGACCAAGAAGCTGACCCGAATTGGCGTCAATACATTCGCCCAGATCAAGGGCAACATCCCCACGGCCCAGGTGATGAAGACCATCGCCGAGAAATACGCCGACGACATCAAATACGGATTTGACCAGGTCGGGATGAGCCACGTCTATCTCGCCTTCCTCGACCAGTTGAACGCGGGGGCGTTCACCGAGAAGACCATCCCCGTCGGCGACAAGTTCTATTGGATGCTGTTCCGTGTCCAGGGCAAGGTCAAGATTTGGCAGGACGTCGAATGGGCGGGCAAACAGCCGCTGCCGGTCTTCTCCCTGACGGCGCGCAAGGACAACAAGGACTACGAATTCATTATTCCCAAGCCTTGCGGGAACATCGCCCTGTATCGCGTCACCGAGGTCCGGATCCAGCCGCCGGCCCTTCCCCCCCTCTGCAATCTGCTCGTAACGCCGGCCAAGGCGAACGTCAACGACCTGATCACGGTCGACATGAGCGGTACCGAGAACGCCACGTCCATGGACGTCGAGGTCTTCACGGCCCAGGGAACGAGAGTGGCGACGCACGCCTTCACCCCCGTCTCGCCGAGATGGCAGACGAAATTCGACAAGCCCGGGGAGTACGTCTTCCGGGCCAAGGCCGTTAACGCGGAGGGTAAGGTCTCCGAGAATCCCTGCCAGGCCAGAACCAGCATCAATTTCCCTCCGATCTGTAAGCTGTGGACGTCCTGCCTCCCCTGCCAGGATTACGTCGGCAAACCGATCGTCTTCGATGCCAATGGCTCAACGGACGCGGACGGCCAGATCGTCAAGGCCAGTTTTGAGGTCACGGATGAGACCGGTAAGGTGATCGACAGCTTCATGGATACCGAAAAACCTTTCACCTGGGAAAAGGTCTTCACGAAAGCCGGCACTTATGCCATCAACGTCGTCGTGTTCGATGATATGGGCGCTCCATCGGCCTCCGCCGACCCCTGTCGCGTCACCTTCGAGGTGACCCAGAAGAGGTTCTTCTTCCTGGCCGAAGTGGGTGGACTCCTGGCGCGCGGGACCTATTCGGGTTTTATTTTCGGCCGTTTGGGCATGATGTGGAGCTTGTCCCCGGACGTCCTTGACCTCATCCTGAGGTTTGGCGGCGCGCTTCCGACCCAGGGGGATCCCTGGAAAGCCTTCTTCATGGGCGATTTCCTGATGAATCTCCACCTCGGGCCCGCGGTCTATCTGGACGCCGGGTTTGGCTCCACCGGCAGGGAACAGAATGTGCGCAAGAGCGGAGTCGATCTGATCGGGGCTTTCGGCGTGAACATCTTCAACAATTACACCAATACTGGATCGATCTTCGCCGAGGTCCGTCTTCCCGTCATCACGAAGGACCGCGACTCTTCCAATCACCACAAGCTCTTGCTCGGGTTCCGCTATATTTTCTAATTTTCAGGACCATCATTGAGCGGGCCGGGGAAAAACTCCCCAGCCCGTTTTTTTTGGGGCGTACTCGAGGATCTGTGATTCAGACAGTGGGGGAGGCATTTTCATAACACGCAGATAACGCAGCAGATCTAAGAAGGTCAAGACGCGGGCCTTGGATTTTCCGGGGGCCGTGTCTTTTTTTCGCTTGACATCTGATAGT
>Ga0315284_10002609_pt1 | contig 25751 bp, 12 predicted proteins | sample YL17G09_16_MG_FD_203696 | JGI IMG/M metagenome (GOLD analysis project Ga0315284, IMG submission 203696) | Sediment microbial communities from Yellowstone Lake, YNP, Wyoming, USA - YL17G09_16 | ecosystem: Environmental > Aquatic > Freshwater > Lake > Sediment | place: USA: Wyoming | collected...
AAGCGAGATCAGCATCGCCGCGCTGGCTTTGCTGGACCCCCTGTTCGCATTGCGCTATAGCGCTACCCACCGCAACCCGTACAACGTGGTGTACCGGCTCACGCCGTACGAAGCCTACCGGCAGAAGCTGGTCAAGCGCATCGAGGTGGCCTCCGTCGTGCGCGAGGACGCCACCGCCCGGCCCTACCTGCGCCTGGACAAGATCGAAGCACAGAAGCACACTCTCACCGCCCGCCTGGCTGTCCACAGCCTGATGAAGGATGGCACCGTCAAGGAACAGGTCGTCACCGTCCGCCCGGGCGACTCGTTGCAGGAAAAGACTGGCCGCACCGAGTACGCCGGCTACGAGATAGACGAGATCAACCTGGGGAGCGGTTTCGTGCGCTTCGCCAACAACACCGAAATCGCCCGAGGCCAGGAACTGGGGGCCGACAAAGAGGCCATTTTCGAGGCGCAGATCCGCTACACCGTCGAGGAGCATCTGCGCAGGCAGGCCCGGCTGCGGGGCGCGGGGCTCAAGGTCCTCTCTCTGTTCTTCATTGACCGGGTGGACAACTATGCCCCGGAGGACGGCCTGGTCCGGCGGCTGTTCGTGCGGGCCTTCGACGAGGTCAAGCAGGGCTTTCCCGAGTGGCGGGAGCGGGAGGCGCGGGAGGTGCAGGCGGCCTATTTCGCGCAGCGGCGCACTCGCACTGGCGAGGTCATTCTGGAAGACAGCAAGAGCGGCGAGGCGGATCGGGACCGCGAGGCGTACGAGTTGATCATGCGGGACAAGGAGCGGCTGCTCTCGTTCGAGGAGCCGGTGGCCTTCATCTTCTCCCACTCTGCGCTGCGCGAAGGCTGGGACAACCCCAACGTGTTCCAGATTTGCACACTGAACCAGACGGTCTCGGAGGTGAAGAAGCGGCAGGAGGTGGGGCGCGGGGTGCGGCTGGCCGTGAACCAGGTGGGCGAGCGGGTGCACGACGAGCGCTTCAACGTGCTCACGGTGGTGGCCAACGAGAGTTACGAGCGCTTCGTGGCGCAATTGCAGAGCGAGGTGGCGCTCGAATATCAGGAGGAGATCGAGGCGCGCTACGGCAAGTCCATCGCCGACCTGACGGACGAGGAGCGGGCGCGCATCGCCGAGGAGTACGGCGAGGGCATCCTGCCGCCAAAACCGGCCAACGCCCGCAACCGTGGGGTGGCGCGCTTGCGCAAGGAATACACGCTGCGGCCCGAGTTCCAGGAGTTGTGGGAGAGGATCAAGCACAAGACGCGCTATGCCGTGCGGATTGATAGCAAGCGGCTGGTGCGTGACGTGGTGGTCGAACTGACGCGGGAGAAGATCGAGCCGCCGCGCGTGACGGTCAGCAAGGCGCGGGTGGAGGTGGGCGACGAGAGTGTGTTCGAGGCGTTGCAGATGGGCGCGGCCAGGAGCGTGGTGAGCCTGGCGGGGCGCTACCCACTGCCCAACCTGGTCGAGATTATGGCAAACCTGATGGAGCACACCACGCCGCCGGTGCGGCTGACGCGCGGGACGCTGCTGGAGATCATCCGGCAAGCGCCGGACCAACGGGCGGTGATCGAGAACCCCAACGGGTTCGCCACGGTGGCGGTGCGCATCATCAAGGAGAGGCTAGCCGACCAGTTGGTGGAGGGCATCCAGTACGAAAAGATCAACAAGTGGTACGAGATGACACAGCTGGACGCCGAGATCGAGGGCTGGGAGGAGTACCTGGTGCCCGCCGAGCGTTCGGTGTACGACCACGTGATGTGCGATTCCGACGTGGAGCGGCAGTTCGTGGAGGGGCTGGAGCACCGGGACGACGTCAAGATGTATCTGAAGTTGCCGGCCTGGTTCACGGTGCCGACGCCGATTGGGGAGTACAACCCGGACTGGGCGATGGTGATGGAGGAGCGGGACGAGCACGGGGAGCCGACGGGGAGGCCGCTGCTGTACCTGGTGCGGGAGACGAAGGGGAGCCACGAGCCGAGCGAATGGCTGCCGGACGAACGGCGGAAGGTGGTGTGTGGGGAGCGGCATTTTCGGGAGGCGCTGGGGGTGGACTACAAGGTGGTCGTCGCTGCTGGGGAACTGCCATAGGGTTGGCGAGGGATCCACTGGTCCGTTTGAGCGGGCTCTGGGACGGCTACTTACGGCGGCATACAGGCGACGGCTGCGGCAGATGGTTAGGGCTGCCCCCGCTTGGGTGAATGAGGAGACATTGAGCGCCAGTGAATGCATCGGGGATGAGCGGGCGATGGTGTGTATGAGTCAGGCCTGGGGCCGCTGTTGTAGCATTGGCCGAGGCCGGACAAGAGCCTGGAGGTGATTACTGAACACCAAGGGCGGCCACCCAATGCTGAAGCTGCAATGGTTGTAGTGGTTCAGGACAAGTTCCAGACCTGCGCCTCTCTTATGGCGGTTCGTCCTGAGCCACTTCTGGTAAGCTCTTTGACATAAGGAGAGACTGCTATGGATATTCAGAACTTCGCTCAGATGCTAGACAAGCAACTGCAGGAATTGCTTGACAAGAATCCTCAGCTTTACGGGCACCACGACCCAGCAAATCCCAACGCACTAGAGCGAGCCAAAGACAGAGCCTTTGTTGCCTGGTGTCTTCTGCATCTAGCCGACTACCCAGATATGGAGACAAAGGAAGCTATTGACGCCATTGTGGATGGTGGAGAAGAGAAGGGCGTTGATGCAATTTGCGTCCCTGAGAAGGGAAGGAAGCTGCTTGTCCTGCAGACGAAACGGCGTAGGAATCCGCAAAGAGCAGGCATCAGTAAGAACGATCTGGTCCAGCTCTTTAATGGTGTCGAGTGGCTCTTGGATGGTGACCTGTCGAGGATCCAGGAAAACACTGAGTTTCGGGCAAGAGCAGAGGAGTTCCGGGAAGCCTATCAAAGCTTTGAATATGAGGGTGTCAAGATCATCCTTGCTGCCACGGTTGAGCATGGCTTGAGCAGAGAGGGGCAAGACGAAATTGATCGTGCACATGCGCGATTTGCGAGAAGGGGCATGCATTTTGACATCGAGACACTGAATGTAGAGGATTTGAGGCAATTGTTCATAAGCCAGGTGCACCAGCAGTTCCGGCTAAACATCAACCTTAAGCTGTCAGGCCAACCCTACGTATATGAGAACAAAACGGGCTCGGCACGTGCCCTGGTGGGGACAGTCAAGGGGGTAGACTTGGCTCAGCTCTACGACGAACACCAGCATCGTATTCTTGCCGCTAACATCAGGAATTCCCTGGGGAACGTCAAGATCAACAAGGGAATTCAGGCCACAGCCCAGGACTCGGGAGAGGCTCAGAACTTCTGGTTCTATAACAACGGCGTGACCTTCGTCTGCGATGAGGTTAGTTTCAGAAGCCTGACCGACACTACGGTCAAGTTAGAAAATGCGCAGGTTATTAATGGAGCGCAGACTATCTCAAGTCTGTGGCGGGTGTGGCGCGAGGGTCCAGCCGACCACGCAGCTATGCAAGACGTTGATGTCAGCGTCAGGATAATTGAGAAGGAAGGCGACATTGAGTTCAGGCGAAGGGTGACGCTTTACGCCAACTCTCAGAATGCTGTTCTTCAATCTGACCTAGTTGGTACAGATACGATTCAGATTGAACTTAAGCGCAGGTTGTTAGACAGGGGTGTCTACTACGAAATCAGGCGCGGTGACTACAGAGCGGAGCGAGAAGACTTGGAGAAGAAAGGCAGGCCTGTTCAGGATATGTTCGCTTTGAAGGAGGGCGCGCAGGCCCTGGCCACTTTCTTCGAGCAGGTCCCGGCTATTGCCAAGAGTCAGACATCCAAGCTTTTTCTCGTGCACGAGGACGGCGGTTATTATGACCATGTCTTCACAGTTGCGACTGAGCCACTCCACGTAATTCTTGCTGTCACCAGTCTTCGCAGAATTGGTGAGATTAGGAAGCTGCTCGCCAGGAAGGAAGGAGATGCTCTGGAGTATGATTCTGGAGGATGGCTGCTAGAGGAGCAGAGAAGACCCCCAGCGTGGCTTCCTCATGCTGACTACTTCCTTGCCGGCCTGATCGCACATCGCTTCTTTGACCCGGCCTGTAGGGCTGACCTGGATTACGTCAATGGGTTCTTACAGTGGATAAGAAGTGATAACGAATCTCTCAAGCAGGCTTACAGTTATCTGATCAACCAGATTGAAAGGGCCGTCGAGCAACGGGAAGAAGAGTATGGATATAGCCACCCCAAGTTTTTCAAGAGTCAGGGGGAGTACAATCTTTTGATACAGGCAATTGAATCGGATTATCGACGGTTCTAGGTCCCATCCTTGGCTGAGAGCAGTAGCAGGAGTAGAACTTGACTCAGGAAGACACGACCGAACTGCTTGAACGCTTGAGGCGGCTCCTGGCGGAGGACCCTACGCTCGCCGCCCGGTTGGCTGCCATCACCGGTGACGGCAACGTCGTCGGCGACCACAACGTCGCCACTGTGATCAAGCTGTCGGCGGGTGACTATGCCATCCAGATTGGGCAACTCCACCTCACACTCTCCCCCGAGCAACTGCGTTCCCTGCCTGTGTCAGCCGTCTCTGCATCCCCCCTACCTCCCCCACCTGTGCCAGCCCTCACCGCATCTCCTCTACCTGCCGCCTCTACAGGACTGCCACGCCAGTTGAAGGTCTTTCTTTGCCACGCCTCCGGTGACAAGCCCGCAGTGCGCGACCTCTACCGTCGCCTGCGCTCCGATGGTATTGCTCCCTGGCTGGATGAGGAAGACCTGCTACCCGGCCAAGACTGGCCACTGGAGATACCAAAGGCTGTGCGGTCCTCAGATGCGGTTATCATCTGCCTTTCGAGTAGGGCGATCACGAAGGCTGGCTACGTCCAGAAGGAGATCAAGTACGCCCTGGATGTGGCTGACGAACAGCCAGAGGGTACCATCTTCTTGATCCCTCTCCGTTTGGAGGAGTGCGAGGCTCCTGAGCGTCTTAGGCGCTGGCAGTGGGTTGACTTTTTCCAGGAGAAGGGGTACGAGCGCCTGCTCCGTGCATTGCGAGTACGGGCCGAGTCCCTTGGCCTGGGTCGGCCCGCCTGGGAGCCGGAGATGGTCCTCATCCCCGCCGGTGAGTTCCTGATGGGCAGCGATCCTGCGAGGGACAGGCAAGCCGATGACAATGAGCTGCCCCAGCACACCCTATACCTGCCCGATTACTACCTGGCCAAGACGCCGGTGACCAATGCCCAGTACGCAGCCTTTGTACAGGCCACCGGCCACGACCTGCCGGAGCATTGGAAACGCAGGAAACCCCCAAAGGGTAAAGAAGACCATCCTGTGGTCTACATCTCCTTGGAAGATGCTGTGGCCTACTGCAACTGGCTATCCCGGGTAACGGGCAAGGCGTACTGCCTGCCCAGCGAAGCCGAGTGGGAGAAGGGGGCGCGGGGGACAGACGGGCGCGTCTATCCCTGGGGGGATGAGCCTCCCGACGAGGAACGGTGCAATTTCGCGATGAAGATGGGGGAGACCACGCCGGTGGGCCACTACTCGCCGCGGGGCGATAGTCCCTACGGCTGTGCCGATATGGCCGGGAACGTGTGGGAGTGGACGCGGAGTCTGTGGGGCGATCATTTGATTAACGCTGATTTCAGGTATCCGTACGATCCCAAAGATGGGCGGGAGGACCTGGAGGCACATCGCCGTGTCCACCGTGTGTTGCGTGGGGGCGACTTCGGCGTTAGAGACTGGTTCGTGCGGTGCGCCGCCCGCGACAGGGTCTATCCGAACCTCTGGAGCTGGAACCTCGGTTTTCGGGTTGTGGCGGCCCGTGTGCCAGGATAGACTGGCAAGGTGTAGTAGGTCAGAGTCCTATGCAGCCAAGGTCTGGCGAACCAGGCTGGCCCCCAGTTTGCGCAGGAACGAGTGATCGTTCAGGCGAAGCGTTGACAGGGGGACGTGTAGGTCGGGTATCGAGCCGCGAAAAATAACCAACTTTGGAGCGCCGACGTGCTGGGACAAACGGAAGGCCATACTGCGGCAATCGTTAGTGCGAGAATGGAGCAGGCTCCACGAGGTCGAAGACCCCGCACATGCACGGAAGCACCTTGCGCGAGAACTGGGAGAGCCCGGGTTATTCAGGAAGGAATAGAGCTTGGCTCAGGAAGACACGACCGAACTGCTTGAGCGCTTGAAGCGGCTCCTGGCGGAGGACCCTACCCTCGCCGCCCGGCTGGCCGCCATCACCGGCGACGGCAACGTGGTCGGCGACCACAACGTCGCCACCGTCAACAAACTGTCGGCGGGTGACTATGCCATCCAGATTGGGGAACTACACCTCACGGTCTCCCCTGACCAACTGCGTGCCCTGCTTGTGCCTCCCTCTACCCCCCGCCCCTTCCAACTCCCGTCACCACCCGGCGACTTTACCGGGCGGGAGGAGGAACTGGCCGCGCTGTGCCGGGCCATAGAGCAAGGTGGCGTGACCATCTCCGGCCTGCGGGGTATGGGGGGTGTCGGCAAGACTGCCCTGGCACTCAAACTGGCCGTGCAGAGCACGCCGCGCTACCCGGACGCCCAGATCTACCTGGACTTGAAGGGCACCGGCCCCACGCCCCTGACGCCGGGGCAGGCGATGGCCCACGTGGTCCGCGCCTACCGTCCCACAGAGCGGTTGGCCGAGAGCGAGGCCGAGTTGGGAGGGCTGTATCGCTCGGTGTTGCACGGCCAGCGCGCTTTGCTGCTGATGGACAACGCCGCCGGCGCCGCGCAGGTGGAGCCGCTGATTCCCCCTCCGTCGTGCCTGCTGCTGGTGACCTCGCGCCAGCGCTTCACGCTGCCCGGCATGCAGGCGATCAACCTGGACACGCTGCCCCCCGCAGACGCACACAACTTCCTGCTGCGCATCGCGGGGCGGATCGGTGACTGCGCCGACGAGATGGCCCGTCTGTGCGGGTACCTGCCGCTGGCGCTGCGGCTGGCGGGCAGCGCGCTGGCCAGGCAGGAGGACCTGCGCCCCGTGGAGTACCTGCGGCGGCTGGAGGACAGGCAGGCGCGGCTGGGGCTGGTCGAGGCGTCGCTCAGCCTGAGCTACGACCTGCTGGGCGAGGGGTTGCAGCGGCAGTGGGCGGTGCTGGCGGTGTTCCCCGGCACGTTCGAGCGGGGAGGGGCTGCGGCGGTGTGGGGGCTGGAGGCGGAGCGCGCGCAGGACGGGCTGAGCGAACTGGTATGCACCAGCCTGGTGGAATGGGACCCGGAGGCGGAGCGGTACCGGCTACACGACCTGGCGCGGGTGTTTGCGGGGAGCAGGCTGGGGGAGGCCGAGCGGGCCAGCGGGCGTGAGCGGCACGCGGGGCACTATCAAACGGTGTGCGGGGCTGCCAATGAGCTCTACGAGCGGGGTGGAGGGTGGCTGTTGGGCGGACTGAGGTTGTTCGACCTGGAGTGGGACAACGTCGAGGCCGGGCACAGGTGGGCTGAGGAGAACGCGGGAGGAAACCGGCGGGCGCTGGAGCTGTGCGACGACTATCCGGCGGGGTGCTTCGACATTCTGCCAATGCGCCAGCACCCGAGGCAGCGGATCGCGTGGTTGGAGACGGCCTTGAGGGCTGCCCGAAGACTGGATCGAGGACAGGCCGAAGGCTGGCACCTGGGCAACCTGGGGGTGGCCTACGTCGCCCTGGGGGAGGTGCGGCGGGCGATCGGGACTTTCGAGCAGGCGCTGGCCATATCCCGCGAGATCGGGGACCGGCGTACAGAGGGGAATCAACTGGGCAACCTGGGGCGGGCCTACGCGGCCCTGGGGGATGCACGGCGAGCGATCGAGTACTACGAGCGGGCGCTCAGCGTGGCCCGCGAGATCGGGGACCGGCGCAATGAAGGGGCCTGGCTGGGCAACCTGGGGAATGCCTACGCGGACCTGGGGGAGGTGCGGCGGGCGATCGAGTACTACGAGCAGGCGCTCGAGATTGCCCGTAAGATCGGGGACCGGCGCAATGAGGGGGTGCACCTGGGCAACCTGGGGATTGCCTACAAGAACCTGGGGGAGGTGCGGCGGGCGATCGAGTACTACGAGCAGTGCCTGGTGATACACCACGAGATTGGCGACCGGCGCGGGGAGGGGAATGACCTGGGCAACCTGGGTGCGGCCTGCTATCGCCTGGGGGATGCCCGGCGGGCGATCGAGTACCACGAGCAGGCGCTCAGCGTAGCCCGCGAGATCGGGGACCGGCGCGGGGAGGGGGCGGACCTGGGCAACCTGGGGCTGGCCTACGCAGCCCTGGGGGAGGTGCGGCGGGCGATCGAGTACTACGAACAGGCGCTCGCCATCTCCCGCGAGATCGGGGACCGACGGGGGGAGGGGAATCACCTGGGCAATCTGGGCTTGACCTACGCCGACCTGGGGGAAGTGCGGCGGGCGATCGAGTACTACGAACAGGCGCTCGCCATCTCCCGCGAGATCGGGGACCGACGGGGGGAGGGGAATCGGCTGGGCAACCTGGGCTTGGCCTACGCCGCCCTGGGGGAGGTGCGGCAGGCGATCGAGTACTACGAACAGGCGCTCACGATAGCCCGCGAGATCGGCGACCGGCGCGGGGAGGCCAACCAGTGCTGGAATCTGGGGTTGTTGTACGAGGACAGCGATCCGGCCCGCACGGCGGAACTGATGCAGGTCCGCGTAGAGTACGAGCGCGAGATCGGCCACCCCGATGCAGAGGCGCACGCGCAACGCGTGCAGGGCTTGTTGGATAAGTTGGCCGGAGCAAGCGCGACGTAACTACAGGCTGGTCGAGTGTACTGAAGAGGACAGGGCAATGAGCGAGACCGATCTGCAATATGGTGGTGGTTACGTCTACCAGTGGGAATGCGCGCTCCTGCTGGCCCTCAACCACTTCTTCGAGGCGGTGCGCTACGATCCCACCCTGTTCGACCTGGTCCAGGACTTTTTGGGCGAAGTGGCCGAGATGCAGTTGGAGGGAGAGGACCGGGAGAACGGCGTGGAACTGGAGGACATAAACCTGATCAACGGCGACCGGCGCATCCTGATCCAGGTCAAGACGAAGCAGGCGGAGGGGAAACCGTGGACGCTGGCCGATCCTCTGCTGCTCAAGGCGCTCTACCGGTTCTACGAGAGCCGCTTCTCTGCCGAGGAGCCGGACAACGTGCGCTTCGTGTTCCTCACCAATCGCCCCTTTCACTCCGACTTGGTGGAGGTCAAGTTCGCCATCAAGGAGGGCGCTGTGGATCAGTGCGCCGAGGCAGCCCGGCTGTGCCAACGCCTGAGCCGGTATGCCGAGAAGGAGAAGAAGGCGCGTGTGGATGTGGGGTGGTTCTACGAGGTGCTGGCCCGGACGGCGCTGGTGGAGTACCTCTCGGTAGACGCGGTGAAGGCGAACGTGCAGGCCAAGCTGCAGGCTTACGGGCGGCCAGACTGGAGGGAGGCGCACGCGCTCTTATTCGAGTACTTTACGCGGCAATCCACCCGCATGGGTGGAGGTGTGGTAACCCGCGCGTCGGTCGCCAAGGTCCTGGGGCCGCCGCGTCCTCCTGTTCCCACACCCTTGCCGCTCTATGCTCCACCCCCTCCGCCTGTGCCCGACACGATTCCTGACCCCGGCCCGCTGCCGCCGGGCTTCCGCATCCCCTTCCAGCGCAACGCGCTGTTCACCGGGCGGGTGGGGCCGCTCCAGGCGCTGGCGCGGGCGCTGCTGGCGGGGGACGGGCGCTCGGCGCTGGTGACGCAGGCGGTGGCCGGGATGGGGGGTATGGGAAAGACGCAGTTGGCGGTGGAGTTCGCGTACCGCTACGGGCGGTTCTTCCACGGGGTGCACTGGGTCAACGCGGGCGAGCCGGAAGCGATCGGGGCAGAGGTGGCGGCGTGCGGCGAGGCGATGAGCCTGCCGGACTGGCCCGAGAAGCAGCCGGAGCAGGTGGCGCGGACGTTGGGCGAGTGGCAGCGGGGCGGGCCACGGTTGGTGGTGCTGGACAACCTGGAGGAGGTGGGCACGACGCGAGAGTGGCTGGCCCGGCTCAGTGGGGGAGCGGTGCGTGTGTTGGTCACCGCCCGGCGGACCGACTGGCCGGGTTATCTGGGCCTGCGGCAGTTGCGGCTGGAGAGTTTCACGCCGGAGGAGAGCCGGGCCTTTCTGCGCCAACACCTGCCGGATGGACGGGCCACGGAGGCCGACCTGCAGGCACTGGCGGAGCGGCTGTACCACCTGCCGCTGGCGCTGGAGCTGGCGGGGCGCTACCTGGGCGGCCACGCGCGGCTTTCGGTGGAGGCATACCTGGGGCGGCTGGAGAGCATGTGGGAGCACCCCTCGATGGCGGGCTGGCGGGAGGAACTGGGGAACCCGACGGGCCACGACCTGCGGCTGGCGCAGACGTTTGCGGTGAGCTGGGAGCGGGTGGAGGACGAGACGGCGCGGCGGGTGTTCCTGCTGGCGGGCTACTGCGCACCCAACCAGCCGATCCCGTGCGAGGTGTTGGAGGAGGCGGCGGGCGTTGACCGGGAGGCCTGCGACGGGGCGCTGGGGGTGCTGACGGGGCTGGGTCTGCTGGAGCTGGGGGATCCCGAGGCGGGTCCCACGGTGCACCCCCTGCTGGCCGAGTACGGGTGCGCGATCGTGCCATCTGCTCCTGAGGGGGAGGGGGTTCTCGGCGCGCTGGCCGACGCGCTGGCAAGGCTGGCGCGGGCGGCCAACGACCAAATGGATCAGACGGGCAGCCCGTCACACTTTGTGCCCCTGCTGCCTCACGTTCGTCCCGTGGCCGAGAGGGCGGAGGAAGAAGGATTGGAAGACGCTGCCAATCTGTGGAATAGCCTGGGCTATCACCTGGACAGAATAGCCGACCTGGCGGGGGCGCGGGCGGCGTTCGAGCGGGCGCTGGCGATCGACGAGCGGGCCTTCGGCCCCGACCATCCCAACGTCGCCCGAGATGTCAACAACCTGGGGCTGGTACTGAAGGACCTGGGGGACCTGGCGGGGGCGCGGGCGGCGTACGAGCGGGCGCTGGCGATCGACGAGCAGGCCTTCGGCCCCGACCATCCACAAGTCGCCATCTTTGTCAACAACCTGGGGCGGGTGCTGCAGGACCTGGGGGATCTGGCGGGGGCGCGGGCGGCGTTTGAGCGGGCGCTGGCGATTTTCGAGCGCGTCCTGGGGTCAGACCATCCGAACGTGGCAACGTTAGTCAACAACCTGGGGAGTGTGCTGCAGGACCTGGGGGAACTGGCGGGGGCGCGGGCGGCGTACGAGCGGGCGCTGGCGATCGACGAGCGGGCCTTCGGCCCCGACCATCCCAATGTCGCCACCGACGTCAACAACCTGGGGAGTGTGCTACAGGCCCTGGGGGATCTGGCAGGGGCGCGGGCGGCGTACGAGCGGGCGCAGCGCATCTTCGAGAGGTTCCTGCCGCCGGAGCACCCCTACATCAGAGGCGTGCGCGGCAACCTGGAGGTCCTGGACCGCGCAGCGCGCGGACGGGAGTGAAGCCTGCGGACATCGGCCTTAACGCAAGGGCGCAAAGACGCAAGGACGCAAAGACAACCACCCCCTATCCGTCCATCCTGCCTATCCGCGTTCTCCCTCTCTCCTTGTCTCCCTGCCTCCCTGCCTCCTTATCCGTCAATCCTGCCCATCCGTGTTCTCCCCCTCTCCTTGTCTCCCTGCCTCCCTGCCTCCTTATCCGTCAATCCTGCCCATCCGTGTTCTCCCCCTCTCCTTGTCCCCTTGTCTCCTTGTCTCCCTGTCCGCCTGGGCCAGCCGTGACCGCACCCCCACCTGCGGTGGGGGCTTCGGACTTCGTGCAAGCCTCCCACGCCAGTGGGCGCCCCACAGTAGAATGCCAGCCCGCAGGAAGCGCGCGGGCCGCCAGCGCTGCGGTGGTACAGGAAAGTGGGAGTTGGGGAAACCCGAAAGATTGTGCCGCGTTCATCCTCCCCAGCGGACACCCCTGTTTTCATCTGCTCCCGTACGATTCTCTCTATCAGTTCCTTGGGCAATGCGCGACTTCGCGTCGCACCGCAACGGCCGGCGCCGAGCCGCCCACGGGTGAAATGACGTGCCCAATTCCGCCTTCTACGGCGAGTTACGCATCACCTGCGGCAGGTAGACCCGCAGGACATACTCGTAGGCGCCGATGTCGCAGGGACTGATGCGGAGTACGCCGCGCTGATCGGTGGTCACAGGATGGCCGGCGATATCGGTGCAGCTTCCGGCGTTGATGGCCGGGCTATCAGTTGACAGGGCGTGCGTCCATGTGGGGCCACCGTTGTCCTGTAGGGATCCAAGGTCGGCGTCGGCGCTTTGCAGATCGCCAGTACCGGTGAACCCACAGTCCGTACCGCTCTCCAGGTTGTAGCTGGTAGTGATGGTGCTACTGCTATCGCAGTTGGGTCCTGCTCCCCCGGCGTGCACCGTGTTGTCGGCAACGATGGTGTTCTTGATGCTCACCGTGCCTTCGAAGTTGCTCATGCCGCCACCCCACCTGGCAGAATTGCCAGTGATTGTGCTGTTGTTGATCGTCAATTCTGCCGGTTCAGATTCTTCCATGTTGCAGATGCCACCCCCCCCATAGTTGTCGAACGCCCCCTCACTGGCCCTGTTTCCGGAGAAAGTGCTGCTGTTGACGACCAATGTGCCTACTTCGTTATAGACACCCCCACCGTTCAAGTTGGCCTCGTTGTCGTAGAACGTGCTGCTGTTGACCGTCGCCGTGCCAGAGTTGCTAATCCCCCCACCGTTAGCGGCCGTCCGGTTACTGGCGAACGTGCAGCGATTGATCGTCAACGTACCGGCGTTGTAGATGCCGCCGCCATTGCCGCCAGTACTGTTGCCGTTCGCAATGGTCACGTCAGATATGACCACCACGACGTTGACGGCGACGTTGAAAACGCGACTCGCGTTGTTGCCACTGATGGTTAATTGGTCCGCGCCAGGGCCGGTGATGGTCAGGTTGCTGCTGATGGCGAGCTCGGCGCCTCCCAGCGTGATGGTGCCAGCGACGCCAGTGAGACCAATCACGTCGTCGCCGCTGCCAGCGATGCACCTGTCTCGCGCCACGTCGTTGTTGGCCGCGTAAATGGCCTCGCGCAGCGAACAGTCGCCATCGGAGTTATCCTCGTCGCCGACAGTGTTGACCGCGATGATGGCCGCATGGACCGGCGGCTGGGGCACGATGCCCTGTACGGCAACAAGGAGCGCGACTACTAACCCCACCCGCGCCAGGTTGCACGATAGATATGATCCTGTTTCGGGAAATACTCGGCTCTTCATTTTGCGCAACCTCCTATCGCTCTCTCTCCTGATGTCTTGACACTATCCTTCGGCTCGATCATCCCTTTGACTCTCCTGTGCCCTCTTTACCGCATGGGAGCGACCAACTGAAGTCTGTCTTCAACCTTTCAACATAGGCGCGCAAGTCAGTCACGTGGCTCGGGTAGTGGTTGATTGCTGTGAATTCTGATAGACAACTCGGCAATTTCCCGCTCCAGGTGAGCCGGATACAGTTGTAACCCTGGTGCTAGTTCGCCTGGAATGCCATCGAACATCCAGGCGATGCCCACAAGCATCACCGCGGTGTAATGGTCGAACAAGTCCAGGCCATGCGGGCCGGCTCCAGCAGCCAGGTTCAATAGACTTCCTTTCGCTAACAGGAGCAGGTACGTTCTTCCAATGTCAAACCGCTCAATATGAGCCTTCAGTCGCTGGTGTGGCTGATGATATAGCCAGTCAATGTCAATTTCACGATTGGAGTGGCCGGCATTGAAAAGAATGGCTCCCGGCCTCACCTGGCCAAGATGCTCTTCGCGCAATACCCCTTCAACCCCTGTGGCGGTCACGATGATGTGGCAGCGCGCAAGCCCTTCCTCCAGGCCAACTGTTTCACACCCATGATGGCGTGCTTCCAGGAGGCGCACAGGATCCAAATCAGTAACATACGCAATTGCTCCCAAATTGCGTGCTCGCTCGGCGATTCCTTTTCCGACAGGCCCATACCCGACGACGAGTACGCGTCTCCCAAACAGCCCCAATCCGGTCACGTGGCTAAATGCAGGCCAGACACCATCCCCAACGTGAAACCGATTTTCCAGCCGGTCTTTCAGGGGGATGCTATTCCAGTCAAAAACAGGAAACGGCAGCCTGTGTTTTTTCAGGAGATTGAGCCCACTCGTCGTTGCTTCGAGAGCGCCCTTGACTGGGGGAGTTTTATCAAGATACGCCACGATCAGTTCTCCGCCCATATCGCAAAGATAATCGGCTTCGAAACTACGAACCAGGGCCAGGTTTTCCTGGTACTCGACCTGGCTCATCCCTTGCCAGCCGTAAACGCTAATTCCCTTGGAGACTGCATAGGCGGCTGCAGCATCGTCCGTGCTGTCAACGTTGCAGGCTCCTACCGCAATCTCGGCACCTGCCTGTTTCAAGGCCAACATCATTGCAATAGTATTTTGAGCTGTAATATGCCCCCAATAAGCCAGTCTTTTGCCTCGATAATCCCGTTGCGCGATTTGGCGAGCATAGTGTTCCGTGATGGGTGAGACGTAGCGGTACCATGCAAGCAATCCCTCGTCAATCTGTGCGGCAAGGTCCGGGTCTTTGATTCTTGACGAACTCATCGTATTTGCCTCCTCATTTGCGTGGCATGTAGGTCTTTGTTTGCTGTGATCACCTTGTCCCTTGATAGTGTACTGTGATTTTGCGCGAAAGTCAATACCCGTACCCAATTCAGCAGGTGGCTTGGTGAGGTAGAGGCCAGGGCGCTGGCAAGTGTTGACTTTTGCACAAGGCTGCACTATACTGTGAGCACAGTTCAATAAAAAAGGGAAGCCAATTGATTCTCTTTGGCGGTGTTGACCTGCTGGGTGCGATCTGGACTGCACTGGCGCTGCGCTCCTCAAAGCACTGAGATCCGCATTTGACGGCGGACCCGCAGAAGTGTCGCCGCCGGAATCGGACTGAATCTCGTTGGAATAGGAGTGGCCGGTGGGGTGATCTCTCCCTCACCCCAATTCAGAGCCGTGCGATAGGTATATCGAGGGGGGATGTCCTCGCCTGGGTGAGCGAGGAGATCCTGAGCGCCAGTGAGCACGTCGGGACAGGCGAGCGGTGTTGTGCATGAGCGAGAACTGGGCGAGACCGGGGTTGCTCAGGAAGGAGCAGAACTTGACCCAGGAAGACGCGACCGAACTGCTTGAGCGCTTGAGGCGGCTCCTGGCGGAGGACCCTACGCTCGCCGCCCGGCTGGCCGCCATCACCGGCGACGGCAACGTGGTCGGCGACCACAACGTCGCCACTGTCAACAAGTTGTCGGCGGGTGACTATGCCATCCAGATTGGGCAACTCAATCTCACACTCTCGCCCGACCAACTGCGTTCCCTGCCTGTGTCAGCCCCCACCGGATCTCCCCTACCTGCCGCCCCTACGGAACTGCCGCGCCGGTTGAGGGTCTTCCTTTGCCACGCTTCCGCTGACAAGTCCGCAGTGCGTGACCTCTGCCGTCGGCTGCGCTCCGATGGTATTGCTCTGTGGCTGGCTGAGGAAGACCTGCTACCTGGACAAGACTGGCAGCTAGAGATACCAAAGGCCGTGCGGTCTTCAGATGCGGTTATCATCTGCCTTTCGAGTAGGGCAGTCACGAAGGCCGGTTACGTCCAGAAGGAGATCAAGTACGCTCTGGATGTGGCTGAGGAACAGCCCGAGGGTGCTATCTTCTTGATCCCTCTCCGTCTGGGACGGTGTGAAGTTCCTAAACGCCTTCGGCGCTGGCAGTGGGTTGACCTTTTTCAGGAGAAGGGGTACGAGCGCCTGCTCCGTGCGTTACGAGAACGTGCTGATCATCATCAACCAACTCCACTGTACGATCAGTCGCAGGCCGCAACCCCGCGGCAGAAGCGGGTCGAGGTACTCACGCTGGGGAGGCGCATCCTTCGCCGCCCCCCACGGCGGCCGTGGGTGCGGCCGGCCTGGCTGTGGCCCATGGTGGGCGGGGCGGCGGCATTGGTCGTGGTGATTGGGATCGCCGTCGTCGTGGTCCCCCAGCTGATCGAGACGCTGCTGCCCACAGTCACACAGCAGCCGGCCGCTACGTGGGTGCGGCCCACCGCCACCTTTCGGGCGACCGAAGTACCGACACCTATGCACTACACTAGAGCACGTCCTCCGGCGGGGGAGGAGGGCGGCGACACGTGGACGCGCCCGACTGACGGCATGGTGATGGTCTACGTACCGGCCGGTGAGTTCCTGATGGGCTCAGGCGACGCCGATGGTCTGGCCGAGGACAATGAGAAGCCGCAGCACACCGTCTATCTCGGCGCCTATTGGATTGATCGGACGGAGGTGACCAACGCCCAGTACCGCAAGTGCGTGGAGGCGGGGGCCTGCCGGGAGCCGGAATGCCCCTACTCCTGGGGCCATGAGAGTGCCTACAACGCGCCTGACCACCCGGTGGTGTGCGTCAGTTGGTACGACGCACGGGCTTACGCCGCCTGGGTGGGGGGGTGGCTGCCGACGGAGGCGGAGTGGGAGAAGGCGGCGCGGGGGACGGACGGGCGCATCTACCCCTGGGGGGACGAGTTCGACGGCAACCGGCTGAACTACTGCGACCGGAACTGTACGAAAGGCGATATTGACACCAGTGTCGACGATGGCTATGTCGTGACAGCTCCGGTGGGCAGTTACCTGTCTGGGACCAGTCCTTACGGGGCGTTGGACATGGCAGGCAACGTGTGGGAGTGGGTAGCGGACTGGTACGACGCAGAGTACTATGGCCGCTCGCCAGCCCGCAACCCGCAAGGGCCGGCTTCAGGGGACTACCGTGTGTTACGTGGGGGCGACTTCGGTGGTAATGCTGTCGCGGATGCGCGGTGCGCCTGCCGCCTCTCGGCGTGGAATCCGCTCGATCGCTACTGGCACTTCGGTTTTCGGGTTATGGCGGTCCCCGTCGGTCCCTGAGCTCGGGCCTCTATGGTCTCCGGCCCTCTGAACGCTGGGGGGAGTCCAGGGGGGGCGTGCCCTTTTTGGGTGAGTGCGGACATACTGAGCGCCAGTGAGCGGATCGGAGACGAGCGGGTGGTGTTGTGGTTTGGGGAGAACTGAGAGAAGTACCGGATCTGTCACATCAAAGCTGGAGGCATACCCGTGAGTCAGTGCAGACTGCCTGTCACCGGGACAGCCCACACTCCGAAGACCTGCCAGGTTTCTGAAACCTGGCAGGTCTGGGCCCAGGACGCCCATAGCCGGACGTGGTCAGAAGAAGAAAACCGGGCAGTTATGAGATAGGTTACCGATATGCCGACCATTCCGCAGAGCGAAATCCCTCGCCCCAAGTCGTGGGACGAGTTCGAGGACATCGTGGCCGACCTGTACGCGCGGGCCTGGGATGACCCCCACACCCGGCGCTACGGCCGCGCGGGCCAGGCCCAGCAGGGGGTGGACATCTGCGGGCGCCCGGCGCGCCTGCAGGGCCGCTACGCCGGCGTGCAGTGCAAGCGCCGCGAACAGGGCACCCTCACCCTCCAGGCCGTCAAGGCCGAGATCACCAAGGCCGAGAAGTTCAAGCCACCGCTGGCCGAGTACACCATCGCCACCACCGATCGCCGCGACGCCAGGCTGCAGGAGGCAGCCCGCCTGATCACCCAGGAGCGCGAGGCGGCGGGCAAGTTCGCGGTGCATCTGGTGTTCTGGGAGGACCTGTGCAGCCTGCTTTCCGACCCCGCCTGCGACGACGTCCTGCGCAAGCACTATGGCGACTGGGTGCAGCGTTTCGGCGGCCCGGCCGCCCGCTACGTCCCACCGCTCCCTCCCGACCCCGACCGCGATCCCATCCCCGACGCGGGTCCACTGCCGCCGGGCTTCCGCATCCCCTTCCAGCGCAACGCACTGTTCACCGGGCGGGTGGGGCCGCTCCAGGCGTTGGCGCGGGCGCTGCTGGAGGAGGACGGGCGCTCGGCGCTGGTGACGCAGGCGGTGGCCGGGATGGGAGGCGTGGGGAAGACGCAGTTGGCGGTGGAGTTCGCCTACCGGTATGGGCGGTTCTTCCATGGCGTGCACTGGGTCAACGCGGGCGAGCCGGAAGCGATCGAGGCGGAGGTGGCGGCGTGCGGCGCGGCGATGAGCCTGCCGGATTGGCCGGAGAAGCAGCCGGAGCAGGTGGCGCGGACGTTGGGCGAGTGGCAGCGGGGCGGGCCACGGCTGGTGGTGCTGGACAACCTGGAGCAGGTGGGCGCGGCGCAGGAGTGGCTGGCCCGGCTCAGTGGGGGAGCGCTGCGCGTGTTGGTCACCGCCCGGCGGAGCGACTGGCCGGGCTTCCTGGGCCTGCGGCCGTTGCGGCTGGAGAGTTTCAGGCCGGAGGAGAGCCGGGCCTTTCTGCGGCACTACCTCCCCTCTCCCTCACAGGGAGAGGGGGCCGACCTTCGGTCGGTTGGGGTGAGGGTAGGGGCCGCCGACGCCGATCTTGACGCGCTGGCGGAGCGGCTGTACCACCTGCCGCTGGCGCTGGAGCTGGCGGGGCGCTACCTGGGTGGGCACGCGCGGCTTTCGGTGGAGGAATACCTGGAGCGGCTGGAGAGCATGTGGGAGCACCCCTCGATGGCGGGCTGGCGGGAGGAGCTGGGCAACCCGACGGAGCACGACCTGCGGCTGGCGGAGACGTTTGCGATGAGCTGGGAGCGGGTGGAGGACGAGACGGCGCGGCGGCTGTTTCTGCTGGCGGGCTACTGCGCACCCAACCAGCCGATCCCGTGCGAGGTATTGGAGGAGGCGGCGGGCATTGACCGGGAGGCCTGCGACGGGGCGCTGGGGGTGCTGACGGGGCTGGGCCTGCTGGAGATGGGGGATCCCGAGGCGGGCCCCACGGTGCACCCGCTGCTGGCCGAGTATGGGCGCGCGATCGTGCCATCCGCTCCTGAGGGGGAGGGGATTCTCGGCGCGCTGGCCAGCGCGCTGGCGAGGCTGGCGCGGGCGGCCAACGACCAGATGGACCAGACGGGCAGCCCGTCACACTGTGTGCCCCTGCTGCCTCACGTTCGCCTGGTGGCCGAGAGGGCGGAGGAAGCAGGACTGGAAGGCGCTGCCAATCTGTGGGGCAACCTGGGCTACTACCTGGAGAGGGTGGCCGACTACGTCGGAGCGCGGGCGGCGCACGAGCGGGCGCTGGCGATCGACGAGCGGGCCTTCGGCCCCGACCATCCCGAAGTCGCCATCAATGTCAACAACCTGGGGAGTGTGCTGCAGGACATGGGGGAGCTGGCGAGGGCGCGGGCGGCGTACGAGCGGGCGCTGGCGATCGACGAGCGGGCCTTCGGCCCCGACCATCCCAACGTCGCCCGAGACGTCAGCAACCTGGGGATGGCGCTGCGGGAGCTGGGGGATCTGGCGGGGGCGCGGGCGGCCTTCGAGCGGGCGCTGGCGATCGACGAGCGGGCCTTCGGCCCCGACCATCCCAAGGTCGCCATCTGTGTCAACAACCTGGGGATGGTGCTAAAGGACCTGGGGGACCTGGCGGGGGCGCGGGCGGCGTTCGAGCGGGCGCTGGCGATCGACGAGCGGGCCTTCGGCCCCGACCATCCCAACGTCGCCATCGATGTCAACAACCTGGGGATGGTGCTGCGGGACCTGGGGGACCTGGCGGGGGCGCGGGCGGCGTGCGAGCGGGCGCTGGCGATCGACGAGCGGGCCTCCGGCCCCGACCATCCCGAAGTCGCCATTCGGGTCAACAACCTGGGGAGTGTGCTGTACGACCTGCGGGACCTGGCAGGGGCGCGGGCGGCGTTCGAGCGGGCGCTGGCGATCGACGAGCGGGCCTTCGGCCCCGACCATCCCAAGGTCGCCATCTGTGTCAACAACCTGGGGGGTGTGCTGCGGGCGCTGGGGGACCTGGCAGGGGCGCGGGCGGCGTGCGAGCGGGCGCTGGCGATCGACGAGCGGGCCTTCGGCCCCGACCATCCCAACGTCGCGATCGATGTCAACAACCTGGGGGGTGTGTTGCAGAACCTGGGGGACCTGGCGGGGGCGCGGGCGGCGTTCGAGCGGGCGCTGCGCATCTTCGAGAAGTTCCTGCCGCCGGAGCACCCCTCCATCAGAACCGTGCGCGGCAACCTGGAGGGCCTGGACCGCGCAGCGCGCGGCCGGGAGTGAAGCCTGTGGATGTCGGCCTTAACCCAACGGCGCAGGGACGCAGGGACGCAAGGAAAACCACCCCCTATCCATCAATTCTGAGCATCCGTGTCCTTCCTGCCTCCTAATCCGTCAATCCTGCCCATCCGTGTTCTCCCCGTCTCCTTGTCCCCTTGTCTCCTTGTCTCCTTGTCTCCCCCTCTCCCCCTCACCTCCTCACCCTCCCCCACGCCCCTTCCTCCATCTCCGCCAACTCCGTGAACCTCCCCGCGCACTCTCCGAGAAGTGAGGCCGGCTCAGGCGCTTCCGACGTCCGGCGGAACCACTCGCCCAACTCCTCCCAGCGCTCCCCGATGCGCCGGAACTCCTCCTCGCTCTCCTCCAGCCGCGTCTCTCCCGTGACCCCGGCCGCCTCGCGCAGGAAGCGGCTGAACATGTAGCGGAATATCCCGCCGCCCGACCCGCCCACCGGGCTGATGAAGATGTACGTGTTGAATAGCGCCCAGCGCAGCGCGTCCGCGTCCATCATCTCCGCCCACTTGGGCACCCTCTGGGCCGCCTTGCGTATGCCCGGCACGCCAAAGTTGCGGATGGGCGGCTCCAGCATCCCTCGTGCCTGTTCGGCGATCGCCTGCCGCACCTCGTCGGCGGTGGGTGGCCGCTTCGCGCTGAAATCGAAGGTGTACCAGGTGTGCCGGGGCGGGAAGGGTTGGTGGGTGGAGCCGCGCGCCTGCTCCAGGTCCTCCATGGAGACCGCGTGCAACCCATCCCGGTCGGCCACCAGCACCTCCCGCGCCTGCGGGTCGTACCCACACACCACCACTACGTGGCCGCCAAAGTGATACTCGGTGTCGCCAAAGTCGAAGTACGGCAGATACCCCATGTCGCACTGGACCATCACCGGCCGGCCCTCCTGCAACATCTCCAGCAGCGCCTGCTCCGCCTTGCGCGCGCTGGCCGTGGTATGCGGTTCGATCTTGACCCCCGTGCGCCGGCCCGCCAGTGGCTCGAACTCACCGCGCGCGTTGGCCCGCCCGCCGATGAAGGGCGCCAGCCCCTGCTGGTGCCAGTACACGAATCCCACTCCTCCGCCCACTCCCAGCAGCATCTCCTCGCTCACGTCGTGGCCGTTATAGCCGTACACGTGCCGCATTGACCCGGTCACACAATGCTGCGTCTTCAACACCCGAAACCCCGCCAGAGGTTGTACTGCCATTCCACCTTGCTCCTCACTCTCGTGTTCCGTGTTCCGTGTTCCGTGTCACGCACCACGCAACACGGATTACGCATTACGAATTACGGATTACGCATTACGGATTACGCATTACGGATTACGCATTACGGATTACGCATTACGGATTACGCATTACGGCTCACGCATCTGAAACCTGTGTCCCTCCCCATACTTTTTCCCCATCACCACCTCCACCTCCCCGCTGCTCATCCCATACACGATGGACCACTGCGTGCTCGGTTGGGCCACTCCTTTCAGGATCTCCATGGCCTCCTGGGGCGTAATCCGTCCCTGCGCCTCCGCCAGCCGCTCGTAGATGTGGGCGTAGCGCGGGCATTGGCTCTGCGGGTCGTCACCCGCCGCCGTGCGCAGGAAATTGGTCGCCAGGTGCCACGGCTCCTCGTTGGGGATAACCACCATCTCCCCCTCGTAGAACTCTACCAGCACCGCGCGCCCCGTCGAGTCGGCGATCAGGTAGTGGAGGGGGGGGCCACCCTCCATACCTACGTTGTGGCGCTGTAAGACGCTCACCGCCTCGTCCACGTTGGCGGCGTGGTCGAGCATCTCGCGGATGACTTGCAGCGAACTGATCGTCTCTTTGCGCGGGTCGTGCGGCATGTGGCTGGCCGGCACGGCCGCCATACCCACCGCCAGCCCCTGCTCGTTCATGCCGTCGAATGGCATGAACGGCGCGTTCAAGAGTGGTGCGCGCCTGGCCAGGGGGAGGTCCAGCAGCCCACGCGCCTGGGTTGGCGAGGCAAAGCCCAGGTAGGCAAAATCCACCATCGAGACCGAGGCGTACCCGTCCGGCGGGTCGGTGAACAGCAAGATGGCCGGGCTGTACTCCCAGTCGAAGCCGCGCCCGTAGAACATATTCTCCTCGTCGCCCAGCGCCGCGAACAGCGCACAGGCCCACGCTGGCCGTTGCCCCCCCCAACCCCCCCGTAAGCGGGGGGGAGGGCCATCACCTGCCCCGTCAGGGCGCGGCAGGGCCGCGCCGAGCAGCCGCGCCACCACCTGGGAGGAAGACGCCGCCCCCTCGTATGCACCAACGTAGCGCATGGTGTACAGCGGATGCTCGTCCACCTGCCTCAGGCTGGCCAGGGTGGCCACCGCTGGAGCGAGCCACGCCGCCAGTGCCAGCAGTGCGATCGCGCACAGCGCGATGACAGAGTTTCGGATCCACCGCTTCCTGTTGGTCATCGTGCGCCTCCGATGATCCTGCGGAGCACCTCGCGCGCCGGTTAGCGCGCCTTCATGCCCGTCGTGAACAACTCGAATTCATGCAGGTCGTGCGTGCAGAACGCCTGAATCTCGTCGCCGTGTGCCTGCACCAGTTTTCTGATCCGTACCCAGTGACGCCTGGGCATGTTGAACCCCGTCGTCACCAGCGCCTCCATGAGCCTGCCACTGGGGTGCGTGTAGGGTTGCGCAGGGTCAACCTGGCGATAATAGCCGTACGCGTCCCCGCAGTGTAACAGCCAGCGCTCGCCCATCCGCAGGGCAACTCCGCAATGCCCGCGCGTGTGCCCGGTGAACGGGACCATAACGAACTCGGCCTCCCCAACCCGCACCGGCAGTGTGCAGTCCAGCCCGAACCACCGATCGCCCTGGAGCGTGTGTGGCTGCCACCTGGGGCCGTGGGCGCGGTGCTCCGGCCGGTAGGCTCGCCACTCCACGAGCGTGCGTGGGTGCAGGCAGGCCGCCATCTCGTCGGCGAAGACGTGGACCGTCGCGGCCGGGAAATCAGGCAAGCCCCCGGCGTGGTCCAGGTGCATGTGCGTCAGAAAGATGTGCTCGACGTCGGCCGGGTCGTGGCCCAGCCTTTCGACTTGCCTGATGGCCGTCTCGTTCAGGTCACGTGGGCAGCCGATGAGGGACGTGAACTGCCGCACGGCCGGCGATGGGCCAGCGTAATCGCGCATGCCCCACCCGGTATCCACGAGCGCGAGCCCAGCGCCTGTGTCCACCAGCAGGCAGTGTATCACGCCGTGCCCCCGTTTAAAGAATCCCCCCGTGCCGTCGTCGAGGGGAAAGCCAAACGCGTGCATCGTCCCGCAGTTGAGGTGGTAGATTTTCACGAGAGGCTCCTGTCGGGCTTGAGATTGTGCTCGCAGTATAGTGCAACGATGAAAACACGGATGCGGCCGGTGAGTACACCGGTAGGATTAACGGATAGGACTGCCGGTCTCCAGACTGCGCCCACAGTATAGTGCAACCCCGCCAGTCAGTCAACACCCTGCCGCGCCCCGCTCCCTTCTCCCTGATCACTAATCCCTGATCCCTGATCCCTCCTCCCAATCCACTTGCCTTCCCCCCCATCTCATGCTACACTTGACCCTAGCCCACGCCACAGGAGGGGACACTCGCCATGCCATCGCTTCCGACCCGGCTGACCGACATCCGCAGCCTGTTCCAGGCCCTGGAATGGGACAAACTCTCGCTGCAGGTCGAACAAGAGGCCCACGCCCGCCTGGCCATCGTCGGCCCGGTCAACTCGGGCAAGTCCACCCTGTTCAACCTGCTCAAGGGCCGCAAGGTCTCGGCCGTCAAGGCCGTGCCAGGTACGACCAAGGGGCTCGTCACGGAGGAGGTCGGCCCCTTCACCCTGGTGGACACGCCCGGTTTCGGGGAAGTGGGGGGCGTGGATCGGGCCAACTTTGCCCGCGCCGCGGCCGAGCAGGCCGACCTGGTGGTGCTGGTGTTGGATGGCGCGGCCGGGTTGCACCAGTCCGATTACGACCTGTACGAATCGCTGCGGGCGGCCCGTGTGCCACTGATCGTCGCCCTGAACAAGATTGACCTGATCAAGCGCGACCTGTCCGAAGTTCTTGATGATATTGAGCATAAACTGGGCACGACCGTCGTCCCCATCTCCGCCAGGAGCGGCGCCGGGGTGGGCGACCGGCTCATGCCGGCCATCGTCGAGTCTCATCCCTGGATCGCTGTGACGTTGGGACGCGCCCTGCCCGCCTATCGCCACCAACTGAGCCGCCGCCTCGTCTCCAGTGCTGTTGTGCTCAACGCCGTCATCGCCGCCGAGCCCATCCCTATGCTCGACATCCCCCTGCTCCTGGCCTCGCAGGTGCGCCTGGTGTTGCGCATCGCTGCCATCTACGGCGAGTCGCTCAGCGTGCGCCACGCCCGCGAGTTGCTGACCACTATGGCCGGCAGCGTCGCCTTGCGCTACCTGGCCGCCCAGTTGGCGAAACTCCTGCCGGGGCCGGGGTGGCTGATCGCGGCTGGCGTCACCGGCCTCGGTACGTGGGCCATGGGCCAGGTGGCCGTACTCTACTTCGAGGGCGGCAAGCAGCTCACCCCTCGCCAGTTGCGTGAGCGCTACAAGCGCCTGATGCGCCGTCCCAGGGCCGCGCCTGAAGGAGATGCGGCCGTCGCTGGCCAGGACGTAGGATGAGCGGCTCTGACTCTCAAACTGGCCTGCCCACCCATGGGCGCCCAACGTTACCCAACCGTAACAGACCTGTAACCCCCTAGCCCTCCGGTTAGGATACAATAGGGCCCGTAGGCCACGGAGGCTGCGGGCCGTCGGGCCCGCAAGCCCCATGCACTCTGGACCAAGCCGTAAGACGGTTGCGCGGGGGAGTGGAAATGCGCTGGGATTTCATAACCTGGTTACACGAGCACAGATCAGAGATCGAAGCAAGCGGGCTGGCAGTAGTGCAAGACCTGCCAGCCTACGTCGTCCGTCCAGCAGATGAATGCCTCTCTTGCTGGAGTTCTCTCGTGGATGTCCTGCTGATGGACCAGGCCAGGACCCCTGTGGAGGGGGTCCGGCAATGGGCGGCTCGAGAGATGCAAGAGCGCGGAGCCACTCCTTCTGAACTACTCACCATCACCGAAGCCCTTTCCCGCACGATCCACGACCTGGTGCCGCCCAAGGTAGACGCTGCGCGGATCAATGGCTGTGTCAACGCCCTGGGCTCGGCTCTGGCCCACTATTTTGCCGAGCGGGTCGAACGGCTGGCCGTCGAGAAATCTCAGTTAGAGGCGCTCTACGAGATCGCCCGCGAACTGGCCGCCAGCCTGGACCTGAGCCGCATGTTGCATCGAACCCTGGCCGAAGTCGTGTCGGCGATCTCGGCGGAGATGGGAGCGCTCTTCCTGGTGGATCGCGAGACCAGGGAGGTCATACCGGAGACGGTCATCAACTGGGACGGTGGGGACATGGCGGCCGCCACCCTCCCTTCAGCCTGGCAGATGGGACAGGCCGAACCGCTGCTCGTGTTGAACGACCTGCCGGCGGAACAGCCCGAGGCCTGGGTGCAGCCGCTGCTCACCCCAAGTATGCGCTCCCTGATGGCCGCTCCCCTGGTCGCCAACGGGGAGTTCATCGGCCTGCTGGCCGTCGCCTCCTGTCGCCGGGGCGTTTTTGACTCCAACTGCGTCCGCCTCTTTCGGGCCATCCTCAGCCAGATTGCCAC
>Ga0315284_10002610_pt1 | contig 25751 bp, 30 predicted proteins | sample YL17G09_16_MG_FD_203696 | JGI IMG/M metagenome (GOLD analysis project Ga0315284, IMG submission 203696) | Sediment microbial communities from Yellowstone Lake, YNP, Wyoming, USA - YL17G09_16 | ecosystem: Environmental > Aquatic > Freshwater > Lake > Sediment | place: USA: Wyoming | collected...
CCAAATTGTTCAATAAAATTATCATCATCTAATTGAAAAAATGTAAAAAATGGAACCTGATTAAAATCCCATACAGCAGTAGAAAGAAATGTTACTAACATATCGATTGAGAAAATATCACAGTCAACATAAACAGTATTCCCATAGGTATCGGTAGATTTTGCTTTACCAGAACTATTTAATCTTGCCTTAAGAGATTTAAGAAGTTTATTTATATTTTTAATAGCAGCTTGTGAATATTGAAATCCAGGATCATCTCCAAGATGAACATAGCCGTCTGAATTGGTGGCGGGGACCTGTGTATGTAATACAATAAAATCAAAATTAGTTTCTACGCGAAATCCATTGATGTATCCCACCCAGATATCATTAAAAACTCCATAAGGTCCATTAATAGGAACTGTATAAATAAAAGAATACTTGCCCGTGCCAACTTTTGCCACTCCAGCAGAGGTTGGAGATAATGCCACTAAGCCGCTTGGTTGAATAATAGAAATTGTAGGGAAAGAATCGGTATCAACCGGGACTCCCGAAGTATTTTTAAATTGTATAGTTAAATTAACCTGATCTGTGACATCGATTAATTCGCCTCGCGCTTTGATTGCCATATTTATCCTATAGTGGTGCCAAAGTTACCGAATGGCGCCGTAACTATTATTTGCCACAATTTATTTAGATAGCTTGCGGGATTAGATCCTGGTATTCGATAATATCCATCCACTGCATAACTTCCAACAGCTGAAGCGGTAACTGGCAGAGTAAATTGGAAAAAATATAATCCAACATCCAATTTAATCATATTTTGAGGAAATCCGGTAGCTAAAGATAAATCGGGAAAAATAACTCTTGTGATAAAAGGGTATCCATCGGGAAAGGTATAGCCATCAGCGCGCATGCCATAGCCATCTAAAGTTTCTAGAAAAACTGTAGCTTTTTGTCCTGGAAAGTAATAAAGTTCTGTAGCGCCCATTGGTCTCCTTTTATTATACTATTTAATGCACTTTTATATGTGAACTAACTAATGGAAAAGAAGGATGAGGTGGATGGTCTACAAATTCGCTTCCTTCAGCTATTGGAACATCTACTGGGGGCACTGGTTGGGGTGGAATAGGTAAAGGAGGTGGCGGTGGAGCCATATGTCTTAATAATAAAGAAGTAGCGGAGGTATGTACAGAAACATGTGAGGACATAATAGAATTGTTAATTGGAACAAAGGGAGGCGGGTGAACTATTGATGGAGGCGGGATATGATGCAATGGAAAAGAGGCGTGAGGCGGGTCATCAACGAAATCAGTCCCTTCAATTAAGTTAAGTGGATTAAGAATAGCTTTATCTTGAAGAAAATTTACCAATCTAGCTAAAATAGATGAAGTTCCATTTAGATTTGCATAAATAAATGAATATCCTACTAATAAATCTCCAGCACCATTAATAGTGGCACTAATATCAGCAATTCCCATTAGATTACTAGTAATGGTAGATGTGCCATTAATTAAAGTAGCTAAATTAAAAATTCCTGTGATGTTTGAATTTATACTTGAAACTCCGTCAATAGTAGCAACACACATACCACTACCAACTAATAAAGAAAAAATAGTAGCTATACCATCAGTAGTGCTAGATAATATCCCATTAGCTTTTAATGCTGCTATTATAGAAGATGTGCCATTAGCCGTACTAGATAAAAATCCGGTAGCTTCTAATAAAGCAGAAATAGTAGCAACATTATTTATAGTTGAATTTAGTTGTCCACTTGCTTGAATAGATGCTAAAATATCTGCAGTTCCATTAACAGTTGCAATAAGTTCACCGGCTCCTAATAAGGTTCCTGAAATAGTAGCTGTACCATTTATTGTATTAGATAGAGTGCCAATACCATCTATAATGGCAAAAATAGAAGTAGTACTATTTATAGTTGAATTTAATTGTCCCTCTGCTTGTAATAATGCGTTGATAGTAGAAATACCATCTGTTTGTGAAGATAATGCTCCATCAGCAACTAATGACGCAGAAATTGTAGCTGTTCCATTAATAGTTGCGCTTATTAATGAGACTGAAGATAAAATTCCCAGCTCAATATTACCTAGTTTACTATCTGCTATTCCAAGTTGCCCAACAAATGACATTAAAATACTCCAAGAACAACTAATGTATTAGTAAATGTTACTCCGGTAGATAATAGTGGGGCGTTAGTAAGTGAAACATCAAAGCCTAACCAATAACTTCTTGATCCGGTTGTATCATAACACGCCAACAAATATCTCGTAGTAATAGCTGTTACTTTAAGTAAAGTAGTTTTAGTTTCTAAATAAGAAATTCCACGATCTGAAATAACTTCATTTGCATTACTGCCTAATCTTGCAATATTAGTTTGTCTATTTCTTCTCGCAGATGAGTCGGATAATTCCGTAATAGTATACGCTAAAGAATTGCTAAAATAACTGGTTCCAATACTTGAACTTGTTTCATTGGCTGCTAAACCTGCTGGAGATAATATATTTTTTCTTGCAACTGATGAAAACCCGTTATCAGTACTCGCAAATGCTAAACTAAAAGTATTAATATAAGATTCTCCAGATATACCTCTTGGAGATAATCCTGCCGTTTGACCAATAGTTGATGCTTCTGATCCATTTGCTCGTCGCTGTGATGCTCCCTGATCAGCCATTATTTATCCTTATGAATTGGTTGGAGTAGTGATTCCATCCCAAGGTCCAGCCACCAAAGCTAATCCAAGTGAAGATAATTGAATCCATCTTTTTGTATCATAAGTATCGGTGCCACCGCCACTATTTACAAAATATAGCCAACGACACGTTCCCTTTCGTATTTTTTGATTTAATTGTGTTGATACGATCCATAATGGCTCTCTAACTGCAGTATTTACTGGTGCAGTTGCAACACGATCTACTGTTCCAGAATTTAAGTTTAGAAGAGATGTAGTACTATATTGTCCTAACATTGCTCCCTGAAATTCTTGAAAAGTATCATTAGTTGAAAATCCTCTACGTCTCCAACCACGATATGGTGTAAAATTTATAATCGCAGTTAACCCTGCATTCCATGTATCTGCTGAAGCATAACTAGCTGTAGCTGCCGTGCGATTTGAGACATAGTTTACGTTATTTTGAGCCATATGAACATATGGATCAATATCTCCATCCTCACTATCATCGCATCTTTGATATGCTGAACCAACAAATGATGTAGGTGCATTAATTGGTGTCCCTAAAGCTAAAATATAGCTTCCATCTTGAGATATATTAGCATCTTCAATATTATTAGCACACATTACTTGTGCAACACCATAAGAAGTAGTTGTGGTACCAATCCAGTTTCCAGAGGTAGTAGTTACGGCACCAGGACCTCCAGTTCCAACAATAGTATAAGTTCCAGTGGTAGGAAATCCATTTGTTAATGGGTTTCCGCCTGATTGTCCTCCAGGACAAATATTAGCAGTACAGGTCGCTAATGCAGCCATAGTAGAAAAACGACCTTGCACAGAAGTGGTGGTTGCCTCATTAACAGAATCAATTATTTGAAAATAAGCATGTCCAAGAGCGATAGTATTTTTCCATATAACTATTTCTCTAACAAATTCAAGTGGCGTTCCTGTTGGAGTAACAGTGGCTCCAGAATATGTCCCAGTAATAATATTAGATGAACTCCATCCTCTAACAGCGGCGCCAGTACCACTAACACGAGGAGCAACCACAATGTAACCTAATGAGGTATCTGGATCTGTTAATACTCCTAATAATTCGCCAGTAGCTCCGGTTGTGGTTTGCGTGACATTTTCTCCACGTATAAATGATATAGTTGGTACAACGTTTCCAATAGGAATTCTCATAGTAGATGGACCCTCGGCACACCACCATGCACCGACCTGAAAAGCGCCCGTAATAGATGTTGGCATGACATCTGTTACTGAACTTTTTTCAGTCCACGTTGCTGTTCCTGGAGTTGTCTCCGCAACCGCCGTAGGATTTTCTATTTCTATGGAAGTGGCTGAAATGAATTTAGTAATCAACCAAGTTCCATTATTTGCTGCATTAGTAGCACCGGTAATAGTTAGTAAATGCCCAGGAGAAGTGGTTGCAAAATCAGTTAATCCAGTTAATGTTACTCTTCCACTTTTTGCTGTTGTTGTTGGAGTGCCAATTGTAAATGCAGCGGTAGCTGTTTGTGCTCCAACTTGAACGCCGGCACCCCACTTATCATTAGATGGATTGCCTGTAGTTTCTTTTAATCCAAAGAAAACGCTGCCACCAGTAGTCATAGTTCCAGTACCACCAGTACAGCTTAAAAATTGACTAGCGTTTGTACTTAAATAAGATACTGTCTGTGTGCCAGTACTAGTTACTACTGATATAGTTCCAGACGTTGCAAAACCTGTAGTAGATGCTACGATAACAGTTGCAGCAGTTACTGCATTACCTGTGGACATAGTACCAGTACCACCCGTACAGCCTGTAAAAGTATTTAATGTTGTTCCAGTATATGTAACTGTTTGTGTACCTGCTCCGGTAACTACAAAAATAGTTCCACTTGTTGAAAATCCAGTAGTGGCAGCAACGTTAATAGTACCAGTAGGAAGAGCTACACCATTAGAGGCAAGCGCAATTGTTGTGGCTTGTGAAAGAACAGTAGCATTAGATGCTGCGGCAATAGTCGTAATAGAATATCCATCTGATGATGCTTTATATCTCCATCCAGCAGCTTTTAAACCTCTGGTAAGGCGCCATTGTGCACTCCAAATATCTGTATTGGTAGTAAGGGTAGAGTTTGGTATTGTAATATTTGGCATATTTTATCCGTTAGGTGCAGGGATACCATTCCATGGTCCGACTATCCATGGTCCTGAGGCTGGGTTTGAAGCTGCTGCAAAATAAAGACCATTACCATATAATGCTCCATTTACCGCCGCTTGAATAGAGAAAATCCATCTAAGAGATCCTTTTCGCATTTTTGATGCTGTCTGAGCGGAAGCTATCCATATTTGAGAGCGAACAAGAATAGGAATAGTAGTATTTATTACACAAGCTAATCTATCTGGATTTCCAGTTATTATACCGTCTAGTGCTGTAGTATTTGTAGCTCCTAAACAAAATCCACCAAATTCTTGGAATGCATCTGCTGATGCCATGCCTCTACGCCTCCAACCTCGATAATGAGTTGAAGTGCTATTTAAAACGCTATTATGGCAATAATCAAGAGAGGAAGCAAAACACGTGGCAAGAGCTGTTCTGCTTGCAAGGTACGCACCGGTATTAATCGGAGAAATAACTATATATGGATCTACATCTCCATCTTCTGAATTTTCACAAAAATTCCAACCTATAATAGTGCATGCGCCACCAGTAGAGTTGCCGGCATGCCCAAAAATAATATTCCAAGTGCCATCTTCAGAAATTCCGGATGTACCTATACAATTAGCGACTGGAATTTGAAAGTTTCCATACGCGGCAGCCGAATTTGCCCCATGCCAGTTCGCCGGACCGGTAGTTGATAAATTGGAACCGCCCGTTCCCAAAATAACAAAAGTGCCTGGTATAGGAAAAGTTCCTGTAGGTCCGCCAGGAGCTAATATATTTGTTACCGCAGCATTTGTTGCAAGTACAGAAAATCTAGATGCACTTTCACCAGCTGCATCAACACATTGAGCAAAAATATGTCCAAGTAATAAGTTTGTAGAACCTTTCCATAAAACAAGTTCACGAACAAATTCAATAGCAGTTCCTGATTGAGTAATAGTAGCTCCAGAAAGACCGCCAGTTATAATATTGCCTGTAGCCCAGCCTCTAACACCACCACCAGTTCCATTTAGTCTTGGCTGTACAACTAAATATCCAAGTCCTCCAGAAGTATCCACCACAACTCCAATAACCTCGCCAGTTGCTCCGGTAGTAGTTTGAGTAATATTTTCTCCCTTGAAAAAAGTTCCAGTTGGAGTATTAGTATTAAGTGGTATTTTTAATGTTGATGATCCTTGAAGATTAATCCAATGTCCAGATGTCGCTGCTCCCAAAGTAGCAATAGGATATACTTGCTCCATTGGATTTGATTCTGCCCAAATAATAGATCCATTATTGGCATCAGAAACTGCAGCAGAATTTTCAATCTCAACACTGGTTGCACTTATTATTCTTGTAATAAGAAAAGTTCCATTGTTCGCACCAGTAGCTGCTCCAATAATTATAAGTCTGTTCCCTTGTGAACCGCGAGAGCCAGTTACAGGGGTTGTATTAACTAAAGACATTCCAGTAAGACCAGTAATAATTGCTCGCCCAGGCGTTGCTCCTGCGGTGCCGGCTGCGGCAATTGAAGCTACTGCCCCGCCATGCATCTCTGACCATAAAGTAGTTGTAGTTCCAGTCTCTGCAATAGCATTAGGGTTCCAAATTGAAACGGTAGTTCCTGTTTGTGCAGTAATTCTAAATGCACCATTATTTCTTGCGTTTAAGTATTTGCTTAGAACAAGAAAACGACCAACAGAATTGGCTACAAATCCAGTAACACCAGTAACAATAGATATATTACTGCTTGGAGCGCCAATAGTTGCAGTAGTTCCTGTTTGAGATCCTACTTGATTAAGATTTACTCCTCCACCAATTGCCCATGTATCATTAGCATGTACTCCGGCACTTTCTTTAGTAGCGACAGCATCACCACTAGCTTTATATTTCCAGCCAGCGGCAAGTAAAGTACGTGACAATTTCCATATGGCAGTAACGCCATCTTGTGCGGTAGTAGGTTGAACATTATTTGCTTGAACATGAGCCATGTTATTATACCTTTATATTACTAAAACTAAAAACCAAAACATTAAGCATATGTGATTAATAACCGTGCATTTATGCAATAAACTTGATCATTTTGATTGCCGCCGTTCATTTTTAATTGAACTTCATATTGAGCGCTTGTATCACTACGAATATTTCCGGCAGACGCCCCAACAGTTAAATTAAGTGCGGAGATTGTTGCCAAACTAAGACTAGTAGAAGTAAGATTTGTGCTTGTTACTAATGTATTGTTAGTAACATCAAATAATTGGACTTCAACTGATGTAGCAGTAATAGTTTTTTGCACATCTGCAAAAAATGAAATTGTACGAGCAAGCCCATTTAATGTGGCTGGCCACTTACTAATATCAATACTTCTGCCGCCTACACGTTGAAAAGTAGATAATCCAGTAGATGATTGCCCTGATACAAAAGATAATTCTACTGATGAAACCGCGCCGCCAGCAGTTGCTTTGGCATACCAATACCCATCAGTATTATTCCAAGTTAATGCATAACCATCTTGAGATGCCCCTAAACTTTGGGTAGCTACAGGATTACCTTTTATTTTAGCAACTGTAGCATTTTCTACTTTACCAGATAAGTCACCACCACCAGTTATAACTTGATTAACTGCACCTGCAGTTAATATATGAGTAACAGTGGTTAAATCTGCCCAACCAATAGCCGCAGTGCCTTCTTGACCACGCAATACAGTAAAGGTAGTTCCGCTAACTCCAGTAACTAAAACAATTTCTGCCGTTATTGGACTAATACCAATTAACAAACGAAAATTAGGTAAAGTTGGAAATGTTGCCGCACTGGTAACCACTAATGTGGTAGCAACATTAGTAATGGCACCATTTAATGTAGAAGATGCATTATTTGCAAACTGTTCAGTCATTGCATCCTTCTATTTTCCGAATTAATCTTCCGTCACGACAAGAGTTCCGGGAGCATAACTTGGCGTAATGTTTTGAGATACTGCTAATGTAGAGGCTAAAGCTCCAGAATATAATAATTTACCAGTACCAGTTGATGCTGTTCCAACTCCAACATGAGTTAATGTATTTAATGGAATATTTGATGTGCATTGTGGAAATGTAGCTTGAGCAGCATTAGCCGCCGTTGACGGACCCACATTTACTAATGTAACTGTCCATCCACCAGTAGTTCTTACTATAGAAATTCTGGCATAACCCGTATATGTCGCCTCACTAGAAGTTTGATCTCCAGCTTCAGTAGGATCTGCTGTATGTAAGCTAACCCAAAGAACTCCTACAGTTCCGGACCCAACAAGACCAGTTGCATCACCAATTAAGGACGCGGTCGTGTTATTAAAAACTAATTTTAATAGATCACTCTCCCAAGTATTGCTTTTGCTCATAAATATCTCCTAAACGATAATGCTACATAAATATGCAAATAGTAGTAGTCAATTTTTAGTAATATAGCTGCATTATAATATAATATTATGAAAACAGAACAACCTACCTTCTGGCTTACCAATGTATCTAATAGAAATGTTAGTTTAACCGATCTAAATTTGACAGTTAAAGCTTATAGTTCTATTAACTTATTAGATAATAAACATTATAAATATACATTAGATCAGCTGCAAAAATCCGTAGAATCAGGATCTGTTTTTAAAAAAAGAAATAAGTTAGTTGTTCGCAAAATAGCGCCAGAAATTCTTAGAGCTAATATGCCTTTGCTACGCGAAACTTTTATTCCCTCAAGAGAAAGATCGGTTTTTGCTATTAAAGAAGAGAACTATGAAGAACTTATGGTGGAAAATGAAAATCAAAAAGCTTCTGATGAACAATTTGCCCGAGATAATGCTGACATTATCGAGTTAGACGGTCAACCACTTTTTAAAAAGGTATAATATGTCAAAACAACTCAATGCAGCTTTGGAAACAAGTAATCCAACGGAGTCAATTGCAAGTGAAAAGGCGCCAGACACTATTATTGAGGATTATAAAAAACTCAATGAAAAGATAGATAAAGTTATTTCTAAAATAAAAGGCAGGAAAGAAAAAAAGAAAAAATAATCGGAATGAGGAACCATGGTCGAAAAATTAAACGAACAATTAAACAAAAAAGACCTGGAACTAATTCTAGAGGTTAATAAAAAAGCCATTGATATTCAATCAGAAGTTGCTGAACAAAATGAAGATATATTAGAAAATCTTATAGACCTTAAAAAGAATCAGATTACTCAAGGTGAAAAAATAGATAAGCTTGTAAAGCAATCCGAAGATACCAATAGAGATATCTTCAAAATTCAAATATTATTTCTTTCTGGACTATTTTCTCTAATAATTCAGGTAATACAATTATGGAAGCACTAATTAAATAAAATTACAAATATAAATATAATAGTTATATTGCCAATATGAAATTTTGTAGAAAATGCAATATCGAAAAAGAATTAAAATTTTTTGATATCAAAAATAATCAATGCAAAGCATGCGTTGCTAAATATCAGGAAGAATATAGAAAAAATAATAAACAAAAAGCTTCTCAATATGGTAAAGAATATAAAGAAAATAATAAAGAAAGATTGTCTCAATCAAATAAAGAGTATTATATAATAAATAAAGATAAAATATCTGAGTATGTAGAAAAGAATAAAGATAAAATATCTCAACGTAACAAAGAATATTACGTAAATAATAAAGAAAAGATACTCAACCAGCATAAGACGATTTCAAAGAATAGAAGGAAAATAGATGCTGCCTATAGGTTAAGGCATGATATTTCTGGCTCAATATGGTATGCTCTAAAAAGAAATGCATCCTCTAAAGCCGGAGAATCTTATTTAAAATATTTGCCATATACTATTCAAGAATTAAAAAAACATCTTGAGTCTCAATTTGAGCCATGGATGACGTGGGAAAATCGAGGGCATTACAAAATAAATGAATGGGACTATAATGATCAGTCAACTTGGCGTTGGCAAATTGATCATATAATTCCTCACTCAACATTCAACTATACATCTATGGATAGTCAAGAATTTAGAGATTGCTGGGCGTTAAATAATTTACGCCCATTATCTGCTAAACAAAATTTAATAGATGGTACAAGTCGGATAAGACATTAGTTCTTTAGAACTTCAATTACGGTAGCTTTTGGATCGCCGCGCACATTAACGCCGAGACCAAATGATACCTTTTGACCTTTGTAAAGAGTCTTAAATCCTTCACAAGAAATATCAGAGAAGTGGGCAAATAGATCTTTTTGCTTTACTCCATCTTTTTCCCATAAAATGAATCCGAAACCGCGCTTCGGGTCGAACCACGCCACCTCTCCAACAAATTTTTCATCACTCATATTTATTTCCTTAGTCATCTTTACACACTAGCTCATTATTAATATATAGTTCACCGCCACCGCCAAGAAGGCGGTACGTCTCCACCGCGCCCATTTTACCAATATCTTCTCTTTCTTTTTGATTAGAGCAGTTGCGAAGTAATCCATCATATTTTGCAAAAAGAAGCATCATATCTTTTTCACACCCAACTAATCTTGCATGATTTAAAAGCTTTTTGCGAGTCTCTCTTTCAGTCAAAACTTTATTGCTTAAATTATTTGGATCCGTTGCATCGATCTTAATTTCTCCGCCTGCAAGATCTCTAAGAAACGACTTATCAATATTTCTATTACTCATTACTTACCCCATACAATTTGAATGATTTATTTTTAAACTCTACATAAGGCTTATCAATATCAATATTTTTCTTGCCATCTAATTCATAAACTAATGTGCGCCCGTTTGGCAACTGAGTAGAAGGGTAAACTCCAATAATCTTCAATCTGCTCGTATGTGTTAATGCGTGACAATTACCACATAATATCGCGAGGTTAAAATTATTATTTGATGTATTTAATTCAGTTCTTTCAATAATGTGATGTAGCTCCAGTAGGGCGGGGTCGGAAATTAAACACGACTCTATCTCACACTTATTCTTAATTAGCTTATTCTTACGCATGCTTCCTTACTCTATATCAGATTATTAATCTTTTGCCCAGGCTTCGACTCTTATATTAACAGGTCCAGTAGATCCTGTTTTTAATCTAAACCAAATCATACAAATAGTTCGAAAGGGGAAATTTAAAGTAGCAGAGGCTGTGCCCGGCACCATATCTCCATGAACGGTTGTTCCATTAAAAGAATATTCGATAGTATTAGCTGCACCAGAGCCATAATTAATAAAGGATCCAGAATGAACTGAAAATGGAATGACGACATCTGGTCCATAACCATCTACAACGGTATACCCATCTGGGGCTCCAAATTGTGTCCAGTTTACAGGAACTATTTTAAAATAGTTAAAATTTCTTCCTATTGTTTTTTTAAAATATGGATAAGCCATTCATTTCTCCAAGTAAACCTTATGTATCTAATATGTAAAAATATTACATCATATACTTATACTTTGCGTCAGCATACCCCTTTTCCATCATTTCTTTAATTTTTTCGGGTCTAAAATCCAATAAATCCTCAATTAAATTATAATCCGGGCGCAAAATATTAAGTTTTACATATTTATAGTCTGCCAAACCTGCCTTTGCCAATAAATTGTGCATTTGAACCTTTTCAATATCATTTGCCATAATTTTATCGGTTGACAAATCAAGGGAACGCTTTAAAATGTCAACGGTATTGGGATTTTCAATAAAATGCTTAATGCGAGTTTGAGGTGATGTTATAATTACATCAATTTCATCGGCTCCCATCTCCATGGCTTTCTTAATGGGAGAAATTTCTTTACAACCACCATCCGTCCATAGCTGACCCAAAAATTTTACAGGAGACAGCATCCCTGGAAACGAAGCGCTTGCAATTACAGCCTCCACAAAATGATCTGAAGTCTGATCAAAAATAGTATACTTGCCCGAACTAAGAGAAACGGTTCCGACATTTACTTTTTTACCACTGGCTCTAATTTTTTCCAAATCAATTCCAGTTTTTAATAGATTATGTAATGGAGAACTATCATAAAAGCTTTTACTAAATAAGGCGTGCCATCTACCAAATGGTTTCCAGCGTTTATATATTTTTGATGTATCTAATTGAGACCATAAATCGGCAAGAGTTTCTGAAGATAGCTTCTCTTGACCCTCATGAAACATTGATAAATAAGCGCAGTTAATGGCGCCAACTGAAACCCCACAAAATATATCGTATTTAACTTTTTGTTCACCTAAAATATATTTGAGAGCGCCAGCTTGATAGGCACCTTTTGATCCGCCACCTGATAAAACCAATGCTCTCATTACGCCTCATTATTTATATTTTGTTAAGGCATCAATAAAACCTATATCAATCATGCGATTAATTTCTACATTATCAAACCTCAAAGAGTCATCAATTAAATCAACATCAGGTCTAATACTATGAATATTTACAAAGCGTTTATTTGGACAAGCTCCACTTAATACTAATTTATTATACATGTTTGCTATTTGCAAATCAGCTTCAATAATTTGATCTGTCATTAGATCAACGGTTCTTAATGCTAAAGTAATTGTTTTAGCATTGCTATCATATTTAGACGTAGTTTTAACTGGAGAACAAATAATCATATCCACCTCATCTGCGCCCAAATCAATTGCGGCTTTTAATGGTGTAATATGTTTAACGCCGCCATCGGTCCATAACTGACCATCAATTTCAATAGGTTTAAGTCCACTTGGAAAAGATGAGGAAGCTAATACGCCATCTACAAAACAATCATCTTGTTCGGTAAATAATCTATAGTTACCGGTATCTAATGATACGGCACCAACCGCTACTTTTTTGCCTGATGAACGAACTCTATTCATATCAATAGATGAGTGCATTAAATCAATAAGTGGCTGACTATTATATAAACTCTTTTTCCATAGAGCATGAAGTTTGCCAAATGGAAACCAGCGCTTATATATTTTAGAAGAATCTAAAGATTGCCAAAATTTTAATAGCTGAGTAAATCCTTCTAAATCATTTTTAAACATTGATAAGAAAGACACGTTGAGTGCGCCAACAGAAACACCACAAACGATGTCATAAGTTATGCCAAGCTCACCAATTAGATGTTTAAGAGCGCCAACCTGGTAACTACCTTTTACTCCGCCTCCTGATAATACTAAGGCTCTCATTACTCTGACTCCGATGTACAATAGAAAGTACAAGTAGCTAAATCTCCTTCAAATGGAGTATCGTGACTAAGCTTAATTCTTAACTCTATTCCATAAGATGATTGTAACAATCTAACAGTTCCATATCTAAAAGGAATCGATTGTAAATATGATGTCATGCCACGTGATATTTTTCTACGATCTTTATTGGACATTGCGGCATGTTGCTTATCAGATCCTAACACTTCAATTAAAGGATAAGCCCCAATAGCCTCATTAAAAATCTGTGATAACCTCTTATATACGGTTCTATTCAAAGGAATTTTGGTGCCTGGTGGCAATCCTAACTGTGGGGCAAAAACAGCAGCATATCCGTAAACATTATACTCAATGGCATCATACATTTTCACATCTTGAGTAAAATCTGCCTCTGCTGCCTCAATGCGTAATTGAGTGCCCGGTAATGGTTGTAAAATAAAAGTACTATCTACAGCTTTTGAATAAGAAACTATTACAGCTTTACCACTCCAGTCTTCAAAAGATACAACATAGCCATCGTCCCAATAAACATCATAATCACCACCAGATGTTAAAAATGGCTCTCTCATTACTTTTTCATAACCATCAACTTTAACTACAACCTGATAGCCATGAGGATCTTCAGCATTTAATTCTTTCTGTTGCTCTACCCATCCATCATCATCTTGAACGCGTCCAGAAATCATGTCTACCCAAAATTGATTAGCTGAATTCCAAACATAACCATCAGAAGTCGTTAAGACTTCATCATTTATTCTTTCACTAGTTGTAAACCAAGTAACTTTATCACAAAAATTATGTGTAGTTAAAATGGTTTCACTTCCAGAGCGTGGTTCAGATACTACAATTGTTCTAGATTCATTATCTAATTTTTGAATAGAAATGTTATTTTTATAAGAAGATTCAAAATCTGATGCTTCATCAGTTAATTTATTAAAACTGCAAATTCTAAAAATATAACTATCCTCAGCTACAACTGTATATGTATTTTCATCTTCCGTCCAAGTATGATTTAATTTAGCGTGCGCTCCATCAATCCATTTTTTAAATTCAGCCCAATCTGGACTGTAATCAATTATTGGACTATTATTCATTTGTAATTTTGCCATAATTTACCTTACTGTATTAGCTGCACAAGCATGTCTAATAGTCTAGATTTACTTACGGTACCACCCGCATATTCCATTCCAAGCATAGTGCCTGCTGGAAAAGTAATGGCACCTGGAGCATATAACGTTTCCGTTTGTGTGGTAGTAGATTGATCTTGATGTAGCGCTAACTGAAGAAGTCCTAATAATTTAGAAATTCCATTCTGAGATGGCGTTCCAGAACAACTTTGAATTGATTGCACTCCCAAATCAGCACCCTGTAAAACAAGATCAAATCTGGATCCTACAACAGATCCTTTAGGAATAGTAATAGTACCACTTCTACCTGAAGTTCCAGTTTCATTAGTATATCCAACTGTCAAAACAACGTTACCAGAACCTGCCGTATATAGTGTAGTAACCTCTGCCTGTATAACTGGAACCCATTGCGGCGATGCATATGAGCTTCCTGCTGTAAACACATTGGTATTATTATTATGCGTTCCCATATTAGTTTCTGCTACAACACGACTGACAGCAACCTCTCCTTGGAATGAAACAAATTTAATCAAATACCCAGAATACGCCGCTGGAACAGTATATGTAGTAACTCGTTTATATGCGTTAGCCAAAATGGCACCTTCTGATTTATTGAAGTTAATGTTAATAATTTTAGGTAGCGCCGTACCTCCGCCTGGAGTACCGAATTGAATATTAACAGGAATTCCTCCTGGAGCGCCTTGTATTGTAACTGGCTGATCTAATGCAATAGCATCTCTATTTTGAAAGAAAATACTATCTATAGAAAATGTTGTTAATGAAGCTGTTGTACCAGTATTTTGAATATATACAATTTGATTTAATGAATTATAAGGTCCGGGTAAATGAATTTGATGACTGGCAACTTGCGTTCCATTAATAATAAATACAGTTCCCTCAGAACCTTGATCAATTTGAAAGACATTAGAGGCACTAGTTAAAATTCCAGACGGAATAGTTATTAAAGTTTCTTGTATACTATCACTAGCAAAACTACTACGACATTTTACTTTTGAACTATCAGTACCATCAAACACAAAACAAGCTTGCTGTTCCGGAGTTCCAATAATATCTTGAAATCCTATACAGATTGTTTGATTAACAATACGCTGACTAATAGATAATGTAGCTAACATTGTAAATGGAAGATAGTCACCACTTCTTAATATGCTAACTATAGCTCCATTAACTGTGCTGGCTATTAAATTTACTAAAGAGCTACCAACTGTAATATTTGCGGGAGAAGCGGGAATAGATATAAACCAATCTGATGAAATAGCTGTAGATGATGCTGTAGCGCCAGTATATGCAGAGTCTAATACAAGTTGAGTATCAGAAATAACTTCACTAACTAATGCTAAAGCTGAATTGGCATGAGCGCTAATACGAATATAATTATCTGTACTAAGTTTGCTCGTAAATAAAGTTCCAGTTCCAGTTACAGAAGTAGATCCATTAGTGAAGTTAAATGTTCCAGTAAGATTGGTTAATAATGAACTTCCAGAAAAATCATCTCTAAATGATCCCTCATCTGTAAGTATTGCGCTACGTGTAATGAGTTGTCCACTAGGATCAGAAGTTATTGGTTGAGGAATACTTACATAATTTTTTGGATCTGGAGAATAAGCTGTAATTAAATTTGCTGCTACTCCAATATTTCCAAGTGCATCTCCACGAATTCTTTGGACATAACCATCTTGGTCTACAAGTGCAATTGGAACTGGTGCATCGGTAGCTAAAGAGCCAACTTCAGACATGCCTTCAATAGCATTTCCTGAAACATGACCGACCCAAGCAACATTAACTCCAGTCCATGAAGCGCCTGCCCCAGTTACTGTCCATGAAATCTTGACAGTATCACCATCTAACTCTTTTATATTAAGAGATTCTTTTTCAGCTATCGTATGGGTAATTCCGGTTTCTTTTAATTCAAAAACACTTGTTAAATCTACTGGATCAAGTTCTTCAACTTTAAATCTAATAGTGGGTAATGTTCCAGTGGGAGCATTCTTCAAGTTAATTAATAAATACCATTCGCTATAACCAAGACCAGTTATAGTTGCGCTTCCGCTAGAAGTAATGGTAGCGTTATTGTGAATAATTGCTTTCCATGCATCAGCAACAGTTTTTGTAGAGCCATTAGATGTGGTGGCTAAAAAACGCGCATTGGTTCCATCTGAACCTGCCATAAGAATAGATTTGGCAGTACTTGCAACCGTTGCATTATTAGCAACGCCAAGTTCATATCCATCAGCATTTTCTAGAACCTTTACTGTTAACGGCATTTAACTTCCTTATATTATGTTAACTCTGTAACTCTTGCCGCACCATTGGCACCGGCCCACAATCCATCAAGCTGTCCAGTAAAAGCGGCTGGCACTTCAAAATATCCCTGCGCCCCAACTTTTGCAGTAAAACTAGTCGTACTTGCAGTTGCGCCTAGCTTAAGATATAACGTTTGATTAGAGTCATTATAGACTGTTGCTCCTAATCTATTAGTATTTGTAGCTAATAATGTTATGTTGGTAACAGAAGATGATACGCTAGTTACTGCGCTAGTATTGGATTTAGTTTGTGTGGATGAAACTTGTAAAATACCAGTAGTATCTGTTTTAAGCGTTCTAGCATTCGTTCCATCTGAGCCTGCCATCAAAACTGGATTGCCAGTGACTGCAGCTCCGTTAGCTGCAGCTCCGACTACAATTTGACGACCAGAAACATCAGTTAAAATATCTCTGGTATTGGTTCCATCAGAACCGCCAATTCTAACTGGACTGCCTACAACCGCCGCTCCGCTAGTTCCCAAACCGCCAACACTAGCTAATAAGCTAGATGCAGTTGCCTGCTGAACTGTTACAGTTCCAGTAACTGGTTGACTTGTCGTCCCTGTCGGATCAGTTCTAATTGGGTTGGTCGCGGTTCCGCCAGCAACAGAACCTCCGCTTGCTGGTAATCTTATGCTGATACCTAAATTATTATCAACACCAGCGCCAGTATCTATATCAAAAACTTTAAAGGGCTGTAAATTAGTTCCATCAGTACCACCAATAAAAGTGGCTGATGCAGGTACTGCTGCACCTGTAGCACTTACGCTGGCATTGTTAGCAGTAACAGTACCAGATACGGGAACTGCTTGACCTCCAGATACGCCTTGAATGGAAAGCACGCCACCTGCTGGTGTTCCGGCAGAACCTGCACCTACCACAATTTGACGGCCAGTCGAATCTATTCCGATATATCTGGTATTGGTGCCGTCATAACCAGCAATTAAAAGGGCGGCACTCGTAGCAGGCAATACGGTGTTATTTTTAACAGATACTTCATATCCGTCTGTATTGAAAATAATTGATACTGGTGAGTCTAATGACATACTAATCTCCTAAGTGGTATGCTCTATTATGGCGTTATCGTTCTAGTTCTAGACGTTTCTAGAGGGCCAGAATAGCTTATTGTATCAGTAACTGTAGCTAATACAGTTACTCCATTAGTATCATATGACTTATATATGACTACCGAAGGCGTTTTATTTGGATTATAAGCTATTAATTTTTCAACTATCTTTTGTGTTTTAACTGGAGAAGTCCACCAAGTTATACTGGTAGGAAAAGGGTCAGCAATTGGTAAAATTTCCCTATATGTTCCTGTAGTAAATCCTTCAAATGGTCCACCAATGCCATCTGCTAAATGAATAAGTCTTCTTAAAGAATCATGATTGGTCCAAGTAGGTGGCTGACCAACCCCATGAGTCTGTAGAAAATATCCGTCTGTGCCAGGAGGCAAATCGACCCAGGCATATCCATCAAAATATAATGTGGAACCATAAGTGGCTCCCGGAATAAAAATGGTAGTTGTATTAATTGGCTGCCAAGAAGTATTGGTATCATCACGTCGATATAAAACATTAATATCGCTACGCCAAAAAATTTCACCAGGATATGTCGGAGAGCCTGGAAAAGAAGTGCCAGATGGCATGCCAAGAACACCGCCACAAACCCTATCAAATTGCAATACGCCAGTAATGGTTCTATCTGAAGAATCATTGATGTGTATTTGGGCTATAACTAATCCTGACATTTATTCTCCAGCTAATATACTGAAATATTAAGTTTTTGTACTAATGATATTAGTAATTTTATTATGAGAAGAATATACAAAAGTTTCCGTTAGAGTGCTGACGACTGCTCCAACTGGATTATATTGTTTAATAACAACTTGATTAACGTGCTGATCACAAGTAATAATAGTATAACTAATTTGATATTCCCTTATTTTTATAGTCATAAGAGAGTTTGTCCATATAGTATAATTAATAACTTTATTTCCAGAATATGTAACTGTTGAATATCCATCTTCAGCAATATTATGAACTAAAGTATCTAATATTTCGTGCTCTACTTCAGAAATTCCTGAAGCGCTAAGTGCTACCTCTCGAATAGCGTCCTGAACATTATGAGCAGTAATGGAAAATAATCCTGTTGGATCAAATCCTACACTTTTTGCACCAACTGGATGCATAAAATATATTGTACCACCAGTAGATGATACTATTGATGTATTTACTGAAAAACTAGTTTCAGATATAATAGAATTAATAATAAAATAACCATCAGCTAACCCACCTGATGTTCCGGTTAATCTAACTCTATCTCCAGCATTTGCAAGATGATCTCTACCTGTAATTAAACCTTCACCATCTGATGGTAAAACAATAGTAATTACATTTCCAATAGAGTTAGTTGATATTAAAGTTGAAGATAAATAGACGGCATATCCATCAGAAACTAATTCTGATGAATCAACAATATCTAAATCAGCTAAATCTTCTTTACGGATTACCATTTCATATAGATATGAAAATATCGAATGAAATTACTTTTTTCTACGCTTACTAGGATCTTCTCCCATAGTTTCAACAATTGCTTTTACAGAGGGATCTTCATTATCTGCCTCAACAATGCGGGCGGCTGCATCCATGGCGGCTTGTTTTTCAGCCATTTCGCCGGCGCGGTCTTCCTCTTCTCGCTTTTGCTTTTCAGCAGCGCCAATAAACCCATTTATTACGCTGTACACCATACTACTAACTTGTGAGAAAGCATGAGATTGTCCATCTGCAATAGCCGCTTGACGCCTCATGTCTTCAGCCCTTGCCACACAAGCCTGTCTTTGCTTTTCAGCTTCATTCATAACTTGAATTAATGTGGCTTCATATAAATCTTTAGAATTATTATCTACAACTCCCAAAGACAATCCATCAACCAGCCTCTTTCTTAATTTAATTAAATCATCTGCGTATGCCATTACTTACCTTCCCTTTTCTTCTTTTTTCTTTTGAGCTAATTTATTAGCAGCTATTAAACATAATTCACAAAATACTCCCGAAACACCACCTTCAATTGAAAAAAACCTCATAGGAATAGTGGTTCCATCTAATACAAATGTTTCAGGGGGAAAATGACCAGACGAGCACCACCTTCCGGCGGGCTCGTCTGTTTGCTTTATACTTAAGTCAGGCTTACCATTCATACTTACTTTATATCAACGTATTACGCGTATACAAAATAATTTATATGATCTTGTAACTTTTGCTTCGTATAGAAGGTTACTGAGGTTGTGCTAGTTTCAGCATAATCATTTCCATCTACGATAGGACCAGGGTCTCTTAAAACACCTCTAGTATAAATAACTAGATTTTGACCATTATTAGTTGGGTCTAGAGTATATGATAAGGCACCAGGAATTGTATGTGGTACGTTAGCCAAAATATCAGCAGGCAATCTTTCAATTATTCTAATAAAGCTGGCGGCTTCAATACAATTTGCCAAACTTTGTAATAATTCAGTGATTGTATATCCATCTTTATTACCTATACAAGTACCGGTAAATACTCTATCACCAACTTGTGTATTAATAGTATTTAATGCTTCTGTAACAGATGGAGTTCCATCAGGTAAATCACTCCAAATATAATAATTTGATGTTGGAGTTAATGTAAGGAACGTATCACCAAGCGTCGTACCAAGAGTGATAAGAATATTGTTAATATTAGTTGCTGATTGAGAGTCTGCAAATAAACCATTAACTAAAGTAGTTCTAAATGCCGTTTCAGTTAATTGGTCTGCTCTTTCACGATAACCGTAGTAATAATCTACAGTAGTTGGTTGGTAGCCGTCCCAAGTATAAGCTGTAGAAGTGCTAATATCTGCACCCATTGCAACTTTTCTAAATTCAACTTCAATGCTATTTGGCTCAACACCAGTAGTTCCTTGACGAGTACGTCCAAAAATTCTGTGACCAGTATAACCATCAATTAAATAATTTTCAGTTACTGGATTAATAATTTCTACATAATGAGCTTCAAGATTAGCAGCATCAAATCCGTCTACAATTGGAACACCAGTTCTATCTACAGAGTCAGCATATTGAAATGCGCTTGCAGCAGTAAGAGTAGAATAACCATCGCCAGAAACAACTGGGTCGGCACGATAAACTCTATTAACTACCCATGCATGTGCATCTAAAGTCTTGCCAGCAATATTAGTTAAGTTAGCCGGAATATTTGTAGCTGAAGTGTTAGTTGGACGAGTATAAACTGGAACAGCGCTATGGAAAGCTGCAGTTCCTTTAATTAATCTACGGTCTGTACGCGCAAAGTTAATGTCATCTTCTAATGTATATGGAGTTCTTTCGGTCCAAACAATGGCTGCGTTATTTACATCGTTAGCTACAGCGCTTGCATTAACGATAGTTACATAACCATCATTAACATAACCGTCAATTAAGAAAGTTCCCGTATTACTTGCAGATGCTGTACCGCTTAATGTAAGGAATCTTCCCTTAGATTGCTCAGTCATGCCAGTTAAACCGGTAACATTAGCGCCATTTGCGGTTAATGTGGTTATACTTGCTAACGAACCCGTTTGACCAGAAATGGGCGCACCATAACCGTCTGGCTCATTGGATAGAGTTCTAATATCTGATTGTAACAAAGATCCAGCAATATCTAAAGCTTGGTCTAAAGCATTTTTGCGTACATAAGCTGTCATATGTTTTTCCTATAAATTATAGATTTAAGCTTACATCTACTGGTTAATCTTAAAAGTTCTTATCTATAATATCTGGTTATGTATATTATATTAAATTTTAACAACATAAGTTGCATAAAGTAAACTATGAGATACTGGAGTAAGAGAACAAAAATTTAAAGTGTCATAACCTGTTCCAGGTCCACTAGATTCTCCTATAGTATAATCTATATTTTCATATAATTCTTTACCATTATGCTCTATTGTTATATGAAAAAGATTGCCAAAATAAGATCCATTAATAAATTTTTCTGGAGTATAAAAGGTCATATTAAGACCATTTCTTAATCCAATTAAAGGTATTTTTTCTCTCCAAGCATAATTTAATGAGCCTGGTGGAGTAGGTGGATGATTATTAGTAATGTAACCATCAATACATGCCATTGCATCATCGCTTATGTGAACACATTGAATTTGAAGACCTGGCGCTTTCTCTGGTATAAATCCAAAATGAGTTAAAAATTCTCTCTCACAGTCGCTCCACGTTAAAAAATCAACGTCTGTAAAAATTAACTCAATATCTCCGGCTAAAAATTTATGCCAAATTTCTCCCTTAAGAAGAGAGGCTCTAATATCGCTTTCTGCTACTCCACGAATTTTTAATAAATCTCTTTCCTTTCCAAAATTAATAGGATATCGAAAAATAGAAATAGTTTTATTTCTATCTGGACAGATATTTTTAACGATAAATGATTTGCATATATTTCTATGCGGGGCGAAGGAATCCATTCCCATAATTACTTCTCCACAAATTTATCTTTGATCGTGATCGTCACAGTTCGCTCAACTTCAGGATTTTCCGCAGAGGCTCTAACATTTCCAAATAATTTTTCCATCAACGTGTCATAAGTCTGCGTTGCAACATCGCCCCGTTTAATTTCTAATGCTTGATTAACATCCTTACGAATTAACTCTTCGTCCTTGGATAAAATTACCCGTTTTAAATCCTTGTCAGCTAATTTATTAAGTTCTTCGAAGCCCAAACGATATCGAACCTGCAACAGCTCTTCGATATAGTCTAAACTTCCCTGAGCGGGCTGGGCATCGGAATAATCGCCATCTTGTTGTTCGGTTCTTAATCCCTTATCAAGAGTAGATAAAAGAACGCGAGCATTGCTATCTTGCCATTCGTGCTCTTTTCCAAATTCATTTTTAAGAGATACCAATACATTTCTTAACTTAGCAAAACTTTTTAATTTTTCACCCATAGCTTGAGACAGAAATGCCTCGCTTCTTTGATAATTTTGCAAGCCACGGCGAGGGTTATATTCAGTTTCCTGATCAATCCTGCGAGTATCAAAAGCTAATTTAGTAAATCCATTATTGGAGGCATGAGTATTAAACCCCAATTTTCTAAGCTGAATAGCAGCTTTTCTAGTAGGAATATTTTGAGTTCCGCTAGAAATCAATTGGAATAGCTCTGAAATTGTGTTTATTTTCATGCGCAAAATGCTTTCGGAGTGACATATCTCAAATATTATGCGAGATTATTACATTTACTAAATTATTAATATGATACAAAATGAAAAAGCCACTAGATTTCTCTAGTGGCTTTTCCGAAACTTACTTAGTTAGTATTAGTAACCAGATTCAACACCGACAACAACTGACTTACGACCAGCAGCTACGCCTCTTGGATTTACGATTGCAATTCCAATGATTTCGCTGACAACCCAGCCTAATTTAAGTTGTTTTGGTTCATCGGCAGGTAATACCTCGATGTCCTGTCTAATTGGCATAACTCCTACGAATTCTGGGTCGGCCGCGCCATATATCGTTCCTGGTGGAACAATCTTGCTAACCATAATGTCAGTACCCCAGATGTGGGCATAAAGACCAGTTTGTAGAACTTCACGCATCGTTACGGGATCGAACTCACCGCCGCCGACACCTTGACCACCACCAGAACCCCACTTAAGGATATCGGTGAACTCATTGATATTCATGAAATACTTAGTAGTTACTAAGTCCCAACGATCAATTTGTTGTTTGATTTCGACTAAGTCTCTCTTTAGAAGACCTGCGTCTGCAATGTCAGTTAAGGTGTTCTCAACTGAAGCTGCTGCGTCAAGAGCGGCAAAGATGTTGGCGTCTTCTTGAGCCATAATCTCTTGACGAGCTTTCTGAACTGCTCTGTCAATAACATTGAATCTACGACGTTTGACTTCTGCGATACGAACCGTTGGGTTCGCATAAACTTCAAACTCAGGAACCACAACACGGTCACCGAAGACACGTGATTCTGGACCGGTACCGTTGCTTGAGATAACAACGGCTGCAACATCGATATCTCTATCGTAAGTTGGCATTGCACCTTGTGGCAAAGGATCAACCACTAATGCACGACGTGCAATACCATGGTAATCTAAGTTTCTACGGATTGGGTTTGCCATCGCTTGCGCTAATGCAATCTTTCCGTCTTGAGTCATAATAGCGCGAGAGATAAGCTCATCACGCTTGTCATCACTCAAAGAAACTTGTCCGGCAAGTCCCATATTGGATGGGGTGTTTTCCTCAAGAACCGCTGCATACTTTACTAAAGTCTGTAATGCGTCCTTTAAAGAACTTGCATTCATTTGACCTTGATTTGAGAACATATTCATTTAGAACTCCGAATTTATAAGAATAATTTGCCAGTTTTCACCAGCCACGCTAAATTGCGTGATAATTAAATAACTAATTATTACCATTATTGCCATAATATTTTCTTCAAACCACATGCGTATTATGATATATACTTAATATGGATTTAATAGGTAGAATTTTTGAAAGATTAACTGTTGTATCATTTGTAGGGATAATTAAAGATAAACATAAAAGCTATAAATGTTGGAAATGTAAATGTATTTGTGGTAATTTTATCGAAATATCAACAAATAAATTAACTAGCGGAAACACCAAATCTTGTGGGTGCTTAAAAACAGATAATTTAATAGCGCGTTCATATAAATTAGCAAATGCGAGGCGACAATTCGAACCACACATTGCTTCGGCTAGAAGAGTTTGGAAAAATACTTATTGTTATCGAGACGTTAATTGTATTGGATTTGATGATTTTCTTAAAATATCTCAAAAAAATTGTTTTTATTGTGGAGTGCCGCCGAATACATCATATAATTATTTCGCAATTTCATCAAGTAGAGCGTCGGCACAAGCGCAACAAAACGGACTATTTATTTATAATGGAATGGACCGTATCGATAGTGACAAGTCACACACAATAGATAATATTGTGCCAGCTTGTATAATTTGTAATCGTGCTAAAAATAATCGATCTGTAGAAGGCTTCTTATCTTGGAGCAATAATTTAAAAATATCTATTTTTCAACCAATTAATATTATTAAAATATCATTTCCAACTAACGGATCATTGGCAACATCTATAAAATGCGTTTTTTATAATCACAAAGATGATACCGATCTAACTTTAGAAGAATATTATTCAATCTCTCAGAGAAATTGTTTTTATTGTGATAATACGCCAAGCAACTTATTTAATAATGCAAAAAAAGATAAAAAAGCATCTCTTAAAGCCAAAGAAAATGGAAATTATATTTATAATGGAATTGATCGAATAGATATCAATCAGCCGCACAATAAAAATAATATTGTTCCGTGTTGCCATTGGTGCAATTTTGCAAAAAATACATTATCTATTATTGATTTTCAAATATGGGCACATCGCATTCAACAGTTTCAAAAACAAAAAGAGCTGGATTTTACTCCAGCTCTTTTATAAAATTTACTTAACTATCAGTTATTAGCTTGATGGGTTGAAGTAGAAGGTCGCGAATGCATAGGTCTTTAATGCACCGATTAAGCTGTTTGGGGTATTAACCAAAGAGCCATTAGTATCGAAATCTACGAAGCGACCAACTAGTCTAGTTGAATTGGTGCCAGTAGAGCTATCTGGAGTTAAAAGTCCCGCAGAAGTTGCATAAAGTGCATTACCCGTACTTAAAGTTCCATTAGTTGGTCTTAAACCAGTAGTAGCATTGCTGTCGCAGGCTGCGTCAAGAGAGACGGCATAAAGACCTGGCTTCTCCCAGCAAGTTACTTTGCCAGAACCAGTTGCAGTGTGAGGTCCAAGAACTCCACCATTAGCAACCGTTTGACCAGTCATTACTTGACCGACAGTTCCACCGACCACAGTGCCGAATAGAGTGCCGTAACCAGTAATACCTTCATCACATAACATTAATGGACGAACGCCAGATGCGAGAGTCTTAGTAACGACAACTCTTTTTCCAAGGTTAGCAGAGTTTACATAACCATCTAAAGAATCGAAAGCTGCCTTATCAAGAGTAGAAGTTTGAACAGTTCCAAAAGTAACTACTTCTCCACCTAATAATGTTAATACTTCAGTGTCAAGACCGTCAAATTGTCCAAGGGGTTGTCCACCTGGTTGTAATAGTTTTAAAGACATTTTATTTCCTAATTTTCTAATATCGTGATTTAATCAACGATATCGTTACTTACATCTTAACTTACAAAATCTACAGAACATATTTTCTTATTGATATATTTTACCAGAAAAAGTTCTTAAAGTTAATTAAATATAGGCTTATGCCCATAACTTAATTATTATTTAC
>Ga0315284_10002614_pt1 | contig 25718 bp, 20 predicted proteins | sample YL17G09_16_MG_FD_203696 | JGI IMG/M metagenome (GOLD analysis project Ga0315284, IMG submission 203696) | Sediment microbial communities from Yellowstone Lake, YNP, Wyoming, USA - YL17G09_16 | ecosystem: Environmental > Aquatic > Freshwater > Lake > Sediment | place: USA: Wyoming | collected...
TGGTTCTCTGTTGTGAAGAAGAAGAAACGCAAGCATTCACATAATTCACAACAGAGAACCACGTCGTCATTCCAACCGCTGACTGATTCCGAATCTTCTTCATCAAGGGAGAATATTAGGCGTGATTTTGGGAAATCAAGAGTATTCGGAGTTAAGGGACCAATCCTTCTGGAGATCCCCGGCAAAGAGAAAATGTCGGAGGTTCTGATGAATTTCGCTCGTCCCTATCTTGATAAATACGGCACAGGAACCGGTGCAAGTGAAAGGATCATTGCGCTGGCCGTTGTCGCATGGAATATGGCGATCATTCCTCAAAGTGAGAAGCGCGCAATGGTTGAGAAGGTTTTGCGCGTGTTTCCCGCATCACAGCGGTCAACCGCCGAGAGTTTGCTTTGTTTGATGGAAGATCGGAAACGAAAGCATTTCAACGAGATCAAACGGTATATCGTCAATTACAAGGTCAAAGATAGCCCGGATAGTATCAATGTCTTTGTTGCATCTACTCCTTCTCCAGATCAGATGGCTGAAATCAGAAAAAATAGTGGAAAATTGGTTTCGACCAATCCAGAGTCCATAGATGTTGCTAAGACTGAAATCTGTATTGATGGTAAACATGGCGATGATGGATCCTCCGATCACAAAATGAGGAATCCGCAACAACAATTTCCGAAAATGCAAAGAATCGTTAAAGCTCGTTCGATGCTTTCGAGGATCCTATTCTATTGCTTGGGCCGCTGGAAAAGCAAAGGCCAATTGTAATTGACAAACCGAGCCTACATAGCACTATACGTATCGATAATGACACCAGTGACTTCTATTATCGCTGCAACTATAGCTCTTCGGGAAGGTACGCAAAAGACAATTCAGATCGGCGGCGGAAGAACAAAGAATAGGGTAGGCATTGGGCCAGCATCGCCCAACAGCGGTATGGATGCTCCGCTTCGCTCCTGGCTTCGCCAAATGCCGCGTTTGACAAAGGGGAATACGCCGGCTCGTCCCTATCAGCAGGCGAGCCGGTGCGATATTAGGCGCGGCACTTCACCATACCCCGAACCGTTGCGACGCCATTGCGGCGTCAGGGGGCGGAGGGTGAATCTCGTCGGTTTCCTTGGCTGGACCAGCGCGCCGTCAACATGGGGGGAGAAGGCAGGGTAGGATGGTTTGGTCGGGATTCCGATTCGTTGCTTGACCGATAGATTCAGAGGCCAGGAACATGGAATCATCGGTTCTGTCGAAGTCCACGAGACCAGGATTCCGATGGCACCACTGCCCGCAGGCGTGTCGTCCCGCATGCGGGACCACCCGACCTTGTCACCCAGACGAATGTGCCTCTGCTCGTGACAGGTCGCCCGCAGACCGTGCTCATCCCAGGATTCCGTCGATCCGGCGCAACTCATCCTCAGAGAACGCCAGGTTCTTCGTGCAGGCAACAATGTCCTCAACCTGGCTCACCTTGCTCGCGCCGATGAGAGCCGAGGTCACCTGCGGATGGCGCAGCACCCAGGCAATTGACATCTGCGCCATGGTCTGACCGCGTGCTTGTGCCATGGCGGCGAGTGCGCGCACTTTGTCGACCTTTTCCGGCGTCACGTGATCGGGTTTGAGGAACCCGTGGGCCTTGCTTGCACGCGAATCGTCGGGGATACCCTTGATATACCGGTTGGTGAGCAGCCCTTGCGCCAGTGGGGAGAAGCAGATGCCGCCCATCCCCTGCTTGTCCAGCACGTCAAGCAGCCCCTTCTCAATCCACCGGTTAAACATGTTGTAGCTGGGCTGGTGAATCAGGCACGGCGTGCCCAGCTCGCGGAGGATGGTTGCGGCCTTGCCGGTCATTGCCGGATCGTAGTTGGACACGCCTGCGTAGATGGCCCGGCCCGATCGAACAGCGATGTCCAGCGCGCCCATGGTCTCTTCAAGCGGCGTGTTGGGGTCGGGCCGGTGTGAGTAGAATATGTCAACGTAGTCCAGGCCCATGCGCTTGAGGGACTGATCCAGACTTGCCAGCAGACCCTTGCGCGATCCCCACTCGCCGTACGGGCCCGGCCACATGCGGTACCCGGCCTTGGTGGAGATGATGAGTTCGTCGCGGTATGGACGCAGATCGTCGGCAAGAATGCGGCCAAAGTTCTCCTCGGCTGATCCGGGAGGCGGACCGTAGTTGTTGGCGAGGTCGAAGTGCGTGATACCCAGGTCGAATGCGCGGCGGACCATGGCGCGGCCGTTTTCCAGTGCGTCAACGCCGCCGAAGTTGTGCCACAAGCCCAGGGATATGGCCGGCAGTGTGAGTCCACTTTTGCCGCACCGGCGATAGGGCATGATTCCGTCGTAGCGATGCTGGTCCGCTGCGTACATGGGGTCTCCTTGGAGTGGTGGAGCGGTGGATGTGTGGAGTGCAGGGTCGGGAAGTCGGGAACCGTCAAACCAGCGACCCTCCGAGGAGACGCACACGCTACGCATGCCGGATATCGCCTCGGAGAGCCGCACTGACCGCAGAGACGGTCCGCTATGGCGCGGAGGGCTCTGCCATGTACACCTCAACGCCGCCGATCCACACGAGGCGAGAACCGGAGATGTCAACCGCGTAGTGATCGGCATCGTCGGTGGTGACCTGCGTGGTCACCTGGGTCTCTGCGTCGTAGAAGAAGACCTGTGTGGGCGCGCCGGCAACCCACGCAAGATGCCGGCCCGAGATGCGCACACCCCACGCGACGCCCACCGTGCCGGATGTCGTGACCGCGGTAATCGTACCGCCGGCTGCCTTGTAGTTGATGTTGCACGTGGTGCCGGCGCGCACGAGCCAGGCAACGTTGCCCTGGGAGATGACCGGCAGTGTGTCGCTATCGGCGCCGCTGGTGAGCTGTGTCACGGTGTCACCATCGAAGAGGTAGATGTCCCCACCCGCGCTCCAGACAACGGAGTCGCCGCTGATGTCAGGCGGCGTCTTTGCCCGGCCATCGGAGGTCAGGCGTCTGGTCGAACTGCCGTTCCAGAAGTAGATCTCTGGATACGCCGGCGGATTCATCGCTGTCGGGTCACTCGCGGTCGTGTCAGCCAGGTATCCGCTCCACACAACATTGGTGCCCGACACCTTGACGCCCGAGTTGTAGAACGTGGTGTCGCTGACAGCCTGAACCGCCGACGCCCCGGTCTGCACAAGGATGCGATGAGGACGCGCGCCGCTCCAGCTCTCCCACGCAAGAGTGGCCCCGGAAACCGATGGAGACTTGTCGGTGGTGGCACTGCTTGTCGTGACTTGCGTCAGGGAAGAGCCGTTGTACATGTACACGTCGCCGCCCGCTGACCATGCCACCCTGTACCCCGAAGGTCGGCTGTAGAATTCGATGCTGTTGGGCGTCGAGGTGAGCGCGGTGTCCAAGCGCCCATTCCTGCTGTAGTGGATATCACGCGCCCCCATCCACACAACGCACGAGTCGGAGACAAAGGGCAACTCGTTGTTCAGTCCACCATTTGTCAATTGAGTGATTGAATCCGGCACATGGCTCGCAGTGCCATCGCCGCCGTCGTCGTCGTCGTCGTGTGAGCTCGCAGGATCCTTTCCGCACGCCGTGAGCATGCAGGCCACACCCACCGCAACAAGCACGAGTCTGAGATTCATCGCATTCCCCCTCTGTTGTTGTTGACTGCCGGGACTCGCCCACCCAGCCACGGTCCTCACGGAATCCGCCGCGTCCAAACGGCTGACCGCTGGCCCCCCCCTGCCTCATCAAAATGCAAGTTTCCCGCCTCGATGTCAACCAGATTATGGCCAAACATGCCGCGGGTACTTTCGCCGCAACTGGGTCTTGAGCTGCGGATACACGTCCTTCCAGAACCGATTGAGGTCGCCCGTTTTCTGCACAGTCCGCATGTTGGGGGCGAGGATGTCGAAGATACCCTCGATCCGGCCCTCTGCCAGAAGGAACCTGGGCCCTCGATATCCCACCAGGTCTCCGATGCGCGCGGCGAGTTCGGGAGGGCCGCTCTCCGGGTAGTGCACATGGCCCGTCTTTGCCGAGGGCAGACGAACGCGCAGCGGAAGCAGTGCATCGACACGCGAACACACGGCGGGTCCGGCGTACTCCCGCACTGCTGCGAGGAGTGACGCGTCCTGCACCTGGTTTGCCGACACGCTGCCGCGACAGAGGTCATGGTAGATGAGGCGCCAGTCGTCGTTGTCGAACGCGGGCGCACTGACGTCCGGGAACACCGATGCTGCCAGACGGCATCGGCGTACGAACTCATCGGACTCTTCGCGCGACAGTGCGATCAGGCCGCTCGCCACCCTCTCCGACAGAAGGTCGACGGCGGCGCCGGGATCGGGCCGTCCCGATGCAGCCACCCGAGTCAGCACCAGACCGCGCCATGTGGTTGTGTCGCAGAAATCAACAGCCGCGCGGTGATCGTTCCATGTGCAGGAGGCCCCGCGCCGGACCTCATGCGGGTACTCCCCGGCAATCCACTCACGCCGAAGTGCCACCAGCCGCGCAATCGTCGTCTGTCGCGCACGACCCGCGCCTGCCGCGTGCGTCACGCTGAGTGCGATGCAGGCGTCGGGTCGCGTCGCATGCGCAGGTCCGGCGATGCGCGCGGTTGACCCATCCGAGAAGGCGTAGAGTGCTCCCCCATCGTCGTTGACACCAATGCGGTGCGACAGAACGCGCATCCAGCAGCGGGCGGTGCGCTCGACCTCGGCGAGCAGGGCGTCGCGGTCGTTCGCGAGAGCTGCGGTGCGGATACGGGCCTGTTGCCGGGCAAAGGCATCTGCATCGCACGAGTCGCGCAATGACGCAAGCATCCGCGGCGCCTCGGAGGACGCCGGGCGCGTCGCACCCCCGATCAAGTCCGCCGCTGCGTCGAGCAGATCTGCTCCCGCTCCACCGGTCGCTGCGTCATCCGACTCCCACACCGCAAGAGCAGCCGCAGTCAGCGCGGTGCAGTCGGCATCGCGCGAGGCAGAGAGCAGGCGCGCAGGCAGCGGGTCGAGCGGCATGTCGGCGAGGCGCAATCCCTCCGGCGACAGCGCTACGGCGCTGTCGCCGCCGCCAGAGAGCGCACCGATGGTTTGCAGGAGACCGACCGACCGCTCCCACCGCGACTGCTCGGGCGCATCGAGCCACCGCAGTACATGGGGATCCACCGGCGCCACGTGTGCGCGCGTGCAGAGGGCAGACGCGCGGAGTGCCAGTCCCGACAACTCGAGGCGCTGAATCTCGGGCACGCGTTTCTCTGCCGGCGTCGACCGGCTGTTCGGGGCCCACAGCCGGATGCACACCCCCGGCGCCACACGCCCAGCTCGTCCAGCGCGCTGTTCTGCGCTGCGTCCACTGATGGGTAACACGAAGAGCGTGTTGCGGTCGGCATGGGGATCGTAGGCGGCGCTGCGCTCCATTCCGCTGTCAATCACGCAGGTGATGCCGGGGATGGTGAGCGAGGTCTCGGCCACATTGGTTGACACGATGACCGACAATCCACGACCGGACTCCTCGACAATGGCCATCTGCTCGTCCAATGGCAAGCTGCCGTGGAGTTGTCGAACGGTCCGGCCATACCTGCGACACACAGAGACCACGGCGTCGCATGTCGCCCGAATCTCTGCGGCTCCCGGCATGAAAACAAGCACCGATCCATCGAGTCCGCCCTGCAGTGCACCGTCGAGAGCACGAGCGCTCTGTTCTGCGACGGACTCCCGTGACCGGGGCGACTGGTGGCGGATGTCCACGGGAAACGCCCGTCCGTGCGCCTCGATGACAGGAGCATTGCCAAGGAAGGAGGCCACAGCGTGAACGTCAATGGTTGCGGACATCACAACCAGACGCGGTGCGGTGCGCTGTTCGCGCCGCAGACGAGCCATCCACGCAAGACACAGATCCATGTCCAGCGTGCGTTCGTGGAATTCGTCGCACACGACCGTGCTCACGCCGCAGAGTCGCGGATCGGCAAGCATCTGCCGGACAAGGACGCCGTACGTCTCGAAGACCACCCGGGTCTTGGGAGTGCACCGCGACTCAAACCGCACCTGGTAGCCGATGCGATCTCCCAGGTCTTCGCCGATCCGGCGAGCACAGAACGCGGCAAGGTGACGCGCGGCAAGGCGTCGCGGTTGCAGGATGAGCGCCCGCCCGTTGCCGCCCGGTTCATCGAGCAGGAACTGAGCAACGCCGGTTGACTTGCCGCTACCGGCCGGAGCCGTGACCACGCATTGGCCCTGCTCACTCAGCGCCGAGAGAATGCGGTCGCGGACCGTGTGGATGGGCAGAGCGTCGGAGGTGGGAGCGATCATCCGAGGCCCTATCGTCGGGATGGAGACGCCGCAGTTGCGTGGCGGGATGCCGCATACTCGCATGCGTCGATGAGCCACAGCGGGTCTTTGTAGCTCCGATAGCGCACGCCATTGATGAAGATGGTCGGAGTGACAGTCGCGCCACCGCAACAGACGTCTCCGACCACGAAGGATCCTACAGCATCGAAGAACGCCGCCTGTTGCGTTGGAGTGGGCGGCTTGCTGAAATCGACAGTGCCGGCATGCGCAGCCCCGGCAGTGAGCGCTGCGACAACGCAGATTGCGCGAATCATCGACAATCGCGAGTATCGGTGAATTGACGTCATGCGCCACGTCCTTCATCAGAAAGAGAGTTTCAGCGACAGCCCCGAGCCCGTCGAAGCCGGAGCAACGCGCACGCGAACCGCCCCTCGGCGGCGCGCAGGCCCGGAGTGCCGACGCTCACCCGATCCCACTGCATTGCCAACAACGGCGCCGATGAGTGCTCCAAAGAGTACGTCGGATGTCCAGTGTTTGTCGGTGTACACACGCTGCACTGCGGTCAGCGAGGCCAGTCCGTACAGCAGCGGGTATGCCCATGGCCGATGGATGCGCGCAGCCAGCGACGAAGAGAATGCGAAATCTGCGGTTGTGTGTCCCGAGGGAAAGGACTGTGCCGCGCCATGTCCTCCGAACCAGTGCAGGTTCTGCGAACCATGTCCGAGATACGGCCGATCGCGGCCCACCACGTACTTCAGGCCGGCAGTAACAACGCCGGAGTACGCAATCGACACCACGGCAGCGCGCCCGGTCTCCCGTGTCCAGGGGCTGCCAAGCGCGAGCCCCCCGGCGTAGAGCGCGGCTCCTGCCGAGAGCGTCAGCGGACCTCTGCCGTACAGCTCCGGGAATGTCAACGCCCGATCCCCGGTACTCGTCCGATGCGCCTGCACTCGCGCCCGCACACCCTCATCCACCTGCGTTGAAGCCATGCCCAGCACCGCAAGCGACGTGCCGCCCGCCCACTGTCGCGCGTCAAGGTGCGCAGGGGCAGAGAGCAGCATGGCTGCATCGCCGAGTGTGAGCAGGGCATCGTGACGAACTGCTGGAATGACACGGAGGGAATCGGGGCGGGCGGCGACCGCCGGGAGCCCGGCTGCCAGGCAGCAGAGCAGGGGGAGGCGCCAGTGATTGCCGTGATCGAGACGCACGGATCTCCGCCACCCCTCCTTCACAGTCGGGGCTCGGCATCAACACCGATCTGCGTGGCCGGAGGGACCTCGGACGCAACAGGCGCTCTCCCGCTCTCCGCGGTCAGGTCCTCCAGATCCCGCAGCCGGTTCTGGTCCACCATCTCCATGGTATATCGCCACTGCCAATTGCCATCGTGGCGGCCGGGAGTGTTGAGACGACTGCCGGTGTCCAGACCAAGCACGTCCTGGAAGGGCACTATGCACACCTTCGCACGGCTGGCGAATGCCGCTCGTAGGAATGACGGCAGGAACTCCGCCGGCTCGCATCCGAGAGTTGCGCACACACGAGCACTCACGCCCGGCTCCAGGCGCTTGAACCAGGCGAGCGACGCATCGTTGTCGTGGGTGCCGGTGTACACCACACTGTCGCGTTCGATGTTTGCCGGCAGATAGGGATTGTCGGGTGCTCCGTCAAAGGCGAACTGCAGCACCTTGGTGCCGGGAATGCCAACGTTTCTGCGCAGCTCGCGAACCGCTGGTGTCGTCTCGCCAAGATCGTCGGCCACGAATGCGACGTCGCCGAGTTCCTTCTTGACAACGTCGAAGAAGTCCTGCCCCGGGCCTCTCACCCACTGCCCATTCTCAGCGGTGGTATTTGTCGCGGGAATTGCCCAGAATGTCTCGAACCCGCAGAAGTGATTCAGGCGGACGATGTCGAAAAACTCCCTCGATTTCTTAACACGCAGAATCCACCATTCATACCCCTGTTGCTTGAGCCAGTCCCATCGGTAAATCGGGTTACCCCAGCGCTGTCCCGTGCTGGTGTAGAAGTCGGGTGGCACCCCGGCAACGCGGAGGGGCTTGCCGGCCTCGTCGTACTCGAATAGATCGGGCATTGACCAGGCGTCGGCGCTGTCAAACGATATGTAATACGGCAGGACGCCCACGATCTTTACACCAAGGGAACTTGCGTGTTTCTTGAGTGCATGCCACTGGAGATGAAACTGGTACTGCAGGAATTTGTGGTAGCGCACCTCTCTGCGCTCGGCTGCCTTGACCTCTTCGAGCACGCCCGGGAATCGCAGGCGGAACGCGGGCTTCCACACGTCCCACGATGCGCCCTCGTGCTTCTCTTTCAGCACCTGGAACAGCGCGTAGTCGTCGAGCCAGTAGGCCTCTTGCGCACAGAATGCAAGGAATTCGTCGGTATCGGAGAAGCGGGCAAAGGCCTTGCGGAAGAGCCGGTCCTTCTCGTAAATGACCAGCGGGTAGTCAACCGAATGTCCGCTCACATGGGGATACGTATCGACGTCGACCTGCGAGAGCAACCCGTCTTCGACCATGCGCGACGGCGAGATGAGCAACGTGTTGCCGCCAAACGAACTCAGCGCCTGAAAGGGCGAGTCGCCAAAGCCTGTGGGCCCCAGGGGGCACACCTGCCACACGCTCTGCTTGTGTTTGTGGAGGAAATCGACCCACTGGTGCGCAAACCCGCCAATGTCGCCGATGCCAAAGCGCGATGGCAGGGATGTCGGATGCAGAAGAATGCCGCTGGATCGTTGCATGCGGTTCTCGGTGTCTTCCCGGTGGATCACTCACTACACGAACACCCAAACGTACTCGGAGACCTCTCAACACCGTGTCGACCCGACCGATGGCCGATTCCCAGAAGCCATTCGCGCCACGCCCGCGATCGTCAGAAGCACTTCTGGTACTCGCGGTACCGACCGTCCTTCTTCTTCATCCAGGCATCGAGCTCAGCCGGGAGCTTGCACAGGTTATTCTCAAGGACTTCAAAATACGTCAGGTTCGCAAGCTTTGTGATGCTCCTGGGCAATGTGGTGAGCGCATTACCCTTCATGTAGAGTTCCTTGATCGCGGTGAGGTCACCAATGTTGTCGGGCAGCGACTTGAGGTGATTGCCGCGCAGATGCAGCCACCACAGCGCCTTCATCTTGAGGATGCCGGGCGGAAGCGCAGTGAGCTCGTTGTCGCGCAGGTCGAACTTCTCCAGATTCGTCAGGTTCTCGATGGCGGGCGGCAGTTCGGCAAGCTCGTTGTCACCCAGGTTGAGCTCCCGCAGACTCACCAATTTGCCGATTTCCTCGGGGATGGACTTGAGCATGTTGCTTTCGATCGAGAGCTTTTGCAGAGCGGTGAGACGCCCGATGTCGCTCGGTACTTTCGTGATGAAGTCCTTCACTACGTCCTTGTTGGTCAGGTCCAGGGCGATGATGCGACCGGCCGAGTCCTTCGTGACGAATTTGTCGATGGAGGCGCCCTTGACGTGGTTGGTGTCCAGGATTGCCTTGACCGCAGCGGCGTCGCCGGTCGCATCCTGTGCCATGGCGGCGCAGGCCACGATGAGCGCTACGAGCAGGAGCACGTGCAGTTTCATGGAGTCCTCCCGGGGGTGGAGAAGATGGATTGCGGCGCGGGTCCCTTCTTGTAAAGTTCACTACATAGATGAAATACTTGATGCAGCGGGCGAATTCAAGAGAAATCGTGCGTGGTCGAAGACATGTGGATTGAGCAACAGGTGCCGGGAGGTCTGGGTGGCAAAGCCGGGCGCCGCACTGAGCCGGGCCGAACGTGTGGCGCGTCATACGGCGATGAAGGTCCGGTGCACCCGGTGCGCGACACCCGCGAGCATTGTTGTTGGTGGGGGCGGGGGTCTCGTCTATCCTGAATGAGCGGACGCGTCCACGAAACCTGCGACACGTGTGTCACGGTCCCCCCGGACCGTGCTCCCGGGTACCGCAGAGGCCCGCACTACCTCAACAATCTCCGATGCAGCAGATCCTGCAAATCCCTGCGCCCGTCAAGCACACAATGCACCAACACCTTGCGCTCGACAACCTGGTAGACAATGCGGTACGGCTTGAAGTGGATCTCCCGAAACTCGCGCACTCCGATTCTCTCCAGCTCAGGCGGGCAGTGTCCTCGCTCCGGGTGCGAGGCGAGCGTGGCGCACTTCTCCTGCAGTCCAGTTAGAACGTGCTGGGCAGCAGGTGCCGAGTCGTGCTGGAGGATGTACATGTAGATCTCCAGAATGTCAGCTTCGGCGTCGGAGACGAGCTCGACGTGGTAGCTCACTACTGCGCCTTGACCTTGGAGCGAATGTCGGCAAAGGCCTGGGCCATCGGCTTGGTCTTGCCTTCGTTGACATGAGAGGAGCTGATCGAGAGGATCTTGAGCAGTGCCAGCGATTCCTGCATGTTCTCGTAGGATTCGACATCCTGCACCACGGCCCTTGATTCACCGTGACTCGTGATCACGAGTGTTCGGTGCCTGTCACACACGTCTTTGATGAGCTCCGATGCATGCGCCTTGAGGTAGCTGATGGGCAGGACGTCTTCACTGAGCTTCATGCAAAGATCCTCTTGGCAAGGTGTGGCGGTCGTGCTGAACGAATCGATCTAAATATAGTCCGTATTTGGGTCTGACTCAAGAGCTGCCGAGTTGGCGGGATCTGGTCGTGAGATGGCAACGTCTAGATGCCAAGGCCGGGCGTCGCTCCTGTCTTGCCTGCCAAGGGCATCCATCGACTATTTTCGACACAACCACAGAGCGGTGCGGCCTTGGTCTGTGCCAAGCGACAAGCGGGGAGATTCATGAAAGTCACACCTGACGAGAAGGCACTGTACTTCTCCCAGAAACTGCACGAGCGGATCGGGCCCGATCTTCGGCAGCTCATTCTGTTCGGTTCCCGCGCCCGAGGCGATGCCCGCGAGGGATCGGACTACGACTTCACAGTGGTGCTGACGAAAAAGAGCCCCTGGCTCCGCGCCGAGATCCGCAGGACCGAACTGGATTTCCTCAATCGGTTCGATGAGCTCTCGTCCTGTTTCGTACTGGACGAAGAGGGGTGGGAACTGCGGAAGGGATTCCCGATTGGAATGAACATTCTGCGGGAGGGAATACCGATTTGAAGATTCAACCATCCGACGTGCAAGCCCTCCTCAACAAGGCTCACAGCAAGCTGAAGACGGCACGACTCGATTTTGGCGGCACCCAGTACGACGACGCCTCGTCGCGGGCCTACTACGCCGCATTCAGCGCCGTGTCTGCGCTGCTGCTCAGCAAAGGCTTGGCGTTCTCCTCGCATGGCCAGGTAATCGGCGCGTTCAACAGGGAGTATGTCAAGACCGGCATCTTCCCCGCAGAGTTCGCCGGGGTTCTCCAAGAGCTATTCGAAGCGCGTCAGCTGAGCGACTACGACCCACTGCCCGCAATCTCACTGGAAGATGCCCAGTCCCACATCGCAAGCGCCGAGAAGATGGTGGAGTCCATCTCCACGTTTCTTGTTAAGTAGAGAGCATGGACTCAGGAGCGACTCATCGTCGGTGCACTCCCACGTGGAGCCCCTGCCTCTGCTTCCCACGCGAACCTTCGCTCCCATCCCTAACGAATCGCCGCCATCACCTCCACCGGCCCAATCACCGAGAGCCCCTCTGGCCGGCTCGCGCTCTGCTGCCTGGCCCAACAGGCCACGTGCACATCGACCGGGTGCGCAAACGGCAGCATCCCGGAGAGACGCTTCAGCCTGTCGAGAACTGCCGGCAGATTCGTCCGCGCTTCCCACTTGGCCTCGCCCAGCAGAAGGCTCGTTCCGTCAACCGATTCGGCAACGACATCGATCTCCATGGCAGTACCATCCTTGCCGGTACCCCAGAACCGCTCACCGGGCTTCCATCGTTTCCCGGTAATCTCCAGGTATGACGTTGACTCGCGCGCCAGTTGCTCCCAGATCGAGGCAACGTGTTGGGTAAAGCCCCTCAACACCTCGCCGTACACATCAGATGCGTGACCACGTTCCAGCATCGAGCGGCACGGCAGGACGAACCGGTACCAGAACTCCAGAAACGGATCGTTTACAACATAGAGTGATCGCTTCGTGGACTTGATGCTCTCAGAGTAGGGTATGTCACGCCTGATATACCCGAGTTCAATGAGTGCATTCAGCGGCCTGGAGAGACTTGACGCCGATTTCTCCAGGCGCGCGGCAATTTCGGAGAGTCGGTGACACCCTCCGGCAATCAAAGACAGGAGCGAATGCGGTTGAGCAGCACTCCGCATGTCGTCGAGCAGCAAGCGCTGGGGCTCGTCGTGCAGCACGCCATTGTGGTCGAGAACCAGGTCGAGGATTGCCTCTTTGAGCGAGCCATAGGACCGTGCCAACTCCAAATAGCGAGGAACCCCTCCCCACACTGCGTATGCCTCGACCGCGTCGGTTCCCGAGACGCCAAGAGCCGTCTCGATCCACCCGGCGGGCAGCGGACGGATCTTGACAATCTCAGTGGCTCGGCCATAGAGAGGCGCTGTGGAATCCAGCACCAGGCCCTGCATCATCCTCTGCGACGAGCCACACAAAATCGCAGAAAATGCAGGCCCGCTGTCGAACCACTTCTGCACAACGCTCGGCAGAGGCGGATACAGCCCGACCAGGTAGGGAAACTCATCGATGATCAGGGTCAGGCCTTGGGGTGCGCGGGCATTGAGCGTTGAGAGGAGAGCATCCCATGAACCATACTCTGCGTCGTCGAATCCGGGAATCTGCTTGGCGACCTCTGCCGCGATACTCCTGATCTGAAGTGGCGTCTCGCGCGTGTCAGCGAGGTAGTAGACGGCTCGCTCACCGACAGCCTCCTTGAGCAGCCGCGACTTGCCACACCTCCGGCGACCGTAGATGACCCCGAGCTGGGGAGACTTCGCGTCCAGAATGCGCCGAATCCGGCGCATCTCGGGGGCTCTGTCGAGGAATGGCAATTCGGTAGACATGGTGCTATACATAATTATGTTCGTCAGACAGTATGTTTGTCAAACATAATATACATGAGTTCGCGCGGAGTTGTCGAGTTGGCGGCTCTGGACGTGAGATGACGGGCCCTGGGTGGCAAAGCCGGGTGGCGCACTGATCCCGCCCGCACAGCTTCGATGGGTCACCGGGGAATCGGGGTCAGACTATTTTTGTGTTTTAGCGACCGCCTGCAATCGAAGACCAACTTCCGCCGCTACGAGCCAAGACAAGACCCCGCCTCGTCGACCGACTCGGGGGTCACTCCGCTGGATGCGGGACTCGCGACCAATCGCCGGTGGAAGATCCGATTTCGAGGCTGGGGCAGAACCGACCGTCACAGGGTGCTTTTCGCCACTCCTTTCGGCGTACCTCGTTGATTTTTTGGGTGCGGAGAGGTAGTTCTGATCGTGACTCGTTGTTTGTCAGGTAGTTCGTGAGGCCCGACCGCGTTCTTCGCGCCAACCACCAACGCATAGGCACCTCAAAATGGTTCGAAGCCGGCTGACGCGAAGATGCCGCCAATCCGGTTCTGACGCAGGTATACCAAAAACATGAATTCAAGTATACCACAACTTTAATGCATGTTTTCTTTGTCAATAGTCAGGGCGAGATGTATACTATTTCCATTGGTGGTCCAATCTACACGCAGATTAACATGAATCTAAGTCCAACGCATTTTAGATTCATGTTATTGTCCGACATCCGAGGGAGGCATACGGCATGGAACGCAGCAACGGGTTCAACTTCCACGGACGGGAGAGGGAACTGGCAGAGATCGAGCGGTTCCTCCAGGTCGACGGCCCGGGTTTCACCCTGTTGCGTGGCAGGCGGCGGGTGGGCAAGACCGAGCTGCTCAAGAAGGTGCGAGACAGCCGCAAGAACACGTTCTACTTCATGGGTCGGGATGACGAGTCGAACCACGAGGCGCTCAAGCGCTTCGCCCGAGACTGGGACGCGTTCACAAGTCAACGAGATCTGGTCCGGCTGCGACAAGTCGAGCTGAACTGGGACGAGTGCTTCCGCGCAATCCTCCGCCACATCACCGCCAGCGAGAAGAAAGCACCACTCCTTTGTGTTTTCGACGAAGTCCAGTGGCTTGCAAAAAAAGGAAGCGGCTTCTGCGGACTGCTCAAGGAGCACTGGGCAGAATGGAAGAAGCAGGGGAATCCGAAGCTCATTCTGTCGGGCTCTTCCAACAGCTTCTTCCACAGGTATGTCGACGGGGACACGGCCGTACTGCGCGGGCTGCGGACTCACGCCACGATCTGGGTGAATCCGTTCACACTGTCCGAGGTCCGCAGATATTACTTCCCATCCTGGACTGATGAGGAGTTGTGCCTTCTCTACATGATGATCGGAGGAGTGCCCTACTACCTCGAAAACGTCCGTGGCCAGCGCAACTTTATACGAACCGTGAACGAATCGTTCTTCACAAGCGGAGGCATATTCCTGGAAGAAGTGGACGCACTTCTGAAGCTGGAGGCAGCCACATCGGGTGCACGGATCCGAATCAAGGAGATCCTCGCGTGTCTGGGCCAGGACGGCTCACTGGAGTCCTCCATTGTCAAGAAGACCGGCTATGCGCAAGACTACGTTCACAAGGTGCTCGACCGTCTCCTTGACTACGGTATAGTGCACGAGCGCCGCCCCCTGGAGGGTGTGAAGAACAACCGCTCGGGTGTGCGGTACTACATGGACGATTTCTACCTCAATTTCTACTTCCAGGTGCTGCGCCCGATGGAATCGAAGATCCGGGGCAATGACAACGGACAACTGTTTTCCACGGGTGTTGTCAAGTCGAAGAACGGATACTACATTCCCAACTTCTCCGGCAAGGCATTCGAGCTTCTTATTGGAGATATCCTGCGGAGCGGATGTGCTGATGAATCGCGACGAACGCAGAACATCTTCGCCCGCCTCTCGCTCAAGAAGGGCAGCTACGAGTGGGGCACGTATTGGAAGCAGGGGGAGACCCAGATCGACTTGGTGGTGGCGGGACTGGATGACCGCGAGCTACGCATCGTCGAGACCAAATGGATCGGCGGTGCCCCGTCGGACACCGCAGCGGTCGCCAGCCAAGTCGTGAGCAAGCTGTACGATTCAGGCAAGTGGAAATCGTGGCACAGAAGCCACTACCTGGTTGTCTCCGGCAAAGCAACCGAATCGCTACGTACAAAGAGCGCAGCCCAAGGCGTCTCCGTAGTCTCGCTGGCTGATCTGTTCTGAGAGAATGCCGCAGTCGAGCACCGGTTCGACAGGCACCGAGAGCCCTCCCAACGCCCCTCACCACATCTGCCCAATCATCTCCCGAATCACGCACACGGCCCGGTGCGCACGCATCCGCTCTCCGCATGGCGGGACGACACCCTCGGGAATCGTGCTCTGCGAATCTATGGCGCGACAGCTCTCGCCTCGCCCGAGCAAGGCGTTGGCTGCGGCTCCGCTGCGCAGGGCCCCTGCAGTCGGCAGACCGGCTCAGTACGAGCCGGTACCCAAACTCCACGTGCCGGTCGCCTGGTCGAGCTTGTGGCAACTGCTGCAATTGCCGTTGGCCCGTGTCAGGAAGTGGTTCTCAGCGCCGCCGGCAATGCGGATGGCGTGCATGAGTTTGCGGAACTGCGGGGCGTCTTTGGCGGTCTCATTGTGACATTTCAGGCAGTCGGTGGGGATCACCTTGATGTCGCCGGCCACGGCGAGACTCGCGTGGCAGACGAGCTGTAGCCGACTTCGTGTGGAGGAACCGCGAATCGGCATGGCGTCGACTGTCGGTTGACACAGGCAAACGATCTCGGTGGGCTACGAGGGGGAGAGGCGTTCGACCATGGGAACTGCAAACGCCACGGTCTTGCCGCTGCCGGTTTCCGACTGGGCAACCACGTCGCCGCCGCCAAGAAGCACAGGGATGACGTCGGCCTGGATGCGTGTAGCCTTCTCAAAGCCCATGTCGGAGACTGCACTCTGGATTTCGCGGCTCAGCTTCAGTTGATCGAAGAGAACTGTGGACATGAAACCTTCCGTGCGCCCTTCACGCCGTAGTGGCGGAGGACGCGCGCGTAGACGCTCTGTCGGCGGCTACAACGCTGGTGGAGTGAATGACGCCATCTGGATGGGATGATTTCCGAGGGAGGATGCGAGGCGCGCAGAGGGCCGTACAGCACGACCGACACTGCCGGGAAGAGTCTGGGTGCTCCACCAAAATAGCTTGGGCCAGTTGTTGGCTCGGTGTACCGCCGGCAGCGGAGGTGTATGGAGACGAACTTGTGGGGCGAACGGTTCCAAGCACCGAATCTCCGGTAAAGTATCGACTTGATCTGATCTGCGAAGATCTGCGCTGATCTGTGGACTCCCGCATTGACCGAGCCAGGCGAAGCAAAGGCATCCACAGATTTGCGCAGATCAACGCAGATTGGCCATGAGCCTCCACAATCCCTTGGTGACAAGCATCGATCTCACCCAGACGAGGCGCACCACACCCCCGGTCCGGCCAACGCGCCCCCCGCCCGATCTTGGTGTCATCCAGGTTCAGCGGACCTCTCCCCGATTCTTCCACCAACGTCGATAGGCATGGCGAATCGTCCTGAAGTGGCTTCATATTGTAACAACGGGTAAGGCGGGACGGTCAAAACAACGACTCGCGCCTACGGACCAGTCATTTAGGCGATTGTATCCACGTTCCACCGAGGGGAGAGGTGATGATTCTCTCTGCCTGCCAGACTCGAAATCTCCGCACCAGCATCCTCGTCTTGGCCGCAGCCTCAATCGCCGGATACGCTACTCCCCGCTACGTGCAGACAGGTGCGGCGTCGGGTGGCACAGGCACGTTCAATGCCCCCTTCGCCACAATCCAAGCGGCAGCGTCGATCATGAGTGGCGGCGATACGTGCTACGTCCGGCAGGGCACGTACTACGAGACTGTGCGCCCCACCAATTCCGGCACATCCTCGCTGCCCATGGTGTTCCGCAACTACCAGTCCGAGACAGTCACGGTGCACGGCGGAGCAGTAGTGCCGGCATCCTCATGGTCCCAGCACTCCGGCTCCATCTACAAGGCGACTCTCTCCGGCACACCTCGTGAACTCTTCGCAGACCGGCAGTACATGCTCCGGGCTCGCCACCCGAATGTGCGCTACGACCGCGCGTCAGGATTCTGCATGCTCAAAGCGCCCGTTGGCACCGAGACGCCCCCCACGGTCTCCGACTGGAATGGGGCGATCCTCATCAGCGGATCGGCGAGTGCCTGGGTCAGCACGATCTCTCAGCCAAATGCGTACACAGCCACAGCCGCCGGGATTCTCATCGGTCCCCTGGGCCTGCTCGACGCCCCTGCCGAATGGGCATACACCGGCGGCGTGCTCTATCTGTGGACGCCAGGTGGTGCCGACCCGCGCACCTCGGGCATGGCGATAGAAACCGCCACACGCGACTACGGATTCGATCTCTCCTCGCGCAATTACATTGTTGTCAAGGGGATCACGCTCTTCGGTACGAACATCAACATGAACGGTGCGACCTACTGCACAGTTGACGGGTGCAATGTATTCTATCACAACTCCATCTTCATTGCATCGAACGGATTCGTCAGAGAGGTGGAGACATCCTTCAATTCCAAGGGCAAAGGCGTTGTGTTGGGCGGCAATCACAACACCGTGCGCAACTGCGACATCGCGCATGCGTGGGGCGATGGTGTCACCGTGTATGGCGCCGACAACACGCTGGAGAACTGCAAAATCGGCGACTGCGACTGGTCAGGAACCGACTGCGCTCCGGTCACTGCGGCCGGCTCCCGGCAGATCGTCCGCTACAACACGATCTACGACGGCGGCCGGTCGGTGCTGAACCACAGCAAGCTACACAGCTCTCAAATCATCTACAACGACATGTTCGGCTCGGGATGGATTCGCTATGACCTGGCCATGGCCTACACCTTCGGCACCGATGGACAGGGCACTGTTGAGGCTTACAACTGGTTGCACGAAGCCTACTCTGCCCTGGGCAGCGCCGGAATCTACCACGACAACTTCTCCTCGAATCACACAGTGCACCATAATGTGGTGTGGACGAGTGGAACGAACGCACGGTTCTTTGGACTCGGGTTCAACCTGCCGCAGACCAACGAGCGTTTCTACAACAACAGTTTTTACAACCTCACCGGTGGCTTTACGGTCGACACCGCATCGGGCTGGACCAATTGTTCGTACGTCAACAACATCTATCCGATCGCTGTTGCGCACGTCAATTCGTCGGTCACTGTTGGCAACAACATCAGCGATTCGTGCCAGCCCTACACCGACCCGGAGTTCGGCGACTTCACGCTCAGAGCAAATATGCCGCAAATCGATGCAGGCAGGGTGGTCTCATCCTACACCGACGGCTACCAGGGCTCGGCGCCGGATGTCGGAGCGTATGAGTCGGGGATCACGCCGTGGGTACCGGGCGCCGACTTCGCGCGCAAGGTGTGGCAGCCCATGCGCATTCCGGGCCAGATCAGTCGACGGGGCTGGAAAGTGTTTGGCAGTGTGGGCTCGCAGTGGGTGAACATGGCCATCGATGGTCGCATGGACACGCGCTGGGACACCTACTCGCGCTACGATTCGACGCAGCAGAACAGCCACTACTACCAGGTCAACATGTTGGCGCCTGTGTCGTACAACAAGATTCTCGTTTTCGCCGCGTCAAGCCCACGCGACTGCTACGCGCGCAGCTACAGCGTGGCAGTGTACGACGGAGTGTCGGCGTTTGGCCCGCCCGTTGCCACGGGTGCGGGAACCGACTCGGTCACCATCATCACGTTCCCCACGCAAACGCAGCCGGCCTTCCGCATTACGCAAATCTCCTCGCCCGGGTCTCCGCCCTGGGGCATCGACGAAATCGTTGTTGTCAACGACAACACCCCGGGTGTGCAGATGCCGCGCACGGGCGTGAGCGGATCGACCAGCCTCTGGTCGCGGGTCCGGGTCTTTGCCACCAATGGCCGTTTGCTCTGCTCGGTGGATCGCGCGCATCCCGGCGCAAGCCTCTCCGGCATTGTCGGGACTGGTGCGTATGCCATGCGCGTGGAGCTCGCAGACGGCACCACCCTCCGCCGCAGTCTGGTGGTCGCGCAGCCCACGCCACTGCGTACGCTGCTGCGGTCTGCCGGACAGATCACGCTCGCTCGATGAGGGACCCGTGCACTCCCGTGGGATTCCGCCCAGTGAGAGGCACAGGCCTTTGGATAGCTGTGCCGGATGTGAGAATGGGAGGCGAGAGCGGTTGGATAGCTGTGCCGGGTGGCGCGCCATGCGGCAGTGGTAGGTTGGGCCACTCGGGCCACGACACGTTTGTGCGCATCGAAGAGATGGTGCCGGATATGAAGGTTGTCTTTGTCTCGGGTCAGAACCTGGAGGTCGAGCAGAAGGAGCTGGCCGGGCTCGACGGAGTCGGGTTCCTGCAGAAGCCGTTCTCGCGAAATCAACTGCTCATTGTGGTCGAGGCGCTGCTGATACCGACACAAGCAGCGGCATGATGAGAGTGCGGAGTTGCGGAAGGCTTTCGACGAATCGGCGAGTGCGTTCCCGCAGAACGCCTCTATGAGTTGATCGAGTGCAGTCCGCAACTCCGCACTCCCCACTCCGCATTCCGCACTGTGTTTCTCCCCGCTACCGTACTATCAGCAACTTCCCCTTAGTCAGCACACTGTGCTTCTCATCCGCAATCACGTAGAAATACAACCCCGACGACACCAGTTCCCCCGACTGGTTGCGCGTATCCCACTTCCACTGGGGGCTGAGACTGAATCGGGGGTCCGACGCCACAATATCCGCATCCGCCTTGTGCGTGTCGTAGATCGGGAAGCCCTTCATTGACAGAATCCGGATCTGCATGAGGCGGCTGCGTCCTTTCCCCAGCACGTGCAGGTTGCGGAACACAATGCCGCACGGTGCATCGGGGTTTCCGCAATGCCGCGAGTCAACCCCCGGCTTGTACGGGTTGGGATAGGTGTAGAAGCCGACATCGCGCGTCACGAAATACCACTGATAGGCGGCGAACCTGTCACTGCCAACCGTGTATGGGTCCACAGACCCGTCGTATCTGAATGCCATGGGGAACCCGGCAAATGTACACGTGATACTGTCTTTGCCGAAGAGAACACTGTCGGGGTACACGGTAACGCGCGTGCTGTCTGCCGACATGGTGATGCGCCGAAGCGGCATGGGTGTGCCTGCGCTGTACGTGCTCACCAGGCTCAGACTGCGATTGAGTATCAACGAGTCGGTGTCGAACGTGCCCGGGTACATGCGTTCCGAGAAACGCAGCGTGACCGAAGCATGCACATCCGAACCAACGCTTGCGCTGTCGGGAGTTACCGAGACCAGACGTATGGTCTTCACGCTGAAGTGCCACGCGATCGTATCGACGGTTGACACGAAGCCGGCCACCGAGAAGGCCGCAGTGTCGCCCGTAGAGAGCCCTCCGAAGCGGCACCCGACGCTGTCGTTCCAGTACAGGCGCACCCCCGGATAGAACCGCACCTGGTTCGACCGCACGACTACCGAGTCGAAGTCGATGGGCTGCCCGCCCGACGCACGCGAGCGCAGGGAGAGGCTGCGGTTGTTCGTCAGGGACGTGTCGATCATGCCGGGGTACACCGCGGAGGAGAAGGTCAGGATCACCGGCGTCGTGGGCGACACACCCGTGTCACCCGGAGCGGGAGAGACAGCGGAGCGCACATTGTTCTCGGTGGCAAACGCCCACCGTTTGTTGTCACCCGTGGCTGTCGAGTCGAAGAGCGTAGCCGGAATGCCGTCGCCGTTGAGATCAATCGGATATCCACGTTCGTCACGCCCTGTGAAGGACTGGTAGAGGCAGTACACACTGTCGGCAAAGAAGAATGGTCGCGCCGGCCGGAACGTGACCGTGGCCCCCTGCACGTCGATCGAACGAAACGAGATCTGCTGCGTGGGATGGAACCGCGACACCATCACCAGACTGCGGTTGGCCACTTTCGCCGTATCGATGGTACCGGGAAAGAGCGGCGCATTGAACGTCAGGATGATCGGCGTGGCGATTCCGACCTCTGTTGCCCCGCTGTCGGGGCTCACCTGCACCAGATCGTAGGTAACGCTGTCCACGCGCAATGCCACGAGCGTGTCGCGGTTGGTGTCGCGCACATGATCGAGGTTCACGTCAAGGCCGTTGGGTCCCGAAGCTGTGGTGGCGCGGTCGGTGATGTTGGACGATACCACGAAAGCCACGGAGTCGGTAGGAATGAAGAACCCGGCAGTAGGCAGCAGTCCGCCAAACGCCAGATTCGGCTGGGTGTAGCGCGGCGCAAACGTCACCTGGGTGAGTGCGGTGTTCCACGACGGCGTTAGCGTGATAGGCGACACACTCCCCCGCACCGCCGAGTCGAGGATGCTGTATGCCTGCACCGCACCATGCACCGAGGCGCTGTCGATGGGCTCGGAGAAGCTGATCTTCACACGTGCGTGCGGAGGAAAGCGGTATGGCTGATACGTGCGATTGGCCGCGCTCTTGGCCATCCAATACGGCTGGTCGGTCTTGAAATCAAACGACACCTGCACGATGCGCGGCAGGTCGTTGTGCTCCAGACGCACAACCACCGTGTCAAACGGATGTGCGGGATCGTTCGTGCCCACAACAAGGGTATCGCTGACATACCCGTCGCCGCTCAGGTTGACGCAGTTGAGGTACAATCGTAGTACCGTCTGTTCTCCGGGCGCCAGACGGATCGGCAGAATCGCCGTCGACGCAGGCAACGAATCGAAGAGAACGACCGAGGCCCCCTGCTGCACGCCCAGGGCGAACCATCGCTGGTCCGAGCCGGCAAAGTGCAACGAAGTGATTGACATGGTGTCATTGCCCGTGTTGCGCAGTGGCGCCAGCACCGTGTCGCGCGCCGGGTTGCCCACCAGCAGCGACAGGTATCCGGCGAGCGTGTCCTTTGCCGCGAAGTAGCCCGGGTTGGATGCCGAGTCAACGGCAAACCACGGGTGCTTCAGGTACACGGTGATCGTATCACTGGCGCCGAAGATGTCGCCTACCACGATCTGCACGCTGCTGTCCTGCAGTGTCGGGACGAATGTCATCGAGCCGACAGCTTTGACAGAGTCGATGCGATGCGTGCTATAGTGGTACGACATGGTGTCCCAGTAGAACATGTCGCTGTCGTCCACCGACACGGCCACCATCATCGGAGAGCCGAGCACCACCCGCACCGAGTCTCCATCCGACGCGCTCACGCCGTTGAGCTGCAGATCGACGATTTCGGGGGTGTGGTTGACTACCAGGAGTGCCGACGACTGCACCGCAGTGTCCGGATCAGTGGCGCTGAAGAGAACCGTGTTGGACCCGTACCCTCCGCTATGGGGCGCGTGGTACACGTACCGCCGTGTCGCACCAACCGTAACCGAGTCGACGCGCACGCCGTTGAGAGAAACGCGGGCCCGGATGGTCGGATCGTTGGTATCCGACACCGAGAAGACGAAGGCAACCGAGTCGCCTTCCTGCATGTCAAAGGGCACCTGTCCGACAATTGGAACGGTGTCAAGGTCCGGCGCCCCCCCGGTGTCACGAATGGCCACCACGCTCATCACGGGAACATGGTTGCGCGTACGCACACTCACCCACCGCGCCACCGCGCCCCACGCCCGGGCGTCTGCTGCGGAGAGCCCCAGGGTGAACACCGTGTCGGAAACCGTGAGCGGATCGAAGAGCGACCACCTGCGATACGCGCGTGCCCCTGTGAGTGTGAGCGGCTTTGCCTCGTCAAGCAGCGCAGTAAACGAGACGGTGTCACCTGCGTCGGAGTCGTGCACTGCCACGTAGAACCCGACCGAGTCGAGGCGGGAGAAGCAGTCGACGGTGTCTCCGAAGGCCACCGGACCAGACCGCACCGACCGCACTTGTACCGAGTCGATTCCGTCGATTGAGGGCTTGGTGTCCCAGTACACCCGCATGCCACGGACCACGGGGCTCCGCAGCGAGTCGGCCACAGTTCGCGTGATCGCCACCTTGTACTGGAAGAAGCGCTGCATCCCCCGCGCAGTCTGCGAAAGCCCCGCTGCATCGTCAAACGACACCCACGGGGTCCAGGCGCCGGGGGTGGCCGGATTGGACGAGGCGCCGAGGCGCACCGAGTCGTACACCTGGCCGAGTGCGGCGCGCATCACGGTGACCGAATCTCCGTAGAACCACACAGAGTCCGGCGCAACTGCTCCGACCGAGTCAACCGCCGACATCCACGAGCCGTTCGTGAAGAGCACTCCCCGCGAAGCCCACAAGCACCCGCGAATGCGCGAAGCCTCGGGCCACACAGCGCCCAGGTTGCCGATGGAGTCGAGTGCGACGTTGAGTTCAGGTGTTGCCTCCGTTGTGGGCACGGCCAGCGAAGCATCGGAGAGACACAGCGTATCGACAGGCCCCGGGGAGAGCACTCCACCCTGCACGGAATAGATGAACCCTTCGACGGAGGCTCTGCCGTCGGCGTTGAAATCGCCTTTCCAGGACACGAGCACCGATGAGCTGTTTCGGGCCACACTGCAATGCCTCGCACCGGGCACGCTGACGATGCGAATGCTCTGAACCGCCACATCGCTGCCACTCCATGAGAGACGATGCAGAACAACGCCTGAGGCGTCCCAGGTTGCCGCCACGAACTTTCCCGGCGCGTATGACACGACCGGGATGTCGTCGTATGCGCTACGGACCAGGGGATTTCCTGCGCCGGTCGTCACTTGCCCGCTGTCCAGTGTTGCCCACATGGCATCGAGCAACTTGAACTCCACGCTGCGATTGGCATCGGCGGCGCCCCCATGCATCCACAACACCAACACCAAGCGGTTGCTGTCAACCGCCACGCAGGAGTTGAATATGGCGTCGGTGAGAATACCGCCGGAAGTAGCCACGGTGACACTGTCGGCTGCGGCAATCGGCGAAGCACCCGAGTACACCTTCTTGAGCACTACCCCGGCACTATTGACCTGGTGGGAAACGAGAAACGTGTCGACTGAGAAGTGGCACTGCGAGCCGGCGGGATAGTTGTTCTTCACCAACGTGTCTCGACGCGTGCCGTTGAACACCCTGAGTTTGTATCTGGCAGCATCGTACAGCGAAACGAGAAACCTCGATGCCCCCTGGTCGGCATGCAGGTAGTTGACTGCCGAACCCAACTGGTCTCCCAGCCGCACCGTGTCTTTTCGCTCGTAGGTTATGTCGTTGAGCCACACCTCGCGCCGGTACACCGCGCGCGCACCATTTGAGGTGGTGGCATCCGACCATACGTAGCAGAACTTATTCGGTCCCAACACCATGATGTCGGGCCCGCCGGAGTACGCGTGGCCCGCATCCGGAAACGTATCACCGTACGCCTTGATGAGTGCCCGTTGACGTACCGATAGAGCGATGGTGTCGCCAATCGCAACATTGGTCGACTGGTAGGCAGAAGTGAAATTGGTGGTGACACGGCTCCCGGCATAGGCGCCCGTGAGGCACAGGAGAAGCCCGAGCCACCCGGCGCAGAGCGCGCCCGGCACTGCTATGCTGCGCCCGCTACCGTGCGGCCTCCACCAGGGGCGTGCGCTTGGCGTGCAGCTTTTGCGACACATCATCCGTGAATTCCTGCTGCTGGGAGTTGTACTCCTTCTTCCATTCGGCGAACCGGTTGTCCTTGAGTATCTCGACTGCCCGTGTCTCTTTGGTGGCCTGGATGAGCCTCGTGCGAATTGCACCCAACTCACCACGCAGAACTTCGACGCGTCTGCCCGACGCCGCCAGATCGTGCATCAGCTTGTGGCGATACGCAACCCACGTGCGCAGATCGGTCACCGAGATCGTCGTGCCGGAGCGCGCCGACCGCGAATCGCGCTGCAACTCCCCTATCTCCGCCCCAACGCGCTTGACCTCGGCCTGCATCTGCGATATCTCGCGATTCTTGTGGGCAAGTTCGCGTTTGACCTCATCTTCCTTGCGTTTTCGCAGTTGAAGAAGTGCCTCGAGCGTGAAGTGGAACCGACGCATGGGTCACCTCACTTGCGTACAGGTGCGACTCTGGGCGCCGGACTGTCCACGGCGGACAGAAGCTGTCGGGCCTTGTCCAGACTCTCGGCAAACGAACACTTCTCGACCATGCCCTGCCGCAGAAATGCCGTGAGCGGCGGGTGAAGACGTATCGCCTTGTCAACGCGCTCCGACGAGCCATTGGCATACGCACCGATCTGGATGATGTCTTCATTCTCACGATAGGCGGCCATGTAGTCCTTGAGGCGGCCCGCCATGCCAAGATGATCGCCTGTCACCACGTCGGGCATGCAGCGCGAGATGCTTTCCAGCACATCGATTGCTGGAAAGTGGTTTCGGTGCGCAAGCTTGCGCGACAGCACAATGTGACCGTCGATGATGCCGCGAACGGCATCGGCAATGGGCTCGTCCATGTCGTCGGCGTCGACCAGCACGGCAAAGATGCCTGTCA
>Ga0315284_10002616_pt1 | contig 25712 bp, 29 predicted proteins | sample YL17G09_16_MG_FD_203696 | JGI IMG/M metagenome (GOLD analysis project Ga0315284, IMG submission 203696) | Sediment microbial communities from Yellowstone Lake, YNP, Wyoming, USA - YL17G09_16 | ecosystem: Environmental > Aquatic > Freshwater > Lake > Sediment | place: USA: Wyoming | collected...
AAATTACATAAACTCATTTGATTCTCATTTGTTTGAAGAAAAGGAAAGAGAGAACCTTTATTATTTATTTTGCACCAATTTATAAATTCTTGATAATATACTAATAAATTACATGTAATCACATAATAAGATAATACATTTGTTTTTTCTTTGTATTTTAAATGTATATTTTTATTTGGATTGTAGATAATTTCTTTATAATCCAGATTCATATATTTTAGAACTTTATTCATCTGAAATATTGAATATATTTGTTCTAAATAAATAAAAAAAGAGAGAAAGATTATATATTGCTTTTTCTCTCTTTTACAGAGAAAATAACTTACAAACATTGAATGAATTATTCTTGCCCATATTTCTGTATAAGCTTCAAATAAATTTACTTCTGAAACTACATTGAAAAATTCTAATATTTTCATAGAAGAAAATTTTACATCCATGTTTGAAAAATCCAACCCAAAACTATGAAATGTTTCATGAATAAATACTTTAAACCATTCTTCTTTTCTAAAAATAACTATTTCATTATTATAACGACATGAAAATGTAAATGCTGTATTTACATTTGTTATATCTAGTATTACATTACTATTATTCGGTAATTGTTTTTCTAATTTTGTAAAATATAAATAAATTGTTAGAGACTTAGAACAAGTATTTGCAATATTTTTTTGTAATATATATAACCACATCATCATTTTGCATAAATACGAATGAAATATTTGTATTGGGTTGTTTTCTTCTATTATGAAATGTATTATAAATTTTCTCTCTAAAAGAGAGAAATTGTAGGTAATTGAATAAATAGATTTTTCTTCAATATGTTTAGATATATCAGGAGGAACAAATTTAAAATATCTTGATTTAGGAATATCATGAATATGATTAATTTTCTTTATTATAGGAACTAAAGAAGAATGAATATTATTTATAAATTCTTCTGACTCTATTAATTTATCATAAAAAGAGAGAAATAAGTTTTTCGTTAAATTATTGAAAGGGTTATTATATAAACATTTTGTTTTTGTAAAATAATTTATTAATTCTTCACTGTTTTTATGTAACATATATTATATAATTATTTTTTCATTATATAATATATAAGAGATGAGTTTTTTATCGAATCGGGGGAAAGGGGCACAAGAGGGGCAAGAGGGGCAAGAGGGGCAAGAGGGGCAAGCAGTTTTAAATAAAAATCCTCGTAAATCTACTGGTAAATCTGGTAAAGTTTTAGCTTCACAAAAATCTCCCGTCAGAAGGGTTAGTCCTTATCCAAAATCCGAAGGAGTTAGAATAAATTTAATTTCAGAATGTAAATATTTTTATAAAGAAGAACCTCCTGATGAAATAGAAAAAGTTGTTTTTAAGGTTGAAACATATGGACTAACAAATAAAATGGATTTTACTAGTAATGAATCTAATACAAAAAAAAATAGATGGGGTAGTTATATATTATATGGCGATGACTTAACTATGACCCAAGAAGAAATTCAACAAATACGACAAAAATTTAAGAATCAAGCTATTATTGATAGGTTGGTTTATGATTTTTATTATCCACTTAGATGTATTAGAAATTGGTGGAATGAAACTTTTAGACTTACAAATAGCAGCAGCATTCTAAGGCCGATAACAATAGAAGATATAATAATACCAGATAATGAAATTGAAAAATTTGAAAATGAAATTGAAAAATTTGAAAATGATAATTATGATTTTAAAAATTTTGATTTTTATGTTAATATAAATGGAGTAAGTGAAGAAGGACTTTCTATTCCGGTAACAATTAAAGTTAAAATTATAAATAATACAGGGGGTTTAAATGTTGATTCATTATCAAGCAGTGGTGGTTATAAAAAAAGAAGAAAAATATCTAAAAGAAGAAGAGTCTCTAAAAGAAGAAAGCTCTCTAAAAGAAGAAGAGTCTCTAAAAGAAGAAATAATATTACTTTCTAGATCTAGGTTTACTTCTTATACTAGTGCTTTTTTTTCTCCTTCTTCTCCTTTTTGTTCTTGTTCTGGTTCTTCCTCTACTTTCTTCTTTTTCGCAAAATGGAATACATTCATACTCATAATCATAACTATCATATCTTTTACAACCAATATAAGTTAGATGTTCTTTTGCATTACATAAAGCAATTTCAATATCTGATTTATCATCTTTCCAATCTAAATAATAACCAACTGAATCATCTACGCAAAATGGTTGTAATTCATCATATTCATAATGCATTTTTTCAAATGATATATCTGTAAGTATTATATCTTTATTTACAATATATTTTTTAATTACACTATTTTTATTATGAGGCTTAGCATATCCAATTGCAGCTGTTTTATTAGTTGTTAAATATAATATTTTACCATCACTTTTTATTTTATTTTGTCCAACATATACAAATTTTTCTAAGCATGAAATATAACCTCCACCAGAATATAATACAGTTCCTTCTTCTAAAACAATTTTTGGAAAATCCATATAAAATATTATAATATTATATAATTACTTTATTCTGAACAATTCTCATCTTATTTCATCTCTTGAACAAATCTTATCTTATTTCATCTCTTATCTTATTTCATCTCTCACATTCATTAATTCTATAGCCACAACAGGAGAAGTTCTATGTTGTTTATATTTCAATTTTGCTTCATGTGTAGCCAACAATATTTTTTTGAATAATTTATTTTGTTGAAATTTTGCAGTCAAAGCTTTTTTCAAATAATATGATTTCTTACTATCATAATCAAAATCTATTTCAATATTACTTTCTCTCCTTTTTCCTTTAAACTCGCCATCCGATGTTCCTTTAAATTCTATTCCTCCTTTTTTCTTACCCAAAAATATAGCCAATTCTACATTCTTTGATATATCATTTGTTCTAGGAGGTTCTTTTATATTACCCAAAGAAAACTTTTCATAATATAATGGGTTCTCATCTTTAAACTTACATCCTTGCATATAATGTTGTACGCTATTCCAATAATAACCATCTAATATAAATTGATATTCTTTTGTATTTCCAGTTTCATCTAAATCATAACCAGACCAATTATTATCTAAAATACATCTCCAATTTTCATAATTAGATAATTGAATATATTTTTTGATATTTTCAGTAGGCATTTTCTCTCCTTTTATATCACCAGGGAACTTATTTTTGGAAGAAGGACAATATAATAAAATTATAACTCCATCATATTTTCTATCATCATCATAAATAATACTATTAGTTTTTCCTCCAACTAATTTATAACTGTTAAATTCAGGAATTGCTGTAAATATGCCTCCAACTTCTTCTACACATTTTGTAATAATCATACTTTTCAAATCATAAGGAATCTCTCTAAATTTGAAAATAACTTTACCCTTGTAAGCAACTAATTCATATTTATTGTTTTGTTTAGAATAATCTAACATGATATAAAATTCAGGTTTAAAATTGGTGACTGTATCATCTAATAACCCACAATCAATAATACTACCTGTATCATTTTCTTTGATTGAATCAGACAAGAATACAATAAATTTAATATTTAATATTTTTTCAAGAATAGAGAGAACATAATCATTTGAAACAAAGTTATTAGATTTAATATAATCTCTCATTTCTTCTTCAGTAGTTATTTTTTTCAGATATTCTAATGGTTTAATTAATTCTTTTAATTTTTTTTCTTGTTCTTTCAAATCTTTGATTGTTTTTACAACTATTTTATTTTCTTCACTAAGCTTAATAGCTTCTTCTTTTCTAGAAGTATCTTTATATATTTTATCATATTCAGTTTTAATTTCAACGTGACGAGCAGTTAATGTTTTTCTCTCAGAAGTTATTTGTGATAATAGTTCAGCCTCTTCATTATATTTTTCTTTTTGAGAAGTTAAATACTTCATAATATATTTAGATTCTGCCAATTTTTTCTTTAATTTTTTTTCATTTGTAACCTGATCAATTGTATTAAAAGCAGTTACAACATAATATAACAAACTATCAGAATTTTTTATATTTAGTATATTAAGTATATTATAATTTTCATTTTCCATAAATTGAGAGATTTCATTCAAATCATTTTTTTTTCTATGTTTATCAGCATAATCTTTTGTTTCTTCTATTAACAAGGGAGGAATTGGACCCCCTTGTTTTTCAAAAATATCTGCTCTATATTCAGGTATATTTTCTTCAACAACAACTTCTTCTTCTTCAGGTTCTTCTTCAACTGATTTTTTGGAAACTTTTTCTTTTTGTTTTCTCTCTTCTTCATCAATAACAGAAGGTAATAATGCATTTTTTTCTATAAAACCAGTATCTAACCAAGAATAGAATAATGGAGGATTTAATAGATTAGTGTTTTCAACTTCATCAGTATCTTCATTATAAATTAAATTTTTATCTTTTGATACAATCTCATAAACACCAATTTGAATTGCTTTTTTAGTTTTAGTAATTAAATAAATAGGAAAATAATAAATTTCTTTTTCATCTAAGCTTTGAATTTTTCCAATAGATATTACAACATTTTTTTTTAAAATATTTTCATTTGCAATTTGTAATTCATATAAATTTCTTTTTTTAGAAATATCTTTTGATTCTAATTTTTTATTTTCAATATAATTAACTTTTTTATCTATTCTAGAAACCACCATAAAGAAATATATTTTTAATATTTATATTTTAATAAATATTAAATTATATATTTAATAAATCCATTAATTTGAATAAAGATTTGGACTTATTTGTCAACCCCTTATATTTTTTCTTGTTTACATTATCAATAATATTTAATATAACATCTTGAAAAAGTATATTTTCATCATTCATTTTATAATATTCATTTTGGAGAGAAACTTTATCATACAATATACAAATGTTTAATATAACTTTATCTATTAATAATTTTTGTTCTTCATCATCAATATTTACAAATAAAATATGAAACAACTCTTTTATCAATAAAGAAATATATTCATTTTTTAAAATATTATTTTTTACTAATTGAACTATAAAGAGAGATAAAGATTCTATTTTTTCATTTTCTTTATTTATTTTACATAAAACATCATAATCATTTAAATCAACTTTTTCATTTATTATAAAATTATCCAAATATTTTTCTAATTTTTCATTCAAAGTATTCATAAAGAGAGAATATTTGAAAATAAGTTGAGAAAACAACTTTGCATAAATTTCTGAATAAAATTTATTACTATAAACTATATCAAAAATAACATGACTAATTTTAACAATTTCTTCTTCATTTAATTTATCTAATATTTCTATAATAGAATTAAATTTTTCTATAAAATTTGTTTGCGTTAACATATTTAATTGAGAACGAATAGAAACAATTATATTTTCAAAACCTTCTTTCTGGTCTATTTTAGTAACTTCAAATGAATTTAATAAGTCCCAATCATCATCATTAAATACTTCTGTTATATTTATTTTTTTCTTTTTATTTATAATTGGTTTAGTAACAATTTTATTAGAACTAGGTAAACTTGTTCTTTTATTAAATACAGGAGTTTTTACATAACTTGAAGAACAAACTTTATTATTTAAATCATTTATTAAATTCATAGTCTCAGGTGGAATGATGCAAATAAACCCATTAAATGCAATATCATTAATTTCATATAATGAATATTTTTTGGGTATTATTTGCGTCATAATATTTGTATTATAAGAATTTTTTATATCTTTTGTTATTATAATAATATATTTATAAAATTATGCACTCTTTCTACTAAATAATTTGTTTATTCTGTTTTTATCATATTTTTTATTTCATCTAAATCATGATTCATATAATATAATAATATATTATGTTATATGCTTAAAAATAATTTGGTATAAATATATTATGTCGGAAATAGAAGAACAAAATACGATTGATTATTCTTTTGAAAAATGGGATGAATTAGATATTCCTATTCAATTATTAAGAGGTATATATGCTTATGGTTTTGAGTCGGTAAGTCCTATACAGAAAAAAGCAATTAAACCAATTATTTCAGGAAAAGATGTTATAGCACAAGCTCAATCTGGAACAGGTAAAACAGCAACATTTACAATTGGTGCATTATCTGTTATAGATGTGGATTTAAAATCTCCTCAAGTATTAATTCTCTCACCAACGAGAGAATTAACAAAACAAACAGCAAATGTTATTCATGGGATTGGTTGTATGATGCCAAAGTTGAATGTGCAAGTATTAATTGGTGGAACTTTTATTAAAGATGATATGGATATGATGATTGAAAATCCTCCACATATAATTGCAGCATGTCCTGGAAGAATATATGATGTTATAAAAAGAAATAAAAATATTACAAAGAATATAAAAACAATTATATTGGATGAAGCTGATGAAATGTTGTCATCTGGATTTAAAGAACAAATATATAATATTTTTCAATATTTAAACAATAAAATACAAATTTGTTTATTTAGTGCTACAATTCCAAATTATATTCAAGAAATTATAAATAAAATTATGAAAGACCCTATAAGGATTGAAGTGAAATCCGAACAATTAACTCTTGAAGGAATTTCTCAATATTATGTTGCTATAGAAAATGATTTGCAAAAATATGATACATTAAAAGATTTGTATTCTATTATTTCAGTAAGCCAATGTATTATATATGCAAATAGTTTGAAAAGAGTAAATGATTTATATCAAGCAATGTTGACAGATGGATTTCCAGTTTGTTGTATTCATGGTAGTATGGAAAAAGAAGAGAGAGATAAAGCATTTACTGAATTTAAATTAGGGAAATTTCGCGTATTAATTTCATCTAATGTAACAGCAAGAGGAATAGATATTCAGCAAGTTAGTGTAGTTATTAATTTTGATTTACCAAAAGATATACATACATATCTTCATCGTATAGGTAGATCAGGTAGATGGGGAAGAAAAGGAGTAGGAATTAATTTTATAACAAGAAGAGATGTCACTAAAATAAGAGAGATAGAACAACATTATGCAACTGAAATAACTGAATTGCCAGGAAATATAGAATCATTAATTATGTAATCTCGTAAAATAAAGAATAATAATATAAGTTATATTATTATGCTTTCAAATATAGAAAAAATAAATGATATTTTTAAGTTACCAATTTATTATGATAAGAATAATGAAAAACTAAATCCTACAATTATTAAAGATTTAGAATTAAATGAGACATATGATATATCAGGAACTCCTATATATAATCATATTTTTAATACAAAAACTATTTTTGGAGAGAAAGTGTTAAAACAATATCCAGAAATATATACAACAAATACAAATTATTTAAAGGATACACAAAATTTATTAAAAAAATATAATTCAGAAGAAAATTTAGATGATTATAAAGAATTGTATAAAGAAGTATTAACTTTATGGGATGATATAAAGAATGATACAAATTTTAAAGAGAAATATCATTATTTAGAATGGAAATTATCTTTTTGTGAATCATTAAATACAAATTCAGAATTTTTACAAGTTTTGAGTATGTATAATTTATCTTCACCAATTCTCTCTTTATTGATGCCTGTATTTGTATTAACAATTCCTTTTTTTATTATTCAAATGAAAGGATTAGATCTAACTTTCTCTCAATATATTGATATATTAAAAATATATGCAAAAAATAATGCAATTGGACAATTATTTACTCAATATAATTCAGTAACTTCGGATAAAAAAGTATATCTATTACTTAGTTCTCTCTTTTATATCTTTTCTATTTATCAAAATATATTAACTTGCATAAAATACAATAAAAATATGATAAGAATACATGATTATTTTAATAAAATACAAACTTATATAAAACATACTGAAAATAATGTAAAAAATTTATTATCTTATACAAAAAATTGTAAAACATATAAAAAGTTTAATTTAAAAGCAAAGAATCAATTGAAAATATTATCTGAACTTAAAAATAATATTAGCATAATTACACCATATGAATTTTCTATAAATAAATTTTATCAACTAGGAACAATTATGAAATACTTTTATATATTATATAAATCGGAAGAAATAAATAAAGCAATGTTATGGTCGTTTGGATTTAATGGATATATAGATACATTGGAAGGTCTTATTTATAATATTAATAAGAAAAATATATCATTTTGTAAATTTGAAAAGAAAAAAAATTTATTTAAAAAGGCTTATTATCCTGCTTTAATGAGAGAAAAACATATATGTAATGATATTGATTTACATAAAAATTTGGTAATAACAGGACCGAATGCATCAGGAAAAACTACAATTTTAAAAACAGCATTAATTAATGTTATTTTTTCACAACAGTTAGGTTGTGGCTTTTATTCTTCTGGAAATTTGATTCCTTTTAAATATATTCATTGTTATTTAAATATTCCAGATACTTCTGGAAGAGATAGTTTATTTCAAGCAGAGGCAAGAAGATGTAAGGATATTTTAGATATAATTCATAATAAAGAAAATGATACACATTTTTGCGTATTTGATGAATTATATTCTGGAACAAATCCAGAAGAAGCTGTTAATAGTGCTTATTCATTTATGAAATATTTGGGAAAATATAAAAAGATTAATTGCATTTTAACTACTCATTTTTATGATTTATGTAAAAAATTAGATTTATTAGAATTATTTTTGAATTGTCATATGGATACTATAGAAAATGAAAAAGAACAATTCCAATATACATATAAATTAAAAGATGGAATATCTAAAGTAAAAGGAGGAATGAAAGTATTAAGAGATATGAATTATCCTAATGAAATAATTAATCAATTATAAATGTATTCGTTCAAGTTTATAAATATATAAAATTTGATAATTATAATAATGAGCTTTTCTTTTACAATTCCTTATATTACATTTTTAGGATTAACTTTATTAATTATAATTGGAATTACAATTTTTCTTGTTAGAAGAATGAATAATCAGAATCAAAAGTTTTCTTCTATTATAGGAGTAGTTACTTCTTTAGCAGAAGAATTAAATTCTATTAAAATGTGTATATCAAACTCTATTAATAATATTTCAAATAATTCATCTGATACAAAAATAATTAATACAGATTTAATACCTGTTTCTGATGATGAAGAGGAAACAGATGAAGAAGAAACAGATGAAGAAGAAGAGGAAACAGATGATGATGATGAAGAGTTAGATGATGAAGAGGAAGAGGAGGAAGAAGAAGATGTTAAAGAAGATATTCCAGTTGTAGATATAAAAGAAGAAGAAGAAGAAGTTGTTAATGACAATGTAAAATATATTCATTTAGATAATTCACAACAAGATAATCGTGATATATTTGAAATGTTGCCAGAAGAAATAATTTCAACAGAACCATTATCTACAGAAGAAGAAGATATAAATTTAAAAAATGAAAATATTGAAGAATCTAACCAAGATATTAATATTGTTAAAAAAGAAACAAATGATTATAAAAAGATGTCAATAACTAAATTAAAAGCACTTGTTTCAGAAAAAGGATTATCTGAAAATATTTCCAAACTAAAAAAGAATGAATTAATACAACTTTTAGAATCTAATTCTACATAAATTAAATATAATAATATTCTTTAATATTATTATATGAGTTGGGGAACTTGTTATTCAGGATCAAATAATATTCATTTTAATTTTCCACCAATTATGACAGATGGGAGAAATTTTTCTTCATGGCAACCAGAAGCTATTGTAAATGAGAGAATACAAAAAAAAGAACATATTAATAGTAATTGGGATTATAGAAGATTTATGACACAGAATGGTATTGAAATTATGAAAATAGATAATCAAGAATCATGTTATTATTTAGGATTAAATCCACATTATTATTCTAATCAAAATCCTGCAGAAAAAGTTCCTTTTATGTATAGTTCTTATATGGATACAAGAAGTCCTGGTTATGGATATCCAACCAGTAATTTGAAAAATGTGTATTTATCTAGAGAACAATTACAAGCAAAACAATTCTCCCCTAGCATTATTGTTAAAAAATAATTTAATAAAATATTTATATAATAACTAATGAGGATAATTAGCATTGATGTTGGTATTAAAAATTTGGCTTTTTGTCTTTTCTCTCTAAATGAAGATAAAACATATGAAATTGAAAACTGGGGAGTGGTTGATTTATCTCAAAAAACAGAAATACAAAGAAAATGTAATTGTTTTAATGAAAAGAAACCTACTAAAAAAATACCTTTTCCTCCAAAAGAAAAATGTAATTTTCAAGCCAAATGGAAGAGAGAAAATACATATTATTGTGTAAAACATGCAAAACAATCTCCTTTTTTAATACCAACAAATGAGTTTAAAACCAGTCATATAAATAAACAAAATATTTCTTCTTTAAAGAAGATTATGGATAAATTAGAAATAAAATATGATAATTTAAATTTAAAAAAGGTAGATATGGTTTCTCTCCTTTTGAATGTAATAAGAGAGAAATGTTTGGAGCCAATAGAAGAAGTTAATGCTAGTAAAATGGACTTGGTTACTATTGGAATGAATATGAAAATTAAATTTAATGATATTTTCTCTCAGATTCAGATAGATAAAATTATTATTGAAAACCAAATTAGTCCAATTGCAAATAGAATGAAAACAATTCAAGGAATGATTTCTCAATATTTTATTATGGTTTTAGAACATGATATTGAAATAGATTTTATTAATTCTACTAATAAATTAAAATTAGGAGAATTTAAATCAAATACAGATTATAAAGAGAGAAAACAACAAAGTGTTTCTCTCGTTAAAGAAATGATAAAAGATAAATGGATTGATTTTTTTAATACTCATAATAAAAAAGATGATTTAGCTGATTGTTTTCTTCAAGGAATCTGGTATATAAAAAATAAAATTATATAAATTCTATCCAAACAATAATATCACTTCTCTCTTCCACATTATAAATATCTTTTTCTTTAATAATTGAAATTCCTTTTTTAAAGAAAATATAAGATTGTTTTTTCTTTATTAAAAGTTTAGAAACTGGTATTTGTAATTCATTTATAATTTCAATATTATTACTATATAGCAGTTCATTTGAAAATACAATTTTTAAATGAAAATGAATATTATTATTTTCATCTATTATTATATTTTCTGGTAATTCAGGAATACACTTTACTATAATGTCTCCATCAAATTCTAATTCATTATGCCATAATGGAACATAATATATATTTTCATCAATTACTAATTTATATATTCTATCATTGAATAGTTCATCTAAAGAAGGTTTTAAAATATAAATATTAACATCTTTATATTTATCAATAATAATATTTTTCAACTTATCAACCAAATCATCAGATATATGAAGAATTTCTTTATTTTTTAAAATGAAATTATAAACTTCTAATGCCACAGTTTTATTAATTCCTTCAAATAATTGAATAGTTATATTTTCATAATCATTTAATAAATAATTTATAATTGAAGAGAGAAATGTATTATTATTTAAAAATAAATTTAAAAAAGAAGAATAATTCATAGATATATTTTCTTCTATTTCATTTTCATCTTCTATTTCTCTCTTTAATAACTCATATGCTTCTGTAATTTTTTTAAATTTTTCATTAGATTCTATACTATTTTTATGTTTATCTGGATGATATAGTAAAGCTAGTTTATAATATTTTTTTTTTAATTCATCTTTTGATATATTTAATGAATGTATTTCAAATATATCAATTGCATCTTCCAAAAACATAAATATAATATTAAGTAATTTATATATAATAATAATAATATTATTATTATATGTCATTTACATGTGTTTCGTGTTATTATAAAGTAAAAAATAAACATGATGATAAATATTTAAAATGGTTTGAAAATACATTAGCTATTCAATGTCCTTATGTATTTTTTACAACAACAGAAAATATTGAATTTATAAAAAATTTTCGTAAAGGATTTCCTACTTATTTCATTGAATATAATATTGAAGATTTTTACACTTATAAACACAAAGAAAAAATAATTACTCATCCGATTCATTGTCCAAGTGTTGAATTAAATTTAATATGGAATGAAAAGTTATTCATGATGGAAAAAGCAAAAGAATTAAACCCATTTCAAAGTGAATGGTTTCAATGGATGGATGCAGGAATCTGTATCTTTCGCGATAAAATACCTCCTCAAATCACTTATCCAAATAAAGATAAAATTAAATTTTTACCAAAAAATAAATTTATATATTGTTCAACTAATTATTATATTGAAAAATATGTAAAACCTGAAATATATTATCATCATGTATCAGGAACATCTTTTATATTGCATAAAAAATTTCTTTCTAAATATGTAGAAATATATAAAGAATTTTTGGAATTAATTGATACAAATAATATATGGACAGATCAAGTAATAAATACACATATTTATAAAAAATATCCAGAATTATTTTTTCATATATCTAGTGGATATGGAGAGATTGTTAATCAATTATTTTAACTAATGAAGACTTAATTTATTGCTAAATATAATTACTTATAAAACATAAATGGAGAACCTTTTTGTAAACGTCTTCTTCTATGATAATATTTATCTCCTTTATGTGTCATATAATTTTTACGACCTTTTCTTGTTTTACTTGGGCTTCCTCTAATAGACCTTCTCCTTCTAGTCATTATATATAATATAAATAAAAAATTATTAATCTCCATGAATTAATGTTATTATATAATAAAATAAATATTCCATATGATAAATAGGTCTATAATTATTATTAAAATATTGAAAAAAGTTATATAATTTCTTCATTAAGAGAGAAATATTATTTTTTTTTATTTTTTTATTAGTAATTAGTTCATTAATAATATACCAAATGCATTCATTCACATTCAAATTAAATATAAATAAATCATAAATATGATCCCGAAAAATAATTTGTTCTAATATTTCAGGATTTATCATAATTTTAATTATTTTATCACAAATAATTTTATGCGGTTCATTTAATTTATCAGATATGCTGTCATGAAGACCTTTTATATTTTTAATATTTTCTATTTTAATATTTGTTAATAATTTTTTGGATATTTTATTATATAATATTTTACTTGGTCTTGACATGTATATAATTTCACATGAATTTAATATATTATCTGGAATAAAACTAATATCTTCAGTTAATAGAATAAATACTATATGAATAAAATTATTATTAGTTTTTTGTATATAACTATAAAAATTATCTAATAAATCAGAATTAATTTTATTAAAATTTTTACATACAATTATTCCAGCTTTTTCCGTTTTTGTAGAAATAATATCTATAATTTGTGTATATATTTCATACCATAAAATTTTAGAATTGCAACCTAATAATGATAAATCTATTTCATAATGAATATCACTAATTTTAATAAAATATGCGGATTTATTAATATTTACTTGTTTGCTAATATTAATACTTATTTTCTTTTCATATTTCAATTCACTTGGACTATACATTTTAATACATCTTAACATTTGAGTATACTTACCAATTCCACTTGGACCATAAAAAATTAAATTTTTTAAATCTATTATATTTTTTGGAAATCTTTTAAAAATAATTTCATTTTTTGGATGTAAATTTTTATTCTTTGTTGAAGTTAAATATTCATCAAATAATGTTTCATGAAATTTCATTATTATGTCTGTAGTAAATTTTCTTTAATATAAATTATTGATTTAAAATATTATATTATATTATAACTATATCTAATTATGAATTTTGCAATTAAAATAAATGAATATGATATAAATAATATTTTTTTTAATGAACAAAATAAAAACAATGTTGATACTAATTTTATTAGATTTATTTATTCTTCTAAATTATATAGTTTAAATGGTATTAGTTTAATTTTTGAAATAAAAAATTTAAAATATGAAAAATTATTTAATAATAAATATAAATATTTTTTTAACATTCATGAAAATAATGAAATCATACATTTTATTAGAAATATGGAATACAATATTATCTCTCAATTTTCGTGTCATCCATTTCATACACATAAAACTTCACAATTAAAATTAACAGAACAATTTAATAAAGGTGAAATAAAAATTTTTAAAAATGAAAATAATACTGTATATTCTTTTTTTATTCTTAAAATTTCTGGAATTTGGAGTTCTAATGAATCATATGGGCTTACTTATAAAATTTTACCTATTAACCATCCGTAATGTTATTTAAATTTGTATTTATCATTACTAATAATAATACTTCTACAATACATTCACAAAATGCAAAAAATACTAACCAAACTATTATTACAGGAATATCATTTGTATTACCACACCTTATTCGTGAATATATATAATAATTTATAAAAATATAAATAAATAATACAATTAAAAATCCATTTACAGTTGGATTCAAAGTTGATAATACATCTGGTTTATTTATTTTTTCAATCATTTTTGTTGGAGAAAACATATATATAAAATAACCAATTGCAATTGAATTAATTATAAAATTTATAAATAATAATATATATACAAACATATAAGTTTTTACATCTCCTTTATGTTTATATAAATCTTGTATTAATAAAACACAAAAATATATTAATGATACTAATATTATAAAAGTACTTATAACTATACCATTAGTTATAACATTTCTAGTAAATTCTATACATAATGTTAACAATCCTATAACTAATAATCCTGCTATTATTATTGAAGCATTTGACATTTTACAACGGTCCGTTTCAGTTGAAGGTTTACCATTACTACTCATATTTATAATATTATATTATATAAATATAAAATTGAATAACTTTTTAAATAATACAACTATACAATTTGAATTATGAACTGCGACCATTGCAAACAAATTATTGGGTTAAATAATGAGTATCAATGGATACCTTATCAACGAACACGAAATATTAGAAAAGAATATGAATATATATGTGTTGAATGTTATCATGGTATTTATGCTTTTGATGATTGGAAATGTTATGGATGTAATACAAGTTATAGTTCTAATATTGAATTTTGTTATGATAGAAAAGAACAATATTGTGTTCCTTGTTTGATAGAAAAAAAAGAAAAATCAAATAAAAAATTATATTGTGATTGCAAACTTTGTCAAGACATTAATAATTCTATAATTTCTTTGAAATAATTATAATATATATATATATATGCCTTATTTTAAAAATAATAATATAAATATATTATTTATACATATACCTAAAACAGGTGGAACATCTATTGAAAAATATTTTTCTAATAAGTTTAAAATTGATTTAAATAATAAATCATTATTTAATTTTGTGAAAGTTAATAATAAAAATATAAAAATTAATTTATCATTACAACATTTAACATATAATCAAATCATTCAATATAATAATAAATTATTTAATATTGATTTTAATAATATAACAATGTTTACAATTGTTAGAAATCCATATGAACGTATTATTAGTGATTTATTTTTTTTTAAATTAATTAATGTTAATACTTCAAAAAATAAAATATTTAATATAATATCTAAATATTTAATATCAAATAAATATGATAACCATAATATACCTCAATATAAATTTATAACTGATAATAATAAAAAACTTATACCTAATATAGTTATACTAAATACTGAAAATTTAACAAATAATATGATTAATTTAGGTTATACTGATTTTAATATAGTTAGTAATAAAAATAAACATAAATTAAATTATTATAATTACTTAAATGATAAATCAATTGAACTTATAAACAATTTTTATCATTTAGATTTTATACTATTTAATTATAAAAAAATAGAAGTTAATAAAGAAGTTAATAAAGAAGTTAATAAAGAAGTTAATAAAGAAGTTAATAAAGAAGTTAATAAAGAAGTTAATAGAATTAATAGAATTAATAGAATTAATAGAATTAATAGAATTAATAGAATTAATAGAATTAATAGAATTAATAGAATTAATAGAATTAATAGAATTAATAGAATTAATAGAATTAAAAATATTATTAACAATAGTGAATATATTAAAAAATATAAACTAAAAAATATAAACTTGTATATGTAAATAATATAAATTATTTATTTATAAAATGAATTGCAACATATGTAATACTATTATTGGTCGTAATCAACAACAATGGACTCCATATTATAAATACTCTCATGCATTGTTATCTGAAAATAAAACATTTATTGTATGTCATAATTGTCATATAAAATATTATAATAAAACACCTAAATACTTTTGGAATTGTAAAATTTGTGATATATATTTCTCTCTAAATGTAGAATATTGTCTTATTCCAACAACTAGTTTATGGGATAATATTTGTATTCATTGTTTACAAGAAAAGAGAGAAACTCATATATGTAATTGTCAAATATGTAATGATTTCTTCAATGATTTATACAAGTGAAGATTTAAAATAGGACGCGCCCAAAAGGCGCATTTCAATCTTCAATGATTTAAAATAAAATTGATTTAAATACTTTAACTTTAATGTTTGTAACAATTACAATTATGATTGAAATGACAAATTCTGATATTCAACCTATTATAAAACAACAAGCTCAAAAAGAAGAATTATTTTGTAAATGTTTTCTTTGTCAAGAAACAAATGATTCTCTCGTTTTATCATGTGAAGATTGTAAACATAAAATAGATAAACATACATATAATTATTGTGTTTCATACTGTAACTCTTGGAATAAATCTCCAAAATGTATAGATTGTTTGCGAAATATATGTTGTTGGAATAAAATAAATAAAAATGAAAAATCATGCCTTTGTAGAATTTGTAAAAATATGTACTGTACTTGCAACTTATGTAATGAACATTAAATTATCAACAACTTTTATTTTTTATTGTTATAATATATGAATTCATTATTAGGAGGTAAAACTTTAAAAAGAAAAAAACATAATGTTCCTTGGAAAGGTTGGAAAAATAAATCTCCAAATCATTCTCAAAGAATTAAAATGTGTAAAAAATGCGGTAAAAAATGTTTTTTAGGAAAACATTTAAGTTTTCCTATTTGTAATAAAAATACTTGTAAAATAAATAAAAAAGGTGTTTATTCAGCTTATATTAGAGCACGACAATATAGCAGTAAAAATAATTCTTATAAAAAAATTGCATCTAAAGCAAAACAAATGTTATAATATTATTAATTTATTTTTTTAAGAATAAATTAATTTATTCAAATACATATTGAGGATTCAGTTTTATTTGACGAAATAAATAATTTTTTAGCTCTTTTGAGTCTTTATTCAAATCTATATCCAGGGGGACATGATTCCTTCTTCCAATAATTGGTTTGATTTCTCTCAATGTTCTAACATAATAATCACACATAAATGTTTGTGTTTTGAAATTAATTCCTCTGCACATATATTCATAATGAGTATTCATATCATATAATATTATTTCAGAAACAATGAGAGAACATCTTGTCTTTCTCAACAAAATGAAATGTTTGTCCTGTCCAGAAAATATCATGCCAATTGGCATATTTTGTATTAATTCTTCAAAAGACTGTTTATTTCTTTTTCTTTCATTTTCCATTTGAATTTTTCTTATCTTATCATCCCGGATTTTTTTCTTTCTCAATTCAACCCCTTCTTTAAAACAAATATATATATCTTGTTGTGTGAATACAGTAGAAGAACCAACATTTCTTTCAACATATCTTACCAATTTTGAACAAGATTCTTCTATTGTTAATGAATTTTTATTTCTAACATGAACAGTCCCTTTTAATATAGAGTTGAAAATTATATTGCTGACAAACCTATCCCCATATTTTTCTCTCATTTTTTCCAAATATAAATGTATAAAATAATTCGTAAAAGAGAGAATCAGATTCCCAACTTCTCTTGGAAGCATAATAATACATTCTTCAACTGAAGGAAGAACATATACAATTTTATCTTTGGGTGCAAAAAGCCCTCCAACCGTGGATGGCTTATCATAATAACATTTAATTTCTTGAACAGTTGTCATGGTGTTGAATTAGTACAATACAATATTTATTAAAAAACTATTCAATTTTTTCTTTTGACCATTGAAGCAATATATCTAAAGAACAAGTCTTATAATCTTCTTTAAAATCATCCAAACTATAAAATTTTGGTTTTTTCATTTTAGTTGTTTTATAATACAAATAATCTCCTCTCTTACTTTTACGAATACTGAGAGAAACATTTATAGTTCGGATAATTTTAGAATTATCCGTGTTTTCTCTCTTTTCTTCAACTTTTTTAAAATTCATTTTATCTTGTATATCTCTATAACATTCTTGACACACTTCTTTTAATGAAATATTACCAGTTGTAATTTCATCCAACTTTCTCTCCATATTTTTTGTATATTCATAATCAAATAAAAGAGAGAAACTTTCCATTAAATATTTAATAATATCTTCCCCAATTGGTTGTATTTGTAATTTATTTCTCTCTTTATTTCTCTCTTTTTTTACAGAATGTTGTTTAATATTATTTTCAATCATTTCATATTCAATACATTCTATAGAAGGAAATATAATATCTTGTTTAATAGCATATTTTCTTTCTTGTATTTTATCAATGAGAGAAGAAAAAGTAGATGGTCTTCCTATTTCATACTTTTCTAATTGTGAAATTAAAGAAGATTCATTGTAATATGGCTGCGTATCTGTAAAAATACATTTACTAATAATATTTTTATAATTCATAATTTTTCCTTCTTTATAGAGAGAAAAATAATTATATTCTTTTATTTCTTTTGAATAATTATATCCTTTTACTTTTTCCCAACCATCAAATAATATATTTTTAAACACTTTTTGATATTTCAATTCAAATGGTGCAGAAATACTTACATGTAAAGTGTTATAGATAGAAGAACTCATACAACTTTCCAATGTATTCTCCCAAATCATTTTATATATTTTTCTCTCTTTTGGTTCAAATGATGAAGGTAAATTTTCTAAATATATATTAGTTGGTCTAATTGGTTCATGAGCTTTTGATATTCCAGGTTTAGAATCCCCAATATATTTTTCATTATTATATTTTTTTAAAATAAATTCTTTCATAATATTTGTAAATTCTTGACTATAACTTGTAGAGTCTGTTCTTAAATAAGTGATATAACCAAGTTCATATAAATTTTGACAAATTTTCATTGTTTCTTTGGAAGAACAACTACTTTTTTGTAATAAGAGAGAAGTAGTAAATGGACTGGGTGGTTTTCTCTCTAATTTATCAATTTTAGAATTTATAATATTATGTTGATGAATATAACTTTTATCTAAAAATGTTATAACTTCTTCTTTTGTTTCATACTGTTTATTCAATTCAAATAAAGTAAATATATTTGTAAAATTAGATTGAATAGAATATAATATTTTTTCTTTACAATTTTCTCTCAATAATTTGTTTTCATATATTAATTTTAAAGTAGGAGTTTGACAACGACCTGCAGAAATAATTTGTTTTGAATGATAAGGAATTTTCTCCCATAAAAAAGGACTTAACATATATCCAATCAATAAATCAATAATTTGTCTTGCTTGTTGAGAGAAAACAAGATTCATATTTATTTTTTCAGGATTATGTATAGCTCTCAAAATAGCATTTTCAGTAATTTCACTAAATTTTATTCTTTTTGTTTCTTGTAAAGAGAGAGAAAATAAATCACATATATGCCAAGCAATAGCTTCCCCTTCACGGTCATCATCAGTAGCTAAAATAACTTCTTCTGCAGAAATAATTTCTTTTTTAATCATTTGTATTTGATGTTTCTTTTTTTCAATATTAGAATAAGTTACATTAAATGTTTCCATATTTATTTGAGAGAGAGAAGTTAGTTCTCTCAAATGACCACAAGTAGCAATAACTTTATAACCACAACCTAAATATTCTTCTATTTTTTTACATTTAGTAGGTGATTCAACTATAACTAATGTTTTTAAAAATTTCATGTGATTATATAAGCTCATAATTATATATAATAATTAATATATAAATAATTATTATAAATACTATTATATAAATGAATCAAGAAGAAGAAACTGAATATATTATTTATACAAAAAGTGGTTGTTCTTTTTGTGTAAAATTAAAAGAGTTTTTAAGAAAAGAAGGAAAAACATTTTCAGAAAAAAATTGTGATGATATTTTAAAAAATGAATATAATAAAAGTCATTTTTTAAATTGGGTAAAAACAACAACTAATAAAAATTGGAAAACATTTCCAATTGTATTTAGATATGATGAATTTATTGGAGGTTATACAGAAACAACTAATTATATTAATCGTCAAAATGCATTTGAACATAATTATGAATTATATTGACTCTTCCATTGCTTCCAATGAATTTGAATCGGAGTTATATTATTTTCTTTAACTTCTGAATTATATAATTTATCCAATTTTTCAGATTTTTTAAGAGCACTATCAATATATATTTCTTTTAATAATTTACCAATCATAAATGAACCTTCATGTTGATCTAATTCTTCATTTTCAATTTTAGATAATATTTCTAAAAAAGTAAATAATAAAGAAATATCTATTTCATCATTTTTAATTCTATTATAAATATCAGTATAATATACAAATAAAAAATTACATTCGCTTATAGCTTGAATTGATAATTCATCTTTATCTGTAAATGTTTTTTTTAATAATAATAATGTTTCAATATCTTTTTTTATAATTTGACTATGTTTTAAATTTCTAATATGTTGCGTTTGATCTTCTACATTATTCATTTTAATTAAATTTTGTAACTGTAGTTTTTCATTTTCATTCATAATATAATTATTATAAATAATTATATTATTTAACTAATATATGAGCAATACTATTACTAATCCAGTTATAGCAAATTTGCAAAGTTCTCCACCAAATTCATCTACAAGTCAACCCTCAATAACCTCAAATAAAATACTAACCAAAGGTGGTAAAAGAAGAAGAAAAAGTAGAAGAAGAAGAAAAATGTTATTAGGTGGAAATACAGTTGCTGTAAACAATACTCCACTTAATTCTGTTTCTCCTGGTGTTAAAGATATGTATCAACAAGTAAATCAAGCCCAAGTAACAAATTCAGTTCAAAGTGCAACGGATGGAGGTGGAAGAAGAAAAAAGAGTAGAAGAAGAAGAAAGAGTAGAAGAAGAAGAAGTAGAAGAAGTATATAATAAAAGAATAAATATTGATTATAATATGTTAGGAGAAATATTATTATTTTTATTTGTAACTATATGGACTATTATATTAATATATATTCCAGTTTTGTTTGGAATGGTTGATAATGTAAAAGAAAATTGGGATGATTATAGATGTAGCCCAACTATTATGCCAATATCTGGTTATATTAATAAAGAAGATAATTTATCTGTTTCAGAAGCAACACAAAAAAATTTTGAATATTGCACAGGAGCTATTTCTGGAAGTTTTATGGAAGAAATGTTGGAACCAATTAATTATATCAATCGTGGATTATTAAATTTAGGTAGTGATATTATAGTAAATTTACAATCTATCAGAGATGTAATTAACAATGTTAGAGATGCTATAGCTACAATTGTTATAACTCTTATAATGATGGTTGTTAAATTCATAATTGGAATCATAGTATATATGTTAAAAACACATGCAATTTTTGGTAAATTAACTGGTAGTGGATTTCTCATAACAAATAGTCTAAAATCAAGCATATTAACATTAGGTTCAGCTTGGAATGGGGAACCAGGAAAATTTGTTAGAAATATCGCAAATGTAGCATAATAAGTATAAATATATATATTATGTCATCTCAAATTACTAAAAAGTATATTTACGATTTATATGAAAAATCAAGTTATTTAGATATAAATTCTCCTTTTATTATAAGTTTTTTTGTTTTAATTTTATTTTTAATATTTTTTATTAGCTATATACAAGTAGTTATTAATACTATTCCAATAAAAGATGATTGGGATAATCAAAGATGTAATCCAACTGTAATGCCTTTTGCAGCATTAATTAATAAACCAAATGACCAATCAATGTTAGAATATACAAGTAATAATTATAATCAATGTATGAAAAGTATTGTAAAAGGTGTAACTGATTATCAATTATCACCATTTTATTATGTATTATCTAAAATTACAGAGTTATTTAGTAGCTTTTTAGTTATTATTCAATCTATTCGTGGAATTATTGATTTTATAAGAAAACAATTTGAATTATTTACTTTATTTGTTTTCTTAAAAGTTTTAAATGTTAATGTTAGTTTTCAAAAATTATTAAATAAATTATTAAACATAATTTATAAATTTCTTAGTATATTTAAAATAGGAGCATATTTTTTAAATGATGGTTTATATTTATCAAAATCTTTAATTGGCGTTGTATTAAAAGGTGTAATGAATATAATTATAGGAATTGGTACAACTATTCAATTAATGATGGCTACTTTTTTATATATTCCTGCTGCAATGTTAACTTTTCCTTATATAGCTCTTGCAATTGCAGATGGATTAATAACAAAATTATTATCTAGTGTATTAAGGATTAAATTAAATTAATAGATTTAGGAGTTTTATTATCTAATAAATATGTATAATGAAAATAAATTATGAAATGGCAATTATAATTATTTTATTAATTTTCTTGTTTTTTCCTATGTTTTTTTATGTTAAAAAATCACCTTATTTATTAATTGAAAATTTTAAAAATAAAAAAAATGATAGTTATTCTCCTTTAATGTTTAAAGATACCGCGTTTAAACCAGAATGTTGCCCTAATACTTATTCAAATAGTATGGGTTGTGCTTGTATGTCCACATCACAATATAACTACTTAGAAACACGAGGAGGTAATAATGTTCCTTATAGCCAATATTAAAATGTAAACATACATTTTTTACAATAACATATTTTTTGAGATTTATCTAATGAAATATCTATATCATCATATTCATATTCATGATCACATTTCTCTCTTATAAATACTTCTAATAATTTTGTTAATTCATTTATTTTTTTAATTATATCATAACTACCTAACATTACTTTTTTTTGATTTAAATAGTTATATACTTCCAAATAATTATTTTCTTTATACTCTTCATTCATTTAAATATTTATTAAATAAATATTTAAACCTTTATATTATAACAGATTTCTTATATAATTATCACTTATTTCATTTAATTCATTATCATCTTTATCATTAGAATTTATATCATATCTATTAAAATATTCTTTATTTCTAACATTATTTTTATGTACTGCATCATTTCTAGTCATTTTTATTCTTGTAAAATAATCTAATGATTGAATCGCATAATGATTTAAATTTAAAAAAGAATTTTTTAAAATATTTTCATTTATAATACAAAATGACCTATTTTTATGTATAATATTTATATTACTTTTATAAAATGGTGTAATAAAATTATTATAATTATTAAATTTTGGAATCATTTTATGTGAATGTATATCAAGTTTTAATAAATATTTTGTTTTTGCTATACATTTTGTATAAGTAAAAGAATTATTATTTTCTTTAATTGTAATTCCATTCACACTTTTATTTTTATTATAATCAAACCTTTTTGTAAATGTTTTAATTACACTTTCTGGTTGTTTTTTATCCAATGTATTATAACCATTTGAACTGAACATTTTCCATGGAATAAATATTTGTGATATATGTTTGTAATTATTTATATATTGCAAATAACCACTAATTTTTTTAAAACCATTTTTAGAATATATAAATTCATCTAAATCACATACAATTACCCATGTATACTTTTTACATAAATTTAAAAAATATTTATTATATAATTCTGTTTGCGAATGAGGTTTACTATCTTTTACTAAATAAATTATATTATTTTTTATATATGGTTCTATTATATCAAAATAATTATCTGTACTTCCATTATCTATTAAAAAAAATTGTTGAACTCCTTGATTTAAATAATGATTTACCCATTCTTTTATTATATGTGATTCATTCTTAAATATAGCTATCAAACACAAATTCATATTATTATTTATACAAATAATAATATAAAAATTCATACTAACTACAGAAAATATTATCTTCATAAGTAGCCATTATATATATAAATTTTTATAAAGTGTATTTTCTTCTCTCTTTATCAGTTTATCTACAATATCTTTTGTAACTTTAAATGGAAATGTAACTTTTATAGTTAATTCCTTTTCAAATAAATTTTTATCCGGCTTCATCAATCTAAACAAATTTAATTTTGTATGAATAATTTCAAAACATCGTTTTAAATTACGCACACCATTTTCATTAGAACAAAAATTCTCAATAATATATTGCAATGTATCATCTGGCATAATAATATCTTCATTATTAAAAGAAACTTGTTCTCTTATCTTTGGCAACAAGTATTGTTTACTTATAATTGTCTTTTGCTTCATATCATATCCATTTGTTTTAATACAATACATTCTATCTTTCAAAATTGGATTCACTTTTGTTTCATCATTATAACTGAAAATAAAAATACATTTACTCAAATCAAAATCTATTTCTGAAAAATATTTGTCATGAAATTGACTATTCTGACTTGTATCCGTTAAATGTGTTAAAATACTAGCAATTTCTTCCCCTTTTGGGGTGTCGCTTATTTTATCCAATTCATCAAAATAAATAACAGGATTCATCGTTTTGCTGTCTATTAATATTTGAATAATCTTACCCCAAGTACTTCCTTCATATGTATATGAATGACCTTCCAAGAAACTACTATCTGTTGCTCCACCTAAAGCTATAAAAGCAAATGGTCTATTTAATATTTTACTAATTCCTTCTTTTACGAGAGAAGTTTTACCACTTCCTGGAGGTCCATGAATTGCAATTGCTGTTCCAATTGATGAAGGATTCATTATCAACTGACCTAATATTTGCATAATTTGCATCTTTGCATCATTTAATCCATATACCGCATTATCTAAAGTCTGTTGAGCTTTTTCCATGAAATTATGACATTCTTCTATTCCATCTGTAAATTTAATTGGTAAATTATCAAACTTACCAAATGGAATTCTCATAAAAGTATCTACCCAATTTTTTATTTTACAATATTCACCTGAACCTGGATCCATATTACGGAGAGAAGCCATCTTTTTCATTGCAGTCACTTTAAAAATAACTGGAATATCTGATTCAATTAAAGATAATCTATATGGCTTATCTGTTGAAGTAATATTATTAATTTCTTTAATCTGTTTTATCACTTTTTTCTGTTCTTCTATATCCAATTTTACAAAATACTGATTATCATTCATCATATTTTTATTTTTAATAATTTTACGAAATATTCTTTCATTCCTTTCTCTCTGTTTTTGTTGTCTCCTTTCAAATTTTTCTTTTTGTTTTTGTATTTCATTCTTACATTCCCTAATACAATTCAAAATTAATGGATTATTATATCTCTTTTTAATACGATTTAACTGCTTTAAAATATCTTCATTTTTTACATTTTCATCATTTAATCCATTTTCTTCCATTAAATGAATCTTACTTATTATTTCTTCAACAACTTCTTTCCCATTTTTTTTATTTAACTTTGTATCTAGTTCTGGTTCTTCTTCTTCTTGCTCCTCTTCTTCTTGTTCCTCTTCTTCCGAATCACTTACTTCATCATCTTCATTTTCTGTTTCATAATCTTCATCATCACTATCAAATTCATCATAATCTTCTA
>Ga0315284_10002617_pt1 | contig 25706 bp, 19 predicted proteins | sample YL17G09_16_MG_FD_203696 | JGI IMG/M metagenome (GOLD analysis project Ga0315284, IMG submission 203696) | Sediment microbial communities from Yellowstone Lake, YNP, Wyoming, USA - YL17G09_16 | ecosystem: Environmental > Aquatic > Freshwater > Lake > Sediment | place: USA: Wyoming | collected...
ACGACTTTGGCCACCTGCAAAAAACAAGAGCGAAATGTCTTGGATTTTATCCATGAATCTGTTGTTGCTAAGTGGAGTAAGCAAAAATATCCGTTGCTAATTCCTTAAAAACTGTGAATTGTTACCTTTAATCTTTTCTCAAATAATGGCCTGGAGTTTTGTGCTCATGGTTACGTACATAGAGATTTCAAACCTTTGAGTATGGGTGAACAAGTTGCTCAAATTGGGATGGCCAGAGAAATCTTCAATGACTTCGATATGCCAGTCTATGGTTTTCGGTCGCCTTATCTTAGTCGGAATTGTTTCACGACAGAAGCCATTCAAAAGAACAATTTTCTGTGGGAAAGTAACGAGACCTTGATATGCAATGACTATTTGGTTTCTCAAGAACTCAAGTTGAGCAGTCTCATGCGAGATGCCATTCATTTGCTTTACAGTCCACTTGATGCCCAAGAGAACGTTGTTATTCCTCGGCTTCTGGGCGAGGTGGTTGGCATCCCTGTAACACTCCCGGATGACGAAATACTGATAGAAAGACTCGGGATTATCGACTCAAATACAATTGAGAGCATATGAGCCAATATACTTGAGAAGACCAGAGAGCAAGGAGGAATTTTTGTTCTGCAGCTTAATCCAGAGAGATTTGCAATCTGCAGAGATGCTATAGAAGGCCTGCTCGACAGAGCCTCACGTCCAGAGCGAGGAATCTGGGTGACGGGCATGAAGGAAGTAGCAGAATGGTGGAAAGAAAAGAGTCAATTTGAAGTCGACTTTAGGAGTGTGCCCCGGAAGGGATATCGGGTTAAATGCAAATGTACTGATCGAGCAGTCGTACTATGTAGAAATCATGGCAGCGAAGCTTCACAAACATTTCTCTATCGGGATTATCATACAATTAAACAAAGGGAGTTCTTTGTGGCGTCAGGAGAGCTGAAACCATGTATAGGAGTCTGTCCGCGTTGTTCAGAAATGCTGCTCGATTTCCTGAAGTATGAAGGATTCGCTTTTGAAGTATCACAGGACAGTTCAAAGTATTCCCTGTTTGTAGATGGATATGAGATTTTTAATCGAAAGGATGAGCAGATCCTGTTGAATATGATTGAACAAAGTACTAATCCGATCATCAGATACTGGCGGTGGCCTCAAGGAAAGAGAAGTGCTTTTGTAACCAGCCATGATTTGGATTGCCTGACCCTAACCGATTTTCTGCTCAGATCCCTTGGGAAATAGACGGCCCAAATATGAATAATGTTTTGGAGAATTTACAAAAGACTGCTGATATTATTTGCTCAACATATACCGGAAGCTAATAAGAACATAGAAGAGTCTGATCTGAACACAGCACTGAAGAATGGCATTACTATAATAGCACATGATTTTCATAAACCTACCAGTTAATTTTCCCCGTTGAGGAAACAGACATATTTAAGGAGCTATCATGTATAAAAGATTGATTCGTTTATGGTCATTCATTTTGGTTCTGAGTCTGGTCTTGGCAAGTGTAGCCAACGCCGGTGGGAAGCTCAATCTTATCGGTTGGTGGAAGTTTGACGGCAATACGCTGGACTCTTCCGGCCTAGGTAACGATGGCACAGCTATCGGCGATTTGTTTTTCATAGCGGGTAAGGTTGGCTCTAACGCTCTGGATCTCGACGGCGACGATTATGTTACAATTGATGCCATAGCAGATGACGTAACGAGCAACGATATTACGCTCAGCGGATGGGTCAAAACCACCGACTTGTATGGGCTTTGGTTATCTTCCAATGGAGCACCAGGCGGCAACGTGAATAAGGCCCTGTGGGGTATCGATAATGGTCAGGCAACCATATATGATGGTGCTAATAGTGCCTTTGAGGGTTACTCCATTACAAATGTCAGTGATGGTGTGTGGCACATGCTGACATACGTCAGGAAGGGATCAACCGGATATGTATATGTCGATGGATTACTGGAAAACATACACACTGCCGACTGGGACTTCAGTTTGACTGACCGGTGGTCAATAGGGCAGGAATGGGATGATCTTACTGCTAGCGACTTTTTAACCGGGAGTGTGGACGACGTCCGTATCTATGACCGCACCCTCTGGGAAGCCCAAATATGGGACCTGTTCAACGGCATCACTCCAACATTCGTAACGGCCGAGAATCCTGAACCGGTTGATGGTACCATACATCTGAATACATGGGTGGATCTTTCTTGGGGACCAGGAGATTATGCGATCTCACACAACGTTTATTTTAGCGAAAATTTTGACGATGTAAACGAAGGGAAAAGCGAGGCGTTCCGAGGCAACCAGGCCTCGACGTTTTATATCGGCGGCTTTTCTGAATTCTCTGACTTCAATGTTCCTGAAGGTTTGCAACCAGGGACAACTTACTACTGGCGAATCGATGAAGTTAATGATGCAAACATGGACAGCCCGTGGATAGGTAATGTCTGGAGCTTTACAACAAGACCAGATATCTCGATTGTTGATCCTAATCTTGTCGGTTGGTGGAAGTTTGATGAGGGTTATGGAAATATTGTGATAGACTGGTCCGGTCATGGCAATCATGCCACTCTTGTCAATAGTCCACAATGGGTAGAGGGCTGTATAGATGGTGCGATTGAATTTAACGGTTCAAATTATGCCTTAATAGATAATCTATCTGACGACATCAGGAGCAACGATATCACACTGAGCGGATGGGTCAAAACCACTGACAGTCATGGGCTTTGGTTTTCCTGTAATACTGTCGATCACGGCAACGTTGCCCTGTGGGGAATCGACAATGACTATGCAACTATATATGATGGATTTGATAGTCGTTACGAAGGCTACTCTAATACGGTGGTTAGTGACGGCAAATGGCACATGCTGACGTATGTCAGGAACGGACCAACCGGATATATATACGTCGATGGATTTCTTGAAAACATACACATGGCCAACTACAGTTTTAGTGCGACTGACGTGTGGTCAATAGCACAGGAGTATGATAGTGGTCCAAGCGACTTCTTAGTTGGGATTGTAGATGATGTCCGCATCTACGATATGGCTCTAACACAGGACCAAGTTGTGGAACTTATCAGTGATTGGCCTGCTACCCCATAATTGGTCCAATCTTAATGGGAGGATACTTGAACTGCCTTACATTATTAAAGAGAACTAAGTAATTCAGAGGATTATGCTGGAGATCGTACAAAACAAAGAGGAACTACTGTATTCTATGCGTATGAAGAAATGGATACTTAACGGCTCTGGACAAGCAGATGGGTATCTGATGGAATTTCTGGAGGTCCTCTATCAGGAGAACAAGCTTGTCAAAGGTCGAGCTTGAGATCAACAGAACACGAGTAAATCTAAAGAACAAGCCATACTATTGCTGAACATGCTATTCATGACCGTATTGTGTATACCTGCGCATAAAATCCTTGCATGATCTTGGTGACAGTTAAGATAAAGAGCTTTACGAATTCAAGGGCGAACACAAAGAATGGACTACATCTGTGGCACAATGGCTTAATGAACGATCCAACAGATAGGTCATCCGTCAGAAAAATGTAAGATAAAAGGAGATTAATATGGCGGCCTATATAGTGAGTGGTAAACGGGTGGCAACGGGTCGATTTAATGGATCTCTAGCGTCGCTTTCTTCGGTTGAATTAGGCTCGATTGTAATTAAAGAGCTGATTGAGCGTTCGTCGATGGATGTAAATTATGTCGATGAAGTAATCATGGGCAACGTTATACAGGCTGGGCTTGGACAGAATCCTGCACGACAGAGCGCTATCAACGCCGGGCTGCCCCATACTGTGCCTGCCTTTACGGTCAACAAAGTTTGCGGATCAGGATTGAAGTCTGTAGCATTAGCAGCACAGGCGGTTGCTTGCGGCACAGCAAATGTTATTATTGCTGGCGGTATGGAGCATATGACAAGTGCCCCATATCTACTCAAGCAGGCCAGGTGGGGGCAGCGATTGGGACACAGTGAAATGATAGATTCCATGGTCTGCGATGGGTTGTGGGACAGTTTTTATGACTGCCATATGGGAATGACAGCGGAAAACATTGCTGAAAAATATAACATTTCTCGAGAAGAACAAGATGAGTTTGCGGCTCTTTCACAACAAAAAGCTGAGAAAGCAATAAGAGAAGGCAAGCTGAAAGACGAGATAGTTCCTGTGACGATTAAACAGGAAAAAGGAGAGGATATCATTTTTGATATGGACGAACATCCCCGTGCCGGCACAACTGTGGAATCACTCTCAAAATTAAAACCTGCGTTCAAGAAAGATGGTACGATCACGGCCGGAAATGCCGCTGGCATCAACGATGGCGCAGGTGCGGTGATCGTCGTGTCAGAAGATAAAATGAAAGAAATGAAATCAGACTGGGCATTTAAAATTATTACATCACATTCCGTTGGGCTGGATCCAGCATATATGGGCCTGGGGCCCATAGGTGCCTCACGAGGCGCGCTTAAGAAAGCTAAATGCACTGTCGGTGATCTTGATTTGATTGAGGTCAATGAAGCCTTTGCAGCGCAGTCGATACAGGTACACCGTAAGATGAAATGGAACCTGGATAAGGTGAACGTGCTTGGAGGCGCAATTGCACTCGGCCATCCTATAGGTGCTAGTGGGACAAGAATTCTTCTGACTCTTTTGTACGAGATGGTAAGGAGAGAGGTTTCACTTGGCCTTGCGTCACTTTGTATTGGAGGTGGACAGGGAATTGCGATGATTGTTGAAAGGGCAAAGTAAAGGGTATCTCTAAAGTATTCTGAACTTGTATCTAATAATTATTTGGGAAGGAAGACGTATAATACAGCTCTCAGATAGAAGGGTATGTAATTACCGACGGCAGAAGAGGAATGAGTTGAAAGTTTGCTGAGGATCTGAGCACACTCGGAGATGAGTGTTACGTGTTGCATGTATTAACTATTTTAGTAATCATAGTGACTCTTTTTAGTTTGATCGGTTGATAACTCCATCGATCGGTAGGTTTAAGTCTTCCTATTTTAAAGATTCCACAAGAATGTTAACTTGAATCCCTTGGGGCTTCTATTCCCCACCACTTGCTAAGAGATAGGTTACTTGAACTAAGTCCAAATTCCTATCAGTTGGTGAGCTTCCAACAATATTAAAATAAGAATATAGGAGTTTACACATGAAAGTCGGTATCGAAACCATAGCATTCCACGGTCCTCAACACTATATCGAATTGGCAGACTTAGCAAACGAAAGAGGCGTAGATCCCGATAAATTTACCAAAGGCTTGGGTCAGGTAAAAATGGCTATAGCTACACCGATGGAAGACACTGTGACATTAGCAATAAACGCAGGTCTTAAAGCCCTTAAGAATTTTGATGTCGACCCAAATGATATCGGCACTCTTGTAGTGGGAACCGAGTCGGGCGTGGATCACAGCAAACCAGTTGCCGTTTATGTGCATCAGGCGCTGGGGCTTCGCTCTAACTGTCACACCTATGAAACCAAGCATGCGTGTTTTGGTGCTATGGCGGCAGTCTTCTCTGCTAGTGACTGGATTTCCTGTGGTCATGCGGGTGGTTCAAAGGCGCTGATTATCGCTTCTGATATTGCTCGCTATCCTATTGGTGATGCTGGCGAACCCACTCAAGGGGCAGGCGCAGTCGCCATGGTAATTTCAGACAAACCAAAACTTTTACATTTTGATTCTGAAATTAGAGGTAATTATACAAAGAACGTCATGGATTTTTGGCGACCGCTCTACTCAAAAATGGCATTTGTCGATGGGCACTATTCCATTGATTGTTATTTAAACGCGCTTGAGGGCTCTCTCTCAGACGCTCTAAGTAAGGCGACAATACCAGAATTCTACAAAATGGAGCAGTTACAGGCCTGCATTTATCACGTTCCCTTTGTAAAAATGGCTGCCAAAGCGCACCACCGCCACTTTGAGATTGACATGGGAGAACGAATAGACAAAGATAGTGAACGATTTGTGGAAGTCAAGAAGTCATTCCTTCAAAAAACCAGCCCATGGCTTTCATTGAACGCAATCGTTGGCAATATATATACAGGTTCACTGTTTTTATCACTAATTGATTTACTTAGAAATAACATTAGCACTGATCTCAAACAAATCAGCATGTTTTCCTATGGAAGCGGCTGTGCTGCATCCATGAGCATCGCTTACACAACACCAGGATTTGAAAAATTCAAAGATAAAATTGATCCTGAGCCAGAGTTAACCACCAGAAAAAAACTTAGTATTGATGAATATGAAAATATAATGAAAATAAACGACTCGCTCAGTGTGGGTGACACGGATGAGTTAAGTGCTACCGAGTGGGATTTGACGGGAGACTTCCTTTATTTAGGCAATAGAAATCATATTCGTCAGTACAGCGGCCTTTAGGGTGACTCATTGTAAGCTCGATGTTTGTGATAAAATGGTAGTAAAACATGGATAGCACGGTATCAGAAGATGTTCTTGCCATGATCGGTGTAGAAAAAATACGGCATTACGTCGTTACTAAAAGAGATATTAAGCGTTTTGCCCAGTCTATTGGTGAAACGAATCCCATTTATTTCGATGAGAACTATGCGAAAAGCACCAAGTACGGCGTCGTTCTCGCTCCGCCTCTGTTTTGCCAGATCTTTACATTCGAGGATGTGCCTCCGGATCAGCTACCGAACGATGGATCACCTACAGAAATTGATGTTCCTATCCCAGCGCAAAGGACTGTTGGCGGAGCAAGCTCTTATGAAATCTTTCAGCGGGTAAAAGTGGGGGATCAAATAACAGCAAAATCGATGTTAACGGATGTTTTTACGAAGCAAGGGAAAAGTGGAAAACTCTATTTTGTTGTAGTCGAAACAGAGTTTTCCGATCAAGAAAAAAAGTTAGTCGCCAAAGAAACTGCAACCTACATTAAACGCATATAGGCATCGAGAAAACTAATGGGACAAGACAATCTGTGTTGGGAAAACATCTCCGTGACAACAAATATACCTGAATTGGTCGTGTGTCCTGATCATGCACAAGTATTTATGTACAGCGCGATTACGTGGAATCGGCATCATATTCATTACAGCAAGGATGCTGCCGTTAGTGAGGGACTCCCAGATATCGTCGTACAGCGGGGCCTGATTGGCAACTTTCTTGCCCGACTAATAACCAACTGGATTGGCGATAGTGCCGAACTGTGCAAGCTAACATGGAAAGTCACTCGCAGTGCTTTACCAGGCAAAGACATTATTTGCCGAGGCAAAATTGAGGAAATAATAAACTCGGAAGACGAAAAGTACCTTATTTGTAATGTTACAGCTTGTAACGAAAACGATGAATTGATCGCTTCTGGTAACGCTAAAGTACTATTTACCTCAAATCATATGCCAAATTGAATGCGCGAAATAAAATCCATATTTCAAGCCGTAGTTGAACTTCACTCAAGATTTGGCGAAGCGAAAACGCTCCAACATGCGGTCTTTCGGCTCATTAACAGATTCTTCTATTTTGACTGCCTACATATTATTGTTCTTAACCGTGAAAACCTAAAATCACTTGATTCCACAAATGCTCACAGACTTAGCACAAGAATCGCAACACTGGAAGATCTCAAAGAAATGGAAAAGCAAGGATGTTGGCACATTCACCAAAGAAAAATCGAATTCTTTAATCAGGGCGATACCTGTTTACTAAGCTATGTCGACAATAAACTGGCCGGCTATACATGGGCCCACACAAACGGATGCCCTGAACTTGTTCCAGGCCTAAGACTGAGCGTGCCTTATGAGTATTTATACAATTTTGCTGGATTTACCCATCCTGATTATCGTGGATATGGCTTACAATCCTATCGTCACCATGAACTGCTTAACCACCATCGATGGAGGGACAGAAAGGGATTGTTAGGCTTTGTAATTCATACGAATTATAGCTCCAAACGAGGACAAGACAAAAGTGGTTATAAAAAAATAGGAAATATTTGGCTAATAGGCAGCAAATCTCACTTTTGCGCTCTTATCGGGAAAAATCTTCGGAGCATGGGGATTAAACGTATTAATAAAACTCGCGAACCTAATTCAACACTTACTAAGCTATGATAAGTGCTTGGCTAATTGCATCTTTCGGAAATCTTTGAAGAGTTGATAATTTACTTATAATTAAATTAAGGTTGATCTTGAGCGGAGAACAGGTAAGAGTGAATTTTCTTGTCATCCTTATAGGTCAAGAAATTGATTGAGTATTGATTCTTCAGAGCACAATTTCCTATAAATATTTTAATCTTGAAGAGCGACTATACTACTTTGTTCATAGTATCATTGAGTGACCTCATGACTCATTTAATTAGGAAAGTGTGTCCTACATTCAGCCTACATCGCTCCCGGCTGGATGTTTTGTATCCTGCCGGGAGCGGAATCGAAGAGGCGAAGATAAAAACGACATCTCAATCTTTAACATCTACTACAAAGGAGTATGAAGATGAACAAGCAATTCATAAAGAAAATTTCTTTACTTTTCGTGCTAACTATCACAGCAGTTTTTGTGTCAGAGCCGGCCTACCCGCAAGGATTCTGGTACGGCGTCGACATCGCGGATTCCGGGATGTCCTATGAGGACATGGTGGCCATTCACGAAGCCATAAAGGCGGGCATGACCGACCTGGCGCCCACGCCTACCGGCTTCCCGACGGGTGACATGCTCAACGACGATCATCGCGGCCTCAGGATCTACGAGCCTGACAAGGCATGGAACGGCTACACGCTGCTCAATTGCTTCACGACCACGGGCACGGATCCGAACGGCAACAACGTACTAATCGACATGGAGGGCAACATCGTCAACGCGTGGATGTTCCCGGGGGCCGGATACCTGTCGGCCGCGAAGGCGTTGCCGGGAGGACACATCGTCGGTAGTTCGGTCGATCCGAACGCCATGATGCCTGGGGGCGGCAAGCTGACGCAGTTGAACTGGGACGGCGAGGTCGTTAAGCAGTGGGATACGAACATGCACCATGACAACGAGCGGGAAGGCAGCCCGTGCGGCTACTACGCCCCTGGAGCCGAGCCGATGGTAGAAGGCGGAAAGGTGCTGGTCCTCGAGAGCACCCGCCCGGATCCAAACCAGACGAAGCACATCTCCATCAAGTTTATTAAGGACGACATGATCCGTGAGCTGGACTGGGATGGGAACGAGCTATTCCGGTGGGAGTGCTGGAAGCATTTCGATCAACTCGGCCTGTGTGAGTGGGCCAAGGCAGGCCTCGACCTGGGGCGCAACTACGAGGGTCCTGATTTCATGGCGGACATGCTGCCCGAGGACTGGTCGCACGGCAACGACGTTGCTTGGTGCGGGCCGAACAAATGGTATGACGCCGGAGATCTTCGTTTCCACCCGGATAACATCATCGCCGATTTCCGCTCGCTGAATATCATAATTATCATCGCCAGGCATGAGCATCCGAAGGGCCAGTGGAAAGAGGGCGACATCGTCTGGAAGCTCGGTCCGGACTACTCACAGGCCGGCGACGACTACAAGGTGGGGCAGATCATCGGCCAGCATCAGGCCCACATGATCCCACAGGGGCTGCCCGGCGAGGGCAACATGTTGATCTTTGACAACGGTGGTGCAGCGGGGTACGGTGCGCTCATCGAGGGCTTAAGAGACGCCGATGGTAATCCACTCGGCTACTGGCCCAACAAGTTCCGGCTGTTCAGCCGCGTCCTCGAAATCAATCCGGTGACCAAGCAGATCGTGTGGGAGTTCAAGCAGCCGAAGCTGTCCGAGGACCTCAACGGGGACGGAAAAATCCTCGGCAACGAAAAGCTCTTCTTCAGTAACCTCATGTCGAGTATGCAGCGCCTCCCGAATGGGAACACCTTCATTTGCGAGTCGGATGTCGGACGTGTCTTCGAGGTCACCAATTCCGGTGAGGTCGTCTGGGAGTACGCGCCTACCTGGTTCGATTCCGAGGCATTCATGGGCGTCGCCATCTACCGCGCCTATCGTGTCCCCTATTCCTGGGTTCCGAAAGAATTGCTTAATCAATAGTACCTAGTGTTATAAAAAAGAGGCATCGCAGCCGCCTTGAAGGGCAGTGAGATGCCCCGTATTACAGAGAACTAAACACCGCGCGACATGCAGAGATCGTTGCATCTTGGTATGTCCGCGAGAAAAGGAGATATGAAAATGAAAAAAATACTTAAAATCACTGTTGGACTGCTCCTGGTGTCGCTGCTGTTTGCAGTTACACTTCAGGCACAAGATTCATTCTGGTTCGGTAATCCAATCGCAGAGTTCCTGGACCCGAACACAATAGACGCCTATCACGATTTTCTCGAGAGCACCGTCTTGCCGGCCCTGCAAGGGCCCATCATGATGCCCAACAACAATCCCGAGGATGATCAAGGCGTGACTATCTACGACCCGGATCGATGCTGGAATGGCTACACTTTGCTGTGTTCAATGGGAGGCCACCAGTCAGATCCCAACGGCCCGGTGTGCAGCCCGATTCTGGTTGATATGGAGGGCAATCTTGTCAAAGAATGGGCCCTCGGAACGTTTGCAGTGCCGATGAAGATGTTACCCGGCGGTTATGTCATGGGTGCCATACCAGGCAAAGGTATCCTGGTGCAACTGGATTGGGATGGAAACGTGGTATGGAACTCAGGTCTAAGTTATCACCATGACTATCAGAGAGAGGGTAATCCCGTCGGGTACTACGCCCCGGGGATGGAAGCGAGAGTCGATGGTGGAAAGACCTTGGTCTTAAGCAATGCACTGCCTGACCCCAACCTAACAACGCATATCAGCGATTTTCCCTTGTTGGATGAGATGATTTCGGAGCACGATTGGGAAGCAAATGTTCTCTGGCAGTGGAAGGCATGGGAGCACTTCGAGCAGATGGGATTCGATGACGCGGCTAAGGATGCCATAAGGACAAAGTTTGTCCAGTTCATGAATCCCAAAGCGACGGACTATCTCCATTTCAATTGTGCCTCCTGGCTGGGACCTAATAAGTGGTACGATCAGGGCGACTTGCGCTTCCATCCGGACAACATTATCTTCGATGGCCGTAGTGTCAATATAATCGCCATCATCGCCCGGCACGACCATCCCGAGGGTCTGTGGGCTTCCGGCGATATCGTCTGGCGGGTCGGGCCGGATTACTCGGCAGGTCATCCCGAGAATAAGCTCGGACAGATTATTGGCCAGCACATGGCCCACATGATTCCACAAGGTCTTCCAGGCGCAGGAAATATCCTCCTTTTTGACAATGGTGGAATGGCCGGTTTCGGAGCGTTGGTGCCCGGCTCATCGCGAGGCTCTTACCCCAATACGCTGCGTGACTTCTCCAGAGTTATCGAGTTTGATCCCGTGACATTAGATCTGGTCTGGGAGTGGAAGCAACCGAGCCCCACAGCCGACTGCGACGGCGATGGAGACATTAAATGCGAAGAGCGGAAGTTCTTCAGCGTCTTCATCAGTGGTGCACAGCGTCTTGAGAACGGCAATACCATGATTTGCGAGGGCGCCACAGGGCGCATCTTTGAGGTCACGAGTGATGGAGATATTGTATGGGAATATATTTCTCCGTACACGGGGGGGGCAAAATCGCCCTTTAAGCAAAGAAGCGTCTATCGCGCCTATCGCGTTCCGGCCTCGTGGCTTCCGCAGGTAGCCGGTAATTAGTATCAGGTAACCAAGGACAACAAGAAATTGATTTCAGGCATACCCGCCGCCGAGATGGCGGCGGGATGCCTCTAATCACGAGCTATAGGTCACTTTCATGTGCAGGAATTGGCTGGCATTTTGTAAGAAAGGATAGATTATGAAAAGGGTAATATTTATTCTTAGTATTTTTCTGTGGATTGTGAACGGGGCTTCCGCCAAAGAGGCCAACCTTCCAGCCAATTTCCCGGCCATCACGACGCACGTTTACGACGGTAATGCCATTGGCAAAGGGTATGTCTATCTGGCTGTGGCTACCGACGTCGAGGGGGTAGGCTTCTACCTTATGATTCTCGACAATGATGGCACACCTGTGTGGTACAAAGAGTTGCCGGATGATTACGCGTACGACTTCAAGCTGCAACCCAATGGTTTACCGACTTATGCTCAATTGCTTAAGCATCACTCATACGCCGGCGGGGGCGACGCCGTTCATATGGTTATGGATAAGGACTTTGCCGAGATCGATAGCTTCCAGATGGGAAACGGCTATATCGCCGAGTCCCACGACTTTCAATGGCTTCCCAACGGTCATGTTTTGCTGTTCGGCTACTATATGACCCAGGTGGACTTGAGCAAACTGGTTTTGGGCGGCTATCCCAATGCCCTCGTCTCCGGCGGTGTTGTCCAAGAGCTGGATGCCGACCGAAAAGTCGTCTTCCAATGGCGCACCTGGGATCAGTACAGTTTTGAGGACTATTCGTGGGATTCAGGGTCAGCCGGGCCTATTATTAGTAAGTTTCATCTGAACACCATCAATATGGACGTTGACGGCCACATTATCATTGCCACACCGGAGTGGGTCAAGAAAATCAATCGGCAAACCGGCGAAATCATGTGGCACTTAGGCGGCGATGAAAATGAGTTTACTTTTATCGGTGTGGATCCGGAGGAAGCTTCAGGCCACTTCGGAGGGCACGCATTCCACCGCTTGGACAATGGCAATGTCCTCATCTACGACGGCGGCAGCCACAATGGAAGAAGGTCATCGCAAGTGCACGAGTATAAACTGGACGAAGAGAACAAAACAGCCGAGCACATTTGGTCGTATGTCCCCGATCCGGGGGTTTACGGATGGCATCGCGGTAATGCCCAGCGTCTACCCAACGGAAATACATTCATCGGCTGGGGAGGAGACGGTTCAAGAGATGGCCCTGCGTGCACGGAAGTAACGCCCGATGGCCGGAAGGTCTTCGAGCTGTTTTTCGACGATCCCGCCGTCGAAAGCTACCGCGCTTTCCGTCTTCCCTTACCTGCGGACATATCAGGTGTAGGTGTCGTGAGACAGTACGTCGGCACCGGGAACCATAAATTCAAGCAGGGCCAGGCCGATACAGGAGTCACGATAAGGATTAACAGCTATACAGGGACCGGATATAATGCAATGGGCGTTGTGCGTGTTCCGTTGGCCCCGCTCTACCCGACATTTGAGGGTCGGGCACCTATCGTCCTGCCCTTCCGGGTCCAGGTCGGCGCCAACGGGATCGACACGATTGACGGTCGCATCTCCTTTGACGTCGCCGTCTTCAATCTGAAAGATCCCAACACTTTGACCATCTATCACCGTGATCCCGAAGAGTCTGGGCCATTCACTCCCCTTGCGACATCGTACAATCCCGCGACCAACCAGGTTTGGGCCGACATGACAGAATTCGGAGAGTTTATTATTGGCATGCCCGACTTGGAACATGTGGCGCTGGCGCCGATCTTGATAGAACCAGCATCTCAGGGAAGCGTCAACCAGGCCTTGCCGGTTTCGTTCTCTTGGACACCCAGAGGCCTTGTCAACACCTATCACCTTCATGTATCGACGGATGCCGAATTTAGCACACTGGTGGTCGATGACCCTAACCTAACGGAGACGCCGTACATCCTGGATACCGTCGAGGCCGATACGACTTATTACTGGCGGGTGAGCACCATCAACGACGCGGGCCCGAGTGAATGGTCAGAAGCGGCGGTCTTCACAACCGTCCCCCCAATGGTACAGGTAACAGTACCCAAAGGCGGCGAACAGTGGCAGTGTGGCCTGAACTACTTCATCCAGTGGAACGACAACCTTGCGGAGAACGTGGTAATTGAGCTGTACAAAGGTGACTCATTGCTGCAAACCATTGATACGGTTTCCGGCATAGGAGCCTATGAATGGGAAGTTGATTTGGCACTTGAGACGGGTGACGATTATTCCGTTGCAGTGAAGAGTGCCGTGGATGATACCATTTTTGATGTAAGTGATGCGCCCTTCACCATCATGGACGCGACCGAAGCTGAAGAATAAGTACAACTTTCAGCAAGAAGGAATAAACAGGGTTGCATCTTGGTCATTCATTTAAGGTGCAACCCTTTTCACAAGTTTGTGAGAATTGCAAACTCGTTCTTTGAAATTTAGAGGAGTAATTATGAAAACGACTATTTTCACTATGGTTGTGCTCGTTTCTGTATTGGCTTTGGTTTCGGCCCATGCAGCAGACGAGGAGCCGAACGATGCGTTGCCGGATGATTTTCCAGAATTCATTATTAACCAGTACGGTGAAACCGCCCCGGGATATTTGATGGGCAGTGTCAATCCCGGTAGCAACGAGGAAGTGGACAATTACTTTATGATCATGGATAACGTGGGTGTACCCGTATTCTACAGCAAAACCCAGAGTCTGGGAGGATTGGTGTGTAATGGATTGTTTGCCTCGAAAAGGGATGTCCCGGGAATGAGTAAGAAGGTCACCTGGTATCTCCAGGATGAAAATTTCAATGAGGTGGATACCTTCCAAGCTGGAAACGGCTATCTGGCGGATAGTCATGATTTCCAGGTTCTTCCCAATGGGCACGTCCTCATCCTGATCTATGACAGTCATATCATCGACATGAGTCAAATCGTTGAGGGTGGACACCCCGCAGCCACTGTCCAAGGGGCTGTGATACAGGAACTGGATGTGTACAAGAATGTAATATTTCAATGGAGAAGCGTGGACTATATCCCGATTACGGACTCCTATAGAGATATTACGAAAAGAAATTTTGGCTACATTCATGTGAACGCGGTAGAGTTTGATAAGACGGACGGCAACCTCATCTTGTGCGCCCGGGAGTGCTCCGAGGTGATCAAGATCAGTCGCGTCACTGGCGAGGTAATGTGGCGCATGGGCGGTAAGAACAACGAGTTCACATTTATAAACGAACATGAAGAAAACGCTCCACGCTATTTCAGAGTGCCGCATGATGTCCGTCGTCATGCCAATGGACATCTCACCATGTTCGATAACGGGAACGATGAGCAAATTGGTGATGGAAGGTCGTACTCCCGCGGGGTTGAATATGACCTGGATGAAGAGAACAAGACCGCAACTATGGTGTGGGAGTATAGAAACGATCCCGACATTCTGGCCCTGACCGGCGGCAATTGCACTCGCCTGTCCAACGGCAATACCATTATCCGATGGGGAGGTGCCGCCAATACCGGAGACGCACCGGCCATGACGGAGGCCGATCCCAATGGACAGCTTGTCTACGAGATATGGCCCGCCCAGAAAGGCGTTACTGGAGGATTCTCAAGATGTATATGGACCCTGAGTACGTTGGCCAAACAGGTATTAGCGAACGAAGCTGATATCGGGAATACCTATACATTCGCCTATGGTGGTACGGATACCGGTGTCAGTATCAAGATCAATAACATGACAGGCTATGGATACAATTCAATGGGAGTAAAACGATATCCATTTGCACCACTGTATCCGAAGTTTCCGGGAAAGGCTCCCAGAGTGCTTCCTGTTCGCGTGTATGTTGGAAGATACCTCATCACCAGTATTGATGCCCAAATCTCCTTTGACGTCGGGAGCTACGGTTTCACGAATCCTGAGGCGCTGACGGTTTACCAGAGGGAATCTTTGGATCAAGGTATGTTTGTGCCGTTAGAAACCTCGTACAATCCCGTGACGAAAAAGCTAAGGGCAACGATGACCAGCTTTGGAGAGTTCATCTTCTGTTTTCCCGATTTGGAAGAGGTGCCATACACGCCCATCCTGATCGAACCAGAATATGAGAGTCTTGTGAATCAGTTGCCGGTCTCTTTCTTCTGGACCCCCAGAGGATTTGGCAGGTCCTATCACTTACAAGTCTCGACGGATGCTCAATTCGATACGTTGGTCGTCGACGATCCTAACATAACCGAAACCCGATATGTCCTTGAGGATGTGCAGCCTAACACGCCCCATTACTGGCGTGTGAGCACGACAAACGAAGGTGGAACCAGTGATTGGTCCACGAGTTCCTTCACGACCGCGGCGCCGATGATCGAGGTAACCGTTCCTAATGGAGGCGAGCAATGGCAACGTGGGCTGGAGTATTTCATCCGGTGGGATGACAATCTAACTGAGGATGTTGTGATTGAGTTGTACAAAGGCGAGGCATTGCTGCAGACCATTGCTACGGTTTCCAGCACAGGAGTCCATGAATGGGAAGTTGATTTGGCACTTGAGACTGGTAACGATTATTTCATTGCAGTGAAGAGTGCCGTGGATGATACTATTGTGGACGTCAGCAATGCGCCCTTCACAATTATGGAAGCGACCGAAGCCCAAGAATAACTACTGCTTTCGGCAAGAAGGAATAAACAGGATTGCACCTTAATCAGTCATTTTAAGGTGCAACCCTTTTCACACGTTTTGAGAATTGCAAGTGAGTTCATTGAAATGTAGAGGAGTTTATTCAGAGTTCATAAGCTTTTACTAATACCGTGTTTTGACAAAATTCTTCTATATGTCACCTCAATAATCTTTGAGTAGATGTTAAAACGTTGGCTAATAACTTGCCTCATCGTCTTTGAACATCTTCAGCGCAATCTCTTCCAGCATCTTCGCCTGGCTCAAAGGAGGTGCGCTCGGACAGGTGCTTCTATCTCAAACTAATGGTCCAAATGGGACCGGAGAGACGTGGCTTGGCGCTGATACGTCGTAAGATTCCGGGCAAGTACATCCCCTTTACAAAATAGCCGTGGCCTCAAATCGGGCTATCAGGCGACTTTTATAATCTTTGCGGTGTCATCGCTAAGATCTGCATCGGCGTCGGCATTCAGCTTCTTCCACTCGCCGGGAAGAAGCTCGTCTATTTTGTCAGCAGGATGGATACTTACTCTGCTAAGGACATCTCTGAAATACCTGAACGGGTCGATCCCATTCAGCTTGCAGCTTGCAACAAGGCTGTAAATAATGGCTGCTCGCCAGGCCCCGGCTTCGCTGCCGGCAAACATATAATTCTTTCGTCCGATCACGACCATCCTCAATGTCCGCTCTGAAAGATTGTTGTCAATATCCAACATCGGATCATCAACATATATGTTAAGAGCCTCCCACTGGTTCAGCGAATAAGCTATAGCTTTGCCTATGGGGCTTTTGGGCAGCACCCGATTCTTGTACTCATTCAGGACAGTTTTAATTTCTGCAAGGATCGGCTTGGCTTGTTTTTGCCGGGCCTCCAGCAATTGTGCACTACTGTAATTCTCATCCTTGGCTTTACGCTCAATATCATAAAGCCTGCCCCAAAGCACCAACAGACGTGCAGCTCTGACCGGATCCGTATCTAACGCATAATCAAACTTGCGGCGGGCGTGAGCATGACAGCCCACCTCTGTAGCATCAGATTTTCTGAAAAACTCATCGTAGCCGCTATAGGCATCCGCCTGCACATAGCCAGAATACGTACCTAAAAACTTCACAGGCCCTTCTCTGGATCGGGTCGGCGTGAAATCAAATACAACGTTATGCTCTTTACCGACATAAACCCATAAATAGCCGTTATACGTCGAGCCCCGATGCTTCTTGCTTTTTACCGGAATGGACGGTAGGGTCGAGGACTGGCGCGGTGACGTTAGGTCCGGCCTATCTGTTGCTCCCTGTTTCCTCACGGGAGTGCCTCACGAGCCTGACCATAATCTCGTTTCCAGTCCCCGCCGCATCAAACGCAGCGTGCAGATTTCCCGCACTGCGCTTTCCTGTCTGCTTCGCGTCAAAGTCTATGGCCTATCTGGTTGGGCCAGCTTTCTGTGGTGGGCTGTAGTAACGGACCAGATACTCATCGAAGAGTCCCAGTTTGTCATACACCCACGCCATACTCCACTTGCGCCAGCCGAAGCCTCGTCGTTTCCGGGCCCGCATGATGTGCCGTCGTACCTTCTTTTCCACCCAGTGTCGAATGTAGGCGAAACAGTAGCTTGAATTGCCAATCCTGAAGTACTGAACCCAGCCGCGCAAGATCGGGTTGATAACCTGTATCACCCAGGGAAGCGGTTGGGATCGATGTCTTCGAAAGACTTCCTTGAGTTTCCGCAAGAGGGCCGTTCGTTTCTTGAGCTTGGGCGTCAAGTGTGGACGCCAACGTCCTCGCAAGCTTCGTACCCGTCGAAAGTCAAAACCCAGAAAGCCGAAGCTTTCTCCTTTCGTTAGATCAACAATTCGACTCTTTTCTTCGTTCACATCCAGATCGAGTGCTGCCAGTTCCTCGCGAAGCCGCCGGTTGACCGCCTCCAGCAGCCATCCAGATCGCGGATGGCCATCGATCAGGATCACCAGATCGTCAGCGAAGCGGACGTATTGAATGTACGTCCACGGATCGCTTCGGGTAACCTCGTTGGCTCTTTCCAGCATCCTGTCTACCTGATCCAGGTACAGATTACTGAGAAGAGGGGAGATCACCCCGCCCTGGGGGACCCCTCTCTTGCCGGAAGCTTTCAGGATCTGCTTGAGCAGATGTAAGATGTCATCATCATCCACTCTCGCCGCTACTTTCTGGAGCAGGATATCATGCCTGACTCGGTCAAAGTAGGATCGCAAGTCAATGTCGATGACCATAGTTTTGCCTCGCACGATCCCTTCAGCGACCTGATGGACTGCCTCATGGGCAGTACGCTGAGGCCGGTATCCGTAGGATCCCGGTTGGAACTGAGCTTCGAAGATCGGTTCCAGGATGAGCTTTAGCGCACCCTGCACGACACGGTCGCGAATCGACGGAATCGAGAGCATCCGAACCTTGCCCCCCTCTTTCGGTATCTCCTTCTTCCGCACCCGCATTGGGCAGTACGTCCGCGAGAGCAGTTCCTCTCGAATCTGCTGCAAAAAGGATTCCGTTCCTTGCGCCTCTATCTGCTCGAACGTTACCCCATCAATCCCTGGGGCACCATTGTTCTTCCGAGCCAGGTCATAAGCTTCTTGGAGCGTCTCCATTTTACATACATGAACGTACAGTCCCCAGAAACGCCAAGACGGCTCAGCTTTCGCCTTGACGTATATCCTCCGCCTCAGGTCCTGCAGATTGACAGGCGCTTTTATCATGTCGCCTCTGCCTTCCATTCTTGTTGGAGGAACCACAAAACAGTAGGGCCCCTTCGCTCCACGGGCATTACCCCGCTTCTTCGCTACAATGGACCCATCCTTCACCCTCTCGCCTGCGGCTGACTTCCCGGGGGCTCCGGTTATACAGCGCGCCTTCTTCCGCCGATTTCGCGACGGGGCGAGGAGGGCTTCCCCAGTTGCTTAACGCGTCCTTGTCACCGTGCTGCCGCTACCACCCCGCCGGAGCAATTCACCGCGTCAGCCAGTCTGCGACGAACCGTGCTGCCTTCGCCTGATGACAGAGGGCTCGGCCTCCGGAGCGGATACTTTCGGGGCCACCTGTGCGTTCACTTTCGTTACGGCCCGGTGACTCACTCACCATCCATATGATGGCTTTCGTCGATGAGCTTCAGATCATTCGGTTTCCCTCCTGTCTGTCATCCAAGCTACAGGCCTCTGACTTTTGGCCTGGTGGGACTGTCTCCCACTGAACGCGCCAGCCTTCGCTGGTCGCACTGTCATCGTTATGAAACAGCCGGCCCTGAGCGGCTTGGCGAATCATCTCCTTGAAGACCGGTTCGATCACGCCGGCACTGTCCCGGACAATCTCCCACTGGGTCGCCGCCGGCAGAGGAATACCCAGACCGCCTTGGAGCCTCTGGAGGCGATTGAACGGAAGCCCGCTTCCATACTTCAGCAATGCGATCATGCTCGCCGATTCGGCGTCGTATTTGTCCGGTCCCACGCCCGGTGGCGTCCGGGCCGTGAAGATCTGCCCGCACAGATTGCATCGCAGCTTCTGTAATTCATACACCGTGGCCCCGAGAGGCGCCTGGCCCCTGATGCGCACCAAGTGCCCAGGCTCCACGCTCTCGTACACCGTGCCCTTCTTGCAGTTCGGGCAGGCATCTCCGCCCTTGAGCGACTCGTGCGGCACACGGACTTTATCGGCGCCGGTGTACATGTCCGTGCCGTTGCGGCCATGTCCTTTGGCTTTCTGCCGGGCCTCTGTGTCTTTGCTTTCGCCCGCATCGTCTCCAGAGTCGTTCTGCTTGTCGGCCTCGCCCAGAATCTTCTCCATCACCTTTTGCGTCTTTTCCGTGGTCGTCCCGAACAGCAGTTGCTTAAGCCGCTGGACCGAGACACGGTTCTTCTCTAACTCTTGGGTCAGGAAGATCAGAGTCTCCATCGCTGCGTGAAGCTTATCGTATTCGGCTTGGCTCAGGGTCGTCGTCCTGGCACGCTCAAGGATCGACTCCAACTCGCTGCGGTCCAGCTCTATCCGCTCGGGGCTACCTGGCCCGGCCGATCTGTCCGACGTATGGCGGGCCGGGCTGGGTTGTCGCCGACGTCGCTTGCCGCTGTGTCTTCGGATTCTTCGCTGGGCGCTCATGGTCAGACTCGCAACACATCTCAGCACAACTGCGAAAACGAACAGATACATTATCGGACAAAAGCGGCCTTTGGCTTCAAATATTCAAGAGACAGTGAATACAGAGACGTCAATTTCTTCTCACTGGCCCACATCCACCCGACGCCAGGGTGGGACCCCTCGGGCCGCTGCCGGATTGCCGCCGGACAGCAGAACCGCAAGCTGATGGGCTTGAAGGGCCTGAGTGGCCGATGAGACACTCTGCGGCCACCATGGGAACCGACCTTTAGAGAGCCGCTTCTGGCACAACCAGAAACCCTGCCCGTCATATAATGTTGAGCTCAACATTATATGATTTGAACTAAACCGCTCCGCGGTAGTTTGATTTTCTTCCTACGTTTTCTCAGCGACCCCCAAGGTCAACACTTTTCGGAAGTCTCCCTCTCGCGGCCTCTGCTAAAGACCGGTGAGTGAGACCGAGATTTGCATGTCAAAGCCGGCGGTGTATAACTTCTTCGTGAGACAAGGCGTTCTTGCCTCGCAGCAATCAACAATTCTATCTCACGAAAGGAGAGCCAAAATGACAGCATTACGAAAAAGGATGATCGAAGACATGCAGATCCGCAACTATTCCCCACACACTATCGACTGCTACATACGGTATACCGGGATGTTTGCGAGGCACTTGGGAAAGTCCCCAAGCCTTCTAGGGCCGGAGGATATTCGGTCCTATCAACTCTATCTCCTTGAGAAAAAGATCTCCTGGAGCATTTTCATTCAAACCGTTTGCGCTCTGCATTTCCTCTATCGCGTGACTCTTGGTAAGGATTGGATTATCCCACGCATACCATATCCAAAGAAAGAGAAAAAGCTTCCTGTTGTCTTAAGCGTAGACGAGGTGGCAACTTTCTTAGGGGCGATACGTAACCTGAAGCACCGCGTGCTGCTTATGACGATGTATTCGACCGGGCTCAGAGTAACCGAGGCCATTCATCTCCTCATCAGCGATATTGACAGCAAGCGCATGGCCATTCGCGTATGCCAGGGAAAGGGAAGAAAGGATCGCTATGTTCCCCTCTTTCCGACCCTTCTGACAACATTGAGGCAATACTGGAAAGCGTACAGGCCAAAGGCATTGCTTTTCCCAAGCAGTTGTACGGAATATCCTCTGACAAGATATACACCTGAACTGGTCTGCACACAAACTCGTAAGAAGCTCAATTTCCCTAAGCATGTGACTCCACACACCTTTCGCCATAGTTTTGCCACCCACATGCTGGAAGCGGGCACGGATCTGAGAACGATTCAACTTATCCTTGGCCACAGAACTCTGAGTACGACGGCCGTCTATCTCCACGTGGCCATCAATGCAAAACAGCTGACCGATAAGGCTCAAGATCTTCTTGCGGCTGCCGCCAAGGTGCAGTCATGAGTGGCGAGCAGCTTGAAGTCGCCGATGTCTTCCGACTTTATGGAGCAGCGTATCTGGACATCTACGACCATATAACGTTCAGCGAACAGAGACATGTGCTGAGAATCATTGTCAACTGCCGAACGTCCGCCTTGGGCGGTCATGTGAAGAAATGCGACAAATGCGGACACCAAGAGGTCCATTTCAACTCCTGTCGTGACCGTCACTGTCCGAAGTGCCAAGCCGCAGCAAGGGCTGAGTGGCTTGAGGCACGGGCTCAGGATCTCCTGCCTGGTGTTGAATATTTCCATATTGTCTTCACCATTCCGGATAGACTAAATTCGGTGACGATTCAAAACAAACGTCTGATCTACACGACCCTTTTCCGCGCTGCCTCTGAAACTCTTCTCACGATTGCGTATGATCCAAAACACCTCGGTGCTCAAATAGGCTTCCTCGCCGTCCTGCACACATGGAGTCAAAATCTTGGGCTTCACCCGCATGTTCACTGCGTTGTTCCTGGCGGAGGAATCTCTCCTGACGGCAAGCAATGGATATCCAGCCGTAAGGACTTCTTCCTTCCCGTTAGGGCACTCAGTTCCCTCTTCCAGAAGAAGTTCTTGTATTATCTCTCGCAGGCCTTCGGCAAGGGAGAGTTCTCCTTCCGTGGCAATGTGCAAAGTCTTTCTGATGAACACAACTGGAAGCAATTTGTCGGAACGCTCAAGAAGAGCAAATGGGTTGTCTATGCGAAACCACCTTTTGGCTGTGCCGACCGAGTCCTTAAATACCTTGCGCGGTACACTCACAGAGTCGCTATAACCAACCAGCGCCTCATCGACCTTGACAATGGCAAAGTAAAGTTCCGCTGGAAAGACTACGCCAATGAGAACGTGCAGCGTACCATGAGTCTTGACGCCGTTGAATTCATCCGTAGGTTTCTGCTCCACACATTGCCGTCAGGATTCATGCGCATTCGTCACTATGGATTTCTTTCCAACCGCAACCGCAACGAGAAGCTTGCTCTTTGCAGAGAACTCATCACCCACAGCAAAGAGCCACAGAGCAACAATGTCGAATCGCCAGACAGGACCGTATCTGAGCCACAGGAATATGAAGACATAAACCGTTGTCCAGCCTGCAAGGAAGGTCGTATGCGCTCGGTGGAGACAATCAAACCGGATCTGGAGCTGGCATGGCAATTCGCCTCCCGTTTTCTCCGAGAAAATACCGGTTAACACAACAGATGTATACTTTTGAGTTGAAATCCAAGACACTTTCAAAAGTGCCCCAAGGAACGTATGCCCGCTTCCTCTCAAAACGGCAGCAACAAGGCCTCACTATGCTTTCAATGCCTGCGCAAAAACGATTTAGAGTCCTTTTCTTTGCCCAAGTTCTTCAGTCGGCTGACCCCATCAGACCTGTCGGTGCTGTCACCAACCTCACGCCTTCGATACAAATCCCATAGAAACCACCGAGCGGCTTAGCTCAAGCCGTTCTATCAGGAATGCTCAGGGCTGCATCCGTCGTGTAATCGGGAGCCAAATCTTCTGAGCACTCCTGATAGAACACTATACCTTGAACACTATACCTTATGCCGACATCGTTTTATCAAACTGTCAAGAATCCTCTGTTCTATAGCCCATTTAAGCAAAACAGCTAAGTCTACTCGGCATAATCAGGAACTCGGCATAATTGCGTAGATCATGAAATTTGAAATCACCCAATCCAAGCTTTTCACGTATCTTGTTCCATCTGTATTGCTTGAAACAGTCAACGAATATTTTCTCTTGTTTAGGATCTAATCCTGAAACGTATTTCTTAAGCTCTGTCATGATCGGAACCGGAACAGGACGTGAGCCCATGCTCTTTCTGGTCTTTTGGCTCCATGTAGTGACATAGCTGTTTTCGAAGTCGAGATCAGAGACTCTTAATAATTCGATGTCACCGCGTCTTAAGCCTGTGCCCAAAGCCAAGAGAATTCTCATCCTCATCGTTTGATATGGTTTGAAAGCTGATAACAATTTTTTCACCTGAGTGTTGGTCAGAGATTTTACAGGCCTCTCATCTTCCTTTAACAATTTGAGCTTTATCTCTCCATTGACATACCGGTTTTCCCTGCACCAGTTGATAAATGCTTTGAGATTTCTAATGTCCTTGTTAACAGTCGAACGTTTTATTTCTCTGCCTCTATCAAGGATGAATGTGTCGATGGCGTTTTGTGTGATCTGTTTGGAACTGCATCTTCCAATGAGTCGTTCAAAGTGACGCAACGTGAGAGCTGTTTCATAGAGCGTGGCTTGCTTATCGCCTTTTACTTTCTTGTAGTGCGTATACTCTTCTCTCATACATGCTCAAAATACACGCAAGATAAATCCGGGCAGGTCAGATATTGTTGGAATCCTACGGCAATTCGAATATCTGACAAACTGTGGCTATTGTGTGGTCGAGTTTATTTTTAATAGCACCGCACCTGATGAGATAGTCATGATTTTATTTGGCATATATACATCCTGCTGTTTTCTATTACTTTGTCCGTTTGTGAAGAAACATCCTGTACGTATCTTGTAGCCATTGTCAAATCGGCATGGCCAAGAAGCCTCTGGACGGCAAATGGATCTCCAGACCTTGCTGCTATCGTAGCGGAAGTTCTTCTAAGTGAATAGAAACCTGTACCTTTGGGAACGTTAAGACCTGTCTTTTTAATCAACCTTGAGAACGTTGTTGTGATCATGTTTGTAATTATATATTTCTCGTTGCCGTCGATATCAGTCTTCAAGATTGTTTGCATATATGGATTACCTCTGGAATTGTAAAAAACAAGATTACCTGTTCTGGGAATCTTTTGAAGTGCCTTTACAGTTTCCGGCCATAATGGCAAATCCCTGCATATCCCTGTTTTTCTTCTTGGTAGTTTCACTCTTCCATTGACCAAGTCCAGATCAGTCCACTTGAGATACGCACAATCTGTACATCCGAAACCACAATTTAATCCGAGCCATATCATGGCCTTCATCTTTATATCAGAAAATACAAGTAACCGATGTATCTGAGCTGAGTCGAATGTGAATCTATCCTGATGAATAACCTTTCCCCTTGATACGGCATCGATATTTGGAATATTTCTGAGAATATCGTTCTTCCTGGCCCAGTGAAATATGGCCTTCATAATACTTATATGCAGGTTCAATCTGCTGACTGAGCCGTAATGCTTTTGGAGGTTTCTTTTATAGTTCTGTAAACTCAGAGTCGAGATGTCCTTGATTTTGCAGTTCTGACCGAGAAAGTCCATTAATTTATTAAGGCCGCCGATTTGGTCATTATAGTGCCTTGCAGAAAGGTTATTTGCCTGTAATTTCGTATGCTGATATTTGAGATACATATCACAAAGCTGCTTGAGTGTCATATTACTATCGGCTGATTTTTGCAGACTACTGTCATATCCATGCAGGAATGTTGCCTGATCAAGGTAATTTTGAAGTGCCTGTCTCCTGTCAGAGCCGAAGTAATATATTTTTCCTCTGATCTTTTTACAGTATTGTCCTGTAGGATGAAGTGTAAGTGGGAATTTGTCTGAACGTGTTTTTCTGTTCGAAGCTTTCATAATTCTTCCTCCTCAAAAAAATAGCTTAAATTATCATAAAAATTCTGATTTAGTTGTATTATTGGTTGTAGTTTTCCAATAAGACATTAAAACTCAAAAATCGTAAGAATCTATAATACATCAGCTTATGATTATTATATTGAAATGAAAGTATGAAGGCCATTGAATACGGTGGCAAAAAAGGGCGTATTTCGGCAACGAAAATCCATATCTCTTACTGTATCCCAAACTGAAATAGACTATCCAATTATTCCTGCTTTTCGGTATTTTCGCACACCTTGTCGTGT
>Ga0315284_10002619_pt1 | contig 25696 bp, 30 predicted proteins | sample YL17G09_16_MG_FD_203696 | JGI IMG/M metagenome (GOLD analysis project Ga0315284, IMG submission 203696) | Sediment microbial communities from Yellowstone Lake, YNP, Wyoming, USA - YL17G09_16 | ecosystem: Environmental > Aquatic > Freshwater > Lake > Sediment | place: USA: Wyoming | collected...
CTCCGATTCCGTGGTCATGGCCTTGATCCACCTCCCAATCGTCTTCTGGGTCTTTTTGGGCCTGGTGTTCATGGGACGCTCGTGGCGCGACGCGGATTCTCGGGTTCACTTCGTACGTTACAATGGTGAATTGGTGGTCCTAGCGAGCCTCGTGGCGCTAGGCGGAATAGTGTTCAGCGGTGTAACGATTGCACTGTTTAAGCTGGTTGCCAAGACAACCGAGAAGTGGTACCTCGAAAATGTCGCGGTCTTCGGCGCCGCCGCCGTACCGGTCGCCGGAACCTACTTGTACGACGCCGTGTTCAATCGACGTACCGGCATCGCCGCAGCGCTCGCGCGAGTATTTTCACCCCTCTTCTTGCTCATGGCAGTCATCTATTTGATCGTGGCCTTCGTCGGAGGTAAGAACCCGCTCGTCGATCGTTCCTTCCTCATTACGTTCAACGGGATGCTGCTCCTCGTACTTGGCATTTCCGTCTTTTCGATCGTGGAACGCACCGAAGAGTCGCATGTGCAGTTGATCGACTTTATCAACCTCACGCTCGTAGTCGTCACTCTCTTGATCGATGCAATCGCCCTATCGGCGATCCTGTTCAGGATAGCCTCTTTCGGGTTCACGCCGAATCGCGTAACTGTACTCGGAGCCAACCTGGTCATCATGTTGCATCTCGTCTGGATATGCCGGACCTATGTCGCATTGCTCCGGCGGCGGGTTGAGTTTGCCGCGATGCGGCACGTCGTGGGAAGTTACTTGCCGGTCTATGGTGTGTGGGCCGCCGTCGTTACGTTTCTACTACCGGTGATCTTTCGGTTTGCCTGATGTGAAGGCAACCGCCATCTATAGCTGCTGGATGTTCAGATTTCATCAAGTCTGGGAGCCCAGAAGAAAAAAGCTGTTAACCAAATTGCCGCGTCATTAAGAGAGTCAGAGAGTCTTGGAGGATTGTCGGCAGGAATTGGGCGAACTTTGCATCGCCGCGAAGGCTCCCGGCTCTCTCTTCCCACACAGAGAGTCAGCACATTGAGCGAATACTGGGGCAAATCCTTATGACTGTGCGGGAAATAGCGGCCAATCGCCAAAGCATTTCCTGGGAACCGCTGTTAACCAAGAGGGCACGATAGGCTCGGATACTAAATATCTGGCTCCCCAAACAGGACGATATCACGAACTCTGAGGATTTCATTGGAGCTCGCTCGGAGCGCCGAGAAGCGCCTTGCGATCGCCATTCTCCAAGGCCGGGCTTTCAAGAGCCCAAGCGGCTCAGAGGAGACTGGCGCTATCTGATAAACAGCAGCTTCTTCACTTCCATTCGCCCGAGGGCCGTGATCCTGCAGAAGTAGAGCCCCGAGGATACGGGCGATCCTTGAGCGTTCCGCCCGTTCCATGTCAGCCTGCCGGATCCGGAGTTCACCGCGCCGTCAAGGAGCGTCCTGACGAGACCGCCCCGGACGTCGTAGATCTCCACGCGGAGATCCCCCGCCGCCGGCATGAGGTATTCGATGGATGCAACCGGATTGAAGGGATTGGGTGAAATCGATACGCAGATGGGGCCGGCGTGCATTCGTGTATCACCATCGGAGACGCCGGTGGTCGTCGCTTCACATTCGACGGTATCCGACAGATTGTCGCTGAAGCGTACGACCGCGCTCGTCCAGGAATCGTTCGCCAGCGGCTCGATACCCGCTTCAGTCGCGTACGCGACGGTCGAAGTGTAGTCCAGCGTTTGCGGATACATCGGGTAGGGAGCGCCCCCGTCGAACGCGATCTCCGCCACGACGGGACAGTGCCCGTCCGGATCCTGGTAATCGATCCGTGCGAGCGCTTCCGAACCCGTTCCTTCAAAGATCAGATTTGTGAGCGTGGGAATCCGGTTAGCGAATGGAACGATGGAGAAGTCCCGCAAAGAGCATCGTCCTCCCGGAGTGCGGTCGGACTCGGCGGCTCCTCCGAGGAGCGTGATCCGCTGGGTGAATGCCGCCAGGCCCAGCGTTGGCTCCGCCGGATCGTACCAGGACTGAAAATAGGGATCCGCCATGAGATCGGCGATATTGCATGAAAGCATCAGCGTGTTCGTCGCGGGGTACTGCTGCACCGTGACATTGCCGATTTTCGTGAGATTGCCGAGCCCCGTCCCCGTTACCCGATAGAGACCCGGGCTGATGATTCCCGGCTGATTGTACGTGTGCATGAGCGCAAAGACCGTGTCCGGATCGGCAAGGGCGGGATTCGCGATCCCCAAGAGATAGCCGAAAAAGGTCAAGCCCTGGCTCACGGGAAAACCGCCCCCCGCGTTCTTCAATGCGGCGAAGAGCCGCGTGCCGGAGAAGCTCACGTGGCAATCGACGAGATCGAGATTCGTGTAACCGAAAAGTGCGTCACCAGCCGGATCCGCGGCCAACTGCGTGAGATCGGTCGGGACCGGATCGATTCCATCCGCGATGCGCACGGGCAAGAGGTCGAGCTCGGCGCCCTGGATGAGCCGGAATCCGTAATACCGCAAGGCGGCCACCGGACCGGAGACCGTTGCCGAAACCGTCGAGGGACCGTCGATGATGGGAGTCATTGCTGCTTCTTGAATTCCGCTTCCCGCAAAGAGGAGAAAGTTCTGCACTCCGGGGCCTGATGGATTTTCGACCCTGAGCGTTATGCTGTTATCGGGCAAGAGCGAGCTGTGGCGCATGTCGTTCCAGTACGTGTAGCCGTGTGCTTCCGACCCGAGAACGATCAGCCAAATCGCAAGTGCCATTATCCGCATCGCAGTCCTCCTAGAAGGCGATCCCCACCATAATGAGATGATTCTGGTTCTTCAGAGTAACAGGGTCGTTCTCTATCAATATTCTCTCGTCTCCGAACGGCACATAGGCGTAGGTCGGCATCGCCAGGGTATTCCATCCGATGGTGAAGCGGTGCTCGAGCATCATCCGCCGCTTCCACAAAGTGAATTCGAAGCCGATGCCGTAAACAAAAGAGTAGTCGAACATGTCAACCTCCGACATGTCGGCGTCAGCGCGGAGCGGGACAACCTGGCTCCCGTCGTCGATCTCGCCCGTGAGGACGTAGCGGTCTCGAACCTTGAGCGAGAGAGCGGTGCCTGCAATCGAGTACAGAGTTGATTTTTCCCGCTTGACCCAGGCGAGCTTCATGAGGACCGGTATTTCAATGTAATCCATGTCGTACGCGACATCGAGGACCGTGGGTATGTCAAGAATCTCGACGCCGATGTCCTGCCGTGAGCCCTTCTGGATGTACATGAGCTCCTGCTGGATCCCGAAGCGGGAGGTCACCGGGAAGTAGAGGAATGCGCCCACGGCGAAGCCCGTTCGCCAGTGGCTCGTCACCGTGTACTCGGAGCCCCGCTCTTCTGTGCCGGCGTGCTGTGCGAGGCTCATGCCGGTCTTGAAGCCGAAGGAGAATTCGGCGAATGAGCGAGAGCGAATCTCGCCGGGCTCGGCGCTATTCTCGACTTCAGCGCGGGCGGGCGGTGGAGGCGGGCATGCCGTGCCCAATAGGCCGGCGGCAACAAGAACGAAGGTCAATTTCTCGATGCGCCGCAGCGTCAATACAAACTCCTATCGCCTCGGAATCCCTCGAAACATGAGCGCAGCTCAAGGCATCTGCGAATCATACCAAACTCGGAAGCCCATGTCGCGTTCGATCATTCATGGCACATCTGCTTCAACCGGTTGAGGCACGCCTCCAGGTTCGTCTTGCACCGCGTATCCGTTTCCGCGCGAATGGCCGCCTCGAGGTCGGGAATGGCCGCCGTATACTCGTTCTCCATCAGCACCTGCGCGGCACATGATCTTACATTCGCGACCGTGTCTCGAAGCATGCCGACCGCCCACCGCACGCCGTTGCGGTATCGCATCTCCACGAGCTTCTGAAGCGCGCTCATCCGGGTCTCCGCGCTTGCGTCGAACAGTTTCCAGAAAAGCGACGTTTCGAGGCTGTCGCTGTGCATGATTTCAGTACCGTTCAGGGACGGCCGAACGACGTCGGCGGAGTACGCGACGAGACTCTTTCCCGCGGCCCAGCGCGCCATGCGCGGCACGATCCATCTCATCCCCGCTGTGCCTTCGGGATGGCCGGCGCATGCGAAAACCCTGCCCTTCCCAACCTCCTGGCACAACAGGAACGGTTTGCCCGGCGTCATGCCGACGGGTGCGTTTCCCGTCAGATGAACGTCGCTCTCGATCGCCGCGAGCTCTTCGTAGGCGGGAGAAAGCGCGCCTTTCGAAGGGATGAACAGAGGCCCGTCATGGTACTGAACGTAGCCATTGGCGCATCCCTTCATCTCGGGAAAGATCGCGAGCCCCTTCTCGGAGAACGAGACTTCGACAAGCGCCGAGCCTCGTTCGTCGTGCTCCCGATCCACCGCATGGGCGTCGATCAGATTCAGGCACGGATAGCCTTCGGTGTCGGAGATGAGATACGCCCCCGCGCAAATGCCGACAATGCCATTCCCTTCTTTCAGCACGAAGTCGCGGATCGCTTCCCGCAGGCCCAGGCCGAGGCTGTTGTATTCCCTGCTCCCGCTCCCTCCGGGGAACACGACCACATCCAGATCTTTCAGCCTGCCGAGCGATATATCGGCGGCGCTGACGTAGGAGGGAGTAATCTCTCTGTCGATCCGCAGCGCCTCATACGTTTCGACGACACATTCGGGGGCGGCCCCGCCGCCGTTGAAGACTCCCACGCGAATGGGCACCCTATGCGGCGGCCGTTGAGTGGGAGCGCTCCGCGCCGATGCAAGGCACTGCAAGGAGTTCAGGCCAAAGGCTACAATGAAAAGGAGAACGGCGGCGATTCTCTTGCGCATCGAGGTTCCCTCCGCAGGACAATCAAGTTCATTTCCTGATGTGAAGCTCCATAACGTTCTGAAAATGGCTCACGATGTAGTACGTATCAACGTCCAGCTTGAACAGGGCGCAGGCAGGCGATGTAACGAACTCCCTGAGATACGAATGCCTGGAGAGATAGAGTCTCAGGAGAAGATCTCTTTCCGAGGCTCCGACCTCTTTTGCTGCCCCCGTGGCCGTTACGGCGACCGCCCGCTGAAAATCCGTTTCCTGGTTGGCTCTGTTATCCATCACGAGTGCAACCCTAGGGTGAGCGATCAAATTATCGAACTTGCGAGTATCCCGCGCGGTAGCAAAGAGCAAATCCTTGAGATCATCTGTTGCGGCGAAAGCCACCAAGCTGCCGTACGTCTGTCCGCCGCCATACGTCGCGAGAACGGCCAGGGACTGAGACGAGAATAGACCCTTTAGAAGCGTCTTGAGTTGGGCTTCATCCTTCAATGGTCCCTCACCCCGGTGGCATCTTCTTTCCCAGCGAGAATGGTCTGCAGCGCCATGTCGATATCGGGGTAATGGAATACAAAGCCGCTGTCAAGCAGACGACGCGGAAGGACTCTCTGTCCTTCGACAATAACCGACCCGAATTCCCCCAGCACCAACTTGATCATGAACCCGGGGGATCGCAGGGAAGAAGGCCGGTGAAGCGCCTTTCCAAGCGCTCTTGCCAATTCCTTGTTTCGTACCGGGCCCGGAGCGCAGAAATTGACCGGTCCCGATATCTCGGGGTGTTTCATCAAGAAGACGAAAGCTCCTGCAAGATCTTTGATATGGACCCAGGAAAACCACTGGCGGCCGCTCCCGATGGGACCTCCAACAAACTTTCTGAAGAGGGGAATCATCTGGCCGAGAGCCCCTCCCTTTTCACCCAGGACGATGCCAAATCGGGTCACGACGACCCGAGCGCCTCTCTCCTGCGCCCTCAAGGCTTGCGTCTCCCATTCAACGGCAAGCCTCGCTAGAAAATCAGTGCCCGGGGGTGATTGCTCGGTGAGCTCTTCGTCTTCATGGAAACCGTAGTAGCCCACGGCGGAGGCGCTGAAGAGCGAAATCCTCCTATCTGAACCGGCGGGGATTCCGTCGACGAGATTCCGGGTTGTGGTCATCCGGCTTTCAATCATCAACTTCTTGTGCGCTTCCGTCCACTTGCTGAAGATGGATGCGCCGGCGAGATTGATTATGGCGTCGTGATTCCGAATCGATTCCTGCCAAGGCCCTTGTCGAGTTGAATCTCCATGCAGATAGGATATCCTCGGGGAGGGCGCTTTCGATGCTCCATCGGACCGGGTCAGGATGGTAACCTCGTTCCCATCCTCGATCAGTCGGGCCGTGAGATATGTGCCAACGAAGCCCGTGCCCCCCGTGATCAGGATCTTCATCGATGCCCTCCTGCCCTGCAATAAGAAGGGGCTTGCGCCGACCGATTCCTCGACTTCATGAGTAGCGCATAGCGCCATTATATAGCATACATCGATGACGGTTTCAAGGAATTGACTTGACGCATCTCTTCTATCAACGCTGGCAAGCGCATGCGGATCACATGAATACTGCTTGGACAATTACGATGCCAGGGCGGGGTCACGAAAGATCCGCGCCGCCCGGCGACAGGATGGAAATCCTCATCGCTTGAAGCAGCAGCCGGGGACCGATTACATGTCGATATCCACCTGCAGAGTGACCGTATTCACCGGGTCGTCGTCGTTGAAGATGTCGTAGCCGCCGAGCATGGAGACGTTGTCCGCGAACTTCCATGATGCACCGATATTGAGCGAGCCATAGACGCTCCCGGTACCCATGTACTCAACGCAGACCCAGAGCTTGTCGGAGACCTCCGTTACGGTCCGCTCCCACGCCGCCAGCAGCCCGCTATTGTCCTTCTCGCCTTTTCGATCGAGCAGCAGGCTCTCGTTCCCCGTGAAGTAGCCCGCGGACAATCGACCGAGAGAAACGCCGCCCGCGGAAAACGTCCTGGCGATCTTGCCGTAGATGACGTTGTAGTCGGTCCGGTCGGCTTTGGTCCCCACGTCGAACACCCCGACCGCCACCGCGGGCGAGCCGTTCCCGAGGGCGTTCTCGGGAACGCCGATCTTGGCGTTTCCATACATCGGATAGCTGTCCAGCGCCCCGAGCCCGGACTTGTGATCGAGACCGATCTCCACGTTGATTCTCTTCAAAGGGAGAACGCCGACCGTGAGCCCGACGTTGGTGATCGTGGGAACCCGATTGCCGGCCGCGTCATTCTTGACCGCCGCATACATATCGGCCGTAATATGCCACACGCCGTATGCCTGTACGTCCGTCGAAGGCGCCCAGATATGCGTGGAGGCCGTGGAAAAAGCGTTTGCGCCGCACATCAAGCAGCCCGAGAAGACGAGGGCAAAGAGAGCTGGGACGCTTAGTCGTTTCATCGTCAACGCTCCTTCGGTTCAAACGCCCTGGTACGCAGACTCGCCGTGGAGGGAGTCGTCGAGCCCTCGCTCTTCCTCCCCTTCGGTTGTTCGCACACGCCTGATTTTGTTGATGCCCCACAGCATGAAGTACGTGAAGAGGAAAGCATAGGCGGAGGAGACGATAACGGTGATCACTTGTTTTGCGAAAAAGCCACCGTTTCCCAGCAGGAGGCCGTCGGCACCCGCCGGGTTGACCGCTTTGCTTGCAAGGATACCGAGAAGGACGACTCCGAGCGCCCCGCCGACTCCGTGAACGCCCCATACGTCGAGCGCGTCGTCCCAGTGCAAGCGGTTCTTCAGGTTGACGGCGAGATAGCAAACGCCCCCGGCCAGTATGCCGATTATCACGGCGCTCGTCGGCGTCACGTATCCGGCGCACGGAGTAATCGTCGCGAGTCCCGCCACGGCTCCCGTGAGAAGCCCGAGGAACTTCGGCTTCTTCTCGAAGATCCACGCAAGCACCATCCACGTCGGACCCGCGAAGGAGGCGGCTATGTCGGTGTTGAGGAAGGCCAGACCTGTCACCGCGTCGACCTTCAGCTCGCTGCCCGCGTTGAAGCCGTACCAGCCGAACCAGAGAAGACCCGTTCCGAGCGCAACGAGAGGAATACTGTGAGGCACGCTGTCGCCGACCCGCCTTCGTCCTACGTACAGCACGGAGGCGAGCGCCGCCATCCCGGCGATATTGTGCACGACGATGCCTCCGGCGAAATCGAGCACGCCGAGCTTCGCGAGAAGACCGTTCCCCCAGACCATGTGCGCGAAGGGGAAATACACAAAAGTCAGCCAGCCAATTAAGAACATCAGATACGCCCCAAAGCGAATGCGATTGGAAAAGGCGCCGGTGATGAGGGCCGGCGTGATTATGGCGAACATCATCTGGTAGGCCATGAAGACGTATTCGGGAATGTTTCCGGCGCCGTACGGCGAAGGCGTCGTCAAGGTGACCCCCATCATGAACGCCTTGTCGAGATTCCCGATAATGCCCCCCTCTCCGCCGCTGAAGCAGAGCGAGTAGCCGTATGCCCACCAGACGATGGTCGTGATTCCCATGGAGACGAAGCTCTGTATCATGATGGTGAGAACGTTCTTCCGCCCCACGAGGCCGCCGTAGAAAAAGGCGAGCCCCGGGGTCATCAGCATGACGAGGCTCGTCGCAACGAGCATGAATCCGGTGTTGCCGGTATCGAACATTCCTTGACCTCCTGTGACGCTGCGACAGGGCACGAATGGCATTAGTCGGAAGGATAATACCGGACATGCGGAGATTGGCGTAATAGGGGAATTCCTGATTTCGGGGCGCCAAATACCTGAGGTCGTTCCGCCCTCATTCCAGAGGCGTCAATCCTTCGCGGATCGCGTACTTGGTGAGCTCCGCCACGTTGTGGATATCGAGTTTATCCATGATCTGCTTGCGGTGCGCTTCGATAGTCTTGACGCTCACGTGAAGCTTGGCAGCTGTTTCCTTCGTCGAATTCCCCTCGGCGAGGAGCTGAAGCACCTCGCGCTCCCGTGCGCTCAGGATCGAAAACGCTGATCCGGGGACATTCTTTGCGATGGCGACATAGTCCTTGATCACCGATTCGCTGATCCGGCTCGACAGATACATCGTGCCCCGACTCACGGCGTTCACGGCGAGAAGCACTTCCTCGAAGGCGCAATCCTTCAAGAGGTACGCCGAAGCTCCCGCCTTCAGCGATTCCGTGATGAAGCGCCTGTCCGAATGCATCGACAGCATGATGATTCTGGTCGCGGCGCATTGCGAGACTATCCGGCGGGCTGCTTCGATTCCGTTGAGCTCGGGCATGGAAATATCCATGAGCACGATATCAGGCTTCAATTCGAGGGCCGCGGCAACGGTTTCGGCGCCGTCCATCGTCTCGGCTACGACCCTGATGTTCTTCTGCTTGTCCAGGAGGGTGCGTAGACCGTCGCGGAACAAACGGTGATCGTCGGCGATGAGTATGGTAACCGGCATTATGCGCCCTCACGTACGGCACGGAGTCCGAAGCACGACGGTGGTCCCTCTTCCCGGAGCCGAGCGGATTTCCATGACCCCGCCGAGATACTGAATCCGTTCCCTGATGTTGAACAGCCCGAAATGGTCGCCCGCTCCGCAGGATTCGAGCGCGCCGGCGTCGAATCCGCACCCGTCATCCTCCACCTCGACGTGAATAAGATCCCTGTCCCGCCTGATGCGGACGGCGCATCTCTCCGCGCTCGCGTGCTTCATCACGTTGGTCAAGAGCTCTTGAACCGATTTGTACAAGAGCACGACGACGTCGCTCCCGAGCGGGCCTATCTCCGGATCCGTCTCGGCACGAACGGCGAGGCCGTGCTTCTTCCGGAAACGCTCCGCGAGCCCGTCGATCGCCGCTTCGAGCCCGAGCTCGTAAAGGGCGGGCGGGCTGATCTCGAACGTCAGATTGCGTGTATACTGAATCGTCTGATCGAGGAGGCTGGCTATCTCGTCGATCTTGTCTTCGAAGCCGCAGAAGATCGCGTTCCCTCGAAATTGTTCGACGCTCATCTTGGTGAACGCGAGTGCCTGCCCGATGTGATCGTGAATGTCCTCGGCGATTTTCTTTCGCTCTCTGGCCTCCGAGAGAGAGAGCTCCGAGGCGAGTCGCCGCAGGGAGGCATTCGTCTCCCTCAATTCGGCCGTCCTGGCCGCCACGACCTGCTCCAACTCCAAATGCGCCCTGAGCAGCTCCTCGTCGACGAGCAGATGCTGGAAGTAGAACCTGAGCATCTCTGCCACTGATTCGACGAGATCCCGCTCCTCTTTCAGGAACGGCCCCTCGTCCGCCGGGGGTCGCGGCTCCAGGTAGCAGATCTCGATCTCTCCCGATTGCCCGCCGCGCAGGACGAACAAGGCGATCTGTCTCCACTCGGTCTCGCGATAGCCGGCCGTTCGCACCTCAAGGCGCTCGAACCGAATGCGCGCGGCAGCGACCTCGGGATACTGCCACGCCGGCGGCATCAAGGCCGCCACTTCCTGCATCACGTCTCTCGCCGACTTCGTCTGGTCCTGCAGAACGCGGGCGGTCCCGTGCAAAGCGGTCAGCTCCTTGACGCGCTCCTGGAGCGTATGCAGGAGATCATCGATCATGCTCAATAGAATAGCGGACGGTTTCCGGGCCCGCAACAGCTAATCGGGTTGTCCATTCTATCAATATCTCCCATCCAAAGGCGGTGACCGATCTGGCGCACTGGCTGGTGGACAACACGGCCTCGCTGTATTCCGTCAATAGCCGCACGAGATACCTGAAATCGTTAGGCTACAAGGCTCCAAAGTCGGCGGTATCGAATTATCTCGAATGGTTCGAGGATGCCTATTTTCTGTTTACGGTGCGGATATACGACGCGTCGCTCGCGCGCAGCAACACGAATCCGAAAAAAGTCTATTGCGTCGATCACGCATTGGTCTCCTCGGTATCGTCCGGCATTCTCGTAAACTCCGGGCATCTCCTGGAGAATCTGGTATTCACCGCGCTTCGGCGTCTTCACCCGAAGATCTACTACTACAAGACGAAGACCGGTCGCGAGGTCGATTTCATCGTCCCGCGCCGAAAGAGCGTGCGGATGCCGATCCAGGTTTGTGAGTCTCTGGCGGAACCTCAGACGCGGAAGCGAGAGACAACGGCCTTGAGCGAGGCGATGGCTGAGCTGGGCCTCAAATCAGGAACCATAGTGACCAGAGGCGAAGACGAGCAGATCGATGCTGGCGGCAGAGCCATCAATGTAGTTCCGATTTGGCGCTTCTTGCTCGATTTGCCGGAATCGACAGAGTGAGCGGCGACGGCTCTTCACGGAGGATAAGAATCTGGCTCCTGAGGTAGGACTTGAACCTACAACCCTCCGGTTAACAGCCGGATGCTCTACCGATTGAGCTACTCAGGAGCACGCAGTATTCAATATTTTAAAATGCAAGCGACGCCCGGGGGCATCGCCGAAGATCAATAATACCGGGCCGAACCCCGCTTGTCAACGCTCAAAATCGCCCGCAAACGGCGCCTGCGCCCCGTCCTCACTGCGCCATAACCTTTTGCAAATCTTCGAGTAAGAGCTCCGCCGGCGTCGTCACGGGGATTGCGATCGGCCGTTCCCCGCGTGCGCGCGCCTCGACGACGAAGCGGCGGCGAACCATGTCCATGAGCTGAATGCGACAGAGCGGGCATGCGGTCGCAATGATGTCCGGCCGCGCCTCCGCGACGGCGTTCATCTTTACCTTGGCGACTTCCGCCGACGCCTCGCTATGGATGAAGGCGAACGAGCCGCCCCCCCCGCAGCATCGATCGAAGTCATTCATCCGGACGTATCGATGCCCCGGCAGTCGTTCGAGAATCGCCTCGCTCTGCCATTCGACCCCCTGCCCTCTCTTGAGATGGCACGGCTGGTGGTAGGTCACCGTCGGCAGGGCGGCGTTTTGCGGGACGTTATCCGCGGGAGCCGGATCGGGCGAGGGCTCCGATGCGCCGAGAATGCTCATCGCGGCGTCAGGCGGTTCATGGAGCCCGAGGATCTCGGCGATGAGCTCGTTCACGTCGCGGACCTTGCCCTCGACGTGCTGACGGTACAGATCCTCCACCCTCGGATACTCCTCTTTTACCGTGCTGCGGCTCGGCATTCGATGGAAGCTCTCCTCCTCCGCGTCCCATGCGATCTCGAAGTAGCCGTCGTAGTTGAGATCGAAAATCCTCGGGAACTCCTCCTTGAGCATGAGGCCTCCCGAGGAACACGTCGTGACGATCCAGTCGTACTCGCGTCCCTCGAATCTCTCGAGAACCTCCGCCGCGGCCTCGCGGGCCCCGGCGATATCGCCGGCGTAGTATACGGGCGCCCCGCAGCAGACCTGGTCCTTCGGCGCCAACACGTCGACGCCGAGGATATTGAGAAGCCGCGTGACGGCCCGGGCCTCCTCGGGGAAGAAATGATTCACCGCGTGACCCACGAAGAAGTAGGCGCGTCGTCCTGCCGCCATGTTCTTCCGCCGCGCGGCGGCGACGAGATCGAGGAGAGCGGCCGCTTTCGCCTCGTCGAAAGCGGTGCCCGAAACGGCACGCGCAGTTCGCGGCGCCGTCCACGCGGGCACGGCCGCGGCGATATCGACGGCTCTATAGAGCTCGGGCCCGACCGCGAGAAATGGCTTCTCGGCGGGGAGCGGGATGAACCGCTCGCGCGGCCACCCGAGAAGGGGATAGAAAAACGAAAGCGGCCCCCTACCGCCGACGCCGTGGAGCGGCGCGCTGCGGGTGAGCCCGAGGGCCCGCATTATCTTGAACAACACCTCATCCGCGCCGCCGAGCGTCCAGATGGCGAATCTCTTGGAGCGAGGCAGGAGCCCCCGCCGCGCCATCTCGGCCCGCACCGCCATGACGATCTCATCGGCCCGCATACCCGATGGACAGTTCTCCTCGCACGCCATGCAGTGGAGGCAGTAGTCGAAAACCTTCCGGAGCTCCTTGTCGTCGAACTTCTCCCCCCTGAAGTACGCCTCGGCGAGCTCGACCTTGCCCCGCGCCCCCACCCATTCCTCGCGGCAGACCGAAAGAAGCGGACACACGGAGCGGCACGTGCCGCAGCGGTTGCAGAGGAGAAAATCCTTCGTCACGTCGCGCTTCACGTCCTTGTCAGCCATTTCGCCTTCCCACGCTTCTGTCTTTCAGGGGATCATGATCCCCTGAGGATCGAACACGCGATAAAGCCTGCGCTCGAGCTCTTCCACAACGCGCTCCCCCTCGAGAGCCCCTTCGTCTCCGGCCGAGCGTTCCGCAAGCGGCGTACCGCCGGTCGCCGCGAGCGCGGCCAGTTCGAGTCTGGAGACGCGCACCCCCTCGGGGGCGAGCCCCGAGAGACTATCGAGAAGGGCCTGTTCCCTGCCGCGCGCCGCCGATTGGAGCTCTCCAATGAGGCTCGCCGTTGCGGGGGAACCATCACCGGCGGCGCCACTTCCATCCGCGGGGAACATCTCGAGAAACGCGGGCTCGAACCTCTTGCGTATCTCCCCCGCGAGAGATTCAAGGGCGACTCGATCGCCCTCGCAGAGAAAACCGAGCCGCGAGCCCGGGGCGGAGAGAAGTCTGATTGTCGCCTTCGCGATCATCCCGCAGCGCCCTCCGCCGCCCATGAGAAAGCCCGCGAGGTCGTAGCCCGTGACATCCTTCACCGATCGCGAGCCGGTTCTGATGATCTCCCCCCCCGGCGTGACGAGCTCGAGCGAGAGAATGTATTCCCGCAGGCGCCCGAAGCGTCTTTCCGTCCGGAACGCGGCGCCGCCCATGATGATCCCGGCGATCGTCGTCTCCCGCGTCGCGCGATCGGGCTCGTGCGGGAAATAGAGCCCCGCCTTCCGCACCGCGTCGATGAAGGCGCCGAATGCCGCGCCCCCGCCGGCCACCGCGAGAAAATCGCTCCGCGATATCTCGTGAATCTCGTTCATCGAGGAATGGCTCAGGAACACGAGCGTCTCTTCCGCCCCGGACGCCTGGGCGATATCTTCTATCGAGGAATGCGCGGCCGGAAGATCGAGGCCCTCCGCCGGCCCGAACGGACTCTCGGCAACGCCCACCCTGATCCTCCGTCCGGCAGCCGCGGCCGCGCCGCACGCGCGAAAGAGTTCCGCGGACTCCCCCGCGTTTCGGGGAACGAATGTGAGGATCTTTTGCGGCATGGCGTTCCTCCACGCGGGCCCCGAGACCCTAGAACCCCACGTACCGTAGTATCAGGGTGACGCTCGCGACGCTCGCGAGCGTGGAGGCGAGAATGCCGACCGCGACGATGCGCGGACGGCAGTTGAACTCGGTGGCGAAGACGATCGCGTTGACGGCCGTCGGCATCGACGATTCGACGACGAGAACCTGGTTGATGTTCGCGCTGAAATGGAAGAGCTGGATGAGACCGTACGAAACGACGAGCCCGCCGACGATGCGGATCGCCGCCGACGTGATCCCGCTGCTGATGTCGCGCCTGAGCTCGGCGACGCCCGCGGGTCCGGGCTCGCACGTTCCCTCCGCGGGGACGCCCTCATGATTTTCCCCTATCGAGAAATCGACCGTTCGTCCCGCGAGGCTCGCACGCCACGCCGCCGATTCGAGCCAGATGCGCTCGAGCTGCATGCCGAGGAGAACGAGCCCGAGCGGAATCGCCGACTCGCCGAGCATGTTGATCATCTTCATGAACGGCGCGGGCGGGACCGCGTGGAGATGGACGAGGAGCCGGGCCGCGACGATCGACCATATGAGCGGCACCTTGAAGATGCTCGCGAAGGCCTCCCCGACGCTTGCGCGCCCCGCGCTCGCGAGGAATATCCCGATCGTCGACTGCGTGATGGAAGAGGCCACCATGAAGATCGTCGCGTAGACGAGCCCCCATTCACCGAAGGCGAGCATGCAGATGGGGATGCCGTAGAAGCCCGTGTTCATCAGAACGGACGTGATGACGATCGCCTGGCGCTCCGCACGGTCGCGCTTCGCGGCGAATCCGACCCCGAGGGAGATCGCGATGAGCACCCCCTCGAGGCACACGATGAAGAAAAGCACGCGGAGGATGAGCCCCGTGTCCGCCTCGGGCTTCGCGAGCGACATGAAGGCCAGCGCCGGGGAAAGGATGTAGAGCTGGGCGCGCGAAAAGGTCTTGAGATCGACCTTCCCGTATTTTCTGAGGAGAAAACCCAGGAATATGATGAAGAAGATGGGGAGAATTACATTCGTCAGAATCAAGATTGCACTATTCCGACGCCAAAAGGACTACTTCTTTTTCCCCTTGGGCTTTTCAGCGGCCTTCGGCTTCGCCTTTTTCTCGCCCTCGGCCTTGTGCGGCTTTTCCTTCTTCGCGTGAGGGGCCGCGTGCTTCGGGGCTTCCGCCGGCGCGGGAGCGGTCCCGGCGGGGGCGGGAGCCTCGGTCGCCGGAGCGGCGCCCTCGACGGGCGCCTCGACCGGCTTGGCGGGTTTTTCCTTCACGCCGGGCGCGGCGGGCATTTCGATCTTGTGATAGGTCTTGCGCGGCGTTTTCTTTTTCTTCCGGCCTTCCTCGTCCTTCTTGAGGAGCTCGATGAGCGCCTTCGAGGCCGAGTCCCCGACGCGGACCGAGCCGAGGCGCACGATGCGCGTGTAGCCGCCGGGCCGGTCCACGTAGCGCGGCGCGATCTCGTCGAAGAGCTTTCTCAGCACGTCCGAATCGTGCACGAAGCGCGCGACGTGCCGCCGCGCGGCGAGCTTCTTCTCCGTCTTGCCGGCCGCCGCTGCCGCGTTGCCGCGGCGCGCGAACGTGATCAGGCGCTCGGCGAGGCGCCTCGCCTCTTTCGCCTTCGGAAGCGTCGTCTCGATTCGCTCGCTCCTGAAGAGCGAGGTAACCATGTTGGCGAGCATCGCCCTTCTATGCGCGGCGGTAATGCCGAGTTTCCGCCTGTCGCGTCTGTGCCGCATTATTCCCTCTCCTCTTTTTCCTTCTTTTCGGCCCTTTCAGCTTTTCTCTCGAGCTTTTTCTCTCCGCGCAGGATCGCGTCGATGTCCATGCCGAACGAGAGCCCCATGCCCTCGAGGATGTCGACGATCTCCTTGAGGCTCTTCCGGCCGAAGTTGCGATACTTGAGCATATCGCCCTCGGTCTTGCGAACGAGCTCGCCGAGCGTCCGGAGGTTCGCCGCCTTGAGGCAGTTTGACGACCTGACCGAAAGCTCGAGCTCGTCGACGCCCCGGTTGAGGAGGTCCTTCAACCGTTCGAGTTCCTGGTCGATCTCCTCGATGACCTCCTCGGCCGGCTCCTCCTCGAACCGGATGAAAAGAAGCATATGATCCTTGATGATCTTCGCCGCGTACCCGAGCGCATCCTCCGGCGTGACGCTCCTGTTCGTCGTGATCTCGAGCGTGAGCGAATCATAGTCGGTGCGCTGGGCGACGCGGGTGTTCTTCACGATGTAGCTCGCGTGCGTCACCGGGCTGAAATTCGAATCCATCGGGATGAGCCCGATCTCGAAGTCCTCGAGGTTGTGCATCTCGGAAGGGACGTAGCCGCGCCCATGCCCGACGAGGATCTCCATCTTGAGGCGCGCCTTCTCGGTGCATGTCGCGAGCACGAGGTCCTTGTTCAGTATCTCGATATCGGGATCCTCGGTGATGTCCCCCGCGGTGACCTCCCCCTTCTTCGTCACGTCGAGGTGGATAAATTTCGGATCGTCGCTGTGCATCTTCACGATGAGCTGCTTGAGATTGAGGACGATGTCGGTCACGTCTTCCTTCACGCCCTTGATCGTGCTGAACTCGTGGAGGACGCCGTCTATCTTGACCGCGCTCACCGCGGCTCCCTGGATCGACGAAAGGAGCGTGCGGCGAAGGGCATTGCCGATCGTGTTGCCGAACCCGCGCTCGAGCGGCTCGATCTTGAACCTCCCGAACATCGGGGTCTGAGCGGCCTGGTCCGCGACAATCTCTTTCGGCATTAAAAGGTTACGCCATTTCATCTAACACATCCTCCTTGCACGGCCTGCGCACCATACCGGTAACGTCCCATCGGATCCACGCGACGCGTGGGACCTTGGAGGCCGCCCGGCACAAGTCCCCTTACTTGGAGTAGAGCTCCACGATGATGTTCTCTTCGATCGGAACCGGGATCATCTCGCGAGTCGGCTCCTCGAGATAGACGCCTTCCCGCTTGTTGACATCGACCGTGATGTAGGGAACGGTGCCCCGGCTTCCGTATTTCTTCAGGCTCTCCTCGACCACGAGGAGGTTCCTGCTTCTCTCGCGCAGCGTAACCCGGTCTCCGGGTCTGAGCTGGTATGACGGCCGGTCTACGGCCTTGCCGTTGACCTCGAAGTGTTTGTGAAGCACGAGCTGTCGCGCCGTCTCCCGCGAGGAGGTGAACCCCATGCGGAACACCATATTGTCGAGCCTCTGCTCGAGAAGCTTGAGCAGGTTGGCGCCGGTGACGCCCTTCATCTTCACCGCACGGTAGTAATAGTTGCGGAACTGCGCTTCGAGCAGCAGGTACATGCGGCGAAGCTTCTGCTTCTCCCTGAGCTGCGTGCGATAGCTGCTTTTTCTGCTGAACCTCGCGCGTCCGTGCTCTCCTGGCGGATAGTTGCGCTTCTCGATCTCGCACTTCTCCGAGTAGCAGCGATCCCCCTTGAGGAACAGCTTCACGCCGTCCCGCCGGCACAGCTTGCATTTGGCACCCAAGTATCTCGCCATGAAATCGTTACCTCCTTAGAGTCGGGCTCGCTAGATCCTTCTGCGCTTTTTCGAGCGGCAGCCGTTGTGCGGGACGGGCGTGCAATCCTTGATCGCCGAGATCTCGAGACCGGTCGCGCGAAGCGATCTGATCGCGGCCTCGCGCCCCGGACCGGGTCCCCGCACCCACGCCTCGACCTTCTTCACCCCGAGCCCCATCGCCTCGCGCGCGGCGGTCGCGGCGGCTTGCTGCGCCGCGAACGGCGTGCTCTTCCGCGAGCCTTTGTATCCGAGCCTCCCCGGGCTCGACCACGTGATGATGTTCCCTTCCTTATCGGTGATACTCACGATCGTGTTGTTAAAGGTTGACTGGATATGGGCGATGCCGTAGATATCCACCTTTTTTACTTTTTTCTTCGTACTCCTTGGCTGGGCCAACGTGAAACCTCCCTATGCTGCGGTTTTTTTCTTCTTCGCTCCGGGGCGGTTGCGCGGGCCCTTGCGGGTCCGTGCGTTCGTGTGAGTGCGCTGCCCGCGCACCGGAAGCCCCATCTTGTGACGCATCCCGCGGTAGGAGCCGATCTCCATGAGCCGTTTGATGTTCATCGTCGTTTCGCTCCGGAGAGCGCCCTCGACCTTGTAATCGTTCTCGATGATATCCCTGATCTGAACCGCCTGTTCCTCGGTGAGATCGCGGGTCCTCGTGCCGAGCGGCACTTTTGACTTCTTGCAGATCACCTTCGCGGTCGACCGGCCGATTCCATAGATATACGTCAGAGCAATCTCGATATGTTTGTTATCGGGTATATCGATACCGACAATACGCGCCACAGAAACACTCCTTTCACGAGCGCCGCGGGGCTTCCCGTCAGCCCTGCCGCTGCTTGTGCTTCGGGTTCTTGCAGATCACGCGGAGAACGCCTTTCCGCCGGATGATCTTGCAGTATGGGCACATCTTCTTGATTGAGCTGCGGACCTTCATGATTTCTCTTCCTTCGTCACTTGTACCGGTACGTGATCCTTCCTCGTGTGAGATCGTACGGACTGAGCTCGACGGCAACCCGGTCGCCGGGAAGAATGCGGATAAAATGCATCCGCATCTTGCCCGAGACGTGCGCGAGGATCACATGTTTATTCTCGAGCTCGACCCTGAACATTGCGTTGGGCAATGCCTCGACCACGGTCCCTTCCACCGCTATGCCCTTCTGCTTCACCATTACGTCCTGTACCGCGCCTTCTTCCCGCCGGGGCGCCGGGCGCCTGCGGCATCGGACACCCCCCGCACCCTCACCGCGTCATTATCACGGGGCCGTCGTCAGTCACGGCCACCGTATCCTCGAAGTGGGCGGAGAGTTTTCCGTCCACCGTCACGAACGTCCATTTGTCCTTCAGCGTCAGGACCTCGCAGAGCCCCTCGTTCACCATGGGCTCGATCGCGAGCACCATCCCGTGAATAAGCACCGACCCCCGTCCGGGGAGGCCGAAGTTGGGAACCTGCGGATCCTCGTGCATCTCGCGCCCTATCCCGTGCCCCACGAGCGTCCGCACGACGCTGAACCCGTTCGATTCCACATGCCGCTGGATCGCGTGGGAGACGTCGGAGAGATGATTCCCGACCCTCGCCTTTTCAATCGCGAGATCCAGGGCCTCCCGGGTGACCTCCATGAGCCGCCGGGCCTTCTCGCTCACCTCGCCGATCGGGTAGGTGCGCGAGGCGTCGGCGTAGTAGCCGTTTCGCACGACGCCGATGTCGATCCCGACGATGTCGCCCTCCGCGAGCCTCCGCGCGCCGGGGATTCCGTGAACGACCTGCTCGTTCACCGAAGTGCAGATCGAGGCGGGATACCCCTGGTATCCCTTGAACGCCGGCGCCGCACCCCGGGAGCGGATGAGCTCCTCGACCGACCGGTCCAGCTCGCGGGTCTCAACACCCGGCCGGAGCAGTTCATCGAGCTTCGCGAAACACTCGACGAGGATCTCACCGCTTCGCCGGATGAGATCCATCTCCGGCTGGCTCCGTATCGCAATCATTTCAAAACGCGGCGTATCTCCGCGAAAATCTCCTCGATACCCCCCGCACCGTTCACGGTGACGAGGCCACCCCGCTTCCGGTAGAACTCGATTACCGGCTCGGTCGAGCGTCCGTACACCTCGAGTCGCGTGCGAACCGTCGATTCCTCATCGTCGGGGCGCTTGATAATAGCCGCTCCGCATGCGTCGCAGACCCCCGGCACCTTCGTCTTGATCGTGTCGAGGTTGTATACCGCCTTGCACTTCGGGCATACGCGGCGGTTCGAGAGCCGGCGCACGATCAGCTCGGGATCGGCGTCGATATTGAGCACGTAAGCGATCTTCTCGCCGCGTTTTTCGAGCATCGCCGAGAGCTCCTCGGCCTGCGCGAGCGTCCGCGGAAAACCATCCATGATCCAGCCGGCGTCCTTCGCCGCATCGAGCGCCTCGTCGATGAGACCGAAAATGATCCCGTCCGGCACGAGGAGCCCACCCGTCATGTAGCCCTGAGCCTCGAGGCCGAGGGGGGTCTTCCGCGCCACGGCGTCGCGGAGCATGTCCCCCGTCGAAAGGTGCGCGAGGCCCCGCTCGCGCGCGATGCGGGAGGCCTGCGTTCCCTTGCCGGAGCCCGGCGCTCCCAGTATGACGATGTTCATGCGCGTCACGCCGAACGTCTCCTAGAATCGTCTGCCCTGCAGACGGCCTTTCTTCATAAATCCGTCGTAGTGCCTCATGAGGAGGTGCGTCTCGATCTGCTGGAGCGTATCGAGCATCACGCCGACCACGATGAGGAGCCCCGTGCCGCCGAAGTAGAAGGGGAGCTTTCCCTGTTTGATCAGAACGTCGGGAAGAATCGCGATGAACGCGAGGAAAATGGCTCCCGGGAGTGTCACGCGGGTCAGTATCCTGTCGATGTAATCGCTCGTCCGCTTGCCGGGACGGATGCCCGGAATGAATCCCCCGTACTTCTGCATGTTCTCGGCGAGGTCGACGGGGTTCAGGACGATCGCCGTATAGAAATACGTAAAAAAGATAATAATGATCGCGTATAACGAATTGTAGAGCAGCCCGTACGGGCTCAGCGCCGAGGTTACGGCCGACATGAACGCGTTTTCCTTGAAGAACGCCGCGATCGTGCTCGGAAACATCATGATCGACTGCGCGAAGATGATCGGGATGACGCCCGCCGTGTTGACGCGGAGCGGTATATACTGCGTCTTGCCGCCGTAAACGCGCCGCCCGACGATGCGCTTCGCGTACTGGACGGGAATCCTCCGCTGCCCCTGCGTGATGAGGATGACGCTCGCAACCACGAGCACCATGATCAGGATGAGCATAACGAGCCGCAGCGGCGTGAGGTTTCCGATCTGCAGGGCGCGCCACGTATCGAGGAAATCGCCCGGGTAGCGGGCGACGATGCCGATCATGATGATGAGCGAAATGCCGTTTCCAATGCCGCGCTCCGTGATCTGCTCGCCGAGCCACATAACGAAGATCGTGCCCGCGGTCATCGTGATGATCGTGATGAGCCTGAAGAAAAGACCCGGGTTCGGCACGACGCCCTCCGCCATGTTCTCGAGGAAGAAGGCGATGCCGATCGCCTGGACCACCGCGAGGGCGACCGTTCCGTACCGGGTGTACTGCGTGATCTTCTTCCGCCCCTCCTCCCCTTCCTTGGCGAGCTTCTCGAAGTACGGGATGACCGCCTGGAGAAGCTGGATGATGATCGACGCGCTGATGTACGGCATGATGCCGAGGGCGAAGATCGTCACCCGGTGGAAATTGCCCCCCGCGAAGAGGTCGTACAGCGCGAGGACCCCTCCCTGCTGGCTCGCGAAAAACGACTTGAGCGCCGCCGGATTCACGCCCGGTGTCGTGATGTGGCCTCCGATCCGGTACACGATGAGGAGCCCCATCGTGAAGAGAATCCGCCTCTTGAGCTCGGGTATGTTGAATATATCCTGAAGCTTTTTGAACATTATTCCTTCTCCCGATTGTCGAGCCCGGGCACCTTCTTCCCGGAGAGGAGACGAATCGTGCCTCCGGCTTTCTGAATCGCGTCGGCGGCCGTGCGGCTCACCGCGTCGACCTCGACGTCGAGCGCCACGGCGAGCTCGCCCCGCCCGAGGATCTTCACGGGATCAGAGGCTTTCCGCACGAGGCCCGCCTCGATGAGGGTGCCTCGATTGACTTTCGAGCCCGCGGCGAATACTCCCAGGTTGTCAAGGTTCACAACCTGGTACGAGGTCTTGAAAATGTTCACGAATCCCCGCTTCGGCACGCGCCGCTGGAGCGGCATCTGGCCGCCTTCGAACCACGCCGGAATGCTGCCGCCCGAGCGCGCCTTTTGCCCCTTGCAGCCGCGCGTCGAATATCGCCCGTGTCCCGAGCCGGGGCCGCACCCGACCCGTTTGTTTTTCTTCGTGGCGCCGCGGGCCGGCTTGATCTCACTCAGCTTCATTTCGTCTAGCTCCTTGTCGTTCCTTTGTCGAGGACGGTGTAGCCCGGTCCTTTCTTCGAGCGCACCATGATGTCTTTCTCGTCGATCTCTTCCCAGACAACGAGGTGCTGCACCCGGTGGATCATTCCCCGGATCTGCGGCGTGTCCTTCTGGTACAGCGTCCGCTGGTTCTTCGTGAAGCCGAGAGACTCCATGACGGGCCGGTGCTTATCGTACAGGGAGTTGATGATGCTCCTGACCTGCTTGATCTTCAACATCTTCGCCATTTCGTTTCCTCGCTATCCGTCTTCGCCCCGCGCGGGGCGTTTCACTCGGCGGCGCCCTTCTCTTCCTTCTTGCCGAAAAGCCTCGCCACCGACATACCGCGGCGGTTCGCAACGTCGCGCGCGCTCTGGATGCTCTTGAGCCCTTGTATCGTCGCCTTCACCATGTTGTGCGGATTGTTCGATCCGAGCGACTTCGTCAGAATGTCCTTTACGCCCGCCACTTCGAGCACGGCGCGCACCGCGCCGCCGGCGATGACGCCGGTACCGGGCGAAGCGGGCTTCAGGAGCACCTTCGAGGCGCCGAAGATTCCCATCACCTGGTACGGGATCGTCCCGCCCTGCATCGTGATCTTGAACATGTCTTTCTTCGCCGCCTCGGTCGCCTTGCGGATGGCGTCCGCGATCTCGTTCGCCTTGCCGAGCCCGACCCCGACCTTCCCCATGCCGTCGCCGACGGCGACGAGGGCGTTGAACCCGAACCGGCGTCCGCCTTTGACGACCTTGGCGACGCGGTTGATATTGATCGTCTGCTCCAGAAACTCGGGGGCAAGCTCACCGGCACCATCGCGCGTCCCGCGGGGACCTTTCGATCCCCGGCGATCCCTCGAATCTCTCGGTCCTCTCGTATCTCTCGTTTGTGATCCGTTCACCTGTACACCCCCACGGGTGGGTTGCGGTGCCCACAACGGGCACACGGGTTTCTAGAACTCGAGTCCGCCTTCCCTGGCAGCCTTGGCCAAAGCGGCGATCCTTCCATGATAGATATATCCGCCGCGGTCGAACGCGACGGCCTTGATCCCCTTTTCGAGCGCCGCGGCGGCGATCGCCGTGCCGACGGCGACCGAGCGCCTCATCTTCATGCTCAGCGGACGCACCGCTTTCTTTCCACCCTTCCCCTCCTTGCCCTCCTTGCCCTCCTTGCCCTCCTTGCCCTTCTCCGACTTGTCGGCCTTCTCGGGCGCTTTCTCGGGGGCTTCCGGCAGGGGCGCCAGCTCGAGCTTGAGACTCGAGGCCGCGGCGAGCGTGCGCCCCGTGTCGTCGTCGACGATCTGTGCGTAGATATGGTTGAGGCTCCGGAAAACGCACAGCCGCGGCCGAGCCGACGTTCCGTGCATCTTGTTCCGCACGCGCTGGTGCCGTCTCAACCTCCCGTGTCTCTTCTCCTGATTGATGTCTCTTTTCACCTGTCCAAACTCCCGGCTTGTATCATCGCCTTGACCGCGGCGCGCCGGTGTCATGAACCGCGCCTACGCCGCGCTCCCGCTCATGTCAGAGCCCGGTACCGACCGCGGCCTTGCCGGCCTTATGCTTGACCAGCTCGCCCGCGTACCGGATCCCTTTTCCCTTGTACGGCTCCGGCGGCCTGAACTTGCGGATCTCGGCCGCCGTTTGGCCGATCTTTTCCTTGTCGGTCCCCGATATCGTGATCTTCTTCGGATCCGGAACAACGATGGAAACCCCCGCGCGCGGCTCGTACCGGATGAGATGGGCGAACCCGAGGCTCAATACGAGCGTTGTGCCCTTGAGCTCGGCGCGGTACTCGACTCCTTCGATCTCGAGCTTCTTCTCGTAACCCTGCGAAACGCCGTGCACCATGTTCGCGATGAGGGTCCTCGTCAGTCCGTGGAGCGACCGGTGAAGCTTAGAATCGCTCGGACGCTTCACGGTGACCACGCCCTCCCCAACCTCGACGGCCATGTCGGGATGGAGCGTGCGCGTGAGATCCCCCTTGGGTCCCTTGACCGTGATCACGTTGCCCCGCAGCTCGGCGTGAACGCCTGACGGGATCGGAACCGGACATTTTCCCACTCGTGACATATCGACTATCTACCTCCACGCCGGCGTGCGCCCGGCTACCAGATATGGCAGAGAACCTCGCCGCCGACGCCGAGGGCGTGGCACTCCTTGTCCGTCATGAGACCCTTCGAGGTCGAGATGATCGCGATGCCGAATCCGCCCATTACGCGAGGAATCTTGTCCTTCGGGACGTATACGCGGCGGCTCGTAAGGCTCACGCGCTTCATGCCCTCGATCGCGCATACGCGCTGCTCGTCGTACTTGTAGTAGATCCTGATCAGCCCTTGTTTGTCGTCGTCGATGTACTTCACGTTCTTCACGTATCCGCTGTCGAAAAGGATCTTCGCGATCTGCGCCTTGATACGGGAGGCCGGAAGATCGACGTACGGCTTCTTCGCCTTCTTGCCGTTGCGCAGCCGGACAATCATGTCGGCTATCGGGTCGGTCATCATTTCGCCATCACCTCAAATTCTTTTGACTCGTCATGCGCCGTAAATCTACCAGCTCGCCTTGGTAATGCCCGGAATCTTCCCCTCGAGAGCGAGCTCGCGGAAACAGATGCGACACATACCGAACTTGCGAAGGTACGCCCGCGGACGCCCGCACCTGCTGCACCGGAAATACGCCCGCACCTTGAATTTCGGCGGTCTCTTCGATTTTGCGATCAAGCACTTCTTTGCCACGGATTCTCCCTTTCCACCGCATCAGGTCTGGCGGAGCGGCATCCCGAGGAGCATGATGAGCTCCTTCGCCTCTTCGTCCGTCTTCGCCGTCGTAACGATCGTGATATCCATACCCATTACCTTGAGTATCGTGTCGTAATCGATCTCGGGAAATATGATGTGCTCCTTGACGCCGAACGAGTAGTTTCCCCGCCCGTCGAAGCTCCGCGGCGAAAGGCCCCGGAAATCCCTGATTCGCGGGATCGCGACATTCACCAGGCGGTCGAAAAACTCGTACATACGGTTCTGCCGGAGCGTCACGTAGCACCCGATCGGCATGCCCTCGCGGAGCTTGAATCCCGCGATCGCGGTCCTCGCGCGCGAGATCGCCGGACGCTGTCCCGCGATCGCGCTTAGATCCTTCACCGCGGCCTCGAGAATCTTCGCATCGGTGATCGCGTCGCCGACGCCCATATTGATCACGATCTTCTCGATTCGAGGCACCTGGTTCACGTTCTTGTAGCCGAACTTCTTCATCATCTCCGGTACCGCCTTGTCGAGGTACCGGCGCCTGATATTCGATACGTACCGCGTGTTCTCCATCACACTCACCGTTTCTGTTTCTCCGTTCCCGTTTCAGACGCGCGATCGTGGACCCCGAGACCGCGCGTAGCCGCCTCATCCACCCTGCTCGCTCAGCATCTCCTTACACTTCCTGCACTGGCGCGCCTTGCTCCCGTCGGCGAGAAGGATGATGCCCGTTCTCGTCGGCTTGCCGCACTTTGGACACACGAACATGACGTCCGAGACGTGGATCGGCGCTTCCTTCTCGACGATGCCCCCCTGCTGCCCCTGGCCGCGCTGCTTCCGCATGTGCCGCTTGATCAGGTGGACCTTCTCGACGATGATGCGGCCGCTTTCGGGGAACACCTTGAGGACCTTGCCTTCCAACCCTCTGTAGTTGCCCGAGATAACCCTTACGAGATCGTTCTTCCTTATTTTCATTATGGTTTCCCGTTTCCTT
>Ga0315284_10002620_pt1 | contig 25685 bp, 18 predicted proteins | sample YL17G09_16_MG_FD_203696 | JGI IMG/M metagenome (GOLD analysis project Ga0315284, IMG submission 203696) | Sediment microbial communities from Yellowstone Lake, YNP, Wyoming, USA - YL17G09_16 | ecosystem: Environmental > Aquatic > Freshwater > Lake > Sediment | place: USA: Wyoming | collected...
GCATCGCGGCGATCCAGGCCCCGCCCGACGAGGGCGGGGCGCTCGCGGTGTCGTCGATGTGGGATTGCTGATTGTTCTGTTTCAGAACGATTGTTCTGTTTCTCTTTCGAGAGAGAGGGGGGGGGGTAGAGAGAAGAGAAGGCAAAAAAGAGGGAGTTGCAAAAAGAACAAGAGTTTTTTTTTCTTTCTTCTTTTCTCGTTTTTATTTTTACAGTTTTTTTCATTCCAGCATGCCCGAGTCCTCCTCGTCCGAGTCGTCGCTCCCGCTTTCGCCATCACCTCCGCCTCTCGAGGAAGCCGTGTTGTCAAACCTCATCCTCTCGAGGTCGGCGCGCACCTGCGACCCGAGGGCCGAAACAGCGGAGGAGGAGGGAGGAGGAGGAAGAGAAGAAGAGCCAGGCGGCGCTGCCGTTGCTGCTGCCGGCGCGCCCCCTCCGTTCTCCTTGTCCTCTCCTTTTTCTTTCTCCTTGTCCTTTGAAGCAGCGGCAGGCAGCGAAGCAGCAGCTTCCGTCGCCTTCTTCTTCCCTCCTTCTCCCCCTCCGAGAGCGGAACGCAGCAGCTCGTCGACGTCGCTCGAGCCCGCCGCGCCGGCCGCCGCGGCCCTGGCCAGGAGCGCGGCCAGCTCCTCCCGCGACAGGGCGACGCCCGAGCCCGGGCCCGCAGGCGCCGCCGCGCCCGAGGCGGCCCCCGCGGGGCGCAGGAAGGGGTGCGCCAGCAGCTCCCGCAGCGTCGCCCGCCGCCTCGGGTCCCGGCACAGGCACCGCCTCGCGACGTCGACGAGCGCAGCGTCGGCGTGCGCGGGGAAGGGGATCTCGTGCGCCGGGTCGGTGATCGCGTGGAGCTTCTGCACGAAGGGCAGGGCGGCGAAGGGGGTGTGGCCGTAGGCCATCTGGTAGAGGATGCAGCCGAGGGACCAGACGTCGGAGGGCCTGCCGACCTTGAGCGACGGGGCCGCCGCCCTCTTTTTCGTCTTCCTCGGGGTTGTTCTCGCCCGCGGGCCCTCTCCTTCCGCCTCTTTCGCTTCCTCTTCTTCCTCCTCGTCCCACCCCTCCAGGGCCGCAGCCATCCGGGGGCACGGCGCCCCTCCGAGGACGGCCTCGGGCGACATGTAGTTGAGCGTGCCGACCTGCTGCTCCCGAGCGATGCTCGTCGTGTCGGCCGCGATCGCGCGCGCGATGCCAAAGTCGATCAGCTTGAGCGCGCCGCGGACCACGAGGAAGTTTGCGGGCTTCAAGTCAGAATGCACTATGCGGTGGTCGTGGATGGTCTCGACCGCGCGGAGCATCTGCTGCCAGTAGAGGCGGATGAAGTTGCCGTCGGGGCCCGAGTAGGAAGAGGTTTTGTCGTTGCTGTTGTTTCCGCCGCCTGCGCCGTTTCCTCCCTTCCCGTGTCCGTTTCCGCCTCCCCCTCTCCTCTCCGCCCTGGCCAGCAGGTGAGCCAGGTCGATGTCCCCGTACTCCAGCACGACGTAGATCAGCTTTTCCTGCGGCAGCACTTCGGCGTCGACCAGCTCGACGATGCCCGGGCACCCTTTCAGCCTCGAGAGCAGCCCGATCTCGTCGACAAACCCCTTGGCGGCCTCGCGGTCGCGCCCGGCGAGCCGGATGCGCTTGAGCGCGTAGATCTTTCTCGTCGGCGCCATGACCTTGAAGACCTTGGAGCTGCCGCCGCGGCCTACGCACTCGAGCTTGGCGTAGCGGGTTCCCCTGACGCAGACGGAGTTTTCGTCCTCGCGCGGCTTTTGGCGGGGGGGAGCTTCCGCAGCCGGTGCTGCTGCCGGCGCCGCTTCCGCTGCCTCTTTCTTCTCCTCTCCGCCTCCGCCTGGAGGGGAGCGGCGCTTCAGCGCCTCCGCAGCGGGGCGGGAGACAGCAGCGGCAGCAGCAGCAGGAGGGACAAGCGACGCAGGAGCAGCAGAGCCCTTGGCGCCGAAGAGGGACGGCTGCCTCTGGTGCTGCCGAGAAGCAGCGGCGGCAAGCGCAGCAGCGGGCGCCGGAGAGACGCCGGCGTCGCCCACCACCGCGGCCTTCCTCTTCCTCGCGGCGGCGTCCTCCACGGGGGTCGAGGGCGGGTTTTGCTGCTCCTGCTGCTGTTGAAGCGCGGCGGCAGAGGCTCTCGGTGGCCTCGAAGCGGCGGCAGCGACAGCGGCAGCGGAGGGCTCGGAAAACCTGACGGCGGCGGCCGCGGCGACGGCCGCGGCGAGAGACTCGGTCGTCTCCCTCTGTCGCTGCTGCTGCCGCCCGGGCTCGATGGAGGAGGAGCCGTCGCCGCCGCCGTTGCTGCTCGCGTTCGCAGTGGCCCCGCCTCCGCCTCCGCCGATGCGGCGCGGGACGCTGAGCACGGAGGTGGTGTTCCCCCCTCCTCCCCCTCCGCCGAGGCTGCGGAGCGTCGCCGTCGGCGTCGGGGCTGCCGCCACCATAGGGGGCAGAGCGGCAGGAGCCGCCGGCGAAGCGAACGCCACGGCGGGCCTGCTGCCGCTCGCCGGGACCGGAGGACGAGGAGCAGCGGCACTCCTGCTCAGCGCCGGGAGGTCAGGGTTGGCCGCGGGCGGGTCGAGCCAGCAGCAGCAGCGGCGGCTCTGCCCTGAAGGGGACGGATCGAGGCAGCTCCCAGAGGAGATTGCCGCCGCCGCGTCGTCGAGCGCCGCGGCGGGGACCGCCCCCGCCGCCCTCCCCTTGTCCACCACGCTCATGCCCTTGGCAGCGCCCCCCCCCCCGGCGCAGAATGCCTCCAGCAGCGCCCACTGCGCCCACAGGTGCGCGTCCCTGGCGCCGAGCCTCGACGACGACCGCAGCGCCTTGAGCGCGTCGCGGCCGTCGTCGACGCTGCGGAGCGTCCAGGCCCGCCGCGCGAGCCCCAGCCAGAGGCGGGACAGGGCGTGGAGGTTGGTGTTGCCGCGCGGGACGCGGCGCGTGGCGGCCTCGTAGAGGCGGAGGAGGGCGAGGGAGGAGGAGCGCTCGAGGGAGGCGGCGGCGGCGGGGGTCGCTGTCGTCGCTGCTGTTCCCGTCGCCGTCGGTTGCTGCACGAGCGGCGGCGGAGGCGGGACGTGGTTCCCTCCCGGAGCGGCCGCGGCCGCCGCGCGCTCCTCGGCCGCCAGGAAGCGCCACCAGGCCTCCGCCGACGCCGGGCTGGAGCGGAGGCGGTCGCGGTCGGCGGCGGAGGCACCTCCCGACGACGACGCCGAGGAGGAAGGAGCGTCCCGCCCTCCGACGAGGCGGAGGTAGGCCTCGAGCTCCGGCAGACTCTCGTCTCGGTTCTGCTTCGTGGCTGAAGAGGTCGCAGCTGAGGCTTTCGCGCCGGTGGCGCGGAACCTTGCCGAGGCCGGGGTCTGTTTTTTTGTTTTTGAGTTTTGCGTGGAACGGGAGAGAGGAAGGAGGTTGAGTTTCCCCCCCCCCCCTGTCTCCGCCGCCAATGCAGCAGTTTTTCCCGCTCTCGACTCCCGCCCGTCGTCTCCTGAAAGTCGTCGCGTTTCGCGTGCTATGGACCCATCACGATCGTTTGTCGCTCGCAACGCGGTTGAAGCGGCTCGAAAAAGCCTCGGTAGGCCACCAGGCGGGAGCACACATTCTCGAAGAAAAAAGAACCGTTTGCCGCCGCGCTCCGTCGCCCTCTCCAATTGCTTTTGCTTGCGTGCCGTTTCGCTTCTCGTCCCTTTCTCTCCTTACCGAGCTGGCTTCGCCCGCCGTCCTCTGCCCCAGGGGCGTCGCGGCGAAGTGTGCGACCCGCGCTCCGCCGATGGAGCGCGGCGTGGCGGCGACGGTGGCCGTGGCAGCGGCTGCGGCGGCGTGGAGCGAGTGCGACGCCTCCAAACCCAACGGCAACATTTCAGCTCCGTGCGTCATCGTCGCGTCCTTGAGCATCCCGCCGACGCCGCGCTGCTGCTGCTGATGCCTGTCTGCCGTCGTCGTCGTGTCGATGGCGTTCTCCTTGTCCTCCATGGTTTTTTGAACAAGAGCTCTCAGGGGCGAATTATTGAGCGAAGAGGGAAAAGAAAAAACGTTCTCCTTCTGACCTTTGTTCGTCGCCTCCGAGCCTCAGAGGAAAAAGCAGAAAGAGCACAAAATGAAGAGCAAGGCAAAGAAATTTTCCGCTCCCTCTCTCTCAGTCAGTCGCTTTTCGCTCTTTCGGCCTCTGTCGGCGCGCGTCTAGACGCCTCCGTTCTCGCTTTTCTCTCTCTCTCTTCGCCGAGCCCCCGAGAGCACATCTAACTTGCCCACCTCTGGCAAGCACAGCCTGTCTTGTGCAGCCCGCTGCCTGTTCTCTCCTCCCCCTCTTCGTTCGAATTCACTCGTCCGTCGATCGAAGATCCATCAATAATTCAATGTCATCCTCTCGCCGCCCCTTCCGCGTCCTCGCCCCTGCAGGAGGCAAGCCGTCGTCTTCGCAGGCCTCCGACGCCCTCACGGTCAACGGCGAGCGCGTGCCTGACCCGCCGGGCTTTAGCGCGGCCGTCGCGGTGAGTACTGAAGAGAGAGAGGAGAGAGAGACTTTTTCGTTGAGCGATCGCTTCACTCACTCTTTCTTTCTTTCTCTCTGACCTCGACCTCGACCCCCCTCTCTCTCCACCGAACAAGAAACAGGCCTCTTCCTCGCGCCCCCCTTCCACAAGCGGCGGCGGCGCAGCAGCAGCAGCATCGGATTCCCTCCCTCGCCGCGCCACCACCGCGGAGAAGCAGGCAGCTATTCAGGCCCGAGCCACGGCGCAGGTCAAATCCGTCGGGTTCCTCTGCTTCATGATGTGGATGTCGGGGGCGCAGATCCATCTCTTCTCCATCATGACCACGGCCAGCGGGATCTACCAGCCGCTGGCGGCCATCGCCAACTCCGGCAGGGTGTTCCCCAGGGAGGAGAAGGACGACGACCCGGCGCTCGACGTCCTGACCCCCCGCCTGCTCTTCTGCGCGGTGCAGGTCCTGGGGCTGGCCTTCGCGCTGCACAAGCTCAACGGGATGGGCCTGCTCCCGACGACGCCCAGCGACTACGCGGGCCTGCTGGAGCCGCCGAGGGCGAGGGAGTGGGTCGGGAGCGGGGTGACGCTCGGGTGAAGGAGAGCTCTCTGTCTTTTTTTTCTTGAATTGTAAAGTGGAGTTTTGAGTTTTCCCCTCTTTTTCCCTCTCTTCCTCTTTTTTCTTGTTCTCCCTCTCTCTCTCTCTTTCTGTCTAATCTGCGCGCCTTTTTTCGTTCTCTTTTTACACAATCTGAATAAACGACGAAAGGAGAAAAAAAAAGAGGAAAAAGGAACGGTTGGAAAAGGCGCCGTCGCCGTCTCAGGGGGGGACGGCAAAAAGAAACGAGCTGATGTTTCTCTTTTTTGTCTTCTTTTTTCTCTCTCTCTCGCAGGACTGCGCTCTTGATGTTCGTGTTGGCTTGCTTTTTTTTATCAATAGTGCGCTCTTGAGTCTTTCCGTTTGCCTCGAAGTCCTTCTTTTCTTTTTCGAGCAGGACGGATGGACGAGCGAAGAGGAGACCGCAAAGCGCAGCGGGGTGGGCAGAACCCCTCCTTCGACTCGCCGCCCCCCCAAAAACGGAACAATAACAATTATGAATATAACCGTCGCACGGGGCAGATTTCGATTATGATAAGTTTTCCCGTTTTTTTTAAAAGCTAAAGCTTCAAGCTAAAGCTTCAAAAAGGCAAAACAAAAGGAGAGGGGGCAAAATCGGTTCCGGGGAAAGAGGCGTGTTTCGTGAGAGAGAGAGAGCGTGAGTGGGAGAGAGAGAGGGAGCTCTGCTCCCACACCTTACTCTCGCTTTCTCCGAAATCGGCCCTTTCCCCGAATCAAATAACGGCGAGAGGCACCGTGGACTAAGAATGACGAGCGAAATGGTAAAGCTAAAGTGGTATTGGTAGGAGGGAAGAAGGGGAACCAGCGGGAAACAAGGGGGGAGAGAGAACGAGCGAACTTGCGCGAGAGAGCAAAAAGGTTCTCCTCCCTCCTCTCGACGCGTCACGCCGGAGCGCTCTCGGCGCCCCTGCCGCTCGTCGCGCCGCTTTCCAGCGACGACTCGGGGTGCTGCTGGAGCGGGTAAAGCTGCTGCTGCGAGGAGGGAGGGGGCCCCTCCTCCGCCGCCGCCGCCACCGCGGCCGCGACCACGCCCGCCGCGGCCTGCGCTGCGGCCTCGGCTCCGGCGGCCAGCGCCTCCCGCAGCATCTCCCCGAGCTCCCCCAGGATCCCCGCGAACGTCGGCCTGTCGCCCACCTCGGCAGACCAGCACGCGAACACGAGCGCTGCGTAGCGCGGGGGGAGCCAGGGGGGGACTTCAGGCCTGGCGTTGGCGTAGATGACTCCGTAAACGACCTGGCCGATCGCGGCACCAGCAAACGGCTTTTTTTTTTTTTTTCAGTTTTGAGTTTTTTGTGGGTGTTTTGTGCGTGTGTTTGAGCATGAGAGGTGGAGAGTGTGAGCGGAGAGAAGATAGAAGAGAGACGGAGAGCAGGACAAAGGGCCAGAAGAGAAAAGAGGGAAGAGAGAGCGAGAGAGAGAAAAATTCCTTAGGGAGGCGAAAAAAACGGGAAAAAACTTACCTTTTCCCCCGTCGCCACCTCGAGCGCGATCAGCCCGAACGCGTACGTGTCGCTCGCCTTCGAGATCCGCCCCGTGCGCAGCACCTCGGGCGGCTGGTAGGCTATGGTGCCGTAGTGCAGGGTGGAAACGTGCGTCTGCACCGTGACGTCGACGAGGCGGCTGAGGCCGAAGTCGCAGAGCTTGCACGTGAAGCCGCGGGCGTCGCCGGCGGCGACGGCGGCGCGGAGGGCGGGCAGGCGGGAGGCAGAGAGCGCCGCGGCGCGGAGGGCCTCTTCCGACGAGGAGCGGGAGGGGGAAGCTGAAGCGGCGGCGGCGGCGGCGGCGCCGCCGCCCCCGCCGCCTGTCCCCCCCGCGGCGCCCGGCCCCTCCGCCGCCGACGACCCCGGCGCCGCCGACTTGAGCAGCACGTTGGTCGGCTTCAGGTCGCCGTGGACGACGTTACCGGCCGTATGCAGGTACTCGACGCCGGCCGCGACGTCGAGGAGGCAGAGAAGGGCCGAGACAAGGTCGAAGCGGGAGCCGTCGCCGCAGTCAGGGTCGACGGCGGCCGAGGCAGCGGCGGAGGCGGCGGCGGCGGCCTGGCGCGCGACGTGCGCGGGGGGCGGCGGCGCGGGCGCCATCGCCGCGGCGACCGCGGCGACGGCCGAGGCCGCGGCCGCGGTGCCCGTGGCTCTCGCGGCCCTGGAGACGCCCCCCTGAGCGCCGCCGCCGCGCGCGCGCGGAGGGGAGCCCCCGATCGCTGCTCCTGCGGCGGCACCGGCGGCGGCGCCGGCGCCGGCGTGGGTCCCGCTCGCGCCTCCGCCGGAGGAGACGGTCGAGGACCCGCTGGCGGCGGAGGGAGCCCGGGCCCCCTCGTGCCGAGGCAGAGGCTGGGGCGGCAGAGGCGGGGGCGGCAGAGGCGGCAGCGGCGGCAGCGGCGCACGGAGGCGGAACCTCTGCGTCCTGATCGCGTCGTCGAGCGAGCCTCTGTCCGCGTACTCCATGATCAGCCACGTCTCGTGCGGCCTCGAAGCGGATTCGGTGTCGTGACCGGAGGGGGACCCCAACCTGCGGGCCTGGCGGCGGCGGTGGTGGCGGGGGTTGGGGTTGGGGAGCGGAGCTAGCTGCTGCTGCTGCTGCCCTCGCTCGCCGCCGCCGCCGCCGCCGGCACCTCCTCCCCCCGCCGCCGCCGCTTCCTCCGCCGCTTCCTCCGCCGCTTCCTCCGTGGCCATCCACGGTTCCATCGGCGTCGAGGTGCTCGCGTCGGCATGCGGCGGGGGAGGCGAAGAGAAGGGCGAGACCGGGTCCGCGGGGGCGGCCCTCCCTCTCGAGCGCCGGTCGGCGGAGGCGCGCCGCGACCGCAGCGAGGGGGGGCGGGAGGCGGCTCTGGCCCCCGCGCCGGTGCCGCCCCCGGCCTCCTCCTCGGGCCCGCTCTCGCCCGCAGAGGACTCCTCCCAGTCGAAGCTCTTCCTCCTCGGCGGGGCCACGAAGCAGATGCGGTGCGTCGGGACCACGTTCGGGTGCGAGAGCGAGACCGCGAGCAGCGACTCGCGCGCGACGCGGGCCTCGCCGCCGGGGTCTTTCGCGCCGCCGCCGTCGTCGCCGTCGCTCCCGCTGCCGCCGCCGGCGTCGCCGCCGCCCCCTCCGAGCAGGCCCTCGCCGATGCCGCTGATGGCGCCGCCGCGGACGCCCGCGTCGATGACTTTGAGCGCTACCATCGCACCGTGCCAGCGGCCTGGAAAAGAGGGGGAATTGGAGTTTTTTTTTCCGACCGAGAACCAAAGAGAGAGTGAGCGAGAGAGCGGCGGTCAAAAACAAAGAAAAAACCACCGAAAGAAAAAAGAGGGGGGGGAAAGTCACCTTTGTAGACGCGGCCGTAGGAGCCCCTGCCGATCAAGGGCCCCACCTCGACGGCCTCCCCGACATCGGGAGCGCCGATGCGCAGCGCCTGCCAGGCAGAGGCGAACGCCGCCGAGGAGGCCCCCAGCAGCGAGCCGCCCTCGCTCACCGCGAGCTCAAAGTCCACCGTCGTCGCGCCTCCGCCTCCGCCTCCGCCTCCGCGGTCGCTGTCGCTGCCCGCCCCTCGTCCGCCGCCGCGGGTGATAGAGATCACGCTGCGGGAGAGAGCGTCGGCGTCGCCGGAGGCCGCGCGCCCGAGCAGCGCCGCGGCGACCTCGTCGCGGAGAAGGCGCCCCGAGGGGGACTCGCGCGGCGAGAGCGAGGGCGGGCGCGAGAAGGTGCGGACGGAGCTCCCCCCGTCGCCGCTGATGCTGCCGTGCTGTAGTTCCTCCTGCTCCCGCTGCAGCTGCTCCTGCTGCCTCCTGGGCTGCTGCTGGCGGGCAGCCTGCGAGCCCAGGGAGGTCTCGGCCACCGCCGCCTTCGTCGCGGCGGCGACGGAGGACGAGGAGGGAGTGCCCGCCGCCGTCGCCGGAGCGCCGCCGGGCCCAAAGAGCGAGGAGCCGCGGGGGCGCGTGCCGCCCTTGCCTCTCCCTCCCCCTCCTCGGCCTCCTCCTCCTCCTCCTCCTCCTCCTCCTCCCGCCTCGACGTCGCGCGCCGAGGAGTTTGCTCCCTCCTGGCCCGAGCGCCGCTGCCGCCGCGAAGGAGAAGGAGCCAAAGCCGAAGCGAGCGGCGGGCGCTTGAAGCTGCCGCGCCGCCTCTGCCGCCGCACCAGCAGCCCCGCGGCCGCCGCGGCCAGCGCGAGCCCGACGACGCCGGCGACGATCAGCGCCACCCACCAGTAGGAGCCGGGCTCTTTTTGCTGCTGCTGCTGCTGCTGCGATTGCAGAGCGCCGTCCCCGCCGCCGCCGCGCGCCGCGCCGGCGGGGGGCGGGCGGGGGCGCCGCAGCACGCCCTCAATCTTCCGCTTCATCGACGCCGGGAGCGGCAGGCTCGCCGGGTTCTTCGAGACGCGCGGGTGGTCGCCCTGGGTGCAGACGGAGACGGAGTCGTCGTAGAAGACGCGGGCGGCGCCGACGACTGAGGAGAGAAGTTGGAAATTTTTTGTGTTTTTTTTTCGGTGGGAGATATTTGAGATGAGATTGTTTTTTTGTCGAGAAGAAGCAATTTTTTAACCCAACCTCTCTCCTCTCTTCTCTTCTCTCCCTCTCTCTCTCTCTTCTCTCCCTCTCTCCTCCCTCCCTCTCTCTCTCCCCCCCTCCTTCTCTCTCTCCCCCCCTCCCTCTCTCTCTCCCTTTCTTACCTTCCCCGGCCCCGACGTCGGTCCTGTTCGCCACGATCGGCATCCCGCAGTCGAGGTAGCCCGGCCTCAGCAGCATCGTCACGTTGTCGTCGGCGGCGACGAGCGTCTGCGCGTTCGGGACGACGCCCGGCCTCATCCCGCCGCCTGGGGACTGGGCGGTCAGGCAGGCGGAGACGGCCTCGCAGCCGCCGAAGATGTAGATGGTCGAGTTGATCAGGCCGAACTGTTTTGAGTTTTTTTGTGTCGTTTCGCCGTTGCGGGAGACGGGGAAAAGAGGACGGTGAGCACCAAAGGTCAGGGAAAAAGAGGGTTCAGAGAAGAAAGGCGGTACCGCCGACGGCCTTGTCTCTCCCGTCTCTTCTCTCCTCTCCTCTTCTCCCCTTCTCCAAAGCCCGCTCCAGCTCCCCCCTCCCCCCTCCGTACCTCGGACCCGGGCTCCAGCGAGATGCTCGGCCACATCCCTAGCTCGGGCGCCGCGAAGCTCTCGGCGATCCCCTTCGCGGGCGCCTTCGCCTCGGCCGCCGAGGGCGGCTTGGCCGAGGTCAGCAGGATCTGGCTGAAGACGAGCGCCGCGTCCCGCGCCACGACGATCGCCGGGGTCGGCCCTCCCGTGAAGTTGAGCGACGCTGGAGAGGCTCTGTCGGCGCTGCGGACGACGAGCGTGCGCCCCGGGCCGACGACTGCTGGGGGCCCCTCGGCGGGGAAGGCCCCCGCGTTGGCGAGGTCGACGTTGCGGCCGGCGCTGGCGAGCAGGATCTCCGAAACGTCGTCGTCGTCGAGGGCCGCGCGGAGCGTCTCGGCGTCTCGCACGACGACGGAGAGGTTCTTGCGCGCGGTTTGCGGCGCGGGAGACGGAGGAGGGGAGGACCGGGAGGGCTGCTGCTGCTGCTGAGCATTCGCGGCCGGCATCGACGATGAGAGCGCGACGACGAGGGCGACAATGAAGGCAGTAAGAGCCACGGCGCTCGGCATCCTTCGGCTCGGCACGCTCCCGCCGCCGCCGCCGCTCCCACCGCCGCAGGAGTCGTGACACCGACGCCTGCGGTGCATCGTTCACGCAACACTATCGCTTGCCGCGAAAGAGAAACGGAGACGCGAAACCGCGGAGAGAGATGAGAAAGAGAGAGCACGACGAAAAGAAGTGACGCAAGAGCGCCTTTCGATCTGTGTGGCCCGAGATACAAGCGTGAAGTAGCTCGAATTATCTCGAATTATCTTCTTCTTCTCCCTTCCTCGTCGTTCTCGCCGCCGCGCGCCTCTCTCGGCGCTTCTCGCGCAACCAATCCCTCGACTTCCCCTCAAGAGGGGCTCACTCTCAGTTATCGAGAGAGCGATCTGGAAGCCACATTCGAACTTGATACCATACAAAAAGGAGAGGAGAGAACAAAAGGTCGGGGCAGAAGGGGTCGAGTTTGGAGAGGGCCTTCTTTTCTGCGAAACAAAAAAAAGAAGGTAAAAAAAATCCCCTCTCTGTCTCTTTGTCCTCTCGCCCCTCTCATCACCTCTCGCCCATCGTCAAAAATCAAAAGATCAGGGCTCTGGCCCCTCGGCCTCCGACGGCGGCGGCGTCGGCGACGCCCGCGGCATCTTCCCTTCGAAGTTCCCGCCGCCCCCCGCAAGCGGCCGCCGCAGGCGCCGCGCTCGCTTTTGAGCTGGGCTCCGCCCCCGCCCTTCAGCGCCTTCGTCTCCTTCGTCTCCTTCCTCTCCTCCGCCGCCGCCGCGGCCGCCGCTGCCCGAGCTGGAGCTGGAGCTGCTCGCCGGCGGTCTCGACGCCGCAGCGGCGAATGCGCTCTGGTAGACTGCCGGGGAGGCGGCGCGGGCAGCGGGAGGAGGAGGAGGAGGAGGAGGAGGGTGGCGAGGCGGCGCCGCCGCCGCCGGCGACGGAGCCCTCGGCGGCCTCGGCGGCTTCGGCGGCCCCGTGGGCCTCCCGCCTCCGCCTCTTCCGCCTTCGCCTCCAGCAGCGACGGGCGTGGCAGAAAGCGGGACCGAGTAGAAATGGGACGAGGGGGTCCCGGAGCCCGAGGAAGTGCGGCGGGGAGCACCGGGGACGGAGGGCGGCAAAGTCGAAGGAGAGGGAGCAGTGTTGCTTTTGTCGATGGTGTTTGCGGCAGCGTGAGAATCCACCATCGCCCTCAGAGCGGCCAGGACGGCGGCAGACCGCGGCCTCTGGGCAGGGTCCGGGTCCCAGCAGCTGCGGATGAGGTCCTCGAGCTCTGGCGGGCACCAAGGAGGCAGGGGCGGCCTGTGTTTCCGAGTTTCGAGTTTTGTTTTAGTTTCGAGTTTTTTAGAAAGTGGGTTTTCTTCTCCTTCCTCTCCTCCTTCTCCCTCTGTTTCTCTCTCCCTCTTCCTTGCCTCTCGTGAGAATACACGATCGCGTGCACCACGGCCCCGAGCGGCAGCGCCCTGAACGGCCTCCACCCGCTGAACACCTCGGCGCTCAGGACCGCGAGGCTGAAGACGTCGGCGGGCCTGCCGACCCTGCCCTGCGAGATGACCTCGGGCGCCTGGTAGGCGAGCGTGCCGTGCGTGTGCGTGGAGACGTGGGTGAAGGCCGGGTGGGCGGCGGCGGCCGAGGCGACGGCGGCGGCGAAGGAGAGGGAGATCGGAAGGCTGCCGCTGCGGGCGGAGGAGGAGGCGGAGGAGGAGGCGGGCTTGCCGCCTCCGCCGGCTGTGGCGGCCGAGGAGGACGTCAGGACCCGCGCGAGGCCAAAGTCGCAGATCTTGCAGATGTACCCTCGCGCGTCCGAGGCCACGGGCTTGAGAAGGACCTGTTGATTGGTTTTGTTGGGGTTTAGGAGCGAAGAGAAGAAGAGAAGAAGAAAAAGGAAATAGTGAGGTTGAGAAAAAAAAGCTCAAAAGGTTTTCGATGAAATCGAGAAAAAAAACTCAAAAACATTTTTTTTTCTGCTCCCTATGGAGACCGCCGCGGTAAACATCCAAAACAAAAAAACTCCTCACGTTGCACGGCTTCAGGTCCCCGTGCAGGATGCCGTTGGAGTGCAGGTAGTCGAGCCCGGCCGCGACGTCCCTGAGGCACCGCAGCATCGAGAGGACGTCGGGCTTGGACGGAGGGCGTGGCGGCGGCGGCGGGAGGTGGCGGTGGGTGGGGGTCGTCGCTCCGTTTTTGTGAGCAGAAGGGGCGGCGTCGCTGCCGCCCAAGCTCTCTCCTCCGGACGCGGAGCCCAGAACCCGCGCCGCAGCGGCGGCGGAGGCGGCGGCGGCCCTCCTCGCCGCGGCCTCGTACTGCGGATGACCGAACCTCCCCGAGCGGATTGCGACGTCGAGGGAGCCGCCCGCACAGTACTCGAGGAGAAACCATGCCTCCCGGGGCACGGAGGCGTCGGCAATGGCGGCCTCGGCGGCGAGGAGCGAGGGGGAGGGGCCCACAGGGGGCAGAGGAGGCGGGGCGGGAGCAGCAGCAGAAGCAGCAGCGTCGGCAGCGGCGGCGGCGACGCCGCTCGGCGTGCCGGCCCCCTGCTGCCACGCCGCGGCGGTCCTCTCGAGGCCCCTGCGCACCTCCTCGGGCGTCGAGGAGGGCAAGATCGAGAGGTGGGGCACGATGGTCTGCGAGCGCGACGCGGCCCTCTCGAGCTGCTGCTGCGGCTGCCCCTGCGGCTGCCCCTGCGGCTGCCCCCGCTGCTGCTGCTGCTGCTGCTGCTCCTCCTGCGACGGAGATGCGGCGGCGGGAGGCGCGGACGCGTTCGCCGCCGACGGCGCGGCCTCCTCGTCGCCCTCGGGCGGGGCCTTCGGGGCGGCGGCGGCGGCGTTGGTGGTCCCGGAGGAGCGCTGGACGGGGAAGCTCGAGGGGGCGCCGCCGCCGTTCGGGGTCTCGGCGGCGAGCGGCGCCGGCCTCCGGCGCGCCGCTTCGCCGCCGCCGTCGGCCCCCCCTCCAACGCCGCCGCCGCTGCCGCCTCCTCCGCCAGCTGTCCCGCCGCTTCCGCCCCCGCCCCCGGAGACGATCCACGCCCTGAACGTCGTCACCAGGTGCGGGTGCGACAGGCTCACGCCCAGCAGCAGCTCCCGCGCGATGCGGTCCCCCGGGCGCGCGTTGGAGCCGGCCGCCGCATCGATCGCCGAGGCCGCCATCGAGTCCCCTGCCGCGGCGGCTACCTCGGTCGCGGCCGTCGCCGCGGCGACGAGCGAGGCGGCGGCCGCTTCGGCATTCCTCGTGCCGGGGCCCCCGACCCCCTCGCCCTCTCCGCCGCCGCCGCCGCCGAGCGCTGCCGCGGCTGCCGCCGCCGCGGGGGCGCTGAGGGAGACGACCTTGAGGGCGACGAGCGAGCCGTACCAGTGAGCTGAGAAGAAATGTTTTTTTTTGAGTTTTTGAGAGGGGAGTGGTTGAGGTCTCGTTCATTTTTTTATTATTTATTATTTATTATTTTTTTCGACTTTGCGGAAGCCGCCGCCCTCTCGCGAGTACTCTCGTTCCCAGCCACGAGAGGAGCAGGGTGCCCTTGTCGCCCTCGTCCTAGCGCGCTCGGCGTCTCCGAGGCCTCCGCCGCGGGGCTGAGCTGCCGCGCCGAGGAGAGGAGGGAACGAAATCTTTGCTTTGTTCTTCGCCTCTTCCGACTCCCGCTCTTTCCCTCTCCGCTTCTCCCTCCGTTCTCCTTTTCTGGAGCATTCTCCCGCCACCCTGCGCGAGACCATGGGGACCCTTGGCGCCCTGCCTAAAACCAGGGTGAGAACGAGGCGGGGGGGAAAGAGGAGGGAAAGAAGAGGAGCGAAAGAAAAGATTTATTTTTATTTCTGACTGACCTTTGTAGACGACGCCGAACGACCCGCGGCCGATGACGGGCCCGACCTCGACGGCGTCCGCCGCCCCTCGCGGCCCGACGTGCCTCCTCAGCCACAGGTGAGAGGCCGCGGAGGCCGCCGCGGCGACCCCAGACGAGGAAGAGCCGCCGCCGCCGCCGCCGCTGCCGGCAGAGGGCCCGACGCCTGCTCCCGGGAGCGACGACGCCGCGCCTCCTCCTCCTCCGCCGCCGCCGCCGCCGCCGGCGGAAGACGGCCCGTAGAGCGACGAAGCATACCAGCGGCTCGTAAGAGCCTGCTGCACCTGCACCAGCTGCTGCTGCTGCTGCTGGTGCAGCTGATTCATGGGCGGCATGGAGGAAGAAGGAGGAGGAGGGGCCCCGGCCGCGATCTCCTCGACGGCGGCGATGACAGACTGTGCCGCCGCCTCGGGCGCGACCGCCACGCCGCCGACGATGGCGGCGGCGGCGGCGGCTCTCGGCGGCGGAGACGGAGGAGCCGCCCCCGCCGCGCTGCCCAGGGCCGAGCGGCGCAGCGAGGCGTACGCCCGCAGGCACGCGTCATCGAACGACCTGTTCCTCTCTAACGACGACGACGACGAGGACGAGGACGAGGACGAGCGGCGGCGGCGCCCCTCCTCGGCCGCTGCCTCCTCCTCGGCGGCGGCGAGCCGGCTGCGGCGGCGCCCGAGCGCGCCGCTCGACGTCGGCGCCCCCCTCGAGCTCCGCCCTTCCCCTTCCCCTTCTCCGGTCCCTGCCCCCATCTCGGCGCTCGAGCGGTTTTTGCTGCTGCTACCGGTGCTATTGCGGACTCGGCGGCCCAGGGAAACCAGGGCCGCGAGCGCCGAGGGGGGCGCGGCGGCTCCGGCGTCGGCGGGCGTCGGCGGCGGCGACGGCGGAGGACCTCCTCCTCCCCCGCGTCGCTCGTCGTCGCCGTCGCCGCCGTCGTCGTCGTCCTTCTCCTCCTCCTCCCCGCTCCGCGGCGAGTTGACGCTAGGCTGCTCCTGTCCCTTCTGTTCTCTGAGAGCAGCCTCCTGAGTGGAGCGCGGGAGCCTGAGCGGCGGCAGCGGGAGGCCGCGGGGGGGGGAAAAAGAAGAGGGAGGCCCGCCGCCGCTTTCGCCGCCGCCGCCGCCGCCGCCGCTCTCGTCGCCGGGGGACTCGAGGTCCTTTCCGCTGCGCCTCCCGGGGGTCGAAGGGCGCGAGTCTTCGAGCGGCGAGAGCTCCCCCTCTCGCTCCTGCCTTTTGCGGCGGTTGCGGTTCGCCACGGCGAGGCCGCCGGCGGCGGCGGCGGCGAACAGGAGCGCCGCCGCTCCGGCACCGCCCGCGGCCGCCGCAACGAGCAAGCCCGCGGCCGGCGGCGGCGGAGCTGCGCGGGCGCCCGCGGGAGCCCCGCTCGGGGAGGAAGCCGCTCCCGCCCCTCCCGTTGCCCCTCTCGGCCCGCCGTCCCCTCGCCGCGTCGCCGTCGTGGCGGCCGTGGACGACGGGTTCGACGGCCAGATCCCCTGTGGCGACCCCGAGGCGCACACGAACAGCGAGTCCCGCTCGACGACGCGCGCCGCTCCCAGGTCCCTGCCGGAGACGCCGCCGACGGCGGGGAGGTCGCGGGAGCTGGTGCCGGAGCGCACCAGGAGCTGGATCGTGGCGGGGGAGGACGGAGTCAGGGACGGCGACGGCGACGGCGACGGGGGAGAGGGAGCGGGGGAGGAGGGGGAGGAGGAGGAGGGCATCAGAGCGGCCGAGGTGAGGGGGAGGGAGCCGTTGCCGGCGGTGGCGCCGATCGTCGTCGCGCGCTCGCTGGAATTCGAGCCCGAGCTCGCCGGCGAGCCATTCGGGCCCGGCACCAGCGAGAACTGCGAGCACGACTCCGTCGCGACGTAGACGGTCGTCCCGGAGATCTCCAGCGTCGCGTTGGGGTAGAGGGCGACGCTGGGGGACAGCGGCGTCCCCCGGACGAGCGGCTGCCTGTAGGCGCGCGAGCGCTCGGCGGCGCCCGACGTGGCCGTGCCCGAGACGACGAGCGCGTCGAGGGCGAGGCCACCCCCCGAGGCGACGACGATCGCGGGGGAGAGCCTCCCGAGGTCCAGCAGGGAGGGATCGGAGGCGTTGGCAGAGCGCAGGGTGACGCGGCGCCCGGCGTCGACGACGACGGCGGGCCAGCTGCCGGCGTTGAGGAAGATGGAGACGCCGGACTGTTCAAATTTTGGGTTTTTTTTTAAAAAAGTCGAGGTCGAGGTTTTCGGGGTGTTTTGAGGGAGGGCAGGGTGTTTTGATGCCAATGAAAGGAAAAAGTCTTTTCTCATCATCTCCATCTCCGTCTCCATCTCTCTCTCTCGTACCGCGACCCCGTTCTTCGACTTTTTCCCGATCTCGATGACGGCCGCTGCGGGATCCATGATCACGTCGCGGAGGGCCGCGGCGTCGCCGACGAGGGCGACGTGCCTCTCGTCGTCGTCGGCACTGTCGCCAACGTTCGCGCTGGCGGCGACGGCACCAACGCTCGAAGGCGCGGGCGCGGGCACCGGAGGGGACGACGCCGGGGTCTGCGCCGGGAGCGGCGCCTCTCTGAGCGCGTTCCGAACGCTCTCATCCGATGAGGAGGGAGAGGGAGCAGGAGCCGCGAGAGGCTGCTGGCCCTGGGCGGGGGCGGGCAGCAGCAGCGAAGCGAGGAAGACCACCGTTCCGGCGGCAAGCCATCGATCGCGACGAGCAAACTTCATCGCCAGCACTCTCTTCCTGTCTCGCGGCAGCTAGTCCTGGGATTCTCTGCCTAGAACCGTCGATGAGCTGGCTGGCTTCACCGTCGCGAAAGAGAGAGAGAGAGGACGAAAGAGCTTTAGAAGGTCTCAGCGCGTTTGAGCGTTTTTTTTTTGTCGAAGGAGCGAAGTGCTGTTTGAACGAAATGAAGAGCTTTGCCTACATTTTTAAAGACGAGCCTCATCTTCCTTCTATTCAACCTTCCCTCGGCTCTCTCTCGCAGGCCCGCGCGTCGACACCGCGCTCGACGCCGTTGCCCCTTCTCTTCCTCGTGCGAGCTTTCCTTCCCTTTACCGAAACAGTCGCCATTTATAATTGACGAAAAGGTAGGGTTTCGCACGGTGATGGGAAAGAAGTCGAAAAGGTTGCGACGACGCGACGACGACAAGCCTCCTGGACTCTCATCGCAATTGAGCAGCCTCTCTGCTCCCTCTTTCCGCCTTCTCTCGCTCTTCCGACACTTGACTTGGGAAACCTCACGTTACTCGGATTCCTCGGAGGGAAAGGGAAAAAAGAAAGCTTGACGTCTTTTGTCGCGAGGCGCGTTGAAGAAGAGAGAGTTGCCCCGAAGGCCATCGCCGCTCGTCGTTTTCTCGACCTCCTCTCTAATCTCTCTACTCTCTCCTCCCTTTTTCCCTCTCCTTCTCTCACCTTTCCTCCCCCTGTCTGCCCCCCCCCCGACTCGCCAACCTGTTTTCTCCCGCAAAAAAAAAAAAAAGCAATCGGAAAAATGCGCCACCGGCCCTTTTTCTCCTCCGTCCTCCTCTTTGCCCTCGGCTGCTGCCTCCTCTTCGCCGCCGCCGCTTCAGCGCAGCAGCAGCAGCAGCAGCAGCAACAGCAACGAACGGCAAACACCCCCGCCGAGCTCGCCCGCGTCTCCGCGGCCGTCGCCGGCTCGACCGCGTCGCTGATCCCGTGCGTCTGGGCAGACTTCGTGGCGACCCTGGAGAGGGCCGCTATCAACGGCACGTGGGGCTTCCACGAGAGCGGGGGGTGCGACGCGTGGACGGCCGCCAACCTCCTCGAGGCGTTTGGCGGCGACGCGGGCGCGCTCGGCGCGGCCGGCTACGGCAACGCCGCGAGCCCGCCGCGGACGCTCGCGCTCTCCGAGCTGGAGGCCTACAGGCTCCGCGTCGCCAGGGTGCCCAGCGGAGCCGTGCTGGCGCTGAGCCCCACGGTGTCCGCCGTCGCCATCGCGCCGCGCGCCGCCGGGAACCAGGGGCTCATCGTCAGGGCCTTTCGGAGGTTTGCGGCGCTCGGCTCGGGCGACGCCGCCGCGGCCGAGCGCAGCGCCGCGGGGCGCGCCTTCGACGCCAGGGTCACGTTCATCCCCGCGCCCTTCCCGCGGGTCAACGCCGCCGGGGACGCCGCGGCGGTGGACCACCCCAACCCCCACCCCGCGGGCAAGGTCGTGCTCCTCGTCGCCGAGAGCCCCGAGGCCGCGGCCGGGGCGCGGGCGGCGGCGCCCTCTGTCGCGCCGCCGTCGCCGCTCGCAGCGGGGGCGGCCACGCCCCACCTGGACGCGCTGCTGCTGCAGACGCAGGGGGAGAAGGAGGACACGGCGCTGGGATTTTGGGCCGCGGAGGACGTCGTCACAGCCTGGGTCGGGCCGTGGAAGCCGTGAAGAAGGGGGGGGGGCGTGTCTTCTTCCCTCCTCTTCCTCTTCTTCTTTTTCTCTCCTTTCCTCTGCTCTCTCTTTCTTTTTTCTTCGCCTCCTCTTCCCTTCTCTTTCTTTTCTTTCTGTTCTTTTTCTTCTTCCCTCTCCCCGTGTCCTTCCGGTTGTATAAGAGTATTGTTTTTTTTTTAAATCAAAAACAGAGCTCTGCTTTTCTGCAGATGATGCTACGAATAATGGTACAAAAGAAAAGAAAAGGAAAAACGTCTCTCCATCTTCACCGCGCTCCTCGACCTCGCCCTCGCCCGCGGCCTCCTCCTCCTCCCCCTCTCCTCCTTCCCCTGCCGCCCTCTCCAAACGCGCTCCTCTCCTCGGCCTCGGACAGCAGCCTCTTCCCGCTGAGGCCCACGAGGTCGAGGCGCAGCTCCAGAGCCGCGAGCCTCTCCGCGACCTCGGGCAGGCGACAGCATTTTCGGCAGAGCAGGTACCTGAGCTTCGTCGCGCCGTCCCCGCTTCCCCCGCCGCGCCTCTCGAAGGCCTGGAACTCCCCGGGCCGCCCGCTGCAGGCCCCGCAGATCCGGCGGCGGTACAGCGCGCGCCAGCTGGCGTGCGACCCGGCGGCCGCGGCCAGCGCCTCCGCGCCCCGGGGCCTCCTCGCGGGCTGCCAGCCGCGGGCGCGGCATCGCTCCCGAAGAACGGGCTCCGCAGCCCGGGAGAGCTCCGAAGAGACGGCGGAGAACGCCAGCAGGGAGGCGGGATCGAGCTGGCCGGCGCACTCCGTGAGCATGTCGACGTGGAGGTCGCGCAATGGGAACGGTGGCGCGAACGGCGGCGGCGATGCCGAGCTCATTGTTTTCGTAGAAGGCCCAGCCCAGGAGCAGGGCTGCGGCGACGCGGCAGGAGGAGGCGGGGGTCGGTGCTGCTGCTCCTGTTGCTGCTGCTGCTGCCCCTGCGCCGGCGTTGCCGTCGGCGGCGGGAGCAGTAGCAGAACGGAAGGAAAGTGGCCCGACGGCGGTGAGAAGAGAAAATTTCAAAACAAAAGGAAAGAACACTCTTGGAAATTTCTCTCTCTCTCTCTCTCTCGAAAAAAAAAGAATAAGAAAAATGCCGACGCTCGAACGCATCGACACGGGCAACGACGCCGCGATCGCCGCGGCGATCGCGGCCTTCGAGGCTGAGAGCGCGCAGCACAAGCCAGAGAAGACGGAGGAGAAGGCGGGAAGCGAGGCGGCCATAGGCGATGGGAGCAAGGCGAAAGGAGAGGAAGTCGCCGCCGCGCTGGCCACAAATGAGGAGCCGAAACCCTCGACGACGGCGGCGACGGCGGCAGCGGCAGCCTCCGCCTCGACCTCGATCTCCGCCAAGCGCACCTTCTCCGCCGACGACTGCTCCAGCGACGAGGCCCTGGCCTGGGCCCTGCACGAAGCTGACCAGCCTTCGAACAAGGGGCCCTCCGCCTTCGCGCGAGCCGCGGCAGCAGCGGCCTCCTCCTCCTCCCCCTCCGCCTCCCCGCCCCGCTCCTCCTCCCCGCCGTCGCCGGCCTCTGCCGCCGCGCTCGCGGCCTCGGCGCCGCTCGCCGACTGGCGCGCGCTCCTCGAGCGCGCGGCCTCGGAGCGCGTCGCCGGGGAGCGCTTCGCGCCGCTGGTGCCGCGGCCCTTGCTCTCCGCAGCCGCTCCCTGGCCCTGGAGCGGGATCGGAAGCGGATTCGGCGGCGCGGGCGGGGGGGAAAACAGGGAGCGCGCCAGGCTCGCCGCGACGCTCGCGCGCCTCGGCCTCGTCGAGCGGCCCGTCGGGGGCGACGGCGCCTGCCAGTTCCGCGCTCTCTCGGATCAGCTTTATGGGTCCGAGGACTACCACGAGGCCGTGAGGGGCCTCGCGGTGCAGACGCTGGCGGCGCACCCGGAGCGGTACGCCGCGTTCATCTGCGGCGGAAACGGCAACGGAAGCGGCAGTGGAAATGGGGACCGAGCCAACGGCGACCCCAACTTCTTCACCTCGTACGTCGCGCGAATGTCCAACCCCAAGGAGTGGGGCGACCACGTCACCCTGCAGGCCGCGGCCGACGGGCTGGGGCTGCGCATCGTCGTCGTGTCGAGCTTCGAGCGCGAGCCGCTGATCGAGATCGAGCCGGCCGAGAAGAGGTCGGACAGGGTCCTGTTCGTCGCGTTCTGGCACGAGATCCACTACGGCTCCGTCTACGTCGCCCCTCCCCCTTCCAGTCGCGTCGTCCCTGCCTTCCCGGTGATGATGCCGGAGACGAACGGGGGCGGGTCTGTCGCCGAGGGGGGGTTCGGGCAGCCCGGCCCCGCCTCCGCCGGCGCCGGCACCGCGAGGCCTCTCTCGCCGCCCGAGAAGGTGAGGCGCTGGTTCAGAGAGCGCCTCGCGTGACGCGACCCTGCTTCCGTCTCCCTTTCTCTCCTTTCTTTCGGCATCCACTGTAAAAAAACACGACAACAAAGAGGCACTTGCTACACATTGAAAAAAAAGGCAAAGAAAACGACCCGCCCCCCAAAAAGAAGACGTTTACTTCCTCCTCTTGTGCTTGGCCTTCGACTTGAACCGCGACTTGCCCTTGCCGCCCCTCGCAGCCTTCTTGGCCTCCTCCTTCGAGCGCTTCTTGGCGCCCGAGTTGGAGATCTTGAGGGCGCCGGAGCGGCCCCCGCCCGCGTAGACTTTTGCCGAGCGAGGGACGGGCTCGGAGAAGAGGCCGCCTTTTCCCTCGCTGTCTCCCTCGCCGCCACCGTCTCCGCCGCCGCCGCTCTCCCTCGCCGCCCTCTTTGCAATCTTCTTCTTCGCGTCGCGCTTCTTCTTCGCGGAAGAGTCCGCGCTCCTCCCGAGCACCGCCGCCGCGGCGAGCTTCCCGGCCCTGCCCGAGGTGATCCCCTCCATCATCATCATCCTGCGGGCCCCGGACTTCACGGCGCGGATCGTGGCGTTCGAGGCCAGGGCCAGCTCCGCGTCGCGCTTGGCCTTCTTGCGCGACGCCTTTTCGGTCAGCCTCCCCTCGGCCCGCTTCTTCTTCTGCTCCTCGCGCTTCTTGGTCTTCCGCGCCTCGCCCGACAGGCCCTCCGTCGACTCGGCCAGCGCGGCCTCCTTGGCCGCCTCGGCGGCCTTCTTCTTCTCCAGCGGGGACTGGAACCACGTCCTCGGGGCGCGACTCCTGATCTCATCGCCGTGGGACAGCATGTTCTCCGCCTTGGTGGCCTCCATCTCCGCCTTCCGCAGGGCGGCCTCCTCGGCCTCCAGCCTCGCCAGCGCGCTCACGTCGGGCTCCGCGCGCGCCACGGCGTCGCGCCACAGGCTCAGCGAGGCCTCCGGGACCGAGCGCGCCTGGAGCTTGACCGAGGCGGACCGGACGATCTTCTTGAGCAGCGCGCGGTCGCCGTCGCCGGCGAGCGTGACGCACCGCCCCCTCGCGCCCGCCCTCGCAGTCCTGCCCGCGCGGTGCAGGTAGCTGGCGACGTCGGGGGGCGCGTCGACGTTGAGCACGGCCTCCACCCCGAGGACGTCGAGCCCCCGGGCGGCGACGTCCGTCGCGAGCAGGAAGGAGGCGGCGCCGGTCCTGAAGGCCTCGAGCGCCTCCAACCGCGCCGCCTGCGTCATGTTGCCGTGGAGCTCCGCGGCGCGGGGCAGGCCCGCGAGCCCGAAGAGGATCTTGGCCCGGTGGGCAGAGGCCTTGGTGCGGAAGAAAAGGATGGCGCGCCCGCGGCGGAGGGCGCCTCCCGCGACAGCGGGGGGCGCCTTGGCGCCGGCGGCAGCGGGGCCTCCTCCTTTTGCAAGGGCCTTGGCGGCGACGGCGGCCGAGGCGCAAAGCGCGAGCGCCGCGGCCTCCCTCCCGGCAGCGCCCTCCGCGCCCTTGAGCCTCACCACCTCGTGCGAGAGCGCCGCCGGGGCCGCGCACGCCGCGTCCGCCGCGAGCCTGACGGGCCGCGTCAGGGACGCGGCCACGAGCCGCGAGACGGCGGCCGAGGACAGCGTCGCGGAGAAGAGGAGCGTCTGCCGCTGGCGCGGCGCGGCGCGGACGATCTGCTCGACCTCGTCGCGGAAGCCCATGTCGAGGAGGCGGTCCGCCTCGTCGAGGACCAGGGCCTGGAGGTCGTCGAGGCCGAAGGTCGGGGAGTTGCGGAGGTGGTCGACGAGCCGGCCCTGATTTTTTATTTTATTTTATGTGTTTTTGTTTTTCCCGGTTTTGAGGGGGGGGGGAAGTGAATAAAAAAAGGGAAATCTGTTACGAGGGTGCAAAAGGCGACGCACGACCAAAAAGTGCCCAGAGCGGCTTTTTCTTCGAGCTCTTCGGAGACGAGGGCCTCCGAGAAAACAGGAAGAGCCGGAAAGGGGGCACCGGTAGAGAAAAGACACAAAGCGCCGCCTGCTTAGCCTCGCGAAAGGGAAAAAGAAAGAGCAGAAAAAAAACTCTTTCTTCTTCCCCTTTGCTTCGCTCTCGCGCCGCGCCCTCGATTAGGACTAAATGGTTTTTTCTCTCAGAAAAGAAAAAAAGCCACCCCGGCCGGCCCCCGCCGCCGAGAGAGCACGAAAAATGAGCTCGAAATTGGCGACGGGGGAACTTGGTTACGGCCGGAAAACGGCGCTGCTGATGTTTCGAAGAAAGTCTGAAAACAGAGAAATAAAAAAAAGTCAAAAAAAAAAACTCACCGGCGTCGCGACGACGACCTCGGGCTTGGTCCTTAGGTCCGCTGCCTGCGCCTGCAGGCTCAGCCCGCCCACGGCCAGCGCGGCCCGGACGTCGGTGAACTGCGCCAGCGCGCAGACCATCGAGTGCACCTGCGCCGCGAGCTCTCGCGTGGGCTCTAAAATGAGAACGTAGGTCGCAGGCAGCCTGCCGCGGCTCGCGCCGTTTCCGCCGCCGCCGCCGCCGAGGAGCAAGAGGCGCTCGAGAAGCGGGAGGGCGAACGCGGCTGTCTTGCCCGAGCCGGTGACGGCGGAGCCGGCGATGTCGCGGCCGAGAAGGGCCAGGGGGATGCACGCGGCCTTGAATGGTTCAAAAGTTGAGAAGAAGAAGGAGGGGGAAAAGCGAGAAGTGAGATTGAGTTTTTGAGCGCGAAGAAGAAAAGAAAGAAAGAAGAAAGTGGGGAAAAGAAAGGTGGCGTCAGGAGGTTTCATATTGTCCATCGTGGGAATTCCAAAAAGAAGGAATCCCCACTTGACAAAGGGGAATCCGATATTTAAAACCTTGCTGTGGTGTCTCATCGTCCGCCAGGAGAGAAGGAGGGAGGGGGAAAAAGAGCGGATTTTTCCTTCCTCTTGTTCTTTTCTTCGAGAAAAGAAAAAGGAAGAAAGAAATCAAAAATCCACAAAAACAACAAAAAACTTCTTACCTGGATCGGCGTGGGCCTCGAGTACCCGAGAGCGGAGCACGCCTTGAGCAGGGGCCTCGAAAGCTGCAGGGCCGCGAACGAGGCCGCGGAGAAGGCCGTGCCGCGAGGGGCCGGCGCGAACGACGCCGCCGCAGCCGCCGACGCGGAGGCGGCATTTTTTCCTGTCGCGGCCGCCGAGTGCTTGGCGCCGTCGGCGGCCTGCTTCCTCGTGCGGGCTGTGTGCTCGTCCTCGGAGTCGGAATCGTCAGAGTGGAGCTCCGCATCCTCGTCGTCGTCGTCGTCGTCATCGTCGTCGTCCTCCTCCTCGGAGGAGGACGAGGAGGCCGGCGTCGCCGCCCTGGCCGACGGAGGCGTCAGGGGGCCGGCGGCCGCTGGAGTCCCCCCCTTCTTCCTCTTCGGAGCCTCGTCTTCTCCGTCTTCTTCGGAGGAGGAGGAGTCTTCGTCGGACTCTTCTCCTTCCTCCTCGTCGGAGGAGGACGAAGAGGCGGCAGCTCCTTCGTCGTCGTCGTCGCTCTCGCTCTCGTCGCTCTCGTCGCTCTCGCTCTCGTCGCTGCTGCTGCTCGCCTGGCCGCGGCCGCGCTTCTTGCCGCTCCCGCTCTTTTTCCTGGCAAGCCTCGCGGCGATCTTGTCGTCGATCGTCGTCGCGCCGGTGGCGCCGTCGGTGCGGGCGTTGGCGAGCGCGCCTGTGTGCGTGAAAGAGAGAGAGAGAGAGAGTTTTGAGTGAGTGAGGGGGTCGTCGGCGGCGGCGTGAGCGTTGACGGCAGCGGCGGCGGCTCGGGCGTTGCCGCCGGGGAGGGGGGTCGAATTGATTCTCTCGCACGCCAACTCTCGCTCTCTCTCTCGCCCCACACCCCAAACAAAACCACGATTGGCTCGATCGAGAACTCACTTCCAAACTCCCAGGGCGACGCCTTGGAAGAGCGCGCTCCGCTCGTCGTCATGCCCGGGACGTCGAACGAAAACGCATTGTCGAATTCCTTCGACGGCGGCATTTTTGAATGGGGGTTGCCAGTGAAAAAAGGAGAGGCTAGCAAGCAGTCCCTCTGGGTCTTTTTCTCGTTTCTGTTTGTATGTGCGCAGACAGGCGCAGATGCTCAAGGCGGCAACGATTGACGATCCAACGAGATCTAGATGGAGAGAGAGAAGAAGAAGCAAACGTTCTTTTTCTCTCTTAGCTTTTTTTTTCCTCGAGCGCCTTGAATTAGTCTTGAGAGTTTTTCTTGAAGACTTCGCTAGCCTTTTTCAAGGCTCTCTCTCCACACCTCTTCTCATCACTTTTCCCACGACAGGTCATCAACCGCTCTCCACCACCGCCCTCCGCTCTCTCTGTTTCTTTAAATTTTCGGAAGCTCGTGTTTTTCAAATGATTCACAAATCTCCTCTCTCCACTCTGTTTTTTTTGCTTGGGTGTTGAAATGCTCTCTCGAAGTAAATTATGGTAGCAACTGAAAATGCTCTCTCTTTTCCACCCCTCTCTCTCTCTCTCTCTCTCGGTGTTCTCTCTCAACCTCAATCTCTCTCTTTCTA
>Ga0315284_10002622_pt1 | contig 25679 bp, 18 predicted proteins | sample YL17G09_16_MG_FD_203696 | JGI IMG/M metagenome (GOLD analysis project Ga0315284, IMG submission 203696) | Sediment microbial communities from Yellowstone Lake, YNP, Wyoming, USA - YL17G09_16 | ecosystem: Environmental > Aquatic > Freshwater > Lake > Sediment | place: USA: Wyoming | collected...
TACTTTTAATATTGATCCAAAAGGTTGTAAGGATGTAGATGATGTATTTACAATTGAAAAAATAAATAATTCAGAATGGAAAGTGACTATTACAATAAGTGATGTAGCATTATTTGTGGAGGATGGGGGTGCAGTTGATATAATGGCGTCATTAATTGGTCAGACATTATATGATAAGAGTGGTAAGGTAATTCGTCCAATGTTGCCTGAAGAATATTCTGAAAGTGGTTGTTCACTGATTCCTGGAAAGGAATCGTATGGAGTTTCATTGCAATTTATATGGAATGGTTCTAAAATAAGTAATAATGTATGGTGTGAATCTATTTTAATAACAGATAAATCATATACATATGATGAGTTTATGGATGAAAAGAGTGAGTATTATGATATTATAAAGGGGATTGCATCATATCTAGGAAAAGAGGAATTAAATGATTCACATCAATGGGTAGAACAATTAATGATTTATTATAATAAGGAAGTGGGGAAGGTATTAAAAGAGAATAATCTAGGTATTTTAAGGAGACATTTAGAGCCAAATAGGGAGAGATTGGAGAAATATAGGAGATATATACCTGAATGGAAGAATTTGGCGTATTTATCGGCGGAGTATTGTTTAGGGGATGAGAAGGATACAGACCATTTTGGATTAGAAACATCGGCGTATGCACATGCGACAAGTCCTATTCGTCGTTATGCAGATCTTATTAATCAGAGAATTCTAAAACAATTAATTAATTCATCAACATCAAATTATATTGTACCTCAGGCGATGTATGATATGAATATGATAGAGAAGAGAGTGAGACAATTTGATAAAAATATGGAATTTTTGGAAGTAATATCAACAGGCGAGAGAGTGTTTAAAGGTATAATTATGGAAAAGAAGCGAATGGATGATAATATGGTAAAAATAAAGATCTATATACCAAAATGGAGGAGAATAATTTCTACAACATATAAGTATGTATCAGAAGATATAGTATTATCGAGAGATGAGAAGGAGAATTTGGATGTAAGTGATTTTAAGGAGGTAAGGGTAGAATGTTTATTTAATTTACAGTTACGTAATTGGAAGGATAGAGTAATTATTCATTTATCAAATTAAAAAAATACAATTTATAAAAAAATAAAAATAAATATATTTATTTTTCTTATAATAAGTGATATTTTAATAATACATTAAAGTTGATATGTTTATAAATATATAAAATTGACGAGAGACGATTAGAGTTTAAAAGTTAAAGACTACTTATTAATTTAATAGAGCTTAGACAACTGTTTCTATATCCCATACAGAATGCCAGGCGGTTTCCATCAACACTCATCCGACATTGAATCTATTGTTGGAGTTCAATTCAGTATTCTATCTCCAGAAGAAATTGAAAGAAGTTCTGTGGTTGAAATTACTACTCAAACCCCTTACGAAGGCAATGAACCAAAAATTGGTGGATTATTTGACCCTCGTATGGGTGTTCTTGATAATGGTAAAGTATGTCGTACTTGTGGTCAAACCAATCACGGATGTCCCGGTCATTTTGGACATTATCGTCTAACACGCCCTGTGTATTACATCCAATTTCTAAATATGATTATGAATGTTCTTAAATGTGTATGTATTCGTTGCTCTAAATTACGAATCGATAAAGATCTTCATAAAGATATTCTACATCGTAAGGGTGAAGCTCGTTGGAAAGAAGTACTTGCTGCTTCCTCCAATATTAAACGCTGTGGACAAGAATCAGAAGATGGTTGTGGCGCTCCTCAACCTGATAAATTTACACGTGAGGCGATTGCACGTATCGTTGCACATTATCAGGATCTCAAACAACAGCAGCCACTTGAAGTGGAATATGTTCATCGTCTATTTCGCCGTATTAGTGATGAAGATGTTGATTTTATGGGTCTTAGTCGTTTCTGGTGTCGTCCAGATTGGATGATCTGCACAGTACTTCGTATCCCTCCTCCTCAAGTACGCCCCTCCGTCGTACAAGACAATAATCAACGCTCAGAAGATGATCTTACCCATAAACTATTTGATATTATTAAAAATGATAAGACACTACAACAAAAGATTGACAATAACTCCACTAAACACGTTATTGATGAAATGACAAATGTGGTTCAATATCACGTTGCTACTCTCGTAGATAATGAAATCCCTGGTGTTGCTCCATCTGCACAACGAAGTGGACGACCATTAAAATCTATTCAACAACGTCTTGGTGGTAAAGAAGGACGTATTCGTTACAATATTCAAGGTAAACGTGTAGAATTCTCTGCTCGTTCTGTTATTACTCCAGATCCCAACTTGAGTGTTTCTGAACTGGGTGTACCCTTAGAAATTGCAATGAATCTTACAAGTCCTGAACCAGTCACACCATATAATCTTGATCGTCTTTATAAATTAGTACAAAATGGAGCAGACAAATGGCCTGGTGCAAAAACCATTGTCCGAAAAGATGGTCGTATGATCTCACTCAAACACGTCAATACCAAAGAGATTGTTCTTTATGAAGGTGATACCGTTAATCGTCATCTCTTAGATAATGATATCGTTCTTTTCAATCGTCAACCAACTCTTCATAAAATGTCTATGATGGGTCATCGAGTCAAAGTTCTACCCTATAAAACATTTCGTTTGAATGTTTTAGTGACTCGTCCATACAATGCTGATTTTGATGGAGACGAAATGAACGCTCATATACCACAATCATATGAATCAATGGTAGAATTAGAAGAAATTGCCGCGATTCCTCATCATATTATTACACCACGTCATGCCAAACCAATGATTGGTGTTTATCAAGATACTCTTGTTGGATCGTATCGTTTGACACAACCAGGTGTTGAATTTACTCGTCGTGAATTTATGAATCTTATGATGTGGAATAAACGCTTTAATGGATATATCCCTCCTCCACGCTCAGAACAACATTGGACAGGACAACAAGTTCTTAGTGCACTCCTTCCACCCATTAATCTTGAAATGGGTAATAAATCATTTGACAGTGAAAAAGATCAAAAAGAATCTAATAATTATGTTAAAATTGTTCAAGGTGATATTTTACAAGGTGTTGTGGATGGTGATATTTATATGAAACCCTCTAAAGGTATTGTTCATCTCACTTATAATGATCACGGTCCAAAAGATACAGTCGATCTTCTAGATTCACTACAAAGCACCGTTGAAAGCTTTCTTGTAATGAATGGATTTAGTGTAGGAATTAGTGATCTTATTGCAGATGATGATACTAAAAGACAAATTGATTTAAAAATTCAAGAGAAAAAGAAAAAGGTAGAACAAGTTATTTTACAAGTTCATTTAGATTTATTTGAGAATAATACAGGTAAAACAAATCAACAGGAATTTGAGGATCAGATCTTTGGTATTCTGAATCAGGCAACATCTGATGCAGGTTCAACAGGTCAACAATCACTTTCTAGTGAAAATCGTCTATTAGCGATGGTTCGTTCTGGATCAAAGGGTGAACCTCTGAATGTTGCACAAATGATGGCGTGTCTTGGTCAAACTGCGATTGAAGGTAAACGTGTTCCGTATGGATTTACTGATCGTACGTTACCTCATTATAAAAAATATGATGACGGTGCTGATTCTCGTGGTTTTATTGAATCCTCCTTCATTCGCGGTTTAACTCCTCAACAATTCTTCTTTCACGCGATGTCGGGTCGTGAAGGTCTCATTGATACTGCTGTAAAAACGGCAGATACTGGGTATATTCAACGACAACTTATTAAATCAATGGAAGATCTTACTGTTCAACACGATGGTACTGTTCGTGATGCAAATAATAATATTATTCAATATCATTATGGTGAAGATGGTATCAACCCTACTAAGATTGAAACACAAAGTCTATCTCTTGGTAGACTATCACAACAAGATATTATTACTCAATTTGGATTAAAAGATATTGATTGGAGTACTATACTTAAAGATGGTACAGTTCGTGAAAATGATGAAGAAATGATTACTAAATTTGTACAAGATGTTCTTTCTGACCAGCGAATGTTAGTAGAAGAAGTCTTTCAAAAGAAATCGATTGATTCTGGAAGTGTATTTGCTCCAGTTAATCTGGCTCGTATGATTTTGAATATCAAAGTTCGTTTTGCACTTAAATCCACTGAAAAGACAGATCTAACTCCAAAAATTATATTACAAGGAATTGATAGAATTATTAGTTATACCCATTCTTATCATAAAATCTGGGCGGCTCTGTTACGTTTTCATTTATCTCCTCATAAACTGATTGTAAAAGAACGATTCACTAAAGATGCTTTTGAAATGCTAATGGAACTGATTGTTGTTCAGCATATGAAATCGTGGGTTCAACCAGGTGATCAAGTGGGAATTGTTGCAGCTCAATCCATTGGTGAACCTTCTACTCAAATGACTCTAAACTCGGTTGATTGGGATACCGAAATTATCATTTCAAAAAATGGTAAAATGGTCACTCCTAAAATTGGCGAGTTTATTGATCAATATTATTATGATTGTTTAGAAGATGAAAAGAAAAAGAATAAAATTCAAAACTTACCTAATGGTCAGATCTATATTCCATTAGATGATGAAAATGACTGGAAAGCAATATCGTGTGATGAAGACGGTAACATTAAATGGACAAAACTAGAGGCGATTACACGTCATCCAGTGATTAATGAAGATGGTACAAATACAATTTTAAAGGTAACCTTAGAATCAGGGCGTGAAGTAAAAGCCACAAAAGGGAAATCATTTCTGACATTACAAAATGGTAAGATTCTTGATACAAATGGTTCTGATTTGAAAGTAGGTGATTCACTACCGATTGCAAATCAGTTAAAGATGGATCAGTTAGATGCTATTACTGTTGTATCTCTTCGTGATATATTATCTTCTGATGAATACTTATATGGAATAGAAGTACAAAAAGCAATGGAAGTGATGAAGGCATCTAGTTCTCGCCATTGGTTTCAAAAGAATCAAGGTGTATTATTTACAGTACCTTATTCACGAAGCGACTCTTTTCGTGAAGCTTTTGAGAAGGGGCATAATTCTAATGATATTCGTTCAGGAAATGTATATACAAAACATATGAAAAAAGACGTGAGTCAGATTCCAGAAACAATCCAATTGACACAATCATTTGGATTTGTATGTGGTTCTTATCTAGCAGAGGGAATGAGCAATAATACTCAAGTAATGATTGCAAATAATGATATGGAATATTTAGCACGTATATCCTCTCAAATGGATGAATGGAATGTAGGAACTCATATCGTACGTAATCAAAAAACAATTGAAAAATCAGGGATTAAAGGATTATCTACAACACTTGTAATTCATTCAACGATTTTAGCAAAGGTAATGAAGACATGGTTTGGTCGTGTAAGTTATGAGAAGAATATTCCTAATTGGGTACTTCAAGCACCTGATGAATTCTTGAAAGGATTAATGGATGGATATATTTCAGGAGATGGTACTGTAGATAAAAAACAGGGAACAGTACACGCTACATCTGTTTCTAAAAAATTACTAGAAGGTATTCAACTAATTCTTGCTAGATATGAAATTTATTCGAAAATGACAAATCGTATGCCGCAACAAGGAAAATTTGATTCAGTTGTTCGTAATTATACACTTACTATCCCTAAAAAATATTCTAATCTCTTTGCTTCTATATTTACATTGATGATTTCATCTAAACAGATGAATCTTGCTACACATCATTCTCAATGCACATATAACGATATGAAAACAAAATGGAAGACTACAAACGATGTTGTATGGGATAAAATTAAGACAATTGAAGAGGTTCAACCAATGGGTGAAGGATGGGTATATGATATCACTGTAGAAGAAACAAGAAACTTTGTAACAAATACATTGATATGTTTAAAAGATACCTTTCATCAAGCAGGTGTAGCATCTAAATCGGCTGTTACACGTGGTGTTCCACGACTACGAGAATTATTAAAAGTTACACAAAATCCAAAAGCAACATCTCTTACTATTTATCTTAAACCAGAATATCGTAATAATAAAGATAAAGCTCGTGAAGTAGTGCAAGATCTTGAATTAACTGTTCTTCGTAATATTACGAATAAAGTTGGTATTTATTGGGATGAAAAAGATACTACTACTGTTATTGAAGATGATCGCGAGTTAATGAATTTCTATAGTTTATTTCAACAAGAATTAATTGTAGATGAAAAAATGGATGAAGCAAATTTATCAAAGTGGGTACTTCGCTTAGAACTTAATCGCGAAGAAATGTTTAATCGCAATGTTTCCATTCAAGAAGTTGTTACAGTTATTAAAAATCAATTTAATAATGAAATTAATGTAGTATATAGCGATTATAATTCAAATAAATTGGTAATGCGTATTCGTTTACCAAATAATGAGAAAAAAGACAAAGATACACTTCAACAGTTAGATGATTTAACAAATCTTAAAAAGTTTCAAAATAAACTTCTAAATACAATTGTGATTCGTGGTCTTCCTGGTATTAAAGCAGTTACATTTCGCAAAGATACACAATATGTAGAAAGTATTGATGGACAATATGAACAAGTAGATCAATATGTATTAGATACAGATGGATCAAACTTTAATAAAGTAATGAATCATCCTGCAGTGGATGGAACGAAATTATATTCAACAAATGTATGGGATGTCTATGAAGTTCTTGGTATTGAAGCCACTCGTTCTATCTTATTTAATGAAATTAATGGTCTATTTGAAAGTGTTGGTGTTAATTATCGTCATCTCTGTCTATTATGTGATGTGATGACACGATTTGGTCGTTTAATGTCAATTGATCGTTATGGTATTAATAAGAATGATATTGGTACTCTTGCAAAGGCGTCATTTGAAGAGACTGAAAAGATTCTATTGAAGGCTGCTTTATTTGGTGAAGTTGATCCTGTTACGGGTGTATCTGCAAATATTATGATGGGACAACCTATTCGTGGTGGTACTGCTTTCTCACAAATTCTATTAGATGATCAAATGATTCCTCAATTATTAGCGGATATTGATGTAGAAAAGGATAAAGGTTTAATTGAAGAGGAGGAGGAAGGTGATTTAAGTCGATATGATTTACCTAAGGCGGAATTAGTTGATGCGTGTTCTTCTGCACAATTTCAAGCAAATATTATATTACCAAATCCCAAGGCTATTATTGATGAACCAGATATTGAATTAGATATCATTGACGAGTAATATTCTATTCTTATCATTTTATACACTATTATATATTATTTAAAAATATTTTTAATTATACTATACACATTATATAATATAATTAAAAAATGTAGTATATAATATAAAGATGAATGAATGTAATAATTTATGGTATCCCTAGTAAATGTGGATGATATTACTTCTTGGAGTAAATTTCATTTAATGAAGAAAAATGTAGAGATGATTTCACAGCAATTTATATTGGAGGAAAATGAGCTCGAGCATAAAATGATAGATGAAGAGAAGATATTACATCAATATCGTAATCGTATAGATAATTATGACAATATATTATCAAATCATAAAAATTGGGAATATTATAAAAAGATAATTAATCCCTATGAATTTGTATATACACAGAAGAGATATGAATATTTTCCAGATTCGGTATGTAAATTAAAACCATTATCGAGATCATATTTTAAATTAGTGGAAATGATGGATTTAATTGATTTTTTTAAGGATTATCCACTAACGTATGTTCGTACTGCACACGTATGTGAGGGTCCAGGTGGATTTATTGAGGCATTATATGATTTATCAAAGAGAACAAATAAGAAAATTGTATCAACTGTGGCGATGACATTAAAATCAAAACAGAGTAATATACCTGGATGGAAAAAAGCCTATCAGTTTTTGAAAAAGAATAGAAGTATTCGTATTATTTATGGTGAAGATGGTACAGGAAATATAATGAGACCTGAAAATCAACAATATTATATTGATAATGTAACATTAATGGATAATGGTGGAAAGGTAGATATATTTACAGCGGATGGTGGATTTGATTTTTCAGGGGATTATATGAGACAAGAAGATATGATATTTCCATTATTAGTTGCATCCACTAAAATTGGATTTGAAGTATTACGAAATGGTGGTGTATTTATACTGAAGATTTTTGATTTTTATCACAAATCAACAGTAGATTTATTATATTTTTTATCGTGTCATTTTGAGGAATGGACTTTATATAAGCCAGGTATGAGTCGTCCTTGTAATCCAGAGCATTATTTTATAGGAAAGGGGTTTATTGGTTGTACAAATGAAGTATTTGATGTATTACGCTTATGGTGTACTATTTTAGATAATAACCAAAAAATGGATTCATTATTAAAAATGGATTATTCTAATAGTTTTTTAGTAAAAATGCTGGAATTAAGAACAAATTCATATATAAATCAAATAGGATATTTAGAAAGGGTATTTCAAATGATTGATACACAATATGATGAGAAGATGATTAAAGAACATTTAAAAAAGAATGAGAAAGCGAGTTATGAGTGGTGTATACGATTTAATGTTCCTATTTCCCAGAACCATTGCCTTTTAACTGAGGAGTAACATAACGATCTACTAATTTTTTACCAATAATAACGGATGCCTGATGTTGAGATAAATTACCTTCAGCCATACGATCAAGCATTGCTAACATACTTTGGATAGGTGATAAATCTTTTTTGTTAATTAATTTTTTAAAGAGTTCAGGGTAATTTTCAATAAATTCGGGAACGCGTTCTCGAATGGTTTCTTCGGAATCACCGTGTGACATCCATAGAGCAATATCTTGTAACATAGAGCGAACATAACCTGCACGAATAGATGGATCAAATTCTAATTGTCTTGATTCTGCTTCAGCAGTAGCCTCTTCCATTGTTTGACGATGAACAGGTGGTAATTTATTTGGTTGATTCGACATTCTCTAGATCTGAAAGAGTATAGAAAAAGCTTTTTATATCTTGTTCACAAAAAATAGAAATAGAATTAAATAGTACAAATGTCTGCATCGGAATCAAATGATTTAATACGTTCTCAACAAGTCTCACCACTCCCCATTGGTCCCGGAGGAAATAATGCAATAAAAAATCAATTAAATTCTTTAAATACAACTTTAACAATGACAGAGTCTCAATCAAGGGCGGATAAAAGGTTTGACCCCCCTGTTCCCAATCCTATTACACAATCCTCAATTAAAGAATCCTTCTGTTCAACTACTATTTCAACAACTTCCACTTTACTTGCTTCTATTGGTATATTATGTATCGTGTATGGTATTGTTGCAAAATAGTATAATAAAATAATAGTGTATAGTAATGAGTTATTTATATAGTGGTGGAAATCTAGAAGAAGATACGGATTATAATCATTATAACGAAGAAGAAAGAAATGATATCCCTCCCGAAGATATAGATCCTTCTTTTTGTGAAAATGTACAAAATCTTAAATGGAATATGTATCAACACATTATATTAAAACCTGAATTAGAAACATCTGCTGCACAAGATAATACATTAATTAAAGAATATTTAAATAATATTCGTGGGATATATATATTATCATTAAATGCTAAAAAAGGATATAACAAAAATGTAAATTTAAATAAATTTCCGAAAGAGGTCCGTGAAGAAATTCAAGAATTATTAGATTGGATAGCAACTTTTTTTAAAAAAAATCAACCCTATCAAACGATACCCTATTCTGATTACCTAATGACTAGCTTTCAAGTATATCCATTTATACAACGAAAATCATTTGAAGATTAAAGTTTTATACCTATGGAGTAGTAAGAAATGGCTACAAATAAGAATAAAAATAGAAATGGATGTCCAGGTGGATATATAATGCGTAAAGGATATACAAGAAAATATCGTACAAGTTTAGCTACATCTGGATTTACTGTAAGAAGAAAGGGGAAAGTATATACAGTTCGTCCAAAGAAGAATACGATTTATGTTCCACCAGGTTGTGTTAAGGATCGTGGATTACCTGGTAAGGGTCCAAAAGATGGTGAAGGTATTGGAAAGCTCCGGAAAGGAGATCTTATTAAATATGGCTATCAATATCGATTATCAGATGCACTACGTCATAAAGCCTTAAAAAAAGCAATTGATCAATATGGTGCATTATCTGTATATCGTAAATTAGATGCTGTAGGAAAATTATCTGTACGAACAGCTCCCGATGCAAGTGATATTTTCATAAAGGATCGTGACTGGATTCGTAATAATTATGATCTTAAAAAATAACTTATATTTATAATAAAATAAACACTACTATAAATTTATCTATTGGATAATTGAAATTGATCGAATAGATAAATATAAAATGTAGAAAGATAGGCTATACTTGGTTGTGAGTGGTCAGTAGGAAGATGTCTGAACACGAATTATGGTTAGTTTCTAATGCCGTCTTTTTTATCTTTTTTATTTTATTAATATTATTTATTATTATTTTTATATTTTCAGGAGTTTTTAATATAAAAAAGGTAAAAGAGGATTGGCCAAATCAGAGATGTCAACCAATGATAATGCCTTTTGCAGGTTTATTTGGATATGATGCAAAAGAAAATTTCGATTTCTGTTTGGGTAAAATTTTTAGTACTCATTCAAGTAACTATTTTGGATCACTTACTACTATCTTTTCTAAATTTTCAGAGATTATTCAATCAATATTTAATTCAATTAATTCTATGAGAAATACAATTGCAACACTTGGTGGAGGAATTAATGTTATTTTCCAAGAATTTACAGAACGTATTTCTAATTTCTTTTTTAAATTACGATTAAGTGGAATTCATTTAAAAACATTATTTTTAAGAATGTATGCGGTATTATTTTCCGTTATGTATATGGGTATGTCTGGAATTACAGGAATGACCAGTTTTACAAATACCTTTTTATTCTCCTTTTTAGATACATTCTGTTTTCCAGGAAATACTTCATTACAAATTGTAAATTCAGATGGATCCATTCAATCAAAACATATTAAAGATATAAAAATTAATGATATACTCCATCCAGGCAATATCAAGGTTACTGGAACCTTTACATTCTATGCAAGAGGTCAACCAATGGTTCAATTAGGGGATGTAATTGTTAGTACAAATCATTATCTTATTTATCAAGGAAAATCCATTAAAGCTATACAACATCCACACGCTATTCCTATTGGACCTTGGAATTCAGATGATTTTCTATATTGTCTTAATACAACTACACATACCATTCCTGTTTCGTATTTTACTTTCTTAGATTATGATGAAACTCCTCATGCTGATAAAATAACAATGAATTATATCGAACAACGATTAAATGCAGATAAACACTCAAAAGAATATTCATTTACAGAATACGGATTTGGTATCGGAGAAAATACAAAAATTAAAACAGAACACAGTCTTATTTCTGCAAAAGATATTCAAATTGGTGATAAATTATCCACTGGCTCAAAAGTTGTTGGAAAAATAAGAAAACAAGTTACTGAAATCTGTGAATTAGAACCCTCTATCATTATTACACCCTCTACACTCAATTGGAACTCAACACAAAATAAATGGACACGTATCGGTGAACATCACACATTCATCCAAAAATCATATGAATGTATCTCCTTTATCGTTGTTCCTAATTCACAAATTGAACTCGAAAATAATATGATTGTTAGAGACTATATGGAATTGTGTTCTCCGGATTCTGAAATGTATTACTCTAATTGTCTCGAATTAAATAATACACAATAAATGGTGTAATAAATAATTCAAGGACTAATCTCTCGCTTTTTAAAAGGAGATGGATTCCAAATGGCCATTTATTCTTATTACCATCATTTTATTATTTATTACAGGATATTTAATATCAACTCTTGAACGAACAAAAGTAATGAATAACTGGGATAAAAGACGTTGTCAACTACCTGTTATGGTTGCTGCACGGTTTTTTAAACCAGAGTCTGATCCCAGAACATCAGCCGATTTCTCACAAGATAATTTTGAATTTTGTATGAATTCATTTGTTGATTCATTTCTTTCTCTCTTTATGGGTCCAATTAATGTACTTTTATCTAAACAAATGAATGTCACCTCTGGTGCAACTATTATTCTAAATACAGTACGTGATATTACACAACGTATTTATACAGCATTCACTTCTTATCTTTCCAGTTTTTTTGATAAATTTAATCGATCTGTTTTTGAAATGAGTCGAATTGTACAATATATTCGTATGGCTGTTCAACGTATTGTCGGTATCGCTATGAGTACCATCTATATGGGTATCACTGTCTTTCGTGGTATTCTTAATAGCATACAAGCCATTATACGTGTTATACTTATTATCTGTACTATTATGCTTGTTATTATTTTTATTTTATGGTTTATTTTATTCCCATTTATTCCAATTATTTTAGCTACATTAGCTGCAATTATATCGGTTGTAATTGCATTTAGCTCTGTTATGAAATCATCATTATCTGCAGATGCAGAAAGTAAAAAAAGCGGATTTTGCTTTTCAGATACTACTCACGTTTGGGTAAAACATCCAAATGGATCCAATCAATTAAAACCAGTTACCGATATTCAACTCGGTGATGAACTCTCTTATCATTGCGGTAAAATTACAACCATTCTACATATGTCCGGTAAAAATGTTCAATTATATAACATTTTAGGTATTAATGTTTCAGGATCGCACTTAGTACAAGGAGAGAATAATACTTGGAATGAAGTTAGTAATGATATACGTGCAAATAAATCAAATGAATTTTCATCAATTGTATATTGTTTTAATACAACATCGAATAAGATTCCAATTAATACATCTGGTAATAATGTCTTATATTTTAGAGATTGGGAGGAAATAAAGAATGATGATCATATGGGGCATTTAATGTGGAATTATTTGATATTACATTTATTAAATAAGAATACAACAAATAAAGAATGGAAACAAGATATTAATCGTTCTTCTGAAACACCACTTGTAGGAGAAAATACATTAATAAAGACAAATAATGGATTTGTTGCGATAGGAAGTATTAAAATAGGTCAAAATATAGTAAATCGTAGTGGTGAGGAGAAGGAGGTATTAGGTATAATTTACGGAGAGGTTGAGAATTCGACGGATGGAAATAAGAAATGGTATACAGAATTGTATGAATGGAAAGATGATGTATGGAGGAAAGCGAGTAATACACTTAATAATGGAAAAGATACAATAAGGGGTATATATTTAATTATAGAAGGAGGTGAGATGATATTGATGGAAGAAGAGGAAGGAAGAGAGAGAATTGTACGAGACTTTACGGAGGTTGGATATGATAACATTCATCAAACATATTCATTTGTATCTTCAAGACTCCGGATTACAGAGTAGATTATCTAAAGTGTAATAAGTAGAATGAAAACTGGATTTCTAATCACTGGCTTAGTATTACTACTAATCGCAAATTTGCTGATGGTATATTCCAATCAAGTTGGATTAAGTGAAGGATTTACAACTTATTTTCTTGAAAATGCAGGATCATCTGGATTAGGTAATAATAAGTATGAACCGATTGGAGCATTTGATGATGTTCGTGTAACACCTGATAATGGTGTTAGTTCTTGGCGTGGAACAGCTCCAAATGAACCACTGTTGGGTCCTGAGTTTCAACCCGGCCCAGATAGCTTATTTATTTTCAAGAATAATCAATCAAAACCAGAATGTTGTTCCGCCTCTTATTCATCTGATACTGGTTGTGTATGCACCACTCCTCAACAGAGAAACTACATTAATATGCGTGGAGGAAATCGTACGGTAGAAGATGGTGTATAATTTATTTATCCCTTTATCCATTTTATTTACTTGATTATTATAATCATTAAAAATCATTATAACAATCTATAGAGATATCTAATAGAATGAATTCGGGATCAAAAGGATTAGAATTTGCAAAAAATAATTTAACCTCTTTTGTTGCTGCACCTGTCAACACTGTTACGAATGCCGCGAATACTATCAAAAATACAACTACAAATATGGCGAATAGCGTTGTTAATTCTATTAAAAATACATATAATAATAACTCTTTACAAGATATCACAGAACCAATTAATGAATCAATACAAGGGACGATTGAAAATAATTCAGCTGGGTTACTTTCAATTCCAATTATACTTGCATTGGGTTTAATAATTATTACATTTATTATTTTTATTATTTTTCGTGATCAAATTACAATGGGATTGGAAATGGCGTGGGAAACAGTAAAGGGATGGTTTGGTGGATCAACTCCATCTGCTCAACCTCCTCCTCCCTCTTTTTCTCCCGATTCGATGCCCGTTGATCAAACATCACTTGAAAAAATACTACCTGGAAAAAAAGAAGTCTTTAATGTCTCACAAAATAAATATACTTATAGTGATGCAGAACCACTTTGTAAAGCATTTGGTGCAGAACTAGCTACTTATGATCAAGTAAAAGATTCTTGGAATAAGGGAGCGGATTGGTGTAATTATGGATGGATTAAAGGTCAAGCGGCTGTTTATCCAACTCAGCAGGAAACATATGATAAATTGCAGGCTGGTCCAGAAGATCAACGAATGGCCTGTGGTATTCCTGGTGTAAATGGTGGATATTTTGATAATCCTGAATTACGTTTTGGTGTAAATTGTTATGGATCAAAACCTAATGAAAATGAATCGGATGTACGTCGTATTATGGCAAATAGTGGAGATCTAACACCAGATGCTATGCAATATGATCGTAAAGTACAAGATTATAAAGTTCATCTCAATGAAATTCCAGTTAATCCCTTCAAACAAGGTACTTGGTCTTCCTAATATAATATAAAGATTATAATATAAAGATTATAATGTAATAAAATAGTAATTAAATGCAAATTGAGGAAGTTAAAATTTGTTATATTACTGCGATATATGGAAATTATGAAGCAAGCTGTAAAAATTTTGTAAAACAAACAATAGTAAGTGATTTTATTTGTTTTACCGATAATAAGGATATTATATCAAATGGATGGGAAATAGATACAACGCCATATCATTTAATCTATAAAAGTTATCTTGATCATCCCGATTTTATAAACTCGTTATCAAATAATAAACATACATTTAATATTGCAAAATATTATAAACAATCATTTCAATGTATTCCAAGATTAAAAAAATACGATGTAATTATATGGTTAGATGGTACAATAGAAATTGTATATGATAATATAAGTAAATATATATTATCAAAGATAAAAGAAGAAAGAATAATAACGTGGAATCACGAGAGGCGATTTGGTATATTACAAGATGAAGTAAAGGCATCTCATTTTAATCGTTATACAAGTACACGATGGAATAATCAGGATCAACCTTATCAAGATATTGATAAGCAATATGAGACATATATAAGGGAAGGATATGATGAGTTGTATTTTAAGAGAATAAAATCGCATACACCTCATTTAGGTGTATGGTTAACATGCTTTATTGCATTTATAAATAATGATCCAGAAGTGACATCATTTTTAGAATTGTGGTATTTACAAACCTTACAATATACAACACAAGATCAAATTAGTTTTCCATTTGTTTGTCAGAAAACAAGATTACTTCCATATACATTACCTAATAATGAAATTAAAGGGGATTATCCGCATTATCATACAATGTTTTATATTAAACATGAACACGGACAGTAATTAAAAATTGAATAATAAATCTAAAGATATATAACTAGATAAATAAGAAGAAAGGATAATAAGAGATGGATTATGTTAGATTACATAGAATTCTATTTCGTACACATTTATTGATTGGATTATATGGATTTACGAGAGGTTATCGTTCAATTCCATATGAAGTAAAATATGATACAACAGGAAAACGTGTAACAATATATAATAATAATGTATTAGTAACTACAAAGATATCAAATGGAGTAATGAATGGATTTATGTATTGTATGCCAATATGGAATATTCCAATGGTAATGAATGGTATGAATCGTGTAGAGATTAAAGTGCGTAGATTAGAACCAAATAATTATTTATCATCTTATCAAGAATGGTCTGGAATGTGTTATGATACTCTTTAAGTCCTCTCAATTGTAAATAATTACTTATTAAAAATAGATAATATACTTAAAATAAGTAATAATTATAGGATTTGTTTAGTAGCGGATGCGTGTGGTGTATGTACACCTGATTTTTTAAGTGATTTTACGGTGCTATATCCTCGATTTGCTCGAATAAATGTCATTATATCCATTGTTTCATCTTTTCCACCCTTATGACGGTAATAGGAGTGTAATAATTCTTCTACTTTTGAAAGTGTAAGTGGGTTTGGTTCTTTTCTATGGGATACTTTTAATTGTCCTCCGCCAATTTGTATGGTAGCTTTTTCCATACCATTTTTTTCTAATATTGTGATAATTTGATTTTCATAATCATCGCGAATTTTTCGGACTGAGCCAAATTGTTTAAAAAAGGATGATGCTAAATCACTATAATGTAACCAATAACGTACATATGTTCCAATACCGGGATCAGATGAATTCCCACTCCCATTCATATTTTGCTATGAATTACATTTTTTTTAATTCATTAAAATGACCTCTCACAAAATGGACAATTTTGCATTTTATTATGATTCCATAATAATAATACAAATATTAATATTACAATAATAAAAATAATAGAAAATACACAAATACCAATAATAAGATAAGGGAAGGAGCGTTGAAAGATATATTGTAAAAAGGGTTCAATAACCATTTGTTGAATATAGTTTTTGATATCAGGACTAAGAAGTGAATGTGCAAATTGATCAATCCATCCTTTTAACATATGTTCAAAACGATCTTTGTCTTTTGTCCGGTCAGGTGGTGACATTTTAATGATGTGGCGAAATTATCCAATCTCTTCTAATCGCTGTGTTCAGAGAGATTAATATGACCACCTTCAAATCACCTCGTTATATGAAAATACGTAATGAAAAATCAGGTGTTATGGAACCCTCTTATATTTTTGATATCAACTTTCAAAATAATGATCAAACACTCGAATTTATATGTGATGATGAATCATTATTAACATTATCTTCCCTACAAAATGTTTTATTAGAAAATAAAGATATATGGGAAAACTTTCTTAACCAATTTTTACAATTTTCAACAAAAATGTTTTCCAAACCCTATACTGTTCAACATCTTCTTAAAATTATGAAACATAATTCATTACAAGGTACAGTACCTGATTATTTTCCTGTAAATGTATTATTTTCACCCAAAACATTTCAAATTATGAATGGTATCTTTCTTGTAAATTGGGAATATACAGCTACACCCGTTGTGATCGATATTCCGGTTATGGAAGTATCACAACCTTCCTCGCCTCAATTACTTCCGGATTTAAACAAGGCGATTGATGGGATTGAAGAATTAAACATAGATGAACTACCTGAAGAAAAGGATTCTACGGACAACTCACTTCCATTAGATAATCAAAATCGAGTTTATGATAAACAGAAAGTAAAAGAAGCAAGATTAAAAGCAAAATTAGCGGTGTATCGTGCACAATATCAATTAAATCGTTATTATGAAAAATACGGCGATGAAATTTCAGACTCCGATACGGAGACTGATTATGAATTATCCGATAAAGAAGAGGATAGTGGTGATGAAGAAGACGGCGATGAAGTTCAACTTTAAAAAAGAGGTGTTCGGCATCTACCACGATTGAATGCATCGGTTTATAAAACGAATCTTTTTATAAAATTATGCCCTCATTCTTTTATAGAAAGTAATGTCAGGTACAGAAATGAAGAACGCAGTGTTAATTGCCCTAGTCGTTTTAGTTATTCTATTTGTTTTATATCAATATGACCCATCACTAATGGGGCTATTACGCTCAGGAGAAGGATTTCAAGATCAAATGAATGGTGCTAAATCGAATGGAAATAAACTACCAGGTGGTAAACTTGCAAATCCTCCAAGTGCAGCGAAAGCTGGTCAAAATATGTCACCAGGTGGTCCTCAAGATGGTCAAAATACGGGAGCCGCTCATGTAAGTGCAGGAGGCAATGCCTCTAAACCAATGAAGGAAGCCTTTGGTGAATCATTTAAAGATCAGCCTGAAGAAAAGAAGAAAGAAGGATTTGCGGATTTAGGAGCATATGAGGGTCCGGCTCAATTTGGATCTGCTGAAGCCCCAGCGGGTTGTTATCCTCGTGATCAACTCACCCCATCCGAACTTCTACCCAAAGATATGAACAGCATCTGGGCCGAACAAAATCCAATGGGACCTGGATCTCTCAAGGGTAAGAACTTTCTCAGTGCTGGTGCTCTCATTGGTGTCAATACTGTTGGACAGAGTCTACGTAATGCTAACTTACAGATTCGTTCTGAACCACCAAATCCACAAGTACCCATTAGCGTCTTTAATCAATCCACTATCTCCCCGGATATCAGTCACAGACCATTGGAAATTGGCGCTTAAATTCATATTTATTTCTTATTATTATTCATTCATTATTATAAAGTATTTTAATAAATTTACTTTATAATAATTGTTAAAAAGGAATCCTATTGTGAAATTAGGATTAAATGTCGTCTATATTTGATAATGTAAATTCATTGTTTCGTTCAATTGTTGGCGGTGGTAATTTTAAAACTACATATGTTACCTCAACGGTGGATGGAAAATCATATAAAGTGCGTGATATGCCTGATAAACAGAATGCAGCAAATTTAATGGCGAATATTCGTATTAAATTAACAAAATTATGTGATGAGTTAGAGAGAAAATATCCAGATAAGCCTCAAGTAAAACAAATGGTGCGTAATTTTCGTTCAGATCCCTCGCGATTTATGGAATCTACGCCCGATGATGAGCATACATCATCAACTGTTAATAAGGGGGAATCGATTCATATGTGTTTAAGACATCGTGATGGTCCAGATGAGAGTTTAGTAAATGAGAATGTTATGATGTTTGTTGCACTTCACGAAATGGCGCATATTTGTACAGAATCGATTGGTCACGGACCTGATTTTTGGAATAATTTTGGTTGGTTGATTAAAGAAGCAGAAACATTACAATTATATCATTATACTGATTTTTCAGCACACCCTGTTAGTTATTGTGGAGTATATATTACGGATTCGCCACGGTATGATCCATCAAAGGATGGAACTAATCTGCAAATTGGCCAATTATTAAAAAAATCAAATTAAATGAAATAAGAGAGAAGAAAATTGTGGTAACTATAAATATGTTTTTTTTATAAAAAGGCGATAGGGATGTCTTCTGATATAGACCGAATACTATATCCAACAGTACTTGAAACTTTCCGTCAGGATATGCCTCCGGTTGAATGTATTATATGGAAAGGTGGTGAAGAATATGATAAAGTTACCTTTGATAAAGTATATCCGTTTGACACGGTAGAGCATATAAAAAGATTAATTTGTAATGAATATTTTGGTGATCCAAAATTTATACCACGTTTTCTATTTATTGGTATTCAAAATAATCAACAAAGTGATATAAATGAAAATCCAACAATGGAAATGTTATATCAACCAATGGAATATTTATGGTATCCAATGGGTTCAAATGATCCAAAAAAAGCATATTATTTAAAAAATCCAAGAAAGGCATTAGTTGAACCTGATTTACGATTTGTTACAGAAGATGGTAGCTATGCAAGTCCTAATTATGAAGTTCGTGATCGTAGTACAATTGAACAAATCTTCTTAAAACCACGTAATGGTAAATTACCTATTTTTCACGTATTTCCATTTCGTTACTTATATAATGAATATAGGGGTCAGAAACCTATTTCTGAACAGGAATGGAGTAAGAAATTTGCACCTTATTTTCCAGAAATTAGCATAGAGGGTCCATATGAGGCGAATGAAGAGGATAATGAATTTGCAAATAAAATTCATTATTTTATTACACAGCGAACTCGTACATTGGATACATTAAATGAATATTTAGAAAGTGGAATTGAAGTACCTCGTATTAAATTATCAGGTGTAAAACAATTATTATTGACGTGGATTAAACAAAAAAGAGATTTTGAAGGATGTGCTTCTTTATTTTATCGTATACCTGTAACAGAAGAAAGACCCTTTTTACGTCTACTTCCTGCAGATGGATCTCCTATTACAAAATTACACGTAAAAGGTATATTACCAGTTCCAACATTGTATGATCCAAGAGTATTAGAAGTATGGGGTAAAGAAATATCACCAACACCTGGATCTGATTTTTGTTGTATTAAATATGTCCATCGCCCTTCCATTGGAATTACACAACCAATTTATGGTAGCATCCAAATTTTAAATGATGGTACAATGACATTATTATTACAACCCCCAAAACAAATTCGTAAATTAGATCCAGAAGTTGATTTTCGTTATTTTAGAAATATATTAGAAAATGTCTTCATCGATCTTCCTCAATCTTTTAATGATTTTGGCCTAAGAGATTTATTTGCAATTTTTGAACTTAAGATAAGTGTAAAATCACAAAAATTTACAAAAAAGCGTTTAATGGAACGTTTACCTTATTTTCAGACATTTTTTAAGATAATTCGTCCTCTTCCAACGGAGAGTCCATTAGTATCTCTTCGTTATAAAGCGGTTAGTCAATATGCATCCGAAGATCAAGTTTTTACTTTTATTACACAAATTGCAACGGATAAAGCATTAGATGGGGATGCGCCTGATATGGGTATAATTAATGCAGTTCAAAATGAATTCCAATTTTCAAAAAGAGAAGCATTAAATCGTTTTGCATTATGGATACAAAAACGTGGAACATTTACTATTCAAAATCCTGAAGATGGAGAATTTGTGGAAAGTTATAATCCTGGTATTGATATTCATATCTTTCCAGAACATCCTTCCTATTTTTGTCACGTTCATCGAATTGATAGTTATGAAACATATCAACGAATTTATTCCTTATTATCATTATTATTTATTGAAGACGATGATTATTTTAAAATGGATGAATCTCCAGTAGTTGATAAATTAAATGAAATTGAAGAAGATATTGAACACGATAGTTTGGAACGCGAAGAAAGGGGAATGTATTCTATCAAAAGAGAAAATAATGGAAAATATGAAAGTAATTTATTTAGAGATCCATTTGAAAATGAGAATGCAGCCGATTTATCTGTAAAAGGAAGTATGGAACCATCACAAGATAAAAGGGCATCAATGGTAAGTAGTAAATTATTAAATTTATTAGATGATCCATTTAATGAAGATGAAGTAATTCCTGAAATTGCACCAAATCCAATTCAAGCAGCGTCATCTGCATCATTTGTAGCAGAAAGTGCAGTTCAACCACTAGCTAGAAAGAGAATGGTAATAAAAGAATTACCAAAGGAAGAGAAGAAAGGTATTGAAAAGGAGGAAATAGATCGTAAATTAATTGATCCTAAAAATTGGTTTATTAAAAAATTAAAAGAGATAGATCCTAGATTATTTGATTTTAAGACAGAAAGTGAAGATGAGAATCCATATAGTCGTAAATGTGCAGGTCACGACGATCGTCAACCTTCTATTTTAACTCAAAATCAATATGATCGTATGAGAGAAATTTATGAAAATGATAATATATTTTGGATGGTCTATCCATTAGAAGGCTCAACGAATCCTACACCACCCATTGATACAGAAGAAATTATTACAATATTACGTTATGGATCATCTCCTGATTCAATTCATTATTATTTTTGTCCATTATATTATTGTTTAAATGATGAGATTATGATTCGTCAGAATGATTTTGAGGCAGATGAAGATCGTGATGGAAATTCTAAACCACCAAATACTTGTCCTTTTTGTTATGGAGGATTAATTGCAAATCGTAAAAAATCAACACCAGGATTAACTGTAATTAAAAGAAAAAATAAAGCTGGGTCTATTTATCATCACGGTATAATTGATTTTATGTCAAAAACATCTCATCCTGAAGGATTCTTTTTACCTTGTTGCTTTCTCAAACAAACCGACCTTCGTATTTCTGATCCACAATTTTCTCATATTCGTTCTTACTTACAACAAGAAGATATTCAACGTCTTGGTTTAGAAGAGGAGGAAGAGGAGGGTAAGAATGAAGAGGAAGTGACAAATGAGGATTATGAGGATTTATTATTTAGATCTGAAAATACAATTGAATTTGCAGTATTATTTGAGATAATGTACAAGAAACCAATTTTAGAACCAAATAAACACCCTGATGCTGGAAGTTTTGCAACAGCTCCTATTCATTTTGATACTTTTTTTACCCAAGACTCTGCTAAACAAATTGTATCACGTGTTGCTGTTAATCTTAAATTACGCCCAAATGCAATGGGATTTTTACGAATTGGTACACAAAATACAATATACGAATCCTTACTTGGTGTAATTGCTCCATTAATTTATAAGAATTCAATTGAAGAAGTAAAACATAGAATTTTAGAGGTAGTTGTACCGAAGATATTTATGAATTCGCATTTTGGTAATTTAGTATTAGAATTTTATAATCCAATGGATGGTCGTGCAATGCCTAAAACACGACAGGCATTAATGGCCTGGTCTCAAACCTATTTACAGATTCCATTCAACAGTAATAATGCATATGCTTTATTACGAATTTATAATTCATATAAGAGATTTGTACAATTTATAAATGATCCAACGCAACGAAAGGATTTACGTCATATTCAACCATTATTGGCGGAGCCAGGATTATTTACAAGAAGAGGAATTCAATTAATAATTATGGAAGAAGATGAAAATAATGATATTTCAATAAAATGCCCCATTTTTGGTGTTAATACCGCTCGTAATCAAAAAAATGATTTTGCATTTATTTCAAGAAGTATGAAAAAAATAGGAACAACTGATAATACATATTCTAAGTATGAATTATATATTTATACAAGTAATAAACCTGCAAAGGGTGGTGAGGGTGATATACATGAGACAATTGTGAAATGGGATTATAATTCTCGTAATTATTGGCCAGATATTGTAGTGACACGTGTGGATGAATATATGAACCAATGTCAAAGTCGTTATCGTAGTATATTTACAATACAAAGTGGTATTCATTCGATGGCGATGATTCCTCTTTCAAAAGCAATTGAAACTCTTCCTATTCGTCCTGATGGAATTATTAAAGATTATTATAATCATATTGTTGGTATTACATTCCCTTATAAAGGTGGTTCACAATTATTAGTTGCATTACCTGTAGTAGATGATGGAATTATAAGTATTTTATCAGCATTTACAATAAAGAATGTATATTTAGATTGGGAAGATTTTAAACCTGCGCCAATTGATGCAGTAATTGAATTTTATAAAAGAGAATTTGAACCTTTATTTGGATTATATCCAGGGTATTCTATTCGTAATATTGTTCGTAATTCATCAACAGATCGTATTATAGCAGTTCAACTTGAAAATAGTATTCCTATCCCAGTTGGTCAACCAAAAGATCAAGCATTATTAGATTCATTTGAATTACCAACAGAAAGAATAACACAATTAGAATGGAGTATTAATAAGGAATTGGTAGGATTGAAAGAGGATGTAGATGTTGATAAATGGGAAGAATTTATAGAAAAAGCGGATCTATCAAAACGATGTGGAACGGATATGGAACGAATAAGAAAATCAACATATCACGAATTAGAGGAATTATATCAACAGTTTCGTGTAATGGTTTCAAACTGGTTAACAAGTATGAAAGCAGGATCAGAAGTGAGAATGGATATTGAAGAGATAATTTTTAATATGGATCTTCCAGAATATGAAAGAAGAAAGAGATTATATATTTATTTATCAACGATATTATTATCATGGTTTTATCCAGATCCAGAAGAATGGGAGAAGGGAGCGGGATCCTTTTTAAGAAAGGATTGTAGATTAATAGGTAGTCCTGATCAATGTACAGGTATGTGTGTCTGGAAAGAAGATGAAGAAGAAAAGGGAGGTAAATGTTTATTACATATTCCTGAAAATACAAATTTAAGTGAAAAAACAGGAGAACGTTTGGTGAGTACTGCCGAGTTATTTACAAAACGTATTATTGATGAATTAGTTCGTTTTCCGATTCGTAGAAAACAGTTAATGAAGAAGGGTAAGATTTCAAAATTATCTGCAATTATAGAACCGATTAGGGATGGAGATCAATATATTATTCCAGAATCCTCATCTACTTGGACAGATCTATTACGATTAGATTGGACCAAACAGATTCCAGAGGAAAGAAAATATTATGAAGAAATGTCAAGAAATGAAGAAGAAGAGGATAGAGTTCCACCTCAAGGCGAAATGCCCCCTGAATTATCTGATATCTTTGGCGAAGATACATTATTACGTGTTAAAGTAGTCTCATTTGATTCTACAAATGAGCCTCTAATGCAATTTACTGGAATATTAGGAGTTACCTTAAATGAATTAAATATAGATCCAACTTCTAAAACAATTACAAAAGAAGATTTAATTAAATATGTTCAAAAGACTTCAAATCCAATAGGTGTTATTAATTTAACAGATGAGGTAGAAGAAGGAAAAGAAGTACAGTTTGTAAAACCGTCTACAGGATCATTTGATAGAGTGACCGTTTTTATTATTATGCCCAGTGAAATTGGATTATTAATCGAAGAAAATGGTGATCCAACCGTTAAAATAACTTCATTACCTGAAATAATACGTGAACGTTGGTTATCAGCTGGTCTTATACACATTAAAAAGAGAAAAGAACCAGTAATACATTCAGCACTTCCATCACAAGTACCAATTATAATTGGTAAAAATCCAGTAGTACCTATACAAAGAAGAAGACCACTTATTATGGGAAAGGAAAAGGAGATACAGCCATTAGTGGAGGTACCAATAAGAGTGCAGCCAGTAATAGACATAGAGAAATCAAAACGAAGAAAGCCGCTTCCTTTTGCTGGAAGAGATGGCTCTATTGCACCTCTCCCTCTTCCTCTTCCAGAACCTGTAATAAAACGTAAAAAACCTGTTCCTGGATCTATTCCAGGATCTATTTCTGAACCCATATCAACTGCAGTAACAAAACGTAAAAAACCGGTTCCTCGTTCATTAGGAGTTATACAGGAAAGTTCTGGAGGAAAACATAATTATACTAGAAAAGTAGTAAGAAAAAGAATGAAAGAATAATTAAAATTTAAAAGAGAAGGAGGCGAGTGGTTTAGAACAGGGTTCATTATCGTGTTGTAAATGTTCATCAGATGGAACAGGTAGAATAACAGATTGTTTGCAACCCTTTTCAACGGCTCTACGACGACATTCTATCATATTTTCAACTTCATCTGTTAAGGTATTAAGACGCATTCTACGATAGGAGGGGTTATCTGGATGAATAATAACTAGATATAAATCCGCAACTTCAAGACCATAATATGTTTCAAGAATCCATTTATAAATATTAAGTTGTAAACTATAGTGCCAGTAATTTGTATCAGGTAAATGTTCCAAAGGAGCTAAACCTGATCCAAATGGATTTTCTGATTTAATTTCCTTAGAACGTTTCCAATCATAAATAACAAATTTATTATCCGATTTACGACGAAAAACCATATCAATCGAACCACATAATTTAATTTTACGTTCATTAGGAGTGG
>Ga0315284_10002623_pt1 | contig 25671 bp, 40 predicted proteins | sample YL17G09_16_MG_FD_203696 | JGI IMG/M metagenome (GOLD analysis project Ga0315284, IMG submission 203696) | Sediment microbial communities from Yellowstone Lake, YNP, Wyoming, USA - YL17G09_16 | ecosystem: Environmental > Aquatic > Freshwater > Lake > Sediment | place: USA: Wyoming | collected...
GTGTCTCAGAAGCTTCCAGTTTCCTTTTGGAAATTGGCGCTCGAAAACGCGCTGACAAAACACACTCGGTGTATACAGTGTCTTGTATCGTTCGACCAAAAGACCGTACGCGGCATGGACCGTCTCGGTTTCACACACCGTCATGTACATTTTTTTGGTACATTTTTTGAGGTGCCGGTCGCACATATCCATGTGTTGTGGGATGGGAAGCACAAATGCAAAACCAACATCGTACGTTTCTTCACTCGGTGGGGCTGAAAAATCACGATATTCACCTCCGACAAGCTGAGCATACTTGTTTGTCACTTGTCCTATTCCGGCCAAAAGTGACGGTCCGATAAAGAGCCACTTGGTCATCTATAATAGTTTGGAAAGTTGTGTTTAATTAGTTCCTGTCATGACAAAACGACCCCTCCGCTTCATCGTCGTGGTTTTTGGTCCAGGACCCTTTTTATGGGCTGGTGCCTGGTTATTTGGAAGAACAGACATATTTTTGACGAGTGCGGCCCCGATGCGATTCTCCATAAAACGAATCGTTCGCTTGAGTTCGGGTGGAGGGTTCGGTATAGCCTTCATGGTTGCCAAAAGCACGACAGACCGGTGCAAATCGATATTCTTTGGCATTTTACATTTAGTCGCGAGAATAAATTGCACGTACAAGCATCTCATCTTTGAGCGGCATGAGGTCTGGTCGCTGTTGTATGAGGAGTTTTGTCGCGACATCTTGTGCCGCAACAACTTTGTCTTCAAACTCTACAAGACGCTCGCCTGTAATTTGTTCAAACTCCATATCGTTCGTGACATCCTTGATGGCGAGCAAGTATCCCATCGCATAGTTTGCATGCAGGACCCGAATCACTTCGGACTCGTCTTGTAGACTCGCCACAACGTAACGGGCCGATTGACGATACAGAGTCTTCACGGCCTGATCAGACAATGTACCGTTTGTGGTGTTACGCAATACAAGCAAAGCTATAGCCAGGCCAACAATAAACAACCAACCTTTGTCCATTACTACTCACCGAGACTAAAGAATTGCGGCGCAAAAATGCCATATGAAACCCTTCCTGAAATGGGCAGGTGGTAAAACACAGATGCTTCAGAAAGTCCTGGACAAGTTTCCGTCCGACGTGAACAACTATCACGAACCTTTTGTCGGTGGCGGAAGTGTCCTTCTGGGTCTTCTGTCTTCCCGAAATATAAAAGGTGTTGTACACGCAAGTGATATCAACCCTCACCTCATAGCCCTGTACAAACAAGTCCAGGCCGAACCAGAAAAACTCATTTGTGAATTGGAACTTTTGTGCAAAAATCTTTCAGAAGAACGATACTACGAGGTCCGGGCCGACTTTAATAAGGACCCGACACCTGCACGCTTCTTGTACCTCAACAAGACGGGTTTTAGAGGATTGTATCGGGAGGGCCCAAACGGTTACAACGTGCCGTTCGGACACAACAAGGCACCTGGCGTGTACGATGCTGACCATTTACGTGCAGTTTCACGACTGATTAAAGATGTCGTGTTCACGTGTCAATCATTTACAGAATCACTCGGACGCATCTCTGACCCGACCGATTTTGTCTACATGGACCCTCCGTACGCTCCGGAGAATGCCACGTCATTTGTGACCTACACAAAGTCTGGGTTTGGTAAAGAACAACACGAATCGTTGTTTCGGCTCACACAGTCACTTCCGTGTCCTTTTCTCATGAGTAATTCGAATGTGGCCCTGGTCCGTGATGCTTTTCCCGAGACGCATTTTGTAACCGAAATTATAGTGGCCCGGCGTGCCATCAACTCTAAAGACCCGTCGGCTCAGACAAACGAGGTGCTTATCCAGTCATCAAGCCTTGCAAAGTAGTCAGGGTCTTCACCAAAAAGGATGGTGGTTCCGTGACGGGCGTGCAACTTGCGCATAACGGGCCATTTGCTCGTGTTTGAAAGATACATTTTCTGAAGTCCGCTCGATAGACAAAACGCATACTCGATTGTAAATCGAGGTCCTAGGTATTCGTGATACTCCTCCTTGAACCACGTGTCGGCACACAACTTTGTGTCGACACTTCCGGCACCATTTTGTGTCTTCTTTTCTAAAATTTTGAGCAAGTATTTGTCGCCATTCCGAAAAAGATACGCCTCGTCAGGTTTTCGGTCAAGTGTCACATTAAATTCGGAACGACAATATTTGACGAGCGAACTTTGAGGAAGGAAAATAATGTCTCGGTCATCATCAATTTTCTTCTTCAAATAGTATTTTTCTTTTACAAACCCCATATCTAAGAGACGTTCGCCGTTCCAGGTGTTTTTTTCAAAAATGGCACCGTTCATGGTTGTGTTTGCACCCCCGGCGCCATCCCCCCGTGTATTCTTTTCAATGACACCATTCATATGACATTCAAAAGAACAGTATCTTTATTAAAAATTAGGTTACGGTACGACGTGGCTAAAAATGTTCACCCAAAGTGATGATAGACAAATGCCAAAAATCCTATAATAGTGTCCAGAAGTAGAACCTTCCACGCGTGCTCCTTGACGCCCTTGAAAGCCAGTAGGGCAAACAGGCCGTACATAAAGGCGTGGAATGGTCGGAGGTCGTTCCACCAGATGGCCTGACCACCCACCTCGACTCCCGTCTTGCGCCAGCCATTAATGTAAATTAAGGTGAATCCGATTGAAATAGACATAGCCAGGAGCCCGAGCCACGGGAGGAGCGCTGGGAAACGATATGCAGCGTACGTCAGGCTGAGACGGGCACCCATACACCCGATGAGGAACATCAACATTCGCTTCAGCTCCATATTAATGTGTACATTGAAATTATATAGAACCAACAAACCCCTAAACCCTAAATGAGTCTGACTGCACTTTGCAGGACCTGCGTGTACTACAATCACAGGCGCGGGACTTGTGTGCGCGCTTTGACCCGATTGACTGGTGGGAATGTCTACCAGGATTGCGCCAAGGCGGTCCGGCTCGATAAGTCGCGTTGCGGCCCAGAAGGCAAGTGGTTCGAAGAGGAGAAGGGTCCGGGTGCACTGTTAAAGTTGTTAATGCCTAAAACAACAACATATCATGACACCTAACATGTTGTGCAAGAACTGCGTGTTCTTCTCACCGGTTGAGAAGAGGTGTCGCATGGCCGGCGTGGTGACTAAGAAGGGACGCGCGACCCATGACTATGCACGATCTGTCCGGCGTGACCCCAAGCGGTGCGGGCCTAAAGGCAACCTTTTCACCCCGAAAGAGGAAGAGGAAGAGGAGTTCGTTTACGCGAGCTAATTGGAACCGCGCTTATGTGTGGGTAATTAATTTGTACTTCAAGTGTAATGGTTGACATTAAGAAAATCCCTGACAAGCTCACGGATTCTGAGAAGAAGAAGATCAAGCAGGAGAACAAGGCGAAGGCTAACCCTGAGCTGGCGGCAGCCAACAAAGCGAGCGCAGACGCCAAACGTGAGCGCCGCAAAGAGTCCGGTTCTACAAAGGCATTTTCTTAACCGGTGCCTCCTCCTCTTTCATCCAATCCTCTAACCTGAACCTCGAGTCAAGGTAGGCTTGAAAACCCTTTGTGAACTTTTTCGTTGTAGGCTCGTTTACCGACTTTTTCTCCTCCTCGCCTGCTCGAGTGCGCCCTATATCAATTGGCGCGTAATCTTCCGGTTTCCCCATCGAAAAGGATCGAACAAGGCTCCTCGGTACGGCGCGAAACTTGAAGAGTGTCTGCATTTGTTTTTCTACGTTTCGCGACTTTAAGAGATTTTGCCATTGAACTCTAATGGGCATCCAAGCCTCTATGATTTACCGGCCGGTTGTCACTGACGCACATATCGAGAACGCTTTGAGAATTGCACAGACCAAACGGGCAAACACGGGCGAGTACGTACGCTATCAGTCAAAGGCTATCCGTCTCGTCAACTACAAGGTGCGGCAGAACCGAGAGGTGGTAGAGGCAAAAGATATCGAGGAGATACTTGATTCTATGTACCCCAGAGGGTCTTGGCGGGTGTGACACACAGGGATGATGCGTGGTCGACCCTACTTGTTAATGAATGCCGTCAAAAACGCTGTGATTGCAATCCAACACCAATACGAACCTGCGGTTCCGTATTTTTCATTGAAATATGCACTGATAAAATAAGTGACTAACCCAAATAGGGCTGAACCCCGGTACCCCGTGATCCATAATGGGGTGAGTAGCATTACGAGCCATGCTATAATCCATGGTGATTTAAACGACGGAATCCAATTCCATTTCAGATGACCATTCGCTCCAACTTCCGTACTTAAATCAACCTTTGTTGTCAATAAATACAAAGCAGTCCCTGTGAGCGTAATCAACCATGCTTTATTACGCATGTCGTCCGGCAATAACATAGCAGTTACTAATGGCTGCATTACTATGAGACATACGCCGACAGCAGACCATAACTGATTTGAACTAGGGATTGCCAGATTTTTCCATAGAAAATATTCCACGAGCTGCATTTGCGCGAACACAATCATATAAATCAGTATGATCGGGTTCAGAGTTCGATTATACTTGTGAATAGCCGCCAGGGTCATCGCAAACGCATATGTTTTTAGTGATCCCTCTGCGCTCCAGCACATATCATCCCGCGAGATATTTTTATGTTCCCTAATATAAATGGACTTTTACACTCTGCTCTTCTGGAACTGATTTTGACGTTGATCATTCACGCGCGGATGCTCAAGACGAGCACGCGCCACGCGGTCATTTCGATCGTCGCCGCGTCATCTATGTTTCTCGGCTCTAAGATTGGCAGAGAATTTCTAGGCATCAAGTAATGAATTACCAAGACTTTATCAACGAGGCTGAAAAGAGACAGGAGAGGCTCACACAGATTGCCGGTACAAAGCGTGGATGCGACCTCAATAATTTCTTTTGCGAATTATATGGAGGCATTTGTCGCTGTATTGGGTCTTGCAGCCAAGGCTGGCACTGGCACGAAGGAAGAGGATGTGGTTAAGCTTCAGATGGATGACGCCAAGGTTCCCATGAAGATCCTCGACGCCATCGAACGGCACATTTCGGTCGATTCGTCGCCAAACAAGGAGACGCTCGTCGCATGGGCCAACGCCGTCAAGGACTTGCTCCAGGAGTACGCCATGACCGAATATCATAGAAATCAGATCGTCAACATCAAGCGGGTTATCACGTCCAAAGATGCGAACCTCGGTAATTCGATTGATATGAGCCTTTTTTCGCGGTGTTCATTCTGGCCCGGGAAGATTGCCTTCAGCCGTTATTAAAGATACAGCGCGCCTAAAATCCAAATGAGCTCGATGTCAGCCCTCTGCAAGGTTTGCATTTACTACAACTCCGCCGAGAAGACGTGTGTGCGCTCGATCGTGGCCGTGAGCCCGGGCAAGATTCATCACAATTACGCAAAGTTTGTCCGGCTCGACAAGAAGCAGTGCGGCCCACAGGGCAAGTGGTACACAGAGGTCATGGGGAAGGATGGCCTTTCGAAGAAGACGTCACTCGACGAGCTCTTCGAGTCGTTCGACATCTGAGCGCGATCTCTTAATGAATTGGGTAGCCGTCACGACCATTTCAAATTTGTGCTAACAATATTTGTTATAAAATAATAAGGTTTTTACTTTTTATTTCGGAATGGTCCAGTATTATAATTTATCCAGTTCTGGATATTCGCCAGAACCGTGTTGCGGTTAGGCTCTTCTGGCCCATTATTTCCGTTCCGCTTGATACGACCATTTGTGTTGGTAACATAATAGCCACCGGCGTTAGAACTCTGGTAACGCATAAAGAGCTGCACCAGGTTAGCCAGATTCGCGTTGTTGATATTCTTACCACGTACAAGGTTCTTCTCGAGCTTGTTCACGCGAGTCTTCTGGGCCTCCTTTTTCTTATTCTGGGCTGGTTTATTTGCCAGACGAGCCTTGTACGCGTTAGTTGTATTAGTCTTGACCGAACGTTTCTTTTGGTGCCCACGAGCCTCATAAACAAGATTACTCTTTACGTAGTTGAAGTTACCAGGACCGTATTTATAAACAGCCTGTCCGTTGTTGGTACGGTTGTTGTACGTAAAGTTCTTGCGGCCACCAGCCGTTATGGTGAATGCGTTACCATTCTTTGTATTGTACAGAACTGGTACGTGCGTGAGATATGGCGACCAGAACTTCCAGTTTTTATTGGCATATATAGCCTCGGCATTCTTGTAGCTATTCAAGCTAGACATTTATATTTAGGCACTTTTTTATTTTCCTGAGCGCGATTTTTTTTGAATGATTTCATTTGTGAGGAAAATTGCGAAAAAGTTCTTCGATACGAGATCGAGGGTATTGTACATTAAATTTTTCTGAATGTTCGGTAGCATATACGCCACGCCATATAATCCCCAAACAACAGCCGTTACATTAAATACACCATTTCCGGCGCCACCCATTTCTTTATAAATAACTTGGAATGTTGCAAAAAAGGCCAATGTACCGACCACGAGCGCCAACTCTCGTGATATGTATCCAATCTCGCCTAAATATCCCGCCAGGAGCATAACCGCGTTGAACAACACTATACGCCCCATCTGTGACTTGTATTTTTTAATCACGTCGATGATACCCATATCTTCAAGTTCACCGAGTTTGTAAACCAAGTAAGACGACAGACTGATAAGCATAAGAGGGGTTGTGATTGCCCAGTCGTAATATCTGGTGATTGCCATTGTAGCAATATCGTCGTGCGCACGTATGAAAGCTGTGTAAAATATGAATTGTACAGCCGTCACGACCAATTCAAGTTTGACCGCCTGTGTAAGCAGTTTAGGCTTTGTGTAACCCATAACACGTGTGGTATAAATACCAGCAAGCGCTTGTACGGCAATACTAAGATTTGTCGATTGGTGTACAATATTCATTATAATTCTGTTTATAAAATAATAATGGAGTGCCCCGTGTGTGCACAAGATCCGACGAGTCACTCCTTGAAACGCCTCGAGGATGAAGACGGTATCGCTGTAATGTATACGAAACCAGCAGAAGCGACGCGATATTGGGATCGTGACGGTATTCTATTTCATTACGACAACGCCCTTTCAAAAATACACGGTGATTGGATGTGGATTTTTGATGCGGATGAATTTTCAATAAAACACATGATGGAAATTGGAGTCGCCACGAGTTTAGCACAACTCATATCGACCAAATATTCTGAACATCTTCGTAAAATTATTATAAAGAATCCCACACCAATAGTAGAACTTGCAATCATAGTGGTTCGACCATTTTTGAATAAAAAAATGCGTTTGCTTATTAGTGAGACCAAATAGATTTTTTTTCTAAGTTCCCTTATATATGAATCGCGAGAATTTGGTAAACGCCATTACAGGGTCATATCTCAAAGGTAATAAAAACGTGTACAAAATCAGCAGTCCCAACGGTAAACACTACAGGTTGGTGAACAAGACATCGTTGGCAGCACTTCTCAATAGAAAAAATATCAACATCTTGAACCGAATGATTGCAAAAAATGACGTTCTAAAATACATAGCAAGAAAAAAAATAGAACGACATAATGTCCCTATATTTTTTATGTTGGAGAATCCATCTCCTAACTCTTCCCATAATAACTACGTGCGGAAGCAAAACTATGTATTCAGAAAATGGAATGCCATCCGTGGCATGAAGGAAGTTCGCAACCCGACAGGCTTCTCTCAAAATTTAAAACTCACCAATGTAAACCATCATAAATTGAGTGACAATAATCAACGTTATCTTCGGAGAGGTCGTCGTGATAATGTAAAAGAGACGGAAAATTACCTCCAGAAAAAGGCGGCCGAAAATGCCGAACGACGAAAGTATGTATATAACGTAAATGGGATGCGTGTGAACGCAAATTTCAAACATATAGGAGACATACCAAAAACTGCCACACTCATTCAGAAAAACCACGCATCGTATCCTACTAAACATGCAGCGAATATTAAGCAGAAATTTAAGCAGTGGGCAATAACCACTCTAAGACCAAACTATAACATGAGAAGTGTGAATATTAAAGTGTACAAGTTGTAAAACTTGCCATCGTGGTTATTTAAAAATACTATTATGAAGAGCATCACGGTACGCCATAACAAGCTCATCGTGCTCTCCGTTCATACCTTTGAATCGAAAGCTCGAATCTAAATTTTCAAGAATCGCGCGATCCTGTTCGACGATCGCCTTTCCCATGAGCACAAAGAGTGTGGAAGGGACGCCGAAGTTTTGACTGAAACCCACAAACATCTTGGTCGTGAATTCGTCCAATGGGCACAGTGTGACATATGTCATGAGCACTTTGTCCCCGTGGACAACAACGTCACTCCATGTGGTATACGGAAGAACAAACGCGTGGAAATTGTGCGTCGTCGAAAGTCCGAACATTTTGGTCGACAGGGCCTCTCGGTTTGGCACGTAGTCAAACTCTATCGTGTGCCCCTTGTGGGTGACGTTTGTCGGTTTCTCTCCGGGCGTCCCGAAACCGAGAGGATTTGCGTGAACCCATGACGCGTGACACGGATCGATTCCGTTCTCGATGATCATCTGGGCGGATTGTTTGATGGTCGTCTCGAACCACATGGTACTGAATCCGGGTTCAGTGACATGTGGCACCTCGGGCGGGTCGGGACCGTCGAGGCCCTTCGGGCGAACCCACAAAAGGCCATTCTGATCCTTCTTATCAAAATCAATCTGTAAAAGCTCCGCACAATCGTTCCCCCATGGTTTACACAACTTCTTCTCAGTGTATTTCCACCCGTGGTACGGGCACTCAATCGCACCATCCGCAAGAACCTTGCCGCCAGACAATGACGCACCTCTGTGCCGACACGCATCTGACGTTATTTGAACCTCATGGTTGTGATTACGCCACACGACGTAGTTACGACCCGAGAGAGTCACCTTTCGTGGCTGTTTACCGAGCGTCACAGAGCGCGTCAGTGCGATCCAGCCTTCCATCTTACTTTAAAATGTTGTATATTTTTAAATGGACTCTTATACTTTGCTCTTCTGGATAGGGTTTTTGACCCTGATTATCATTCACGCGCGGATGCTCAGCACGAACACGCGCCACGCGGTTATTTCGATCGGTGCCGCGTCAGGGATGTTTCTCGGCTCCAAGATTGGAAGAGAATTTCTGGGCATCAAGTAATGAAGAGCTGTCTCAAAGCCGGTCCTAAAAACAAAAAGTGCGTCAGGACCTCGAACAAAAAGGTTTTCAGTCTTCCGAGAAAATTCTCAAAACTCGCATGTCTCATAGGTCCTATTAAAGGATTTACTATGCGAGCGAGCTGCGCGCCATGGATAAAGAAACACTAATCTTACAAAATGGATATTCATATGCCATGTCTTTATAAAAAGGTTCAAGTATGTAGAAATTTCATTAACCCCCAAACAGTCTATTGAGTATACTAGGGAAAATAACATAGCTATCAATACAATAATGTAGTAGGTTACGGTGGTCGACCAAACCCAGGCGGACGAAAATTCTACAAACTTTTTTCTCAGTCCATGACAAATGGGACGTCCCAGGACAACTGAGAGTCTCGTGTGCCCCCTATGCAAGAGGGACTTTTCTCAGGAGCGCGCAGGTACGACATCATACAAACGACACGTGGTCCGTAAGAATCCATGTGTCCTTCCAGAAGGCCGCGAGTATCACAGAGAGCGTCCCAAGTTTTTCGAGGGTGTGGTCATCAACGACTTTGATGATATGGACCTGGGTCACGTAAAGGGCCCAAATGACGAAGGGTCTAAAAGGGTCTGGGTCATCTCTGTACTCCAGCAAATCTTCAGCATCCCAGTGAACAAGTGCATCGTCCTCAAGAATATCGAGCTCTACCCGGACGAGATCTACATCAAGCGTCGGGGTGGCGCCCAAGTGATGAACATCCACGACTTGACCATCTTGACACTCTTGATGCTCCATGAGCGTCTGTACCCTTTCCTTGAGCTTTCAGGATGGGAAAAGTACGAAGAGTTTGAGGATTGGGTTGCAATGGTCGCGGGTGTGGCCCTCAAGGATCGGAATTGGCTCGGTACAATCGAGCCCTTGTCATATTATTACATAGCCGTCCGGGACTTTCTCAAAAACTACCTATTGAAGATGAAGCACAGAAGACACGAAACCTTGATGCTCGCGAGCGCAACTCGTACACGTTAAAAACTTGAGCAATTTATAGAGGAATGGATATCGACGGGTTCTCGAAAAGGGCCTCTAATTTCTTCCCCAAAGCCAAGGACTGGCCGCCCCCTGAACGTCAGGTTGTGGTCACACCGGAGGAGATGGTCAAGTCTGATAACAGGAAGACGGTACCACCTCGCAAGAATAATTAGAAATTTCATTAACCCCCAAACAGTCTATTGAGGATACTATAAACATGATGTTTGACGATTTTCATATACATAAAGGGTCACCTAAATGGAGCGGCTCGTCATTTTACAATATTACAAAATGGATATCCATTTTGTAATATTACAAAAACGACCCTGGCGGGGATCGAACCCGCAGTCTTCCGCTTAGAAGGCGAATGCATTATCCAATTATGCTACAAGGCCAAAATTGCTCTCGTCGAGTTTCGATCTCGACACCTCTCGCTTACTAAACGAGTGCTCTACCAAATGAGCTACGAGAGCGGAATGCATCAGGTGGGTTTCGAACCCACGCGGCTTGCGCCAGCAGAAAACCTCGTTTTACTTGAGTCTGCCTCCTTAGACCACTCGGACACTGATGCGCTGCTCCAGCCCAGGATCGAACTGGGGTTGGCGGCTCGCCTTATTTCATAAGACCACTGTACTAACCGATTATACTACTGGAGCGTCATCTTTTTTTTTGCGCGCGTACCTTTACACATTTACAGACCAGTAGAACCAAAACCGTCCGAGCCACGAGCAGTCTCCTCGGGGGCCGCAACCTCAACAACATCCGCGTGAGTGTAATTCTCAAGAATGAGCTGAGCAATGCGATACCCCGGCTTAATCACAAAGGGAATACGCATATCAGTATTCACCAGGACCACCTTGAGCTCACCAGTGTAATCGGGGTCAATCACACCGGCCAGCGTATCCAGACCGTGCTTCACGGCCAGTCCAGAACGAGGTGCAATACGACCATAGGTTCCGGGTGGGAGCTGGACAGCAATTCCAGTAGAGACGACAACACGGTGACCGGGCAGGACGACATATCCATCGATGCTGTACAAATCGTATCCGGCCGCCCCGGGCGTACCGCGAGCCGGCAGGCTTGCGTTTGGTGTCAGGCGAGTGACCAGAAGCTGTGAGGCCATTGTACCATATATACAGTGTCAATCTTTATCTAAACAAAGGGTAAGAATGTGTGACCCAGAGCACGAAGTGTATTACATCAAGGCTGATTCAGTCTTTGCCCCTTCAAACAACACATTCACCGTCTACTTGAATACATCTCTGAGAAATGTCGTCCGGGCCGAAGTCATGTCCTTGAGTGCTCACTCGAACGTCGTATCGTCCGGTAATCAAAATTACATGTACGTGTACATCAATGAACTTTCGACCAAGTTTAACGACCGGGCGAACGGCCAGATTGCAATCCAGGTGTCTGGTCAAACCTCAAACATTGGTTCCAATCCATCCGGAACTATAGCAAACCTGAGCAAGCTCGCCACGTCAATCGTGGCTGTTCCACTCGAAGAGATTCAGCAACGGACCACTTTCACTGTCAGTCAGAATTATCCGGCTCAGGCAGTTTTCATCGAGCCGATCCGTCAGATTGACCGACTCACCATCGAGCTTCTGAGTGGTGGCGGAGCCAGCTTGCAGAATGTCGGAAATACGTTTTTAGTATTTCGGTTTACGTGTGCAAAGGGTAATCGCTGCCTGTACTAGCTACAAAAGTCGCATAAGAGCCATTGCGAGTGCAGTCATACTAGAGACTGACACGTCATCTGTAGCAATATGGAACAGTTCAATAGGGGTCACCTGGATGTGATGAACTACGACATCATTCATCACTGAAGGAACAAAACCCACGACGGACGTTTTAACAACATACCGTTCGACATATCGTCCGGTACGTCTGACGTACGGTTCAGAGTTCCGGACCGCTTTACGAACATGTATACACGACCGTCGAATACCTTTGTTCATAACGTTCTTTTAATAGCGTTGATAATTTGCTGGGCGCGCGAACGTGCACCGTCTATATTTTTATCGTAAATCTTCTTTATAAAATTCTTTACTGTGCCGTTCCCATAACTCTTTTTTTTGATACGTAACAGAGTCGAAAGACGGGCCGTATTCTTGAGTCCCTTTTCGGGCCTATTTCCTGTAAGAGGATTGCGATTCTTGATTCCGGGATATACGAACGAACCAGCCAGCACAACCGCGACATTACGGTACATGTACTTGAGGCGCTCCATCGGAATGCCGTACAGACGCGTGTACGGCAGGTGCAGATGTTCACGACTGATACCCGGTACATATGCCAACGTCGAATCGACAAAGTCGATCGGTTTGGACATTCCTGGAAACTGCAACTTGTACGAAATCACCTGGTAGACCGTCTTGCCGGTCGCCGGCAACACCCGAATCGGTGGTACAAAATCAACCACGACCAGTTTTGCACCGGTCGCCTTGTACTCTTTGTTGAGCCACGTGATGAAACCGCTCACATGGCTGGACATAACCTGGCGCATCGCAAAAATACGATTCGAAATGTCTATCCGAGACCGGAGTCGTCTGGGGACCGCAAACGTAAAATCAAAGTCGGATGTGTCGCGAACTTTGGCCGGCGCACGGATCGCGCGAGCCTCGAGATACAATTTGACAGCCATGCCGCCACCGAGGTACGGAACAAACCCACCATATTGGCGTATCAGGCGACGATGTGTCTTGCAATACGCGACAAACAACTGTGGAAGTGACTCGACGAGTGTTCGCTGGTCGAGGACGGCCCGGGGACGATTTAGTGCGACACGACGTTCGAGGGAATGAGTCGCGTCAGACAACATGATTTCGGAATGAAACATACCGCTGTGGAAGATGGTCCGGGCACGCGGTGCGTAGTACCCATCGTACCGTTCGGGCCGAAGAAACTCGCGCGTCAAGCGTTGGGCCAAATCATGGTCAATGTCCGCGACACTGAGGCGCTGTCCGGGGCGTTTGTTCCGTGCACCGGGGAGAGATGCCCGAGGACCATAAAGAACTTTGTACGCCTGGACTTGTTGGGCGCGAGTCGTACCGACTCCCATGGCAAATCGCAACAGCGTCCTGGTTTCTTTGGTCAGGCCCGGATACTTGTTCACGAGCAACTGAAGGTTTTTGGGCGACATGGTGAATAGGCGCAGGGGCTTCTTGGCCAGGTATACACTGGGCTGGCCGTATACGCGCGCGACACGCGAGTTTGTCGTCGCGAAGAAATGACGCACGTTTCTCAGCATGACGGAACGGGTCCGTAGACCTTTGTATATACGAGTCCCCTTTGAGAGGACCGTCTCGCCGAAAATCATCTCTACTAAGAGTATAGATAAAAATGGCTTCCAAGTATGTTGCACTTCTCATGCGTTCGCGCGAAAAGGCGCACATGTATCACCTGACGACCAACTCTTTCGCGGAGCACAAGGCGCTTCAGGCGTACTATGAGGGTATCGTCCCCCTGTTGGACGCGTATGCCGAGGCGTACATGGGCAAGTACGGTCGGCTCAAGCGGTTCGTGTTGCCGCGTAACGCCAAGACAAAGACGAGCGCGCGCATGTACTTCAAGACGTTGCTGACGCGCATTCGTGCGTGCAGCCTGCCACGCGACACCTACCTGAAGAACATTCAGGATGAGATTACGGCGCTTGTGCGTTCGACGCTGTACATGTTAACGCTTCGTTAACAGGGGGTTAACTCTGAAGTGACATGGCGGTCGTGACTTCCATGATAATAGTCGTAACCGTTCATGGTTCCGTGACCAATTCCAAACTTTTTGAGAATCACGCCATGGAGTACGTGGTCACCCCAACGGTACTTGATACACCCGCGTGACTGCCGAACATTTTCAATCCAGTAACGTACGTCCGACCGATTCCATATATCCATTCGAGATACAAAGACATTCGTGTACGGCATGGTTCGGTCGTACAGGTGTGCGTCTTCGCCCAGCCATTCGGGCAAAGTTTTGTTCGTCAGGTCGTGGGTCTCGACGTCGAACATTGGTGTCCGGTACGGTGTGTCGGGCGTCACACAGTCAAACACATCGGACCACTTTTCACTTTGTAAAATACAATCTTCATCGACCCGAAGAACTACGTCATAGTCCTTCAGGTAGTCCCATACGTCACATGTATGAAATTCACACATGACATGGTAGCCCGGATAACAACTTCCGTCGTAAAATGTGGTGATTGTCTCGGCGGGCAAGGGAACGTCGGTCGGAAAACTGAACGGCACTTGAATCCATTTGAACTTCATCGCCGGTGTCTTGGTTTCGATAAACTGACGATGCCCATGTGAAATATTCCCTTCGTGGAACAACACCAAATCGGGAAAAGTGCCTATGAGTTTCTGAATTGACATATTTCGTGTGATGAGACGAGAGTACATGGCCGGGTTTTGATATCCGCGAGTTAGACAGAACACGGCCGTCTTCATTAGACGTATAAAAACTGTAATGTTTATATTGTCAATGGTGCACATGATGTATCCCCAAAAAGGAGCCGGTTTTGCAAACATTCTGATTCACTTGTGTGATTTTTTTGCTCATCACCCGGATGGTCTCGTTCATGAATCTATCAAGGATTATGAACTCGGTCGGTGGCTCACGTTCCATTTTCCGTTGACTGTCCGGACAGACCTTCCGGTATACAAACCACAAATTTATATCAACCCGCAGACGATCCAGTATGTCCACCCGCTTATCCGTAAGTTGATCAGTCCTTCGGCCGAACTTCAAAAAGTAATTGACGAACATGACTTGACGGGCGTCAAGGCTGGTTTGCACATTCGTCGAGGCGCGGCCGCGAATGACAGTCGTGTCGTGGTCCAGAATGCGACGGATGTGTTTGCGGACGACAAGGCGGTCCAAGTATTTGTAAACATTTCAAAACACCAAACACCTTATTTCCTCGCAAGTGATTCTCCGGAAACCAAGCGGAAATTTCCAGATGCTCGGACGATCGATACCACAATTGCGGTCGTTCACGATGAGTGCCCGAACGCACCGACGAATGATCGTCGGAACGTGTTTTTGGATTTCTTTTTACTTTCAAAGTGCCCCAAGTTGTACATTACGGGTGGAATTTTCCCACAGTTGCCTGGTCTGTCGACCTTTGGGTACATGGCTGCAATGTACGGAAATGTGCCGTTTGAAGTCATTTCGAACTAAGTGGACCATTTTTTCAAGTTTTTACAATGAATATGAAGGTTGACAACCGGTAATCCGAACGCCCATGGACGACCGTCTCGCCATTCAATGCCCACATTGTCGGCCCGGAACACACACGACTCGTTCACAAAACCTTCCGTGTTCCCGGGTGCGTCAATTCCGCCAATGTATTGTCCGAGGGCAGCGGCGTCAAATACGCACTGAAACTCGTCCCAGTGGTTTGTGTACTCGCTCGACACAAATGGCGGACGAGCAATCGGAAGAGCCTTCATGCGTTCAGGGAATGTATACATATAAGCCTTCAAAAGTTGCATTTCGGTTGTAAATTTTGGTACATTGTCCACCATAAACTCTGTGAGATGCTGAACGGATTCGACGTCCCTGAAATACATAAAAGACGGAATGACTCGTCCGGGACAATCTGTCGGAATTGCTATATGCTTGTAATGTGTTCGAAAGAGTGGGAACAGTTTGGAAAGATCCATATATATGAGATTGTCGTACTCGATATGGAAAACGTCCGTCATTTGATTATGTTTCATATAGTCACTGATCGCCATGAAACGTTCGGCAGCCGCGTGCCAAAATCCACCTCGAAATTCGCGATCCAATTTTGAAACCTGATTAAACTTGATGTGCGTTGAACTTTTTTGAATCTTGTCAAGCGACACAACTTTGGCACCGTCGACATGATTGAAATTCTCAAGCAAAAGATGCACCTCGATGGTCGGGTTGTACTTTTTAATCTGGCGTACACAATCCTGAATATATTCAGGAAAGTGTTGCCCGTAATGAACAAGAATCAGGTTTAACTGAACAACCCCGAGATGGTTTGTGAATCTTTCCATCATAGGAATTTCGTATTGTACCCGTGTCATTACATCGGTCGACAGTTTACAACGAATATGAAAGTAATTGTCGGCTGTTCGCGGGTCCATGTTAGGTCTGGCCATCAGGTACTCTGTGTGTTTCCACGTAGACATGGGAAAACCACTCTTTTTGATGAGTTGTCCTATGACAACATCGTCGTATGTGAGCTCGATATGTTCTCCGCCAATCCAGGTATCAACGATACCTTGTACAACCCGTCGCGACAGAAACATTCCACAACCAGTCACAAAATCATTGTTTACGATGTTTCCAATTACGGGAAAGTTTTCGTATTGTTTGAGCATGTCAAACACTCTTCCCCAATGAAATATGGATGACAAATTCGTACGGAGCATAAAATCCCATTCCTTTGTAAGTGCAAACTTCATAAAATAAAGAACCTTTATAATTCCCGTCTCTACAGTTTCATCGTGTAGACCCGGGGCATAATAAACATTTTCCACTATTTTTTCAGTAGGTTCTGAACCAAATTTGATATAATAACTCTCCGTGTCACGGTAGGACCATCTTGAAATTTTTTGGGCCCGGCGCACGTATTCATCTGCATCATGCGCTATAATACCTACGATAAGCTTCATATACTTTATTTGTTAGTCTTCTATCTTTAACTCTCGAACAAAAATATGATATCCACTATTTTCAAACTGTAACGTATCTTTTCGGTCATATACATCCTCACCATTTAGTAATAAAATTTCAGACGGTTTATAGTGTGTTTTAATCATGTCCAACAGAGGCATTCCTCTCATGTGACTCCCGTACACAACAATGTCGTACTTATGACTGGTTATGTCATCGACAAGTGTTGCGTCGAGTGAATTGTCGCGCATGGTACTCTCGAGATTATTCGTATAGCTAAATCCTTTTCCGTAAAAGGTGCGGGCGTCTGTATTTTTATAAATATGAGGAACTTTCGGATAATCATGGCAGTTTGTGCCTAGAATGCTTTTGAATCCGTGAAGTGTCAGACATCTCACGCAATCGGGTCCGGTGTCACCCGACAGGAAAAGAACTTTGGTCGCCAAAGAATTACCCGACTTTTCAAGCATGTAACGCGCAATTTTTTCGGTCGTCAACGTTGACCGAGTATAGTCAAGAAGCTTGTGAATATGGTCGGTATAAACTTCAACCGGTATATCGTGAAAATCCTTGTACTGGTGGTACAGTTTGTTCCCCTCTCGTATAAGTTCCTTCGGCATCAGTGCCATTGTCAGCGGCGGACATTCATCTATGTCCGGAAAATACGGGATACAACCGTTTGCTAATATTTCGTAATGACGAAGACAATCCCATCCACCCTTTTTGTGTGTTATTGCAAATATAGAACGCCTGTACTCATTATAATAGTCTTCTTCGGTATTATATACATAAGTTTCATATCTGCCCGGAATAAGACTTGATAGATATTTGCTCTTGGTCGGAACATCTGATAATACTTTATATTCGGGAATAGATACAGTAACGGGGTGAAACATTCTGTAATATATACACCTTAACACTTTAAATCCAGAACGGGTGACTTAACGTCCATTCGACAACTTCCGTTATGCGTTCTTTTACAGATTTCTTTGGATACCAACCGAGATTGAAAAGTCGCTCACCCGATAGGGCATATCTCAAATCATGCCCGGGTCTTGATGAATGAAAGTCAACCATTTCACATTTCAGTTCCTTTCCCATAGACTCTGCTATATATTTGGCAAGTGTAAGATTATCAACTTCGTCTTTCCCGACAATATTAAATTTGGGACATAATTCGCCATTTTTAACCTTGTCACCGAGGTTTGTAATGAACAACAGGGCGTCTGCGACATCGGTCGCATGGACATAAAATCTGCTTCCCGGGAGCGTACATGTTGAATCCGCGTGAATAGTAACAATCTCATTATTATTAATTTTTGAGATGCACATGGGAATGAACTTTTCGGGGTGCTGACGTGGACCAAACACATTCATGGTGTGCGTAATTACGATAGGTAGTTTATATGTGTTATGGAAAGCGACCGCCAGCTCTTCACCTCCGGCTTTTGTTGCCGAGTAAGGGTTGGTGGAATTATATCTATCGTACTCGTTGTAGTTTACACCGGGTGGAGCCGGACCAAAGACTTCGTCGGTCGAGAAATAAATCAGCATTTTTAGTCTAGTTTGCGTTCTTGCAAAATTTAACACGTTACATGTACCGACAACATTGTCCATGACAAAGCTCATAGGATCCTCAATGCTACGGTCAACGTGACTACTCGCCGCAATATGAAAAATATAGTCAAACTGACCTAGTTGTTTTATGAGTTGACTATTGAATTCGGAACGAAGATCATGATAAAGTACAGAGTATCTCGAATAGTCTTTTACGACATCACTGATTCGGTTGAGGTTTCCAGAATGACTCAGACGGTCAAGACCCACCACCTCAAAATCCGTATCCGTAAGAATCTTGTCAACGATATGATGTCCTATAAAACCAGCCGAACCTGTTATCAGGACACGCATTACTTAAAAAATATAGTACATATTTTTTAAGTAATGTTTGTTATCGAGCGCAAGTATAAAGAAAAGGTTGACGATTTGACCGGAGACATTCACGAACATTTACCGACACTTTACGAGTATGCATCAAATTGTGCAAGTGTCGCCGAGATGGGAGTTCGTGGTATTGTATCAACGTGGGCATTTTTGAAGGGTTTGGTCGAATCACCATACGAAAACAAAAAGCTGGTCAGTATCGATATCGAAAATATTGATATGACAAACGTGATTACGTGTGCTCACGAAGTCGGCATCGATATGAAGTTTATACAAGCTGATAGTGCAACCGTGAATATTGATGCAAACGTTGACCTATTGTTTATTGATACTTGGCATATTTACGGTCACCTCAAAAGGGAACTCGAGAACCATCACGGACGTGTAAATAAATATATCATCATGCATGACACGGAAATCGACGGTGTTTACGGTGAGAGTATTCGTTGTAACTGGAACATATCTGAACAATCCAAAAAATCGGGTTATCCTGTTGATGAAATTGCAAAAGGCCTTCAGCCAGCTATTGACGAATTTATAGCAAGTCACAGTGAATGGTCGCTCGACAAAAAGTTTACAAATAATAACGGTCTCACTGTTCTTGTTCGATCGCACTGAAAGCGGCTTCTATTGCCTGGTCCATGTTGTAATATTTATAGGTTGCAAGTCTTCCGGAAAAGATGACATCAGATTCGTTTGATGCAAGTTTTTGATATTTTTGGTACAGTGCCTCGTTTTTGATATTTGGTACCGGATAATAAGGTTCGCCGGTACTCATCGGATATTCCTTCACTATAGTGGTCATTGAACTGTTCGATGAATGATTCGGAAAATACTTGTATTCGACACATCGTGTCCATGGTACCGATTCGTCTGGAAAATTTATAACACCATATGGTTGATAATATTCTTGTTCATAATGTTCAGTTACAAACTGTAGACTTCTATATTCAAGTGGCTCAAAACCCGAATCCTTGTAGTATGTATCTATACGACCGGTATAATATGTCTTGAGCGGCCTGACTGTGTTTTTAATTTTGAAATAATCGGTCGATGTTTCAACACGAATCAATGAATGGTCTATCATGCGCCCAAACATGTTCGTGTATCCATCGGCCGGTAATCCTTGATATGTGTCAGTGAAAGCTCCATCGTAATGAGATGTATGGATAGGTATACGCCGAAGAACAGACGGATCAAGTTCGGACGCATCTCGATTCCATTGTTTCCGGGTATATCCTCGAAACAAAAGTGAATACAGAGCTGGCCCACAGAGATTGAGAGCAGTTTCCTTGCTATTTTTTGCCACATAATGGGTCTGGACATTCTGTAACCATTTTTCCATTTCTTCAGAGGTGCGCAGCGACATACCGAACAAACGATTAACCGTCTCGATGTTTACCGGAATCGGCACGTACATATCATCTTCAACTTTTGATCTCAACTTCACCTGATATGGTATAAAATCAGCAAACCTATTCACAAAATTCCACACATTACTGTTATTTGTGTGGAAAAAATGTGGTCCGTATTTATGAATACGGATACCGTGCTCATTTTCGAAATCATAACAATTCCCCCCGATATGATCTCGACTTTCTATAATACGCACATGTCGCCCTTTTTCTGCAAGACAGCGGGCGAGAGTACACCCCGTGAGACCTGCTCCTACGATGAGCACATAAGGTACTTTTAAAGGAGGAACTTTGACATATTTTTCAAGTTTGGTACACGCAAGTTCATACGAACCTCTTTGTTCTTCCGAGTCTGCACATGTTTGGACCTTTACAAGGTCCTTCAGTGCCATAGACCCTTTATTTACGAAATTAAAAATACCAGTAAGTTCCATTTCCACAAGCGTCGGTATAAGAGGGAATAAATCCCGGACGGACGTTATCGACACGGATACATTATGAAGGTTATTCCGTCTGGACCATATTTTTTGATAAAAACATTTTGGATTTCCGTCAAATGTGCAAGGGTACATGATTCGTAGGTACAATACATGGGGTTGAAGTTTCTGTTCCAGTAAGATGCGGTATTTAAAATAAACTTTTTGGTCAAAATCGGGAACGTCTTCTTCCGTGTATACAGGTTGTTTACCCGAATATACACCACCTGACCCGAAAATTGTTAAATGGACTCCTAATGTACGACATGTTTCCATGAGTTCGAGCATATCAATATAGTTGGTCTGTCTCGTTTCTTCTTCGTGTGTTTCAGACCATTCAATGGTGGGTTTACATGAAATTCCTGCTGCACAAATCACGTACCGCGCACCGCTCTTTATAATATCTTGGGCAGCCGAGGTTAGTCGGCACGTCGATTCATACACTGGTTTATTCACCAACTTTAGATATTTCACACACTCCTGGCCTAAAAACCCTTTTGAACCAAGTACACAATACATTATTATGTAAAGAAATGAGATTCTTTAAGACCACATGACACATATTGGTAAATATTCTTACGGACAACCTAATATCGTATTTCAATATTCTGATGCAAAACTGGTGGTTGGAAAATTTTGTTCTCTTTCAAATCCTAAAATCTTTTTAGGCGGAGAGCATCGTCACGACTGGGTTACGACGTACCCTTTCGGGCATATTAACCAACACGTGTTTAATACGTTTGATGGAGTCGGACACGGTCTCCCGAAAGGAGACGTTGTCGTAGGAAATGATGTATGGATGGGGGCATTCGTCACAATTATGTCGGGTATTACAATCGGGGATGGTGCTGTTATTGCTGCGAACAGTCATGTCGTAAAAGACGTTGAACCATATTCGATAGTAGGTGGTAATCCAGCGAAACATATAAAATATCGTTTTTCAAAAGAACAAATTGAGAAACTATTGAAAATACGGTGGTGGGACTGGGATGACGAAAAAATAAATGAAAATATACCTTTGATGTGCAACTCTGACATTGACAAGTTTATCGAGAAACATATATAGATTCTCTCTTTTGAACAACATGAGGGTGTCCCATTCGGGCATAACACCATCCGGGAAGTGAAACGTACGGTACATCATCATATGTTGCCAAAAACTCCTTCGGACAACGAACAACCGGAATGCACCCGCACACCTGGGCCTCCCAAAACCTGTGCGTGTCGATTCCGTTCCCCATTGGACACAACACATACTTGTAGCCAGCCATTGTCCACATGTAGTCTTCAAAGTTTTGGCGCCCGGACACGTCACTCACAAAACAGTTGCGTTCGTGTGGATTATTGTCCGGTGTAAAATTCGAATAGACGGCATCCTTTTTAGGAACGGCCCGAAGTTCGTCTCGATACTTTTCACAAAACTCGAGCTTGCTCGGCGTATCTTCGAGTCCAATCGGAAGATGCTTCATTTTCGGGTGCGTCGTGCACAGGTTCTGGGCGCGCCATTCAACAAGGTCCGGCTGGGCGAGTAACGAAAAGAGCTCCGGGTCGGTAAAAAATGTACTCGGTGAATAGTCGCTCAGACCAGTCACGAGATTGTAAGGTTCGGTTCCTTTGAACTCGTTAAAAAATTGTCGAATATAATCCGTCTTGACAAAGATACTTTGGTTGGCCGTGTACCCGATCGGTACACCGGGCACGTACACGACGTCGCAGGCACGTTCGTGACCTTTTTGGGACATATAAATACAAGTGTCGTATTCACTTTAATGAGGATTCTCGTCACCGGAGGCTCCGGACTCGTCGGTCGTGCGCTCACCGCCCTCGATGGCGTCGAGTGGGTTTCAGTTTCGTCAAAGGATGTCAACCTTTGCAAGTATGAACAAGTCAAAGAATTGTTTCAGAAGCACACGCCGCTCGATGGCGTGATTCATCTCGCGGCCAATGTCGGCGGCGTCTTCAAGAACATGGCCCAGCCGGTCGAAATGTACGAAGACAATATGCTCATGAACACGAATGTTCTTCGGGCCGCACACGAGTGTGGAATTCAGCGCGTCATGTGTTACCTGTCCACGTGCATCTTTCCGGATCCGGCACCTGGGTATCCTATGACGGCTGACATGCTGCATACTGGTCCACCTCATCCAAGCAACCAAGCATATGCATACGCGAAACGAATGGTCGATATTCAGTGTCGGGCGTACCGTCAACAGTATGGTCATGAATATTTTTGTGTCGTTCCGACAAACATTTACGGACAGTACGACAATTTTCATCTCGAAAACGCTCACGTCATTCCGGCCCTCATTCACAAGTGTCACCTGGCCCAGCGCGACGGAACGCCACTCGTCGTCGCCGGTGATGGGACACCCCAACGACAGTTTATTTTCAGTGAGGACATTGCGCGTCTGACTCTGTGGTCCTTCTGTACGTACAAGACATTCGACCATCCTTTGATTCTGTGCCCCCCTAATGCAGAAGTTCCGCTTTCACATGTTGTCAACCTCATCACAAAGGCATTTGGGTTTACGGGACCAATTGTGTACGACACGACGCGTACGAACGGTCAACTCAAAAAAACGGTCCAGCCGATGAATCCTCCACTCGAGTTTACGTTTACGCCTCTCGAAGACGGAATTAGAAAGACGGTCGAGTGGTTTAAAACTGCCGAGCATAAAAGAATGTAGGAATGGGTTTCGTCGATACGTTCATGTTCTACAACGAGCTTGATGTTCTTGAATGGCGACTCCGGACACTCGACCCGTACGTCGACATGTTTGTACTGGTCGAGTCAGACGTGACGCACGTCGGGACTCCAAAAGAACTTGTCTTCGAGAAGAACAAAGAACGGTACGCCCAATGGCTTCCCAAAATCAGACACGTCGTCACCAAAGACATGCCGATCGACGACCCGAATCCATGGTCGCGCGAGAAACACCAACGGCATTGTGTTCTGAACGGTCTCGACGGCGTTCCGGATGATGCAATCGTGATGATTTCTGATGTGGATGAAATTCCTGACATGACTAAAGTCGGTCGTCCGGAACGTACAATGACGTGCCACATGCACATGTACGAATATTCGTTCAAATATACATTTACAGGCGAACCATGGTTTGGGACGGTCATGACGGACGCCAAGTCTTTCCGGAAACTCGGCCCGAATTTCTTTCGGGATAATCGTTGGCGGTTTCCGTACGTACCATTGGCCGGGTGGCATCTCAGTAGTTTTGGAGACGCCGAACATGTCTTTCGTAAATTGAAAACGTACGCGCACGCCAAGGACCCCGGGCGTCATGAAAGTCAAACACTCGATGATATCGAAAAGATGCTCCGGGAAGGCATCCATCATTCGGGCGGCAGTCTTGTTTTGACACCAGATGGAACATCTCGACCACCAGGTGTAGCTTAAAAAAATAGTAACTTGTCAGCTTAATGTCCCGGGTGGCAATTGTTACCGGAGTCGCGGGCCAGGATGGGTCTTACCTTACCGAGTTGCTTCTCGAAAAGGGATATACCGTCTACGGACTCGCACGGTTTTCCAGTCACGCAAAGGCGACACCGGCACACCCAAAGTTTCAGTTGGTTCGCGGTGACGTGACCGACCCGTCGTGCGTCTCTTCACTTTTGAAGCGTGTAACGGACGTCACGACATGGGAACGTATCGAAGTGTACAATCTGGCGGCACAATCACAAGTACAAGTTTCGTTCGAACAACCAGAGTGGACGACGCGCGTCGATGCACTCGGTGTGCTCAACATCCTCGAAGCGATTCGTCTGTCGGGTGACAAACGGATTCGCTTTTACCAAGCAGGAACTTCTGAGATGTTCGGTAAAGTTCAGGAGGTGCCCCAGACAGAAAAGACTCCATTTTATCCACGGAGTCCATACGGCTGCGCCAAAGTCTATGCGTACTGGATTACCAAAAACTATCGTGAGGCCCACGGTTTATACGCGTGCACCGGTATCCTATTCAATCACGAATCGGAGCGACGCGGTGAGGAGTTTGTGACGCGCAAAATTACCAAGGCGATCGGGGCACGTAAGTTTCCGATTCGGCTTGGGAACCTCGAGGCGCGGCGTGATTGGGGGTACGCACCCGACTATGTCGAGGCTATGTGGCGCATGTTGCAACTCGACACACCGGACGACTATATCGTTTCGACCAACGAGACGCACACCATTTATGAATTTGTCGAAAAGGCTTTTGGGTACATCGGTGTAAAGCTCATGTGGGATGAAGACGGTACCGGATGGAACGTACTTACGAACGAACCGGTTGTCGTTCGCGACCCGGTATTTTATCGCCCGACTGAGGTTGACCTGCTCATCGGAGATTCGACAAAGTTTCGTCAGGTTTCCGGATGGTCACCGTCTGTATCGTTTGATGAAATTGTACGACGAATGGTCATGAGTGACGAACAAACACAGCGTCACCCCAACCATAATGCGTCATGTTAATATCCTTCATGACGAAACCGTATGGTTGCAAAAAATCAACAATATCTGAGAGTTGGCCACATCCGGCGTAGATTTCTTTTGTGTTGACTTCAAGGTATACAAGTCTAAAACCTGAAAGTATATCCTTCATACCACGGAGCGCGTGCAACTCGGCACCCTGTATATCCATCATCAGACAATCATACTTGGTAACATCAATCGAGTGTCGGCTCAAAAGTTCTGGAAGAGTAGTCGTCCGAAGTTGGATACGTCCGACTTCGTAAACATCCGGATGTTGAATTTTGTGTTCTTTGAGTTCGAGGAACGAGCTCGACTGCCCATTATTTGTGACGATGAAATCAACATCATGTTCTTTATCAGAAATAAGACCATTGTATAGTTGGACCGTCGGAAACTTTTGAGAAACAAGTTGACAGACGTGAGGGGTTACCTTCGATCCACACAACTTTCGTATCATCACAGCCCACCTTTTCGTAGATTTCACGTTCTTCACAAAAGTGTGCTCCTATATGAATGATACCTTTTGGTACAATGGAACATTTTTCGAAA
>Ga0315284_10002625_pt1 | contig 25666 bp, 28 predicted proteins | sample YL17G09_16_MG_FD_203696 | JGI IMG/M metagenome (GOLD analysis project Ga0315284, IMG submission 203696) | Sediment microbial communities from Yellowstone Lake, YNP, Wyoming, USA - YL17G09_16 | ecosystem: Environmental > Aquatic > Freshwater > Lake > Sediment | place: USA: Wyoming | collected...
TCCTAGGCTAGCCATCTGAGGATGGCGTGAGCTCTCATGGGTTCAGGGCCCAATCACCTATAAAAACACACAGAATAAGAAATGATATGAACCTCAGCGCCTACATCAAGAAGACGTTCGGGAAGGACCTGTTCGTTCACCTGAACCATAACGAGCTTGAAGAGGAGAGGATAAAGTCCGAGAAGAAGGTCGAGAGGATTTCTGACGAGATGCAGGTCATCCAGGACAAGATGCAGAAGCTCATGATTGAGTCAAAGGGCAGGCCGAAGCCCATGAAGCTCCTCAACGTCCAGAAGATAAAGACGCTCAGGCTGGAGAGCAACACCAAGCAGCAGGAAGCAGAGGGCTACATAAGGCAATTACAGCTGCTGCTGCTGGTCGAGGCGCTGAGGGAGCACCAGACGGAAAAGAAGAAGAACAAGTTCATCGAGAAGCTGCTCAAGTCCGATGTCGACCACCTGATGGACGTGCTGTTCGACGAGGACGTGAAGAAGGCCATCGAGGAAGGCAGGATAGACGAGGTCAAGAACAAGCTCAAGTCCGTGTTCGGCAAGGAAGAGCTGCCCACTGACGCGGAGACCATGGAGCTGATGAGGGCGATTGATGACCTCGAGGAAGTGGACGAGGAGACGGCCCTGAAGATGGCGGGTGAGAAGGCGAAGAAGATAGCCGAGACGCCTGTCAAGAAGGTTATTTCTGAAGTGGAGTGAGGCTTATCCTGGTTGATTCTGCGTATTTTCTTCATCCCCGACTTTGGCAGGTTCCACGATGCTCAGGCTGTCGCCGGGGCTGCCAAGGTCTTTTCCCCTTCTGACATCTAACTCGCATGCAGGGTTGATTATGACAAAGCATGATTTATTATAACCCTCGGTGTTTGGTGGCACCTTTACCTTCTCCCTGAGCCATTCTTCTACCAGCGCATCCCTTCGTCTTCTTTGCTCTTCCACTTTATCCATCACTCCGACCACAGGCGCCAGCAGATAACCGACAGGAACGTAAAGCCCCCTGCCAATTTTTCTGAAGAAGTCGGCCGCCGCCCTGCCCGCTCTGCTCGTATACTTTTCGTCCATCGTTATTTCCAAGTCATCGGGTATTGCCAACGCCATTGCGCCCATCAATTCGCTGAAGGCTTCGGCCCCGTCTCTTTCAAAACAATTCCTTCCTGTTAAAAAGCCCTTTGCGCGCTTGGGTGTGATTCCCATGTCGTAGGCAATCATAGTTCTCCCTATACTCTTTCTTTTGTAACGCAGGGACGCTTCGCTTTCGCCTTCTGTATCTGTCAGCATCTCCCTCATTATCCTAGCAGCCTCGTCCTCTGGGACTTTCCTTGGCTCAAAACACACCTTTGTCACGCATCTGTCATTGTATTTTTCTGCCCTCCTGAAAACATGGTGCCGTCTTATGGAGTCGTCCAGGATTGCCATCGCCATTGCATACATGCGCTCTTTCTCTTCGCCGGATGCAGCATAATAATGATATCCGTCCACCACGTGGTCAGGTTCTCTTAGCATCTCCGGCAGGAGCATGCTTACTGCAATTGGCAATTTTCTCTCTTCACTTTGGCTTGCGACCACTTCATAAGTTACACTTTTGCTGTCAAATGGTATTGTTCTCTTTATGACCAACTTTGGCGCGTTAGTGCTATAACATGTCGTAATAGACTTGGGGATGTTGTTGCAGACATCATTGAGATGCTCATCGGAAAGCGGAAGTTCCACATCGGCTATGAAATAATTACCCCAGAAATTGTCATGAATATATATTTCACCCTTACCCGCTTCCAAACCAATGGGTATCCTGACATTCTTTATATCCCTATTAAGTACCTGCCCGAATATTCTTCCAAAACCCTGCATGTCTCCAAATGTCCTCGTGACAGTCTTGTAAGCCATCGTATCACTGCTATTAATCTAGCAGTAAGTTTTTTAAATACCATGTAAGATTGCCGAAAAACCTGCGAAGAAGGCGGTTTCTGGAATGGAGTACGCCGCCAGCATGAAGTCGGGTTTATAAGACGAAAAAGGAATATCTTAGATATGAGGTACTTTACTGCGGTTATTCACAAGGAAGAGGACATGTATGTGGTTGAATGTCCTGAAGTCGGCACAGTCAGTCAGGGGAAGACCATAGAAGAGGCCATGAGGAATATAAAAGAGGCTACCGAGCTTTACCTCGGGGAGTTTCCGATGAAAGAGAACGGAAAGCCGATAATGACTGTTTTTGAGGTTGCCTAGCATGCCCGCGCTTAGGAAGGTTTCAGGTAGGGAACTTGTCAAGATTCTATGCAACAAGTTCGGGTTCATAGCCAAAAAGCAGAAAGGCAGCCACGTAGTCCTTGTCAAGGAATATGAGCATGGCAAGGTTGGCTGCGTTGTGCCGCTGCATGGCGAACTGAAGATAGGGACGCTGAAAGGCATACTCAAGCAGGCCTGCATCTCCGGGGAAGAGTTCGCGGATGCGATGTGACACGAGGCGTTATAGCAACATCAGGATTCTCAGTTTTAAATCCCTGACAACCAAATCTTATCATGGCATCAGACCGTGAGCTATGCTCGCGGGTTATGTCAGCATAGGTGCATCAAATGACATCAGACCGTGAGCTATGCTCGCGGGTCATGTCATACAGGTGTGTTGAATGGCATCGGACATCCGCGAGGGCATCCTGAAGACACAGCTCAGGAAGGAGATTGAAGCTGCGCAGGCCCTTCAGGCTGAAGGCAGGTTCAAGGAAGCAGGCGTGCATTATGACAGGGCGGCTGCGCTGCACCGCAGGGTTGGCGCGCTGCGCGGGGTCAAGGAACCCGAAGAGGCAGGCAGGGCGCTGGAGACGGCCACGCAGTATGAGGCCGTCGGCAGGGCGCTCCGGAACCCCGAGACAAAAGCGCAGATAAAAGATGCTGACCTGAACCCTGAGATTTACGAGGAAGTCGTCTCTTCGCTGATTGTGACCGAGAAACCCGACACCAGATGGGAAGACATAGGCGGCCTTGACGAAGTCAAGGATGTCATCAAAGAAGCCATCGTCCTCCCTTTCATAAGGAACAAGCCCAAGTTCGTGAAAAGCCCGCGGACCGTCCTGCTCTACGGCCCGCCCGGGACAGGAAAGACCATGCTTGCGAAGGCAAGCTCCAACATGCTGAGCGCGACATTCTTCGAGGCAAAGGCGTCCGTGCTTCTTTCAAAATATTTTGGCGAAAGCAGCAAGCTTGTCAGCGCCCTGTTCAGGAAGGCAAGGAAGATGCAGCCTTCGCTGCTGTTCATCGATGAGCTGGATGCGCTGGCTGTCGCAAGGACAGGCAATATGAACGAAGCGTCAAGACGCGTGCTCACCGAGTTCATGTCAGAGATGGAGGGCTTCAGCACCAAGAAGGAAGACCGAATGATAATCATTGCAGCAACCAACAAGCCATGGGACCTTGACGACGCCATGGTGAGCAGGTTCCAGAGAAAGCTGTTCGTGCCGCTGCCTGACATTGAGGCGCGCAAAAGCATAATAACACTGAACCTGAAGGGCGCGGAGCTCTCAGACATAAGCATCGACGGCATCGCGCAGAAGACTGGTTTTTACTCAGGCAGGGATATCGCCAATGTCTGCGAGGAAGCCATCATCGGCATGGTGAGGGAACAGAACCCGCAGCTGCACAAGATAATCAAGGAGTCGGACATAGAAGGCTGCAGCATCAGGACAAGGGAGCTGACCGGCAAGGACTTCGAGCGCGCGCTGGAAAAGATAAAGCCGTCCGTCTCGCTGGATGACATCGAGAAGTTCAAGAACTGGGAGCGGAGCTATGGCGGGTAAAGTACCTGCAAAAAACCCGGGCTTCAAATCAATTTCAACATGGTTTCGGTAGTACCTTCTTAACCAATAACCAAGAAAGCCAAGCACCAGATGTGGTTTATTATCATCCTCGCCCAAACCATTAACATGAAAGTCTTCGGCAAATCCTTGAAGGAATACCTCTGGCCGGTCAAGTGGTATGTCGCAATATGCGTGCTTATCGTGATATTCCAGTACGACGGCATGCTGCTGTTCATGGGATACGACCCCCTTATCGCAAGGGCTACGCAGTGGGGTTGGATGCTGTTCGAGGCGCTTGCGCTCATCACGCTGGTCAGGAAATACGGCTTCGATGGCTTCGGCGTGAAGAACATCCTGTTCGCGGGCGTGCTGTTCGCATTAGTCATCCATGGCCTGAAGGCGTTCGTGTTCAGGGTCTTTTTCTTCCCCTACAGCGGCACGCTTGAGCAGCAGGCTTCAACAATCCTATACAAGTTCTTCTATGGCAGCGGCCTTGTGATGGCTGTTGCGGTGATCGTGGTCATGCTGTTCTACTTCAACAAGAAAGGGTGGCTGAAGAAATAGGGCTGGGTACTCACACAAAATAGGCTGGCAACTCCAGTCTTTCATCTGACAGCAGTACCTATTAACAGAAATCCTACTTCTTCTTTCTCTTCTTCAGCTTTCCTGATGCAGCGAGCCGTTTTATCTTCCTGACCTTGCTTTCCTTGCCCTTGCCGCTCGGTCCCCTGCAGCACCCGCAGGAAGTCTTGGACTTTGCTTTATTTTTCTTCGCCATCAGATGCACCTGTCATTTTGTTTTTGCATAACTGGCAAAGAAAGCCGTTTTGCATATTTCTTCGCCATTCTGCTCAACCAAATTCAAGATGAGAACCGATATCTGGACTCGGTGAAGGCAGTTCCTTGAACGCCATCCGAATCGAATCTTAACCTATCAGACCGTTTAAAGGTTATCTCCTTCGCCCCACAGACAAGCTTAACAAGTGCAGATTTCGCGAGGTGAGTTATAGTCCAGTCACCAGACTGATCGCCGAACACTTGACAGAGGCTGCTGCTTTAGCACCCTTTTCAGGGCAACCGAAGTGCCCAACCAGCTCTCAATAAACATAGTTGCATTTCCGGCTTATAAGCATTTCCCACGAGGATTCATAGGTGGGAAATGTGAAATAGTTCGAAACAACTATCTTTGTGCAGGTGCATATGCAACAAATGGGCAGGTTTTATCCAAAGGCGGCTGCTACCAGCCCACCGCAAAGGACTTAAATGTGCGCTACCCAAGTATAAACTGGCGGTATAATGAAATTCTCGGTCGGAGGACTTTTCAGCAGGAAGCAGGAGCCTGTCGGGCCGCGCGTTGTGGGAAGGACTGAACTGGGCGGCGAGTTCCTGATAGGGCAGAACGAATCTTTTGTCGTAGGCGACACCATACTCACGAATGCAGGAATGTACGGGGGCAAGCTGGCGCTTGACATCAAGGTAGCTGACAGAAGCGGCAGGATTGAACTGCATGTGAACGAGCCGACGAAGGGCGGCAGCTCATGGTACGAATACAGGATATCGCCGGTCGTGCTGGACCAGGCCATGCGCGCCAAGATGTCGGTGAAGAAGGCCTGCGACAGGGCTAAACCTGTCATTTATGACGCAGATTTCTGGCTGAAGGCAGGCGAGTTTGCTGCGTTCGAGCATGGCCTTGTGGTAAGGAACAAGTCAACTTCGCGCAGCAGGCAGGGCGAGTTCACGAACGTCACGCTGGAAATGGAATACCAGGGCCAGAAGAAGGAAGTCACCCTTGTCAGCTTCGCCAAGGGCAAGGAGAAGTTCGTTTATGCCCAGATGAAGAACACAGGCAGCTTCGGGCCGTTCGACATAAAGCTGAACAGCGCATCCGAGAGCGAGGCTGTCCTCAGCGTGCACAAGGGCAACGAGCTGATGCTCTGAAAACTCTGGTCTTAGTTGGCACCATTTCTCTTCCATAGCGAGCTTACATAATCCTTTGTTACCGGCTTCCCAGACCTTGCAGTAAGCATGATGTTATCGAAGAACGTGTATATGCCCATATCTGAGGGGTCGTTTGTTTGCCTGTACCATCTGCTCTTTCTTACAGTTTCCAGGACTTCAAGCCTGCTATCCTCATTCATGAAGTTGAGGTCATCATCAATGAAGTACTTTATTCTCAGCCTTGCATTCTCTGACAGTCTTCTCGCATACTTTTCCGGAAGCACTTCTCTCTTTAACGGTTCTTCTTGTTCTGGTTCTTCTACTGGAGCATGATGTGTTGGTTCAGCAGTCAGAACATAGGCGCCGCGCTTCATCGCGGCTTTTATGCCTGCCAGCGTCCTGAGATTATATTCTGTTTTGAGCGCATCTTCATTCTCTCCAGCAGCAAGCCTTCTCGCTATTTCAGCATTCCTGTCCTTTCCATTATCCTTGTGCGAATCAAACCATTCCTGCGGGGCTGTACCATATGTGCCCATTCTCACATGTGCCCTGAAAGCTGCCATTGAGCCCCTTTCAGGCAGCTTATAGGAATCTGCTATCTGTTCGTCAGACATGCCTTGAACGACAGAACACTGGTAATAGAGGTCGCCTGTCAATTCTTCCCTTCTAGCTGAGGAACCCAAGAAGATGCGTTCAGGCATTTTACCTTGCGAATAGAACTTCTCGAATGCTCTTGCCATTAATCTTGCATCTATTAGAATTGAAGCAACGGACTCTCCAACCATCCTTTTTAAACCCTTCATAGTAACATCCTTTCCTGCAACACCGGCCTTCTCAAGAACATATCTCATCATGACATCGCGCGCATTCGGGGTATATATCGATTCCGCCAATGACAAATATTTTTCAAATACATCACGGTGCTGTTTAAGCAAGTGGAAATCGCCGATCATTGGCGACCCATTTGAACCGATATAATAGAAACTGAAAAGATCTTGTGTTATGTAGGGCCTCCTGTAATAGCTCAGAATTAAACACGCAGCTTCGTCCGGCATGCCAAGCCTTAACAATTCTCTTTGAATGTCCTTGAAGAATTCAACCGAGGCGAATTCATATTCCTCTGCTTGCGGCATTTTAGGGAACCTATCCCTGACCGATGCAAGTATATGGTCCCTCCTATGGCATCTTTCATACACGGGATTTAGACTGCCAATATCCACGCCTTTCTTTAGCAAAGCAACCACCCTGTTTGTGAGCATGATGTTTCTGACGGTATCAAGGTCACCGCTAAGCAGCAGTCCATCACCCAATAATGATTTTTTATTCCTGATGCCCATGCTCGCATCTATATACTCGCTTGCTACGGCATTTATCATAGCAGAAATTGTCATGGACCTGCGGGTATTAGAATTTTCCCTTTTAGCGAGCACGTTTGTGAATAACATGGAAACTGGACTAAGAATCTGTCTTTTAGCTAAGTGCTCTATGCTTGAAAACACATCTTCACAAAGCGGGCATTCATAATCCAAGTCTACTATATCAAATTTCTCATCAGTTGCCGCCAAGAACTCATGGTCCATGCCTCTGTATATCTGAATGCCAGGCTTCCTCCGCTCTATGGCAGCAGCTTTCTTCCTGTCGCATTCTATGCCAACTATGTTGCCCCTTTTGACACCCAGGTCTTCATAGAAGTCCACATCAAGCGCGTCCTCGCCTGGGAAGCAGACAACTTTCATCGCAAAGGGTCGCGTAAAGCTGCTTTTCAGGTGTTTCCTGATGAACCTGCGTTTGGCTTCCCTCCACGCCTTCTTTGCCGGGTCATGCCTATAATCCTTGCTCATAGTAACCACTTATAAGTGACATTTATAAAGGTTTAACATCTAAGTCGGATAGGACAAATTGCTCATTTTAACAAGCTATGACAATTATTATACAATGAGGCTGAAAAGGAACCTGGGCTTCTTCGACCTTACTGCAATAATCATCGGCTCCATAGTGGGCGCTGACATCTACATAGCATCATCGCTCTCAGCCGGACTGCTGGGACCGTTCTCCATAATTGCGTGGGTGGTTGCAGGCATATTCGCAACCATAATCGCGCTGGTGTTCGCCTACTGCAGCTATTACGTGCCGAGGGTCGGCGGGCCTTTCGCGTATGTTACAACCGCTTTCGACAAGTTCTGGGGCTTCCTGACAGGCTGGAGCCTGTGGATCGCGGAGATGATGGCGCTCGCTGTGTTCGCCATAGTGTTTGTGAATTATCTCCAGTACTTCATCCCGCTGGACTTTCCCCTGCAGGTGGCTGTCAAGTTCCTGTTCATGTTCGGCCTGACGCTGGTCAATATCATCGGAGTCAGGGCAGCGGGCAGGCTGAATGACGCGCTCACGCTGCTGAAGATGCTGCCGCTTTTACTGCTGATAGTTGCAGGCTTTGCTTTGTTCATATTCAATCCAGCTGTGCCTGCAGGCAACTACACGCCGCTTGCGCCACTCGGCTTGGGCGGCTTCGGCGCAGCAGTTGTGCTGATATTCTGGGCTTATGCAGGCTTCGAGCTTGGCACCCTGCCTGCCAGCGAGGTCAGGAACCCGAAAAAAAACATACACAGGGCCATCATAACAGGCATGGCCATTGTCATGCTTTTCTACCTTGCGACGAACTTCGTTGTCTACGGAACCGTCAGCTGGTCTGATCTGGCTGGGACCAGCACGCCGCTCATACTCTCGGCAACCGCGCTGCTGGGCATCGCAGGCGCAGCCATCATCGGCATCGGGGCGCTGATATCAGTTTCAGGCTCTGACGAGGCGGGCGTGCTTGGCACCGCGCGGCTTTCCTATGCCATGTCCATCGACGGCCTTTTCCCGAAGATATTCTCAAAGGTCCACCCGAAATACGGCACCCCGTACATGGCGCTGGTCATACAGGGCGCAATAGGCTTCGGGCTCTCGCTGTACTCGGGCATCGCAGGCCTCATCTCATTCTCGGTCTTCAACATGGCGTTCGCCTTCCTGCTGACGTGCATATCGCTCCTGCTGCTGAAGAAGCGGGCGGTCAAGACACTGCACGGCCAGAACATCGTGCCATGGCTTGGCATAGCCGTATGCCTCTACCTGCTTTACTCGACGACGATGTTCGACAAGTTCATCGGCACTGCCCTGATTGTGATTGGGATACCCATATATGTCATGTTCTCGCCGAAGGCTGACATCCATCACCTCAAGAAGCTGTTCGTTTCCGAGGAGTCTGTATTCACACGCCACATAGAGCACAAGGAGAAGTTCCTCGCGCACTTCATCCTGCTCCTGCACAGGCTGTACAGGAGGCTGAAGAAAGCCGAAATGGAGATATGAGGAGCGAACGATGCCAGGAAGAAATCGGTTCCAATCTGCTAGGATTATATGATGTATTGGGGTTCTGGCTTAAAAACAACCCATTGAAGCTCCCGCTAACCCCTTTTTCATGGGGATATGCTCCCCATAGAATTCTTTCTTTTCTAAGCCTCACTGTCTGCCCCACGCAGATATGCGGCTCCTGACGGTTCTGATGTTGCGTTTATGGTTGTGTCTGTAATGAATCCTTTTTCTATACCACATGACTCTCCCGGCACAAAGGACTTATAAAATGTGCCATTGGCTCCAAACTCACTCCACACTCCACTTGGAGTATAGCATATTATTCGTGTAGAGTTAGTTACTTGCTTGTTCCACGACACAAAGTAAGTCGTGTTTTCAGTAAAGCCATCCTTGCTCACATTCACCCAATACCCACCAGCTGGAAAACTTATATTAAGTGTTCCGTTCCCTGGTATAGTTTGATTTGTTGTTCCAAAATACGTCTCATTTAAGAAAACGTCTATCCCACTCGGATGTGTTAATACAAAAAGAGTTACGTTTAACGGTATTAGGCTGGCACTTAATAGTGTTACAGTCTTCGTAGTAACACTAAAATTCGTGGTATAATCGAGATAACCTGCCTTTACGAATTTGCCTGTGTGGTTACCTGGATTAACACCAGTTAGAAGTAGTGGTGTAGTTCCTTTGTAAGAACCGTCAAGGTAGAATCCAGCTCTGTTTGGGGCAGACGTAACTACTAGAAATTTAGGCTCTTTTTCTTTCTCTTTTGCAGAAACCATATCTGCGGAGGCAAGTAATGTTGTGGCTACTATGGCAACTAGTGCCAAAGTGACTAGAATCTTGCTTCTCCGACCCATTTTACACCTCCAACAGAGGTTTGGATGGAAATCTTAAAAAGAGATTTTTGGCTTTAAAACATGGTCATAAGCCCCCTTCGTGGGACTGGTTTTTAAGTTGTGATATCAACTCTGGATATGGCTAAAAACCCGAAAGAAGTCGACTATATGCTTATGGTTTTATTCCTAGCTGCCCTTGTAATTGTCGCAAGTGTGTTTTTTGCGCAGTATCAAGAGGTCGCTCCAAATCCCAGTGTTAACCAAATAGGAAATAACACAATAGACGCGCTCCATACATTGCAGGATGCCGCGGAAACAGCTCAGAACATAGAGGACGTAGGTATCCCAGTTCAAGTTTAAATAAGGTCGCATACAGTCTATTAATAGGCTACTTTTCGAGGCTCTGTGAGGAGGCAAAATATGGCAAAACTCGGTTGGGAAAAGAAAGACTTTAAGCTTGCAATACCTGATTACCTGAAAAGTAAGGGTTGGGTTCCAATAGGCTACATATACTCCATGTATGGTAGCATTCCCCGCGTAGTAATGGAAGCCGTAGGCGAACTCGAATCTGAGGGGATAATAGAAGTCAACAAAAAGCGGCAGGAGATTCACTTGAAATGAGGGCCTTTATTTTTTCGGCCCTTTTTTGCATTCAGCTTAATGAGTTGCAGAATCTCCTCAAGTTCTTCTTTGTCGAATCCACAATATTCACTTCCCCACAAGATTTTCAGCATGCGATCGCGAGCCCTGTAAGCTTTGTGCAAACTGTAAAATAACGCCAATACTGCAGCAGTGATATAGGCCAGTGCGACTTCGGTCGTGAAAGCATCGAATTTAGCAAGTACTAGGGCTGCGGTAAGAAATATGATAGAAACAGAACCGGTAAGCGAAATATAGGTTCTGTATTCCTCAGTCCAGAAATCCAGCCATTCTTTCCTGTCCATATTAAATCTTTATTCTCGTGATTGTAGAATGAATTTAATACATATAAATTACCTCCTCTTCCAGAAGAACCCAGCATCCGCCTTGAGCCTCTCATCTAAATATGTATTCCGGTTTGCCATGGAAACGTCTGATTCTAACCCTCTTTACAGCATACCCTGCAACCAGAAGAACCAATCCCAATATCCCATAAGCTAAGGGATTAACTTGTATAATCTCTACCAATTTATAAATTTCTTGCCAGAGTGAACCCAATGAAAGGAGGCCTGCCAAAAGGCCGAGGCCTGTGAACATCGCCAAAAAAATGAATAATATTAATATCCCTATGACAGCGCCAGCCGACTTTAGCAATATGTCATTAGAGTTCCATGCATAAAACACGAAGGCCACTACAAGAATAAATGCTAAAACAGGTATTACAAACAAAAGCAACCCACCATTGTAGGCACCTATCATCAAGATTGCGCCTATTATCATTAATGCCTTGCTTAAAGCATCCTTTGAGCGCATACTAAGTAATTCATGTTTGGGTTTAAAAACTATCTCTTCTTCCAGAAGAACCCTACACCAGCCTTCAGCCTTTCGGCCTTGCCTTCTCCCGTAAGCCCCCGATGGGATTCGAACCCACAACCTGCGGTTTACAAAACCGCTGCTCTACCGTTGAGCCACGGAGGCATCATAGCCAATGCTCTTGGCTAAGACTGCTTGTCTATTTTGGTTAATGCAGTAGGTAAATTTAGGGCAAAGTTCTTTTAAAGGCTTGGTGCTCTCAAGGCATGTCCGTTCCTAATGACAGGCAGCTTGTTTGCTGGCTTTGTCGGGGATGAACATCCTCCCAAAATCAACTTTTAAGCCGTCCCGGCCAATAATATATTGTTGAGACCATGAAGATGACCAAGCACATCATGCTCGCTGTGTCAATCCTCATATGCCTTGCTGCGGGCATCATCGGCTCCCTGTTCACCATGCCTGCGATAGCAGGCTGGTATGCAACGCTGGCAAAGCCGTTCTTCAGCCCGCCGAACTGGGCCTTCGGGCCTGTATGGACAATCCTCTACATCCTGATGGGAACTTCGCTCTACCTCGTCTGGTCTAAAGACAGCATGAAGAAAGGGGTGAAGGGCAAGGCGCTTGCCATGAAGGTGTTTGCAGTGCAGCTTGCCCTGAATGTCTTGTGGTCTATCCTGTTCTTCGGGCTCAGGTCGCCAGTGCTGGGTTTCGCAGGTATAGTCGCGCTCTGGATATCGATAGCTGCCACCATGTACCTTTTCAGGAAAATTGACAGGAAGGCGTTCTGGCTGCTCGTGCCGTACATTGTCTGGGTCAGCATCGCTGCCGCGCTCAACTTCTCGGTGTGGATGATGAATGCGTGATGCTTCGAAAGTAAAATCCACGGAACGGTTCAATTGAAAGATTATTAAGGGTGCCGGACCAATAGACTTTCGTGGCGGATTTTGGTGGCTGGTGATAAGCATGCTGGGCGGCTTGGTCGATGTCTTTGTCTGGTTTTTCGCTGTCATATACAGGATACTCAAGGTAATTGCTGAGACCATCAGGGACCACGAGTTCAGGACGCTCGGGCTGCTCGTGGTTGTCATGCTCGTGCTGGGGACAGTGTTCTACAGCGAGGTGGAGGGCTGGAGGTATGTCGACTCGCTGTATTTCAGCGTCACAACGCTGACAACAGTGGGCTACGGAGACCTGGCGCCCAAGACCGACGTGGGCAAGATGTTCACCATGGGCTACATACTCGTCGGCATAGGCGTGCTGCTCAGCTTCGTCAATGTGATTGCCCATCACGCGCTCAAGAACAGGATAAGCGTGAGGCTGGACAGCGGTTTCAGCAGGCTAAAGGTGCCTCGGCCAAGGCGGATGTCGCACAGAAAGGAACCGAAATACAGGTACAAGGCGAGGTAGCAATCGTGTCAAAGGGGGATTACGACAGCGTCTTTCTCCAGCCTGACGGTTTTCTCCCTTCCGGACTGCATGCATTGAATGTTTTATAACCCAGTTCGCATAAAGTAAATTTCATGAGTCCGCAGGGAGGGAGTTTCAGGCTTCAGGAGGACTTGAGTCCGACGGCCTATAGAATCGAATTCAGGCCTGACCTGAAGAAGTCTGTGTTTTCGGGGAAGGAGATCATCACCATTAACGTGAGGAAGGCAACCAGCAGGATAATCCTGAACTCTTCAGGGCTGAAGATAAAGAAGTTTCTGGTGAAGCAGAAGTCAATCATAGGTTCGCACATGAAAGCTGACGAGAAGATGCAGACGCTGACATTCAGCCTTGAAAGGAGCCTGAAAAAAGGCAAGGCTGAGATAGAGATAGAGTTCGAGGGCGTCCTGAACGACAACCTGTGCGGCTTCTACAGGAGCAAGTACAAACGTGGCGGGCGGGAAAAATACATGGCTGTGACGCAATTCGAGGCCTCTTCTGCCAGGATGGCATTCCCGTGTTTTGACCAGCCTGACAAGAAGGCGGCATTCGACATAACCCTGGCAATTGACAGGCGTCTGCAGGGCATATCCAACATGCCTGTGAGAAGAGAAAGCCTGAGTGGCGGCAGGAAGGTGCTGGAGTTCCAGAGGACTCCTGTGATGTCCACATACCTGCTGTTCGTGGCCGTCGGCGAGTTCGAATTCCTCGAGGGAAAACATAAGGGCACGAAGATAAGGATCGTCACGGTACCAGGAAAGAGGGAAGAGGGCAGGCTTGCGCTGGACCTGACAATGAAATTTCTGGACTACTTCGAGAAATACTCCGGAATCCCATACCCTCTACCTAAACTGGACATGATAGCAATCCCTGATTTTGCAGCAGGCGCGATGGAGAACTGGGGGGCCATAACATTCAGGGAGCTGCTCCTGCTTTCTGACGAGAACACGTCGGTGCTCAGGAAACGTGGGCTTGCAAAGACCATATCCCATGAGCTGTGGCACCAGTGGTCAGGCAACCTCGTGACCATGAAGTGGTGGAACGACCTCTGGCTGAACGAGAGCTTTGCCGACTACATGGCATACAAGGCGGTTGACCATTATTTCCCGGAGTGGAAGATAATGGAGGATTTCATAGTATTGGAAACAGAGTCAGCATTCGGGTTGGATTCGCTGGAAACTACCCACCCCATAGAGGTCGCGGTCAAATCGCCCAACGAGATACAGGAAATATTCGACGAGATAAGCTACGCGAAAGGCGGGAACGTGCTGCGCATGATTGAGGGTTTCATGGGCGAGGAAGCATTCAGAAAGGGAGTTTCCCGCTACCTTTCCAAGTTCAAATACAGGAACGCGGAATCACGCGACCTGTGGGACACGCTTTCCGGTTTCTCGGGTTCGGACATAAGGAAAATAATTGAGAGCTGGATAAGGCAACCGGGATTCCCGCTAATAGAAGCCAGACGAGAGAAGCTGTCGCTGAGCCTGAGGCAGAGAAGGTTCTCGCGCAAAAGGCACGACCAGACCTGGAGGATACCGCTGATAATCCAGACAGAAGACGGGCTGGCAAAAAGAATGTTCGACAGAAGCAGGATGAGTGTGCCTTTGAAGCCAGGTTGGTTCAAGCTGAACCATGAGCAGCAGGGCTTCTACAGGACGAAATATGCCGAAGAGGAGCTGGAGATGTTCGGCCGTGACATACTTGGCAAGCGGATGGGCCCCATAGACAGGTGGGGCGTCCAGAGCGACCTGTTCAACCTGTGCTGGATAGGTGAGACTGGCATAGACAAATACATCGGGTTCCTGAAGCATTACAGGAACGAGGACAACTACATGGTCCTGCTGGACATCTTCGCCAACCTCAAGTCCGTATACAACCTTTTCTCTGCTGAGTCAGAGCTGGAGTGCATATGGCCGCATTACAGGGCTCTGATGAAAGAGCCGTTCGAAAGGATTCTCAGGAGGCTTTCATGGGAGCCGAAAAAGAACGAAGCTCACGAAGATGCCATGCTGAGGTCCCTTTCAGTCAGCTATCTTGGTTTCGCAAAGGATAGCGGGGTACTGGAGGCGTCTCTGGACAAGTTCAAGCACCTGTCGGAGAAAGGCATCAGCATAAATCCGGATTTGAGGGGGCCTGTCTGTGCAGTCGTGGCAGAGAATTTCCCCGAAAACTTCGGGGTGATGATGAAGATGTATGTAAATGCGAGCAACCTCGAGGATAAGCTGAAGTTCCTTACATCGTTGTACAGGTTCAAGGACGAAGAGAAGTTAAGGCAGTCGCTTGATTTCGCCCTTTCTGCCAAAGTCAGGAGCCAGGACCTGAGAAGCGTGTTCGGAACCATCGGGACAAACCCGTCATTCACAAGCATATTCCTCCCATGGGTAAAAAGGAACTGGAAGGTCATTGAGAAATTCCAGAAGAACCATTTTCTTTTCATGGATTTTCTGGAGGCGCTGATCAAGCTGTGCGGAGCAGGCGGGAAAGAGAGGAAAGTCCGTCTGTTCCTGAATTCAAAGAAGGTGACGTTCGAGAGGACGAAACAGAATTCATTCGAGTTGCTCAGGATAAACTCAGCCTTCATCAGGAAGAACAAGCCTGTCCTTAAGGGGTATTTCCAGCCGTGACTCTTTCGCAGACACGGAGCACGACACGCGGCGGAACCCAAACATAATCATCAACAATCATGCCTCGGCTGCAAGGTATCACCGTCCCTGCGGTTTCGCTCACCGGCACGGCAACAGCGACATCAGGATACATGGACATCCGCAACGCTGTCCTGTGCCTTCCGCCGACATTACTGCCGCCCTTCAATAGGTGTATTTTATTTTCCACACACCTGAGATCACCGTTGTCGAACTCGGGGTATCTCAGCCAGCGTCCCATGCCAGCTACCCTTCCATGCTCGTTGATTATGATTGCGCCATCCGTGTGCCTCCTGCTGTTGCTGCCATCCCCATCAGGCGGGTTCATCGCGTTAAAGGCCCCATAAATCCTGTCATCATCGATTGGGCAGCCAATGAAGCCGTCCAAAAGCGCTTGCTGCTCTTCCGAGCGCGTCACAGGGTCGCTGTGATCAAAAAGGAAGCTTTCGTCACCCGCGACTAGCAACAGCGCACTGAATGGCCGCCTGTATGCGCGATCTATGGCTGACGCCATGGCATAATCCCTTACCCTTGAGCATGCGGCATCTACCAAAGGTGAATAAGACATAATAATATTTAGATATTAACCTGCTTAAATACTTTAATGTGAAACAAGTCGATTATTACTACAAAAAGGTGCAAAAGCCCATTAGAATCAGCTTCCTGACGAACTCTTTCATCACTCCATCAGGTTCTTGACGAACTCGTCGGGCTTGAATAGCTTTATGTCGTCGTACCCCTGTCCAACACCTATGAATAATATAGGCTTCCTGATGGCATAGCATACCGAGAGGATGGAGCCTCCCTTCTCATTAACGTCAACCTTGGTCATGAATACGGCGTCCACGCCCACAGCCTCGTTGAACTGGCGCGCCTGCTCGACTGCGTCGTTGCCTGTGAGGCTGTCCACCACAAGTATCTTCAGGTCAGGCTTATTGACCCTCACCAGCTTCTTCAGCTCCTCCATAAGGTTCTTGTCAGTGTGCGTCCTGCCTGCTGTGTCGGCAAGCACGACGTCCAGCCCTTTGCTCTTCGCGTGCTGCACTGCATCAAATATTACAGCAGCGGCATCCGCGCCATACTTGTGCTTGACTATATCCACGCCAACCCTCTTGGCATGCAGCTCGAGCTGCTCGATGCTCGCTGCCCTGAAGGTGTCGCCTGCAGCTATCACAATGCCGTGTTTCTTTTTCAAGAGATGATGCGCGAGCTTTGCGATGCTGGTGGTCTTGCCACTTCCGTTGAAGCCGAGGAACACAACCACAAGGGGGCGGCCCTGTTTCTTGGATTCCTTTATCTTCCTTTCCAGGTCTATGCTGCCCTGGTTGACAGCGTCAAATATGCTCTCCTCGAATGCGCGGGTGACGAACGACTCTGCCTGCGAGCGCTTTATGGGTTTGGCGACGAGCTTCTCCTTCAGCTCACCGCGCAGGAACTCGCTGACCTCGAGGGCGACGTTGTTCTGCAGCAGCTCAGGCTCGCTCTCCTCGAAGAAACCGTCGATATCTTCGCCTGTCAGCATCCTTTCGGTTATCTTTCCCTTCAGCCTGTCAAGCAGGCCTTTCCTTTCCTCATGGGGCGGCGCATGCTCCTGAATCCATTCCAGCTCTTCAGGCTTCTCAATTTCAGGCCTCTCTATCTCTCCAGCTTCTTCGTCGCCAATAGTACGCTTCTGTGCGACATCCTCCCTGACTTCTATTGGCCGTTCTGACCTTGGAAGCTCTGGCTTGGAAGGCCTCTTTTTTCGCGGAGGCACTCCTGCTGGTTCGGGTTCGATGGGCTTTATTTTTTTGGCAGTAACCTTTTCCTCAGGCGGCGCTTCTTCTATCTTCCTCGTGAGCTTCTCAACGCCCTTCTTCAGCTGCTTCTTCAGGAATCCGAACATATATACTATACCTCGCGATTTGACTTAAATGGTTTCAGGCAAAATGCAATCTTAATTCTAAGATTGAAAAGATGAATGCACATTCGAGCTGAATGCGAGTATTGAGTTCAAGAAGGTGGTTGCATTGTTGCGTAATGCTTAAATATAAGTACTACTATACAATGGTAAACAGGTGATAAAATGCCGTGTAAGTTAAGATTAAATAATCCTGATGAAAGAGGCGGAACTTACAGAGGAGAAGGTATAGCTAAGCTCATAAGCGATATAAGACACCAGTTAGAAGATAATTATTATACTGGTCCAAGAAGAAATGACGATGACATAACATTCGGTTACGAACCTCATGTGTTCTTTAATTACAGTGAAGATGGTAGGAGAAGAATCGCAAATGGAGAAGGCACCAAAATAGCGGCTATGTTTGAAGATGATGCCTCTTTTGATGCCATAAGGTGCGTGGGTTTTGGTGAAGACGAGGCTGGGGGTCCAAAAAATAGCTGTGAAGATTGTCCATATCTACAAAAACCCAATTTAGGTTCTGAGTAATTTTTGCACTTAAATCCATTATATCCTTAGATGATTATGGACCACGAAAAGGGTTATGTTGCTTTTGAGGGTAGCAAGGGTAATGGTTTCAAGACTCTGGTCTATCGCGCACCCCAAGCATTCACGCTTGTCAAGGCAGTTGTCGGTGGCATGCTCGGCAAAGACCCTGCGGCATTGAGCACTGATCTGGATTACAGGATAGACCTTCAATTTGGCGATGATGATTTGAGCTATGTCTGGCAGAAATGCAATGACCTGCTCGAGCTGGACGAGTCAAACGGAAGAATCAGCATCAATGAAATCCGCAATTGGACAACCGTGCATGACACCATCGACTCAATGGTAAAAGTCATGTCACCGAAATACAAAAGGCTGGTGCCGAACGCTATTAAAAGAAGGAAATGAGATATGATACCATGAAAACCATCTGCATCATAGGCGCAGGAAGGGTCGGCGCATCGGCTGCGTTCGCGCTGGTGCTCAAGGGTCACAGGAACATCCACATCTACGATATTGACCGGAAGAGGGCGACCGGCGAGGCCATGGACCTCTGCGACGCCGCAGGCGAGCCCAGTGCAGTCAGCGCATGGGACGAGCTGAAGAGGGCTGACGTCTACGTGATGTCAGCGGGAAAGCCGAGGACAGCTGACATGACAAGGCAGGACCTCTACGGGTTCAATGCCGGCATATCCGAGCCCATCTTCAGGCGCATAGCAGAGCTCAACCCCGCAGCCCATGTGATAGTTGCAACCAACCCCAGCGACGAGATAGCTGAGCTGGCAAGAAAGCACCTGAAGAACGTCACGGTCTCCGCATACATCAATGACAGCAACCGCGCAAAGATTGTCTTTGGCAGGCCAGTCAAGTTAGCAGGCACGCACAGCAGCAGGAAGTTCGTGGGGCTTGCGCCTGATGAGGAAAAGCTCATCAAAGAATACAACGGCCGCGCAGCAGAAATCATAGGCCTGAAGGGCTGCACCCAGTGGGGCGTGGCTTCTGAGATTGCTGAGCTGGTTGAGAAGATGGTCAAGCCTTAGCTTTCTCTTCCATGTACCAGTCAACCATTTCCTTTGTTCTGGCTTCCAGCTCTGCTTTGGGCGAGTATCCAAGCACTTTTCTTGCTTTGGAGATGTCATAGTTCCTGTTTGCCGTGAGCACATCAAGGTAGGTCTTCATGCCTGTTGCCCTGGCCATTAAATTCACTATCCAGGGAGGCATTTTCTTTGGCTTCCTGCCCAGGTCCTCCACAAGCATCTCAGCAAACTTGACAAAAGGCACAGGCTCATTGTCTGCTATGTTGTAGATACCGTTCCCTTTCTTCACGGAAAGCGCAAGCGCCTGCGCCACATCATCAACATGGACAACATGGGTAAGGTTCTTCGTGTTAGGAATCGGGAAACCCTTCTCCAGCAGCTTCAGGTTCTTCATCCAGCTCGGGCTGCCCCTGCCGTAAATCGGCGCGATCCTCAAAATCACTGAAGGCATGCCTGATGATTTCACAATACTCTCTGCTTCAAGCTTTGACTCGCCGTAAGGGTTCATGGGCTTCGTGGGATAGCCCTCGTCAGCCACACCCTTTATCTGGCCATATACGGAAACGCTGGAAGAAAGGATGAACTTGTCAGCATCCCTGCATGCGTCAAGCACGTTTTTCGTGCCAAGCGCGTTGATGCGCATAATCTCTTCGCGCGGCTTCGAGTAGGAGATTATGCCTGCGAGGTGTATGACTGTATCCGCATCCCTGAATGCGCCCTTCAGGCTTTCCGGGTTTGTTATGTCGGCCTTTATCAGCTTCAGTCCTTTTCGCTTCTCCATCTTCGCATCCTTTGAGAGCACGCTGACAGAGTAGCCGTCTGAGAGGAGCTTTTTCACGAGGTTGCTGCCTATGAACCCGTTGCCGCCGGTTACCAAAATCATGTATATATAAACAATTTCTGATAATTTAAGCAGATGGACAAAGGAAGGGTCGAGCGGTACATAGACGGCATAATAAGCTCCGGAAAGGGCGTGCTTATGGGTCTCGTGGACCCTGACAAGCAGAACCCCAAGAAGGGCGTGACCCTTGCCAAGCATATGTGCGACGGCGGCGCTGACATAATAATGATAGGCGGCTCCACTGGCGTGGAAGGCAAGGAGCTGGATGACACCGCCAAGATGATAAAGGAGCAGGTCACTGTACCTGTGCACCTTTTTCCAGGCAACGTGGGAAACATAACCAAGTACGCGGATTCCACTTATTTCATGAGCCTTCTGAACTCCAGGAACAGGTACTGGATAACAGGCGCGCAGAAGCTGGGCGCGCCGGTCGTGCAGCAATGCGGCATAGAGGCCATACCCGCAGGCTACCTTGTCTTTGAACCGGGCCAGACCGTAGGCAGGGTGGGCGAAGCAGAACTGATACCCAGGAACGGGGAGAAGGAGGCGGTCGCCTATTCGCTGGCCGCATCATACATGGGCATGCGTTTCGTGATTCTTGAGTCAGGCTCTGGCGCGCCTGAGCCTGTGCCTGCAAACATTGTATCGGCCATAAGGAAGCTGTGTGACGTCAATATCGTGGTTGCAGGCGGCGTCAAGACCCCGGAGCAGGCAAGGGAACTCATCGCCGCAGGCGCGAACTGCATCCACATAGGCACGGCAATCGAGAAATCAAAGGACCCGCTGGAGACCACGAAGGCGTTCGCAAAGGCCATCCATGAAACTAAATGAAAAAAACGACTAAAAAGACTTAATGTTTTACTTCTTCTTCCTGAAGAACTTCAAGTACACTGCGCCAATGATGATTATTATGATTACAACTACGCCTCCGTAGAGCGCAGCATCACCTGCTGTTATAGCGCCTGTTATAGCAGGGGCTGTCGGCGGGGTCGGGGTTGTCTCTTCAGTTGGAGGTGTTGGAGTTGGGGTTGGTGCAGGCGTAGTGGTTAACGTATAAGTGCAGCTCTGTGTGGTTGCAGGCGGGGTTTCAGATGATACGTATCCCGAGCCGCACGTGTTCTTGAGCGTGCATTCCCTTGTCTGCGTCCCGCCAGACTGGCATTCGCTCCAATTGCCGCATGTCCACTTGTAGATGCAGCCGCCTCCGACTGTTGAAACGGGTGCCGGTGCAGGGGGTGCTGGAACTGCTGTTATGTCTGCTGTTGTTGTGGGCTGTGTGAGAAGATAATTGCCTGCATCAGCACCGCCTATTGTCAGGCCTGAGACCGTGACTGTCTTTCCAGCGCCTACGGCACTGTCAGCAAATGCTCCTGCTGCTGCAGAAGTATCCAGAGTGACTACATCAGGGACTATTACTCCTACAAGCACTGCAGCCGTGTTGTCAAGGGTTGCTGCTGTGGTGCCGTCATAGACCTTGTTGCTGGCTGTGATGCCTGTGACTGTCAAAGTGGCTTGGTTTATGTTAAATGATTGAGGCACATCTGTAGCTGCATTGTAATTGCTATTCCCTGCCTGGGAAGCGGTAACTGTGCAGCTTCCTGCTCCAGTTATGGTAACTGTGGTGCCAATTATAGTGCATTGATCAAGAACTCCAACTGCGAAGCTCACTGTCAATCCTGAGTCTGAAGTTGCACTTACATCAAAGTCAGCATCGCCATAAGTCTTGTCTGCCAAAGCGCCGAATGTGATGGTCTGGTCTGCCTTCTGGGCTGTAGTACTATCAGTTACTTCAGGCGCTGCATTATAGTTGGCATCACCCGCCTGGTTGTAATTGACCGTGCAGGTTCCTGTCCCGCTGGTCATCGTGATAGTCGCCGAACCGCTTCCACTGCCTGAGCAACTGCCCGAAGTCGTAATCGCAACAATCAAACCAGAAGTCGCAGTCGCATCGACATCAAAGGATGCACCGTAGGCGGCATTAGCCGGAGCATGCGTTGTTACGGTGATGGTCTGGTCTCCCTTGTCAACCGTCAAGCCCATGTTTCTTGAGTCCATATTGTGTGCTGAGTCTTCAACTGCTACGCCAATTGTGTAAGTTCCTGCTGTGATTGGAGTTCCTGAAATAAGACTTGTCGCAGTGTCTATCGTTACTCCACCGGGTAGTAGGTCCGGGTTAGCATATACAAAAAATGTATATGGTACAGTTCCACCTGAAACAGTAGCCGTGTAGCTGAATGGCACGCCGACTTTTGCTGTCTGAGCAGGGATACTAGCCATTCTGAGAGGGTCAATTGCATAAGCCATGACAGTGAACATGGAGAAGCATAAGATTATGGAAATGAAGAGCGCCGGATTAAGTGATATCTTGTTCAATTTCCCACCTTGATGTCTAAGATTACATATTGGGCTTAAATACTTTTCTTCTGTCATTCGCGAGCGGGGTTTGGGGTTTGTGGAATTATTGTCAAACATCCCACTTAGTTGGAAGTAGGCTTTATAAAGTTTTTATTACTCTTAAATTACTCTTAAGATACATTTGCATTTATAAGATTTATTACTGATTTATTACTATTACCAATGCATTTATAAGATTTATTACTAATTCAGTATATCGCAGTATATCACAATTCATGTTAACCTACTACAAAAACTGACCGCCAATGGCCCTGCCATGCAGCAACCGAATAACTATCGGTGAAAGCAGAGCGGTCTGAAAATAAACGGAAAGCAACGCAAGAAACGCAAGACAACGTAAGCGGCTGTTTTTGCCAGCTCGAGCTACAGAAAGGAGGGTATTAAGACAAAGCCGGGATGGTTTCAAATGATGTGCTGTACGACCACTAAACCAGCAGTTCAACCCATAACACCCCTTTTACGAAAGGACTATCCCATGAAGAAGACACTTACAACCATTGCAGTCTTGGCACTCTGCCTCATGTTCTCCCCCATGGTCTATGCGGGCCCGATCACCGAGTTCATCATTGACAACTTTACACAGCCCGGCACCGCATATTCGGTCTACAGGTCGGATATCGGGCTCTCGGGAGTCAGTACGGTGACCGGGCTTCCTACATCAGATGTTGTTGGCGGTGTGCGCACCATGCAAATCAATGTCACCAGCACCAGCGGTAACTACAGTACGCTAACTGTGAATCCCGCCGCGACGGGGACGCTGTCGTTCAGCAACGATTCAGGCCAAAACAGCACGGCCATGATCACCTGGGATGCCAACGGCGCCGGACTGGGTGGCGTGGACATCACCAATGGCGGCACCCTCTTGTATCTGCAAGCCGATATTCTTGCCAGCGACCTGAATCTCGGCTTCAGGGTCGACATCACCGAACTCGGCGGCGGTGGTGACACGGCCTACTGGTCGACCAGCCTCGGTTCCGGTGCATCTGTCGTCAATCAGGCATTGTCGGGATTCACCAACGCCGGCGCTGTCGACTTCACGGAAGTGAACAAGATAGTGCTGACACTGACCGGTCCTGTTGCTCAGGACGGCATGCTGGATGTGTTGAAAGTCACCACACCCGAGCCTGCCACGATGGCACTGCTGGCCTTTGGCAGTCTGGGGTTGCTGGTCCGGCGCAAACGCTCCTAAAGGCCTGGTTGAGTTTGAGGTCACATGCGCTTAATGCTGCTGGGCGCGCAGGTTACGTGTTCTGCCAGATGAGAAAGCTGCGCAAGGTTTAGTTCCCGGCTGCATAGGCAGCATCGGAGGAGGATCGCGCTGGTTTGTTTGTACACAAACCAGCGCGTTTTGTTCTGTCAACTTAAAAGTAAAAGCTCACCTTAGGCGCTGTAGAAAACATAACCAAACAGCGCCTCAGTATGCGTGTTTACGTACCGGTCTTAGTTTTAGGTGAACTGTTTTTCTTTTAAGGGTCTGTGTTCGCATGGTGCGGCACAGTGGAGGAACACGGGAAACTTTTGGGAGATTGTGTCATGCACGCAATTGGAAAAACTGTTCTGTTTCTGGTGTTGGCTTTCAGCCTGGTTCTCTTCGTATCATCACGGCATGCGGATGCCCAGTGCAGCGGCAGCAGCATCAACAATAACAACAACGTGAACAACAACAGCGCCGAGAGCAACGCTAACAGTAGCGCAGTAAGCAATACGGCCTACTCCACGAACATCGATGGGCCTGCCTTCTGGCCGCAGGAGCTGAAGTTCGTTGACCACATGTACGGCATGCCGCCTGAGAACTTCCTCTTCAGGCAGAGCGGCCGCGACCCCTCGGGTATATGGCCGCGGGAAGACGTGGACGAGATATGCGACCACACAGGCGTCAACTGGTTCAAGGCATGCGGCGCCGGTATGGAAGGAGGGGAGTGCTTCCTCGAAGACGGTGGCGAAAAGACAGATAAAATCCTTTTCGTCAAGAACGACGGAAGGCTGGACTACGTCAAGTTTGAAGCCGATTATATCCCCGTCGGAACGATCAACCGCAGGGCCGAGAACAAGAAGCTGACGCAGGAGCACCTGAGGGCTTACGCCTGCAGGAAGGGCATGAAGAATGGCGCAACGGTCCTGGTGGTGCTCGAGGGATGGGTTGTCTCGCTGGACTCGGAGACAAGCGGCGTTACCTTGGGCGGCTCTTCCGGCGGTAGCGACGCCGTAGGCACGATCATGGCAGGCTGGGCCCAGGGCTCGCTTGAGAGAAGCGAAGAACCGGCTATAGTGGGCGTGTATTACCGCCCGAGAACAGAAGAGGAGAAACAGGGGTACAAAGAGGAGCAGAAAGCTGAGCAGGAATTCACCAAGAAGTTCTATGTCAAGGAAACGCCTGAGCAGAGAGCAGGGACCTTGGCAGAGCTGGAACGCCGCGCCAAGATAGCCAAGCTTGAAGCAGAGGCAGCGGAAGCCAGGCTTAACGCGCTGAAGGCCACAAAGGAGCTCGAAGGCCTGAAGGCGGGAGCCAAATAACCTGCTGCCTCCCAAGAGGCATGGCGCTTCGATGATGGCAGAATCCTGAAACTGGAGAAAGGGGGATTGTTCCGGAAGTTTCCGGGGGAGGTAGATTATGCACCTGATCACACGTCTGACCACACTCATCGCTGTAGCAGCACTCGCCATGGCTCCGTCTGTGGCGAGTGCTGCTGTCATCACATGGCAGGGCGGGGTGAGCACGGACTTCACCAACTCTGCCAACTGGGTTGGAGGGACTGCACCGAGTATTGATGACACTGCCCGTGTTGTTGGCGGCGTGCCGAACGACCCCACGATAACAGGCGTCTACAACATCAATGACGACGCCGCAGGAGCCGAGATAATTCACGTGGACGGCGGAACCTTGGCTGTCACCGGCTCACTGAACATGGTTGGAGCCGGTTTTACAGGCGGGTTCAAGATCACAGGAGGCTCGGCCGGTGTCACAGGCACAGTAGGCGGAACCACAGGCAGCGGCAACATGTGCATATATGGAGGCACGCTGGACTGTGGCAGCGGGGTCAGCTTCATGCCGGGTGCAACGTCGATATACAACATCAACCAGACAGGAGGCGTCTTCAAGACAACCTCACTGGTCCTGGGAAGCAGTGGCATCCTGAACTACAGCATGACAGGCGGACTTCTGGATACAGGCTCAGTGATACTCGGTGCAGGCCGGCAGATAAACTTCGCCGGTGGCACCATCATCGTTGACGGCGACCAGACAGGCAATGCGCTCGGGCTTGTGGTTGCAGGAACCCTTGTCGAGAACTATGATGGTGCGAGAACCACCATCTATCTGGAGGGCGACTGCGGCTGCCTGTGGATTGAGAAGTTCCTTGATGCCAACGATAGCGGCAGCAGGGATGTAGGAGAGAACCTGCTGCCTGGGTGGTCGTACAGGGTCACAAGCCCGGGCGGCTACGACCAGACGTTTGCCACCCTCAACCCGAACTCAGAGGGCAACATCGGCATCACGGACATCATA